>Ga0247842_10003183_pt1 | contig 22683 bp, 13 predicted proteins | sample LaCruzMarch2015__3_FD_192411 | JGI IMG/M metagenome (GOLD analysis project Ga0247842, IMG submission 192411) | Freshwater microbial communities from meromictic Lake La Cruz, Castile-La Mancha, Spain - LaCruzMarch2015_19m | ecosystem: Environmental > Aquatic > Freshwater > Lake | place: Spain...
AAAATCGTGATTGTTATGAAGGTGTTTTTGACACCAGTCCCTTCGCAAAACTAGGATTGACTATCTTTCGATTTCATAAGTCTCACGACTTTCGCCTTAAAATAATTATCTAAAAATAAAAATCATTTTATTTGTAAAAACTAATATTTTAATACAAATATGAAATAAAAGAAAAAAAGGCAAAAATCGTGATTTTTATGAAGGTGTTTTTGACACCAGTCCCTTCGCAGAGCTAGGATTAACTATCTTTCGATTTCATAAGTCTCACGACTTTCGCCTTAAAATAATTATCTAAAAATAAAAATCATTTTATTTATAAAAACTAATATTTTAATACAAATATGAAATAAAAGAAAAATAATGAATAAAAAATGACATAAAAATAAATATATTAATTAAAGATAATGACGGAAACTAAATCTCTGCTAAATTATACCAAAGAACCTTTCGATGAATGTGGAAAGGTTTTAGCATCATTATCAAAACCTAAAATAAGTAAATTGATTATGACGAAATATGAGTTTGATGCGATTGTTTCTTTACGAACTACTCAAATTTCTATGGGTGCTATTCCTTTTGTTGATATAAATGATGAAATTAAATCTAATATTGATTTGAGAAAAGTCGCCATTCAAGAATTAAAAGAAAATAAAATCCCTTTTATAATCAAACGACCTCTTCCAAATAATAAATATGAATATATTCGCATACGAGATTTGAATTTATCCGCCGTTAAATATATGATGGAACTTTAAGTTGTCTTTTTCTCATCTTTAAAAACATTCCCACAATTATCACATACATAAAGATATTTCATCTGTGATGGATGATATTTAATTGGAATTACTATATCAGGATTATCACATTTATCACATTTAATCTCATCATCTTTAATCCTCCTTAATGAAGGGTCATATCGCAAATATTTATTATTAAATTGATTATAAAATAAATCATCATCCGTATAAATCATTTCACTTACTTTTATTGGTTTTGATGTCTCCTCCTCCTTCTCAAAACCACAATGACGACAATATTTAATTAATTTAGGATTATAAGCATTTATTTCCTTTTCTTTATCATTTCCATATTTCGCAGGACATTCACTACTTTTGATATAAATCATATTAGAACAAATTTCACAAAATTCCATCTTCTTTATTAAATGATTATATTTATTTAATAATCATTTTTTTATATGAGTATTTGACATAGAAACGCCTCTATAAACATCGGTTCTCTCCCTTTATTCGAATTATTTAATAATTCCTCAACTTTCACCCCCATCTCAATAATCTTCCTATAATTCTTCTTATCTATCTTCAACAAATCCTCCACTATCTCACGAATTCCTAAATTAAATTGACAATATTTATATGATAATTGACGAATGTCATTTAAAGAATATTTGGATTTAAGGAAAGTTCGTAGAGGTGGATAATGAAACTGACAAAAATCTTCATCCACTAATAATGGTTCATTTTTCTCGGTCTGTGCTATAAATAAAGCAAAGATGATATTCCTATTATTTGCCAGATGATTATTCAATTTTGTTTTAAGATATTTATCAAATATCATTTGAATTTCATCGGTTTTAAAAAGACGCAGACGAATTAATGAGAAACGACTTCGAATAGGTGTCTCAATCTTGCTTATATTATTCGTGAAACAGATGAAATAACAATTTTGATAATATCTTTCGAGGATGATACGAAAGGCGAAGAAATTATCATTCAATTTATCAATATTCTTAATGATTATCAAATGTTTTTCCGTATTTATCGATTTCGTTTTAATGATAAATAATAACATATCATTTAAATTATTCAATTTGCGAGGCATATTAGGATTATTCAAATCAATCTCAAAAAAATATTGATTTTCATTATATATGATGGTTTTATTCCATATCATCTCCTTTCTATAAATTTGTTTAATAACAAACTTCTTCTTTATAATCTCATCGATAAATAAATCTATGGGAAATCCTATGGAAGAATATAAGAGAATATTTTGATTAAATATCACGGAAAATTCGACAATCTTCTTATATTCCTCAATATCATTAATAATCTCATCAAAATTCATTTGAAATTTGTTCCATAATGTCATTTAATTATAATCATTATATATAGAAAATGTTTTATATGAATACGGATGATATAAGTTCTGTTGGTAAATTAATAGGAACTCTTATCTTTTTCATTATCATCGTCATAGGAATTTTGATAATTATAGATGAAATATTTCATATATCTAAATTCTGTTATAAATATACTTATCTTTATAATTATGGGAAATTGAATGAAAATATTTGTAAAAAGGATAATAATAATCTTATTGAATATGAAACCGCAAGATATAGAATTTATAATGAAATTAATAAATATAAATTGGAAAAAGATTTATTTAATAAAAATTGGATTAATTATGCGGTTTTCGTATCCATCGTAATCATCTCCTTATTAATATGTATATCATTTGGATATTTATTCTATTATTTCTTCATCTTAAAAAATGCTAATTGTGAATTAAATGAAACGAATAAATCATTTCTCAATCTACTTTTAGAATGTTTATCAATTAAAACTAAACTTCCAAATTGCACCTTCAATTATATCATCTTATATACAATAATATTCATATATCCTTTGATATTTATTCTCAAATTCCTTTTCAAAATTGATTATACTCTTGAAAATAAAAAAATATTCTTTAAAATCTTCCATTTTTTAATATTCATATCCTTCTGTTATTATACCTTCCTATTAACTCAAATCAAAGATGATAAAGATGATTATTGGAATATGAATAAAATAACTATTTTTGCTATTTTCATAATCGTCTTTTATGTCGCTAATTATTTATATAATAAGGCATATGAAGATTATTATAATATCAATAAAGATACGAATATTTATTCAGGAAATAAAACAATTGTTGGAATTCTAAATAAATATTTCAATTTCTCCATTAATAATCAAGATGATTTTAGAGATATAAACTTCTTTGAAATTTATAAACAAGAAGAACCTGAAAAACCAAAAGAACCAACGAAACCTGATGATTATAATTCCTTTAAAATTTGTGAAAATTTCACAGATGAAAAGAATAAATATTGTTATAATTATAAAGAAAAAAAAGAAGATTATTTTAAATTAAAAAGAGGAGTTGAGAAATATAATGATGAAAAGAAGAAATATGATAAAGAAATGAATACATATAATATGAAATTTAATATTTATAAAAATAATAAATTGGATTTTCCTGAATTTGTTCCAGTTTTAACAAATCTACTCCCTAATTTATTAGGTGCTAATAAAACTTCACATATTCTCCTATTTATCCTTATGATAATCATTTATATATATTATTATTATCTTAAATTATATAAAAAAAATGAATTTGCCAATTTTGTTTATTATACCATTCTAGTTTATGTAATTTCCATATTATCTATCTATGTTTTAAGTAATTCTATTTTAACTTATAATACATATGTTAATAAATATTTGATTTATGAACCTATCGCCTATTATAAAGAAGATTTATTTAATATGGATATTCTCTTTAATGCTTTATTAAATAAAGATAGTGATAAAAATAAAACAGATAATTATATTAAATTATATAATCAAATTAATTCAAAATCTTTATCTACTTTTGGTAAAAGTTCTGAATCATCATCGACACCATCAAAAACATCAAAAGAATTAATTAATGATTTGAAAAGTAATCAACAAATTACTTTTCCATCTGTTTCTGATACAGATAATATTTTAAATAAACTTCGTCATCAAATTTTAAGAGTAATATTTTCGGATTTAATTAAAATCGATTCAAAAGAAATAACAACATTAATATACGAATTTAAAAGTTTTTTTAATAATGGAACAAGAGATATTGTTAATATTGATATTCTTGATAATCCTAAATTTTTGTATAGTAGTAGTTTAATAAGTCCTAATACAACTATAAGTATTGAATTAAGGACATTTTTAATAATTATTAAGAATATTTTTGTTGAAAATCCTAATGGATTTGATAATCATATTCAACAACTTAAAAACAATCTCAAATATATAATTTATGAAAATAAAATAATAACATATGATAATGCAAAACATTCAACTATACAAAATTTTAATGATGAATTCTTAATAAAAGATGTATCTAATAATGAATTAATGATGATAGATAATACGAAAACAAATGAATATATAAATATTTATATGAATAATTTGAATAATATTAATAGAATTTTTGATGAATATAAAGAATTTTTGATAAAATTTAGAGAAGATATAATTAAATTATTTAATTCTACAGAGGTTTATTGTGAAGATGGTAAATCAATTATTAATATTAATTCGAAATTAAATAATTATATATCAAAAATAATTAATTCAAATATAGATTTTAATACAACTAATTATTTTAAAGAATATAAAATTAAAAATACGGATATTAATAAAGATCCAAAATTAAATATTTATTTAAAAACTCTTGAATTTTATTCTAATATAATTAATGAGTATTTAATTAAATATATTAGAATAATCAAAATTATTTATATTAAAGATTTTGAGAAACTTTCTCAACAAAAATCAAATAAATTAGAATATAATGTTATTAATAATTATAATTTTTTTAATAAAGATACTAAAAAACATACACGAATGAATTTAGATAATGATTTTAAAATTAATATAAAAAAAATTATAAATAAATATGCTATTTATGATACTGACAAAAATCTTAAATTAAATTTGAGTATAAATAATATAAGTTGGTCTTTCGTCATTTTGATAATAATAATTGCCATATTTTTATTAGAACCTATAATTATCCAATCTTAAATTAAAATGAGTGAAATAAAAATAAATTTAGTTGGTAATGAAGAAGAAATTAAAAATGAAAGAATTTTAAATGATTTTGATATAAATCTTATCCCTCTTGACAATCTTCCTATCACTTATTTCCCTACTAATCCCATCAATATAAATAATTTAAATAAATATGAAAAAGACGAGGATACTACTAATAATTTAGAAAATATTCTTGATAGTTTAGAAATATCATCAAATATAATAAAATTCACAAGTAATCATTTATTTATTCTTAAAAAAGATACTGATGTTAATTTATTATTAGTTGGTGGCGGTGGTGGCGGTGGTGGCGCTGGTGGAAATAAAGGTGCTGGTGGAGGTGGTGAAGTCATTTTTTTCGATAATTATAGATTAAAAAAAGGAATTTATAATATTTCAATAGGTATTGATGGTGGTGTTAATACGAATGGAAAACCAACATCAATAAGAAGAGATAATATTAATTTATTTACAGCAAAAGGAGGAAATAAAGGAAATGTTGTTAAAGGTGGATCATCTCATAAAAATTCATTTGGAAAAGGTGCTGATTTCAGCGAAAGTGGCGAAGGAAATTATGAAAATGGATTTAAAGATTATGGAAAAGGTGGTAAATTAATATCTACTTGGAGTTCTTCTACTAATTATGGTTCAGGTGGAATTCCTGCTGGAAACGGAATTAATGGAATTTTGACAATTGATTTTAAAAGAGATATATATTTAAATAATTTTAAAAAATATTCAACTTTCACTCCTGAATTAACAACAACAGTTTCAATAACATCAGGAGCAAGTGAAGAACCTACAAAAGATAATCCAAATTATAAATTACTTGTTTTTAAAAATTCATCAACAACTTTAACAATAACAAAAGATATTGTTTGTGATATTTTATTAGTTGGCGGTGGAGGTGGTGGAGGATATTATGGAGGTGGTGGTGGAGGTGGTGGAGTTTATGAAATTATTGGTTATAATTTAAATATAGGAATTTATACAATCACAGTTGGTAGCGGTAGTGCTAGTGGTGTTAATGGTTTAAATTCATATATTTCATCAAATTCATTAAAATTATTAGAAGCAGGTGGAGGAGGCGGAGGAGGAAGAGGTGATATTATTCAAAATGCTCATGATATTACATCAGGAGTTAAAGGAATTAGAGGAAGTGGTGGAGGTGCTGGAATTCAAATTGCAAACAATCCTATTGAAGTTAATAGAAATGGTGGAATTGGATATACAAATGGAGGAAATGCATATACAAAGGCGATAAATAATGATTGGAAAATGGTTAATGGCGGTGGAGGTGGTGCTGGTGGGAATGGAAAAGATGGTGATTTAGTTAAAAAAAAAGGAGGAGATGGTGGTAATGGTAAATTATCACAAATTACAGGAAATTTATATGGAGGTGGTGGAGGAGGTGGTGGAAATGGAACATTTAAAGCACTTGGAGGAAATGGTGGAGGTGGCGCTAGTGGAAGTTCTGGAGATGGTATTGGAAAAAATGGTGATGTTAATACAGGAGGAGGTGGTGGAGGTGGTGAGCATATGAATAATGGTGGTTTAGGAGGTTCAGGAATAGTTGTTATACGAGTTAAAGCGGAGGATTTGGAAGAAGAAACAACAGCGGATTTTGAAATAAGATTTAATAAAGATACGATAATTGTTAATTCAATTAAGAATGAATTTAGAACGAAGATGAAGATATTTGAGGATATTAATAAACCTTATAATTATTTTTCGATATATCCCTTGGTGATGATTATCATAATCATTTGGATATTTATTTCCTTATTTTTATTAAAATTCCTTCATTATTATTTCGCCAGTATTTATATATATATCTTAATAATAATCATCATATTCCTATTAGTTTTTGGAAGTTTATGGTTTTTATATACTAATAATGATTTATTATAATAGATAAATGAGCGATTTATTATTTGGTTTTAAGGACTTGATAAATACTGGTTCAGGAACGAATAGGAGTTTCTTTGATTTAGGTTCAATCATTTTTAATGATAGTTATTTGAAAGCTATTAGTCCAAAACGATATAATTTCTATGTTAAATTTGTTTCTGGTCTTGGAAATCCAGAAGCATTAGAACAATTCTTTTATAAAACGAAGGATACACGAGATTTTAAAGAAGAATTGAATGAAAAAGCAAAGAAATTCAATACAATTTTAAAGAAATTATATGAAAATATGGATGAAGGTGATAGAGAAAAGGTTATTCGTGGTATTAAACAAACACTCAAAAATAAATTTAATTATAAAGATGATACTATTGATAAAATTGCCTCAACTTTGAAGATGTATGGTGGTAAAGTTGATATGAATGATGTAGATTTTGCGAAAAGTGATTTAAACAGAGGTGAAGAACCGATGAAAGATTTTCTTAAAAAGGTTGATAATGTCGCACCTGAATTAAATGCTAAAAAAATCGAGAATGTTGATGATTTGATTATAAATGAAAAGGAGAAATATGAGAGGTCTAAAAATCAAAATAAATCAAAAGCGGAAATGATAAATAAACTCAAACCAATTTATTATAAATATAAGGATGAAATTAGTCCAAATAATCTCAAAATAACGATGATTGATAGAATTGTATTTATTATAACAACTTTCATCATTCGTTTCATAACTCTTATGATAATTGAATGGGGATTATCGACAAATTTGATTAATAATTTCTTCAAGGCATTTTCTTATTATTGTATGATTTATATATTATTCTTCGTATTTATTACGATGCTTGTTAATGTAATCATTCATTATCCAATCATCGAATTATTTTCAAGTATGAAAATCATAAACATTCCTAATTTATTTTATTATTTCTATATTTATACGAATGGATATATGCGATTATTAATTCACATCTTTTTAATTCTTGTCATTTTATTTATTCCATATATCATAAATGTTGATAAGATTAAATTTATTAAAAGTGAAGAAAAGAAAATTAATATCAGTTATGATTATGAAAAGAAGAAGAAGATATTAGATGCGATAGGTATTTTCTCTTTTATTATCTGGATTTTAACAAGTATAATAGCATCAAAAATATAAATAATTAATTTAGATATTATTTATAATAGATGGATAATTCAGGAAGAGAAGGACTACTTTTAGAAGTGGTTAAAAATTTTACTGGAATAACTTATCCTGAATATGCTGATGATAAGACAATTAAAAAAAAGATTTATGATTATTTAAAACTTCTTGAAAATTTCAGTAAAAATAAAGAAGATTTTCCTATAAAAGATTATCAAAAATTAAATAAATTACATAGATTTTTTTATGGAGTTTCATTTAATCCCAAAGACCCTTCTGCAAATGCCTTCAAAACTCCTATTTATGATAAATTTAAATCTGTTTTTGAAAAAATTGAAAAATCGATAAATGAAACAAATGATATAAATGCCGAATTACTAAAATCCTTATTAAGTCTAATAACCGTTTATTATAATTCACATAAAAATAAAGATGAAATCATTAATGAATATCTTGATAAAGTTATAGTTCCTCTCCTTAATAGTTATAAAGGAATTGGTGTCGCAAGCGATTTGAAAATGTCCGTTAAAGAAGAAAAAGAACCAGAAAAAACAAAAGAAGTTATAAAAGATCAAGAAAATGAAATAAAACCAACAGAAGATAAAAAAAAAAATATTGATAATTTAGTTAATTCAACTATAAAATTTAAAGAAGAAAAAGCACCACAACCATTAGCAAAAGAACCACCAAAAGAACCACCACAAGAAACACTAGAAACAAAAACAGAACCACAAGAAACACCAAAACCATCACCAGAAGAATTACAAATTAATTTAGGAAATTTAGAAGAAAAAAAACCAGAAGAAATATCAATAGAAAAAGTGAAATTACAAAAAACGATGAATGAATTATATGATAATATTAATAAAAATCTTGAAAATTATAAGCAATTAAAGAAATATCTACACGCATTTTATTTAGAAAATAAAAAATCTTCTTCTAATAAAAAAGTTTTAAATTTTTTAATTAAAAAAATAAATGAATTAAAGCTTAAAGGATTTGAAATATCGTTATCAAATATTACTAATGATAAGGATATTGAAGAAGTTGTAAAAGATATTAATACTAAAATAGATAAATTATTAGAAGAACATAAAATAAATGATTTATTAGAAGGATATAATGAAAATGATTTTAAAAAAGAAAAATCTTTATATTTAGATAGAAATGCTGAAATAATTATATTATTATTATCATTAAAAGAGAATAATACTGAATATGAAAGTAAATATATTATTCCTGATGAAAAAAATTCTAAATATAATTATAATTTAGCTATTTTAAGTAAATTATTTAATAATAAATTAGAATTAGATAATTTTTTTGAATATAATTTTAAGAAATTACTTAATTTTCTAAAAGATGATATTAATAATTTTGATGATATTTTAGAAAATATAAGATTATTATTAAAATATTATCAATTAAATAATAAACAATTATTTTTAGTTGATATTCCAAAAGATAAATTTAGTTTTACAAATGAAAGAATTAAATTATATGATGATATATTAGAAATTTTAAATAAAATTGCTAATGAAGAAATTAAGAAATTATATGAAGAAATAGTTCAAAATAAATTAAAACATAATTTAGAAATTTTAATTTATTATGTTAAACTTATTAAAGAAAAAAAAAATGATGCTTTAAAAAAAAAATTTAAAGATTTAATACAAAAATTAATTCCTGAATTAAAGGATAGTGATTTCGATGATTATTATAAAGAATTAATGAGACTAGTTGAAAATGAAACTAATTTAAAATTTTTAATTCTCAAAGTTTTTAATAATTATTTTAAAAATATTAAATATCAAATAAGCACAGGTGAAGAATTAAATCAAGATAGAATTTTAGATAAATTATGTGGAAATGAATATGATTTAGAAACAATTGTAGATAATATGAAATTAAGAGAAATTCTTAAATTTAAAAATTATTTTACAAAAGATTATAAATTAAAACGAATAGAATTAGATGGAACAATTTTAGATGATAATTATTTCAAAGAATATAAAGGAGTTTTTGATTGTAATAAAAAGATTAAAATTGATGGCAAACAAATAAAAATTAGAGATATTATTTATATTGAAAGTAATAAATATAAATTACCTGATATATATATTGATGACAGTCAAGATGAAGATCAAAAAGTTATTGAAGAATTATTAGATTTTATTATAAATGATAATAATTTAATAACAGGTGGCAGTAATGTAAAAAATGAGAAATTGAAAATTATTTTGGGAAAAATAACTGGAAATGATGATATTAAAGATAATATAATTACAAACATCACAACATTTTATAAAACTGATCCAAAATTAAAAAGATATTTAGAATTTTATAAGGAATATAAAGAATATAAAGATGATGATATTGAAACATTTAAAACAAAATATACGAAAATAGATAATGATTTAGAAAAAGTAATTAGATTTTATGATATTAAAGATAGTAGAGATGATGTTATAAATGCTTTACTTCAAAAAATATCAAAATATATTGATCCTGTTTATTATATAAGAGAAGATAAAAATAGCGACCAATCTAAAAAAATAACTTTTAAAGATTTTTTTGAGGAAATTAAAAAAAAAGGTAAGTTTTTTGATTTTTCAAGTAAAAAATTATTAAAACCTTTTTTTGAAATATTAGTAAAAGAAAATGAGTTCGATGATTATAAGAAAATAACAGAATTTTTAGCATTTAAAAATTATGAATATCGAGAACATCAAAGTTATTATATAACTGATGTAAATGAAATAAATAATTATATTGCGACAGTAATAAATAAATATTCAGTAATTACTGAAAAAACTAATCGTAGTGAATATGATGCTAAATATCTTTTAAATGAAAAACAATTAACTAAATATAATATAAATATTTTCATAAGTATATTTTATAAATTAAATAAACACAATTGTGATTATTTTAAATGTTATTATAATAAATTAGATGATTTATTAACCTTTAAAAATTTTAGATTTACTAAATATATATATAGTAATTTATCAAGAAATTTATTTAATAATAATGATGCTTTAAAAAATAATTATTTATTATATTTAGTATTTTATAAAGGAAAAAATGATAATATAATTGATGATGATGATGATGAAGAAGAAGATGATTTTTTTGGTGGTGGTGGTGATATTAAGATAATAACAGATAACTTAATGAAGGGAATAAGTATAAATAGTGCTGAAGAAAAAGAATTATTAGATTTTTTAAATAAAGAACAGATTAATGATATAAAAGAAATAATATTAAGTTTTCCAAATATTCAAAAATCAACACCAACAGAATTAAATCCAACACCACCAACACCACCATTAAAAATATTATCAAAAATAACAAGTTTATCAAAAATAACTATTAATTTATTTAAATCAAAACCTTTTAATTTATTTCAAGAAACTAAAAAATTTATGAATAGTAAAGAAAAAAAGGGTGGTTTCAAGAATTTTATTGAATTAAATGATGTATTTAAATTATATTATAGTTATTTATCTTTGGAAGGAAATGATGAAAATATCACAAATATTTATAAATTATATTTCATTATTAATATCTATGCGTTTTATAATATTGATAAAAAAGATAAATATGAGTTTATTGTAAATCTCCTCGAAATCATCAAAACTGATGTATTTAATGATGATTTAAATGAAAGTATTAAGAAAATCATCATTGATATTTATAAAGATACGAAAGAGATTTATGAGATTTATACGAAAACATTTGATAATACAGATAAAATTATTAAAAATCTTTGTCAAACCCCAGAAGCAATTCATAAATATCTTCATATCAATTTTGTTTATAATTTCTATAAGAATTATAATAAAAATGATATTAATCTCAAATTAAATATAAATGGAAATATCATAAAAATTCGTAAAACTTCAATCGAAATTAAGAAAGAAATGGATGAGTTTTTAATGAATGAATTAATATTTATTCCAATAACACCATTAAATATTGATGTATATGATAATGAAATAGATAATTTCATACATTTCATATATATATTCACCAAAGACCAATCAATATCTATAAATAATATAAATGATTTGAATGCTTATATAGTTCTTCAATTATTATCAAAAGAAGATGATATTAATCTTAATATAAATAAAAAAATATTTTTAATAAAAAACATAGATAATCATCCATATATATTCAATAATTATTCAAATACGATAGAAATAAATTTGAATAAAAATCAAATGAAAATATATGAAAGATTGTTGAAAAATGGATTGTCGAAATTATTGAGGATATTAGGAAAAGATTATTATTATCTTAATTTTGATATTCATTCCAAATCTATTTTTAAATTTAATTTAAATTATGAAATTATTAAATTAATTTCTCCTATTGATTTTAATAATTTCCAAAGAACTATCATTAATTATAATTCATATAAATTTATGAAAACCCAAGAATTAACCAATTTATCTATTTTAAATGTAGAAAAAGTTCGTATCATCTTCTTAATAAATTATGGAATTTATTTGAGTTCATCTTTATTTAGTCAAATAAATCATCATAATTTCTTTTCTCTCATACAAATTTATTTCTTAATTAAAAATAATACAAAGGAATATGTTAATTTAATTAATTATAAAAAAGATAATAAGTCTTTGATTGAATATAGAAATTTCCTCAAAACCACTAATTTCATAAGTTTCCTTAAATCCATATTATCCTTAATGAGAATTAAATTAAATTTGGAAACCGAAAATAAATTCATTTATAAAGTCATCAATTTTAAAGACATTAAAACCTCATCAAGTATTAAAATTGATACTTCTTTTCTAAAAAAACTCTTCGATACAACTTCATATGAAATGAATAAAGACATCATCAATATTTATCATAAATCATTCAATATCATTTATAATAATTGTTTCAAAGGAAAATTAAATGAAGATATTATTAAAATTTTTCATATCTTCATAATTCCTTCTTTACGATTTTTATCAAAACAAGAAATTAATATAAGAGATATTGAGAATGAGGTTTTAGATATTAAAGCATATGAATATATGAAATTGATTGATTTTGAAATTAAAGGTGGTGAAGGAGAAGTGAAAATTCCTAATATTGATATTGAAAAAGTGAAAGGACAATTGAAGGAGAATAAGAAACAAGAATTTAGAGATGAAGGGAAAGATACTAAATTTGTTGCTACAACTGCTTTAAGTGATGATTCACAAAAAATATTGAAAGAATTGGAGAAATTTAATGAATTTTATATAGAATTTAGCAAATTAAATTTGGATAAATTATTTGAAGATTTTAAAAATGTATTTAATCTTTATTTTGAAATTTACGATAAAATATATATAACTGATGAAGATAAATCACAAGTATTATTAGAACAACTTGATTATAAAGGAGATAAAAAAGATTTTAATAAAAGGATTACACAAGTTAAAAATAAAATAGCTAATAATATTAGAAATTTAAAGGAAGTTGTGAAACAATTTTCTTATAAGGAAGAAAAAACAGATGAATTAAATGATAAAACTAAAAATTTAAAGAATGTTAAGAAATCATTTCAAGATATAAAATCAAGTTTATCCGTTTCGATTAAACAATTTAAAGGAAAAAGTAGAGAAGTTGATAATTTATTACTTCAATTTTATCCAGAAGAAGATAATGAAGTATCATTATTAAAGAAGATTGAGGATTTTCTTGATATATATAAAAAGAAATTTGATATTTTCTTAGAAATTATTAAAGAAGCTTTGGCAAATTATGACTTAATTTCAAAAAATGTCGAAAAACAAGACACCGAAGGTTCAACTTATTTTAGTAAAGTTGAAGAAGAATATAGAGGAATACATACTGATAAAATAAAAGAAATAAAGGCAAAGATAACTAAATTTAAAGAATATATTGATGGTAATGAAAAAAAACTTAAAACAATACAAGATGAGAAAGAAATTAAAGAAAAAAAAAAAGATATTATTAAAGATGATGATGAAACTCGTAGGAAATTAGTCGATCAACAAATAAATGAAGATGATATTAGAATAGAAAAATTAAATAATGAATATAAAGAATATCAAGAGGAAATAAAGAAATTAGAAAAAGAATTAAATGAGGAAAGAACTAAAAAACTTGGTGGTGGAAAAGACCCAATAGATCAACAAAATATCAAAGATTTATTAGATAAAAAGATATATTTTGATGATAAAGATCAAAAAATAGGTTATGAAGATAGATTTAATGATATTAAGAAAAGATTTGATAATATTAAAAAGGATTATAAGAAATTGAAAGTATCGACTTATATTCCTAATAGTGTTGATAAAGATTTGATTATTGATAAATTTATTGATAAAAATGGTGATACTTTATTCGAACAAATTTTAAATAATTATGCGAAAGATGAAAAGACTAAAAATCAGGAAATAGCAAAAGCAAATTTCTATGAAAATGTTGATGTTAATAATCTTGACCCTCAAAAAGAACTTGAAATAACCTTCACCGATAAATTAATCTTCGCCTTTCTCATCCTCTTTTTAAGATATGCTGGTCTTTATATCACTTATAAATTTATTGATAATAAATTCGTTAAATCTATCAAGGAAGCTATCATCTATTATTCATTAAGTTATGTCGCGGTTCTCTTCGCATTTGTTGTGATTGTTAATATAGATTTATTTAGATTACGAATAATCTTTAATTATTGTAATTTACATATCAATTCCACCGGAATTCTTTCTCATATGATTATAAAAATCATAATAGGATATATCATTTATCTTTTGATTGTTAATTTGGATAATGAACCTGTTCCTACATATCTATCCAAAAATCAAAAGATAAAATTGAAAAAGAAATTGGATATTCTAACGATGATTGTTCTAATCTTCTTATTAATCTTCGTGATTATAATTTAGAATAATATTTGAATAATAATGAAAATTGTTGATTATAATTAAATAATCTCGCATCTATGAAATCTTTATATTCAAGATTTTCTGGATTTATAAATATCTTATCATTCTTTTTATCAACGACTTTATTATCTTGTGTCGTGCCATCCTTCAATATTAATTTAATTCTATCATTTTTCTCAAATTGATTTATATTATCTATTTTAAGTGAATATAAATCCTCTATTTTATCATAAATGACATTATAAATTGTAGAATATTCATCAAATTCAATCAATTTATTTAAATGATTATAAATATTTATCATCCATTTATTCGTATTTATATTAATCTCATCATAATTCTTCGTTATTGGTTTCCAAATATCCCATTTATTATGAATGTCAGGAATATAAGTATAATTATTATTCTTCATTCCATCGTGAATAGATAATATAATATATGGCGTCTGGTTTTTAATATTCGATGGTAGACATAAACAACAAGGGAAAATAGAATTCATTTTAATATCAATTGAAGGTGTAATTTTGAAATTATTTTTAATTGTATTTATGATGAATGTTTTGAAGGTTTTTTGTTTATTTTCATTTGTTATTTGAATTTGTGAAATAGGTTGTTCCTCTTTTTCTATGGATGATTGGAGGATTGATGTTGATGATGATTGGATATTTGAAAGTTTATCAATATTATTTCTCAAATTCTCCAATTCTTTCACACGAGTATCAATATCGGTTTTAATAGGATTGGGATTTTGATGTTGATGATTAATTTTTTTTAAAACTTCTTTATTTAATTCATTTGAAGATGTTTGATTTTGATTATAAATAGATTTATAAATGATTGAGAAATCTTCTTTGGAATAATTTGATATATTATATTTATCTATCATCATTTTTATCGAGGTTTTATATAAATCCTCAAAATCCATTTTTATATAAATATTTAAGAATTTTTAAGTGATTTTAAATTTGGTCTAAATAATTTATTTCGCAATCCCTTCATTATCTTATCCTTATATCCCTCAAATTTAACAATCTCATCAAAATCCGCATCACCATTCTTCTTCAAAGTTGAAATCCATCTTGTTTGAAATGCGATGGAAAAAACACCACATTCTGTATTACTAAATTGATGTCTTTTTTGATTTATCTTAATTGGGAATGGTTTTTTAAACATCTCTTCTGCCTGTTTTTTAATATCATCAAAAACAGGTTGAAGGTCTTTTGGAATAGTTCCTGTCATACTATCATAATAATAACCGCCATAGGATTTTAGAGAAGGATTGAGGACGAAAAATGAGGAAGTCCAATGTGTGCCTATTTCACTTGCTTTTGATAAATTCGCGATAAATCCCATATAAGTAATATCAGGATTTTTTTTAAGAATTTCTTTAAGATGGATGGGATTTCGTGGAATGCCGAAATCTATGGAATGAACGCCGAGGAATTTATATCTATATTCAGGAGTATTTTCATATTGAATGAGACATTTTTGAATATCAAAATTAGATAACCATTCGATAGGATTAGAAACCCAATCGATAGGTTGTGCTGGTCTTAAATCTTTCTTTTCAATAGGTTTAAGAACCTCTGTGAGTTTTGGTTTATCTAATTTAAAGGCGATTTGTTTAAGAATTTCCGTCCAACTCCAATAAGTATCATTTTTTTTCAAATATTTACTAAATTTTTCATCAAGTTTTTTGAATAATTCTTCTGGATTTTCTTTGGAATTTATGGAGATTTTATCGAGTGGAAGCAACGCATTCCAGACTTTTATGATGGTTGTTAAGGAATTTTTTGTATAACATATTTTATTTTTACGATTGATTGCAATTGGACTACAATATTCTAAATCCATATATATATTTTCTATAAATATGACATTTAAAAATAAAAATTGATTAATATATTAATATTTTAAATTAATATAATGACAGCAATAGGGGATTTACGAACCTTTTTGGAGAAATTTAAAAGTGAAAAAGGAAAACCCTTCTCGAATACGAGTATAGGTAATCCAAAGGTCTCCGTAAATATCCCTGCTGATTGTTATGATAATTTCTTAAATTTATATGAATTGGCGATTACTAATGGAACTCAATTATATTTAACTGAAAAACCATTAGACCCAAGTTCTATTCGTGTAGATTTGGATTTTCGTTTCAGTCCTGATATTACGAATGATGGTTTAACGAAGATTAGAAGGAAATATGAAGAAAAACATATCTTAACTATCATAGATAATTATTTCAAAATCATAAATACTTATCTTGATATTGATGATGATGCGAATATTGCCTATATTATGGAAAAACCTAAACCGACTGAATTTCGTGGAAAGATTAAAGATGGAATTCATATCATATTTCCTCATATTATCGTGAATAATAATATTCAACATTTTATAAGGACGAAGATTTTGGAAAAGGGGAATGAAATTTTCAATATTCCTGATATATGTTCTTTATTTGAAGATATCGTTGATAAAGCAATAATAAGTGCGAATTGTTGGTTATTATATGGTAGTAAGAAACCTGAAACAGATGCTTATCGAGTTTCAAAGATTTATAAATTTAATAAAGGAGAAGATAAGACTTATTTGAATGAATATGTGTTAAATGCGAAAGATGAAATTGATTTTATTAGATTATTTTCTATGAGGAAACTTAATCAAAAAGAAACAAGTTTTATTAAAGAAAAAGAGAATGATGTGAATGAATATATTCGTCATATTTTACCTATGATGGATAAACAAAAGAAAGAAAAATTACATAGTAATATCATATCTAATAAAATAATGAATGTTATTCAAAATTTCACGAATGATGATGAATATATATTAGCAAAAGAATTAGTTAGTGAATGTCTTTCACATAGGAGAGCAGAGAAATATGATGATTGGATTAATCTTGGATGGACTTTAAGGAATATTGATTTTCGTTTGTTAAATACTTGGATTGAATTTTCGAAAATTAGCACGAGTTATATGGAAGGTGAATGTCAATCATTATGGAATAAGATGAAGAAGGAGAATTTGGGAATGGGAACTTTACGATGGTGGGCGAAAGAAGATAATTTACAAAAATATATGGAAATTATTAATAATCAAGTTCTTCCGTTGATTGATATTGCTATTACGAGTAATGGAACGCATTATGATGTCGCCAAAGTAGTTCAAGGAATTTATAAAGGAGAATATAAGGCGATTAGTGGAAATATCTGGTTTAAATATGATAAGGAGAAACATCGATGGGTAAAGACGAAAGAGGGTTTGAAACTTAAAAGGGAATTGAGTGAAGAGATTTGTAAGAAATTTCTTGATAGAGGCACCTATTATAATCAAAAAGTCGCATTATCGAATGATGAAGGGGAGAAGGAATTATTAAATAAGAAATCGGCGAGTGCTATTAAAATCGCTTATCAATTGAAGAATACGAGTTATAAGGAGAATATTATGAAGGAATGTAAATGTCTATTTGTAGATGAAAAATTTGAGGAATTATTGGATAGTAAACCTCATTTATTAGGATTTGAGAATGGTGTTTATGATTTAAAACTTCATTTATTTCGTGAAGGAATGCCAGAGGATTTCATATCATTTGGAACAGGTAAATATTATATGCCTTATGATGATATGAATGAAGATATTAGAGATATTAAGGAATTCTTTGCGAAATTATTTATAAATGAGGCGGTAAGGAATTATGTTCTTGATATTCTTGCGTGTGCTATTGATGGAAGTATTATTCAAGAAAGGTTTTATATATTCATAGGAGAAGGCAGTAATGGGAAATCAAGATTATTGGATTTAATTCAAAAATCTGTGGGTGATTATTATTCCACACTTCCAATTGCCTTATTAACACAAAAAAGAGCATCTTCAAATGCAGCTCAAGGTGAATTGGAAAGGACGAAAGGAAGACGATATGCGGTATTATCAGAACCTAGTGAAGATGATAAGTTGAATATAGGATTAATGAAGGAATTATCTGGAAATGATAGGATATTAGTTAGAGGATTGTATAAGGAACCCTTTGAATTTCGTCCGCAATTTAAGATGATACTTGCGTGTAATCATTTGCCGGAGATTACAGCACAAGACGGAGGATGTTGGCGAAGAATTCGTGTAATAGATTTCAAATCTAAATTCTGTGAAAATCCTAATCCTGATAGAAATAATGAGTTTCCTATGGATTTGGAATTAAGTGATAAATTGGAGAGATTTAGTGAAGTCTTCTTATCTATGTTAATTCATAGACATAAGGAGATTAATCCTATGAAGATTAATGAACCTCGTGAAGTTATTAATTCTACGAATAATTATAAAGAGAATAATGATTTAATAGGTCAATATATTAATGATAATATCAAGGTTGATAAGGATGTTAAAGAAGGTTTGAAATTAATGGAAATATTCACGGAATTTAAGATGTGGTTGGCAAATGATAATAATTCTAAAAATAAGAAGATTGATAGAACACAATTCAGGTCTTATTTTGAAAAGATTTATGGAACATATCATCAAACGAAAGGATGGATTGGAATTCGCTTCAAGACAGATGAAGAGAAGGAAAAATAAACTTTATAAATAGTTTGAATTATCATTATTAATCATTCGGTAATTTTATCTAAATCAACTATAAATTCATTTATATCATATAAACTATAAAAATCATCAATAAATTTATTACTTATATTTGAATACTTTTTCAAAAAATCTATTAAATGATATAAGATTTTATTTTTAGAACAATCCTAAAAAATATTAAAATTATTTTTAATTAATTAAAACTTAAAATAACTATATGGTAATAATTTTTACGGTTAGGAAGAAAAATCATTACTATAATGGTATGATATATTTAAAATTAAGATAGATGATTGTTAATTAAATTTTATATTTAATATATAAATATGGATTTCGTAGAATTTCTTAAAACATATTCTTCAATAGATAATGATTTTATAGATGAATATTTTTCTATTTATGATTTTCATAATAAAGATGATAAATTTATTGTTAATTTAGAAAATATAGCATTTTTTCTGGAAACTCCAAAAGGAGATTTGAAAAAAAACTTTATTAAATTCTTATGAAATTGATAAAGATTATATATTAAAGAAAAATTTTACAAATAAACGAGGTGCTCCAAATGAAGAAATTTTATTAAGTGTTAGATGTTTTAAAAACTTTTGTATGCACAGCAAAACAAAAAAAGCAATAAAAGTTAGAGAATATTATCATAAATTAGAAGAATTTATGAAACAAAACATTTCAATTATTTTAAAAAGCGAGAAAAAATGATTTTAAATTTATATTAAATATTTATGGAAATTTTATTGAATATAATTTATAATTCATATTTAAAATATTTTGAATATGGAGCAAGAAGTTCAAAGAAAGTTGATTATTTTCATAATAAAATTAAAGAAATATTAGAAGGAATATTTATTGATAATACTAAATATAATATTAAACTAGAATTGAATATACCTTCTTATAATTCTTCTGGATTTAAGAAATGTGATATTGTCGTATTGAAATATGATAAACCTTATATTATATTTCCTGTGAAATTAATTATGTCAAATTATAAACAAAATAAAAATAATAGTTGGGAGAATTTAACGGGTGAATTACAACATATTAAATGGTTAAATGAAGATATTTATATAATTCCTATAAATATTATTATGAATAATACTCCATATTTAAATGAAAAGAAAGTTATAATAAGATTTGAAAATATAAATATTAAAGATTTTCATAATTATCAAATATTAGTTGATAAAAAAATATGTTATGATATAATTACTTACATAATTGATGTAGAACATATTGATAAAATAAATGAAATATATTCAAATATACCAATAATTATTGGATTTAATAAAGATACGGAATTTAGAACATTTGAATATATATTAAGAGAATTAGTTTAGTGGTATTTCATATAAAACTCTACTACTTATATTAATCCATCCACCAGATTTTTTTGAACTATTTTCTTTTATAAATTCTATATTTTTATTTATAATTGAAATAATATAATCTATTTCAATATCTTTATTTGGTTCAATTGATAAACATCCATAATGTAATATATTTTGATTTATTAACATCTTTATTTTATTTGGGTCTATAAAACAAGGAATATATATACATTTATTATTATTTATTTTAATAGATTGTGTTCTTCCATAAGCATACCAAATGGGATATTTTTTATTACCTTTATCACGCATCGCTAATTCACTTTTATTTTTACTTAAATATTCATATGTTAATGGATTATTTAATTTAAAAATTTCTTCATCAATTATAATTCCATTATTATAAGGATAAATAATATATTTTTCTTTTGAACCATTCGTAATTATTTTCCAACAAGGTTCGTCATATAATTTATCATTATGAATAAATATTTTGTCTCTTAAAGTTGCTATTCCATTTTTAATCTTACATATATCTTTAAGACGATTATTATATTTATTTAAATTAAATAATGAATAATTTTTAATTATATCATCATAACTAATTTCTTCATTATTATATATTAATGTTGATTTATTATCTTTTGTGAATATTGTTATACAACAATATACATAAATATTTTTAAATATTTTTTCATCTTTAAAATCAATAATTTCCTTAATATATCTATTATCAAATAAATATTTTCGTAATTTTAAAGAGGATTTATTATATAAATAACTATTTGGAGTTATTGAAATCATTATTCCATCATCTTTTAATAAATTTAAACATTTTATTATAAACGCATAATATATATCTATTAAACCAGAATTTAATACAGAAAAATTATCTTTTAAATATTTGCGATAATTAACTGATAAATCTTGTATTTTAATATATGGAGGATTTAATATAATATTATCATATTTATTCTCTATATTTGCTTTGAGAAAATCACCATTTATTTTATTTATTTTTGGATTATTAATAATTTTATCCAAATATTCCTTTTTTAATTCATATATATCAATTGAATTATAATCATCTATATTAATAAATTTTAATAGATTACCAAATCCAACTGCTGGTTCTAATAAATTACCATTCTTTTTAATTTTTGAACTCATTATTTTAGATATATTATCAGGTGTAAATATATCACATTTGGTAAATTTTATCAAATCTTCGTCCATTATTACTTATTATATTTATATTATAATCATTTTTTAAATTAATTATTGTTTTATTAATTTAAAACTCTTTTCTAAATTCACATTTATATTAAACCTTTTATAATTAAATTTGGCCCAAGTTGCTACGCAACATTAGATTTCATAATCAAATTTATTGAAATTTAAAAGATATGATAAGTTTTTATAATCAAATATATTAAAATTCTAAATTTATATTATAATCAAATATATTAACAATATTATAAAATATAATGAATATCAATTGTATTTATTATGAATTTTTAATGAATATGTGAATATTTTATTAAAAAGAATATATTTAAATTAGTTAAGAATTTGTTTTATTGTTTTTCTTAATTTAAATTTAAGAAATACAATATATTTTAAATATTTAATATAAATTTTAATTAAAATATTATTAATTATTTCCTAAAACCCTAAAAATGATAATTATTATTTTATTATTTTCCGTTGTAGTTAAAATATTATTAATTATTTCCTAAAACCCTAAAAATGATAAGAATATATTATTATTTTATTATTTTCCGTTGTAGTTAAAATATTATTAATTATTTCCTAAAACCCTAAAAATGATAAGAATATATTATTATTTTATTATTTTCCGTTGTAGTTAAAATATTATTAATTATTTCCTAAAACCCTAAAAATGATAAGAATAT
>Ga0247842_10003198_pt1 | contig 22593 bp, 20 predicted proteins | sample LaCruzMarch2015__3_FD_192411 | JGI IMG/M metagenome (GOLD analysis project Ga0247842, IMG submission 192411) | Freshwater microbial communities from meromictic Lake La Cruz, Castile-La Mancha, Spain - LaCruzMarch2015_19m | ecosystem: Environmental > Aquatic > Freshwater > Lake | place: Spain...
CCAAACACGAGCACGTCATTTTTTGGTTTACGGACGGAAGCAATCTTCGCTACGCCGATACCCGAAAATTCGGAGTCATGGATCTGTTTTTGACCACGGATATTTCCCAAGTAATGGCTTGCGAACCGCTGTGCAAAGTCGGGCTAGAGCCGATGGATCCGGAAATAAACGTGGCTTATCTGAAAAACAAATTCGAACGCAGCCAAAAACCGATCAAAACGACTATGCTTGACCAAACCGTCATGGCCGGGCTCGGAAACATTTATGTTGATGAAGTATTGTTCCTAAGCAAGATTCATCCCAATTCCAAAACCAACGCGCTTTCGGACCAACAGATTGCGAACATCATCGGAAATTCTCGGGCGGTCCTTCAAAAAGCCATCGAACTTGGAGGAACGACCATCCGCAGTTTTGTGTCTTCCCACGAGGTAAGCGGCCGTTTTCAGAATGCGCTGTTGGTGCATACCAAGGAGATCTGCCCGGTATGCCAGGGAAAAATAACGAAAATTAGGGTGGGCGGACGCGGAACATACGTCTGCGAAAACTGTCAAAAGCACTTGACATAAAAACCCAAAAAGAATAAACTGAAATCACTTCTCGGAGGACAAAGTATGATCATAGGCATTACTGGTTCGATTGCCACCGGAAAATCCGTTGTCACCAAGTATTTGGCTAAAAAGGGATTTCCGATCGTTGATTCCGACTTGCTCGCTCAAACCGAGCTGGATCGCCCGGAAACCATGGAAGCTCTGACCCAGCATTTCGGGGAAAAGATATTGGAAAATCAAAAGGTCAACCGAAAAGCACTGGGAGCAATCATCTTCGGAAACACCGAGGAACGTTTGTTTTTGAATTCGGTTATCCATCCGAAAGTGATTGCCAGGATCCGGGAACTGACCCAAGGAAATCAAAAGATCGTCTTCGTGGATGTTCCTTTGCTTTATGAAGCCAAAATGGAGGGAATGTTCGACCAAGTGATCGTCGTTTATGCCTGTTTGGAAAATCAACTGAAAAGACTGATGATGCGCGACCATATATCCGAGAATTACGCGTTGCAAAAGATCAAGACCCAAATGGATGTTGAAGTAAAAATTAGCCAAGCGGACCACGTCATCAACAACAATGGTTCCGTGAAGGAAACCCATCGCCAGATCGATGACATTTTAAGGAGGATCACCAAATGAAAATCAGAGATTATTTTTCCAATGACTTCGAAACCGGAGAAGAACAAGCCATCCCGTCGCTTAAAACGCATTATTACCGGGGGCGTTACGAAGACGCGAAGGAGACGGTTCTGGAATTGGTGCGAGCTGAACGCGGGACCGTTAAAGCCGTTTTGGAACAGTTCCATGAAATTGCTTTTGTTTGCCCGGCTTATTCAGCGACCGTTACCATCGTTCCTACCCATATCGGAGAAGTCGCGATTGACATCAAAGTCACAACTTATAAAGTGATTCCGTGGCTCGCGGGCAAGAAAATCATTGAAAAATTATATAAACAACTGGATTCACAGCTGACTTTCAAGGGCGTGAGTTTGTATCGGGGGTAAAAAATTATGCCAATTACCATCAATGACAATTTTAAAGTAATTCAAAAACACACGCTAAGCGGCGAGGACTATTTTGTTTTGGCACAAATGTATCTGCCGATTATCGGAATTGATGGATTTGGCTTATATAACCTTTTGTTTACCCTGGACGTCAATGAACCGCAATCCTTCAAGAAGATCTTGGATTCGCTTAACTTCAATTCTTTGAATTTTCTGACTCAGGCATTTCACAAGCTTGAAGCCGTAGCCCTGATCGAATCCTATTTTCATGAACAGAAAGGTTTCTTGTATCTCTTGAAGACGCCTTTGTCTCGAACTTCATTTCTTCAAAGCACGCTTTTGTCATCTTTTTTAACCACCCAAATAGGGGAAGTCGAAGTCATGAAGATGCGCACCGGCGCCGATCAGGCCAACCTCCGCTCATACAAAGAGATAAGCAAATCCTTTGATGAAGTCTATGATGTCACCCATGAAAACGTCGGGAATGTTTTCAACCGGATCTTTAAGATCAAAAACAACAAAGGCATCCGAGTCCTTAACCCGGATTTTGATTACATATTTTTCAAGATGAGTTTTGATTCCGCCTTCATCGATCCGAAGATTTTGGATGACGAGGAATTCAAACAGCAGATTCTGGCCATCAGCTTCAATTACAAATTAAACGAAGAAGAAATGAAAACGGCCATCGAAAAGACCATTACCGTCAATCGTGATCTGAAATATGAAGACATTTCCAAACATGCGAGAGATCTGTTTCAGGAGAAAAACAAGAACAAGACCATGCGCGTGGTCACCAAAAACGATGATGCTTTTCTGAACAGCCAAACCGACGATGAAACATACAAATTTGTCCAAATGTGTGAGAACATTGCACCAGCCGACCTATTGAAAAATCTTTCCGGGATCGCGCCGTCCGTCTCCGAAATCAAAATATTTGAAGATCTGATCAATAATACCAAGTTTCCGGTCGGGGTCATCAATGTCATGATCCTCTACGTGAACAACCAAAAACAAGGCGAGATGCCGGGATACAATTATTTCGAAAAAATAGCCAACAGTTGGGCAAGAGCTCACATCACGAATACCAAAGCGGCGCTGGATTACATTAATCGGCCACAAACCGAAAGATCCGGGAAGACCTACAATTCGGCCAAAAAAGTTGCCAAACTTCCGGATTGGTACGAAAAATACGAAAAAGACTTGGAAAAGACGGTTAAGCCGGAGCCGCTTTCCGACGAAGAAAAGAAAAAAGTTCTTGAAGAAGCGAACAAACGTTTCAACGATTAGAAAGGGGCATTCATGAAATACGACCTCAAACCGATAACCGAACCGATCCTTCAGGATGCTCTGATCCGGGATTTCTGCCAAAAGCATCAGCTGACCGAAGCCGACGTTGTAAACAACTTGGGTCTTTTTCTGGCTCAAAAAGAAAACGACGCCATCTGTCCAAATTGCAAAGGGAAATCCTGTAAGCTGGATCCCATCGGCATGCAGACCAAACTGATTTACGGAAGCAAAGTGGAGTTGGTTTATTTCCCGTGTCCGAAAATTGAAGTTTTAGACAAATCCCATTTGGAAATGCTGTTTTTCCCCAATCAGGAACGTTTGGAAAACCAAAAAGTCATCATCAACGACTCTCGGGACCTGGCTCTTAAAAGCATCATGAATTTTCAGGATCATTATCAAAAAGGGAATTTTACCAAAGGCATATTTCTCCATGGCGCTTTTGGGACCGGGAAGACTTTCCTGATGTTGCAATTGGCCAAGAAACTGACCAAGAAGAACGTGAATGTTTTGATGGTTTATTACCCGGATCTGGTCCGTTTCATCAAAAGTTCGATCGCGACCGGAGAACTGGAGAAAACTGTCAACAAACTTAAATACGCGGAAGTGCTGATCCTTGACGATATCGGCGGGGAAAGCAATTCGGCCTTCATTCGCGACGAGGTCTTCGGGCCGATCCTCCAATTCCGTCTGGAATCGAATCTGCCGCTGTGCATGACCTCCAACTATGACTTTGATCTGCTAAAAGAGCATTTCATGGAGACAAAAGACGAGATCAATAAAATGAAGAGTGACCGGCTGATCGAAAGAATGCGATACATGATGAATCAGATCAAACTGGAAGACAAGAATTACCGGGTTTGAAAGGCAATGTGATTTAACTCTTGAGGGAAGGACCCTCAAATTCCAAAGGAAAAATGGTCCATTCGCTTTTCAATAATGACATTGACTTTTGGGCATCCTTGTTGTATAATCTTAAGCAACCAATCAAGCGATGAAATGGACACGGTCCTCAAAACAACCGATTCAAAGCGATGGCATGACAGTGAGAGTTGCCAAACCGGAATTGAAGATTACTACCATGGAGCCGAACTCGAAAGATGTTCCGTAAACGTCCGCGTTAAGGAGTTTGAGTGCGATCAGTTTTCAAACCGGTCGAAACAAGGTGGTACCACGTATATATGCGTCCTTTCAGGGGACGCTTTTTTTATTCAAGCAAAGGAGAAAACCATGAAAATTAAATTTTTGGACGGAAACGTCAAAGAGTACGCTGACGGAAAATCAGCGTTGGAAATTGCCAATTCGCTGTCCGCATCATTGGCCAAGAAATCGGTGTTCGCGAAAGTCAACGGCGAGAATTATGATTTAACCAGACCGATCTTGGGCGATGCGACTTTGGAACTTGTTACCAAAGAGTCTTTGGAAGCCTTCGGGGCTCTGAATCATTCTTGCAGTCACTTGTTGGCCAGCGCCATCAGAAAACTATACCCCCAAGCCATGTTCGGAGTCGGACCGGCCATTGAGGAAGGTTTTTATTATGACATCAACCCGGGCGAAGGCATCAAGATCACTGAAGATGATTTAGGGAAGATCGAAGCCGAAATGAAAAACATTGCCAATCAGGACTTACCTTTCCAACGTCTGGAGATCTCGAAAGAAGCCGCTTTGGAATTGTTCAAGAATGATAAATACAAACAAGAGATCATCAGCGAACTTGCGCCTGATGCCGTCATCACCGTTTACCGCCATGGCGATTTCACCGATCTGTGCCGCGGACCGCATGTTTTGAGCACCAAACTTCTGAAGAACCTAAAACTTTTGGCGGTGAGCGGCGCTTACTGGCGCGGCGATTCGAAAAACGAACAATTGCAAAGAATCTACGGGACCTGCTTCTTTACTGAAGAGGAACTGAGCCATCATTTGGAGATCCTCAAAGAACGAGCCGAACGCGATCATCGCAAACTCGGAAAAGAATTGGATTTGTTCATGCTTTCGGAATTCGGACCGGGATTCCCGTTCTGGCTTCCAAAAGGGTTAATGCTTAAGAAAACCTTGGAAAACTTCTGGTATAAGATCCATACCCGCGAAGGCTACCAATTCATTCAGACTCCGATCATGCTTAACAAAGAACTTTGGGAAGTGTCCGGCCACTGGTTCAATTACCGGGATAACATGTATACTTCCGAGATTGACGGCCATCAGTTTGCCATCAAACCGATGAATTGTCCGGGCGGAATGCTGGTTTACAAAAACAGCATCCATTCATACAAAGACTTCCCGCTGAAGGTTGGGGAATTGGGATTGGTTCATCGTCATGAAGCGAGCGGGGCTCTCAACGGCTTGTTCCGCGTCCGCGTCTTTACTCAGGATGATGCTCACATCTTCATGAGAGAAGATCAGATCATTGAGGAAGTCGGAAAACTGATCAAACTTTTTGAAGAAATTTATTCGGTATTTGGGCTTTCCTATCACATTGAACTTTCCACCAGACCGCTGGAAAAATACATTGGTTCGATCGAGATTTGGAACCGTTCCGAGGAAGCATTGGCGAAAGCTTGCGAATCGGTCGGTAAATCTTATAAGATCAATCCGGGCGACGGAGCTTTCTACGGCCCGAAACTGGACTTCAAACTGCGCGATTCCATGAACCGCATTTGGCAGTGCGGAACCATCCAGTTGGACATGAATCTTCCGGAACGCTTTGATCTGACTTATGTAGCGGAAGATGGCGAGAAGAAACGTCCGGTCATGTTGCACCGGGCCATCTTTGGGTCTTTGGAGCGCTTCATCGGGATCATCACCGAACATTTCGGCGGCGCTTTCCCGACTTGGCTGGCTCCGGTTCAGGTAAAACTGATCCCGGTCAATCCGGATCATCACATGGCTTATGTGAACGAGATCAAGAATCTATTGCTTAGCGAAGACATTCGCTTTGAAATCGACGAACGTGACGAAAAACTGGGATACAAGATCCGCGAAGCCCAGACTAAGAAGATCCCATACCAATTGGTTTTTGGCGATCAAGAGCAGGCTAACCATCAGCTGACTTACCGCAAGTATGGTCAGAATGAAACAAAGACTGTCAGTGTGGAGGAATTTATTCGCTTAATCAAGTATGAGATCAAAAGCTTAGGCAAGTAATTTTATGATCAAAGACCTGTACGTCGAATTGTCATTATATCAGGAACGGATGCACCAGAAAAGCAAAGAGAAATTTCGAAATTATTTGCAAACCAAAGCCATCCAGCATCAACTTGGATATCAAATCATTCCCCAACACCGATTTTCGAAAAATGTGGTGATTGGGAATTTGGAAACAGCCGAATACATTCTGGGGGCGCATTATGACACGCCTCCCAGAATGCCGGGCTTCCTGATGAAGAGTGTCCTCTTTTTTAACATTCTCATGCCGATTCTTTTTTGCGCATTGTTTGTTGGGAGCATTTTGCTTTCGATCCATCTTTTGATCCCGATTGGCATCGTCGTTTACTTCTTTTTGTATTCGGAAGGCTTTTTGGCCATCGCTAACAAGTTCAATTTTAACGATAACACCAGCGGAGTCTTGACGCTTTTGTATCTGATGGGAAAACTAAAGAGTTCAAAGGTGGCTTATGTTTTCTTCGATAACGAGGAAAAGGGCTTAGTCGGATCGATTGCTTTGGTCAAATATCTCCAAAAACACAAATTGGACTTTCGGCGTCGGAAATACATTGTTTTTGATTGTGTCGGCGTTGGGAATACTTTTGGGTTTGACCATTTCCGGAAACCCGGGTTATCCAATGAGTTAGAAGCGCTTTTCAATAAGCTTCAATTCAAAGATTATGATTGCGTGGTTCGGAAGGGAAGTGCGTTCGAACTTTCCGATCATGCGGTATTCGCCAGATACAGCCATGTTGGGGTCTTTGCCTTTTCGAAAAATGACAAAGGGAAACTGGTCATCAAAAACGTGCACTCACACAAAGACAAAGAAATCGTTTTGGATAACATTTTGGTCATATCCAAAACCATTGAGGAATACATTTTACAAGGGGGATTAAATGGAAAACCAAATATACAAAAAGCTTAGCAATGGGAATTTCTACGTCATTGCTTTCTTGGTGGGGATAGTTCTTTTTTATTTGCTTTCGATTCTGGCGATGTTCGCCGGGATCATGGGGATGGAGTTCCGGTCGCCGGGCTTTTTCCAATCCTTCATGGATGCTTATCTAAATGGAAACATAGGCGTAAACGCCGATCTATATTATGGAATTCTCAATGTTTCCCAGATGGTCGGCGAGCTGATCCTGGCTGGTCTGTTCGTTTTCATTTTGAAAAACGAATTTAAAAAAGATGCGTTGCGGTTCAAGACTGAATGGGTTAGCCTTTTGGGAACAATCGTGGTGGGGTTCATAATTCTGCTCGGCTTAAGTTATGCCCTTAGTTTAATTTATACCGTGTTCGGGATTGAAGGAACTTCCGAAAACCAGGAACTCATCGAAGCACTTTTGGATGGGGACTACCGGTTCTTCATGTATTTGACCACCTTGCTTCTGGCACCGTTTGTTGAGGAGATTTTATTCCGAAAACTATTGTTTGGGGTCATTGAAAACAAATTCCGCTGGAAACCGATCTTCGCGATCCTCATTTCCGCGGTCATTTTCGCCTCCATCCACGGAGTAGACATTTTCGTCTTCCAATATTTGGGCATGGCTCTGGTGTTATGTGCCAGTTATACTTTTTCCAAAAACAACATTTTTGTTCCGATGGGGATTCATTTTTTGAATAACTTGCTTTCGGTGCTGATTTATGTGTTTTATACGGTGGTTTAATGCAAAATTACGAAGATTTGATCAAAAAAGCCCAGGAAGCTTACCTAGACAAGGATTTCGCTTCAGCGGCGAAATATTACGAACAGGCTTTTGAAAAACAAGTCCTCGCAGAAGACCTAGTCGATCTGGGCGTGGTTTATCTGGATTACAAAAATCCGTTCAAAGCCGTTTCCGTGTTTCAGGAAGCCGTTGAAAACTTTCCGGAGTTTGCATACGGTTTCTATGGTTTGGGTGTGGCTTGCGAAGACTTGGGAAAAAAAGAAGAAGCTTTGAAAGCTTACGAGCAAGCCATCGAACTGGACCGAACCTTCTATGATGCTTATTTCAATATCGCTCTTATGGCGGAGGATGACGGGGACGAGCAGAAGGCTTACGACTATTACAAGAAGACGCTTCTTTATGCCCCCGATCATTTTTGGGCCAACCTCAATTTAGGATCCTTTTATGAAAAAAGAGATTACCTGGAATTGGCTTTGGAACATACGCAGCGAGCATACCGAATCGATCCGAAAGAGAAGATGGTCGCGTATAACCTTGGGGTTGTATATGGCAAAATGAAGGATTTCGAAAAAGCCAAGAAGTTTTATCTTGAGGAAATATCGAAAAGCAACGGTTACATTCTGGCTTATTCCAATCTGGCGATCATTTACAAAGACGCCGAAAAAAACTACAAGAAGGCCCGTTACTATTATCTTCAGGGCATAAGCAAAGATAAGGATAACACTTTGATGTGGTACAACCTCGGATGCTTGTATGTGCTGATGAACGATTACGAAAACGCCAACAACTGTTTGCTTTATGCAAACATGAGAGACAAAACGATTTTTTCTTATATGGAAAAAGATGAGGAACTGAAGGAATACCGTTTGACGGACTCTTATCAGGAATTATTGAAAAAAATAAAGGGTTAATCCAAAAATAGCGGTTCATGGAATCTCTAATATTGTTATTTACCAACGATATCCAAGATTTTATGGACTTTTTTTGTTGAGAAGGAACTAACGGGCCCAAACGATGGCCATCAAAAATGATTTTGAAATATGCGGTTTGTGTTATAATTAATACAGAAACAAATGGTGAAAATATGAAGACAGTCAACGTCATCGGCGCCGGTCTAGCGGGAAGCGAAGCCGCCTATCAATTAATAAAAAGAGGAATCCAGGTCAATCTCATTGAGATGCGCCCAAAGAAAATGACGGAAGCGCACAAGACCGATAAATTCGGGGAACTCATCTGCTCGAATTCCTTCCGGGCCGCCAACATTGAAAATGCCATCGGCCTTTTGAAAGAAGAAATGCGAAGATTGGATTCCTTGGTCATGAGAGCCGCGGATGTTTCGAAAGTCGAAGCCGGCGGGGCTTTGGCGGTTGACCGCACCCTTTTTTCGGATTACATAACTAATTTCCTAAAAGGTCAACCATTGATAAACTTCATCAATGAGGAAATCACTGAAATACCAGACGGTCCAACCATCATTGCGGCAGGTCCGCTTTGCAGCTCGGCTTTAAGCGAAGCCATCAGAGAGTTCACCGATTCCGATTATTTGTATTTCTTTGATGCCATTGCCCCGATCGTCTATGAAAATTCCATTGATAAAAGCAAAGTCTATCTAAAGTCGCGCTATGACAAAGGCGAACCTTCCTATTATAATTGTCCGATGACGAAAGCGGAATTCGACGTTTTTTATGAAGCTTTGACTACTGCGGAGCAAGTGGTTTCCCACGAATTTGAAATGAAAGTCTTTGAAGGCTGCATGGCGGTGGAAGACATGGCGGCCCGGGGACGGGAAACTTTGTTGTTTGGCCCGATGAAGCCGGTGGGATTGAGAAATCCGCTGACCGGGGAATCCCCGTATGCGGTGGTTCAGCTTCGTCAGGATGACGCTGCCAAAACGATGTATAATCTGGTTGGTTTTCAAACGCATTTGAAATTTGGGGAGCAGAAGCGGGTATTGCAACTCATTCCCGGATTGGAAAACTGCGAGATCGCTCGTTATGGCGTCATGCACCGAAATACTTACATTAATTCTCCGATGGTACTAAACCATTTCTATCAAACCAAGAAACGCCCCGATTTGTTCTTCGCGGGGCAGATAACCGGCGTGGAAGGGTATTTGGAAAGCGCCTCTTCGGGAATGGTCGCCGCCATCAACATGGCGAGATTCCTGGAAGAAAAACCGCTTTTGGATTTCACCAGAATGACAGGATTGGGGGCTTTGGCCAATTACATAAGCACTCCGAACCGCCAATTTGTGCCGATGAACGTCATTCATGGTCTGTTTGAGCCGCTGGATGAACAAAAGCACAAACGCGACCGGAAAATTGCCTACGCCAAACGGAGTCTTGAATGCCTTGAAAATTTGCGAGGTGAGATTGATGGATGATGTTCAGATGGTGATTTCCTACACCAATTATTTGCAAAACGAACGTTCTTATTCTCCTTACACGGTTCAAAGTTATCTCTCGGACATCCAGGAATTTCGGGATTTTCTTTCCACGAACGATTTGGGCCCGGTGGCTAAAATCAAACCGAATACGACCCGGTATTTTTTGTCCCATCTTAATTCTAAAGGTTACCGGCCGAGAAGCGTGGCTCGGAAAATGTCCAGCCTTCGAAATTTCTATAAATTTCTGATGAAGGAGGGAATCGTGGATTCCAATGCCTTCAGCGAAACTTCGGCTCCGAAACTGGACAAAATCCTTCCGAAACAAATCTATTTTCAGGAACTGGAGCAATTGTTTGATTCAATCGATACGAGAACGGCAGTCGGAAAACGCAATTATGCTTTGCTTGAGCTGCTTTACGGAACCGGGATCCGGGTCAGCGAATTTTGCAGTCTGAAAGTTTCCGACATTGATTTTCACAACAGCTCCCTGATCGTCATGGGGAAAGGCTCGAAAGAACGCTACCTGCCGATGCATGACAATGTGAAGAGCACCCTGATTGATTACCTTCAAAACAGCCGCGATGAATTATTGAAAAAAGCCAAGGACCAGCCGACGGAAATTTTGTTCGTCAATTTCCACGGCGGGCCGCTTACCCCAAGGGGGGTCCGAGTCATTCTGAATGATCTGACTTTTCGGGCCGCGGATAATCTAAAGATTTCTCCGCACATGCTAAGGCACTCATTTGCGACTCATTTGCTTGACAACGGAGCGGATTTAAGGAGCGTCCAGGAATTGCTTGGCCATGTCAACCTTTCTACAACCCAGATCTACACCCACGTTTCCAAAGAAAAGTTGCGCGAGGAATATCAGAAATACTTTCCAAGACAGTCGAAAAAGCCCGAAGAAAAGGACTCTTGACTTAGGAATAATTCCTAGTTTTTCTAAGGTTTTTGGGACTGAAAAAACTGCCAAAAACATTTGCATAATAACCTTCCGTATGGTATAATATGGAAAGGCAATTAAAAATACACACACCAGCCGAGGCGGTCGTCAAGTGCGCGTTTACGCGTGGGCGGTCGGTGAAGACACTGGTGGAGGCCAAACAGAATAAAAAAAAGGAGATTTAAAACATGTCTGTTATCACAAAGAATCAATTGCTGGAAGCAGGAGTTCACTTCGGTCACAATACTCGCCGTTGGAACCCGAAAATGAAAGAGTATATTTTTGGAGAAAGAAATGGTATTTATATCATTGATTTGGACAAAACTGTCAAATTGGTTGAAGATGCTTACAAAGCTTTGTTCACCATTGCTCAAAACAACGGAACGATTTTGTTCGTTGGAACCCGAAAACAACTTCAGGAAGTAATCAAAACCGAAGCCATCCGTGCCGGTCAATTCTATGTTGATCAACGTTGGTTGGGCGGAACCTTGACCAATTACAAGACCATCCGCAAGAGCGTATCCCGTTTGGTTGACATCGAAAAGATGGAAGCCGACAACGTTTTTGATGTACTCCCGAAAAAAGAAGTCATTTTACTTAAGAAAGAAAAAGAAAAACTGGATAAATTCTTTACCGGAATTCGCGATATGAAAGGTCTTCCTTCAGCGCTGGTCGTTGTCGATCCGAAAACTGAACACAACGCCGTCGCCGAAGCCAGAAAACTGAACATTCCGATTTTTGGAATGGTTGATACAAACTGTGATCCTGATGAGGTCGATTTTGTCATCCCGGCCAATGATGATGCCATCCGTTCCGTAAAACTGATCATCGCCACTTTGGCGAATGCGGTAGTTGAAGCTCAAGGCGGAACTCCGATCGTCATCGAATTCACCGATGAACCGGTTTCTGAAGACCGCGGAAATCGTCGCCCGGGCGGACACAAAGAAGGCGATCGCGATCGTCGCGGTGACGGACGCAATCAATCTCACGGAAGACCTGGCGGAAGATACCAAGGCGGCCGCCCTTCTCATCCAAGACCAACCTACACACCGCGTGCTGCCGCTCCGGTCATTGCAAATCCGGTTGCTCCGGTAGCACCAGCCGCACCAGCCGTTCAAGCTGCTCCGGCCGTCGCTCCTGAAAAGAAAAGCGAATAAGGAGAAAAGTCCAAAATGATTAATGCATCACAAGTAAAAGAATTAAGAGAAAAAACCGGCGCTGGCATGATGGATTGCAAAAAGGCTTTGGTTGAGACCAAAGGCAACCTTGAAGAAGCAATTACCTGGCTGCGCGAAAAAGGAATAATGAAAGCTGCCAAGAAAGCCGATCGAATCGCCGCTGAAGGAGCTTGCAATTTCGTCATCAAAGGCAACAAAGCCGTTGTTTACGAAGTAAACTGCGAAACTGATTTTGCAGCCAAAAACCAATTATTCCGCACATTAGTCGATAAAATCGGCAAATCCATTTCGGAAAGCCAAGCCCAAGATACCGAAGAAGCTTTGAGCGCTAAAACCGATGAAGGAACCGTCAATGACACCATCATCAACGCCACCGCTACCATCGGCGAAAAGATCTCTTTGCGCCGCGTCCAGGTTTTAAACAAAACCGCGGATCAGATCTTTGGCGCTTACAGCCACATGAACGGAAAAATCGTCGTTGTTGACATTGTTAACGGAAAAGACGAAGCTGTGGCGAAAGATGTTTGCATGCATGTTGCAGCCATGAACCCAACCTATTTGAATCGCGATCAGGTTGACCAAACTTATCTGGCCAAAGAACGCGAAGTGTTGGTTCAAGAGACCATCAATGAAGGAAAACCGGCCCCGATCATCGATCGAATCGTGGCTGGAAAAGTAGACAAATTCCTGAAGAGCATTTGTCTGGTTGACCAAATGTATGTAAAAAACCCTGACCAAACCGTTGCTGCTTACCTAAAATCCAATCAATGTGAAGTTGTAAAATATGTCCGCCTTGAAGTTGGAGAAGGAATCGAAAAGAAGCAAGATGATTTCGCGGCCGAAGTAATGGCAGCCAACAAATAAAAACTTTAAAGGCACTGTTTTAATAGTGCCTTTTTGACCATATGGAGGAGGCTAAATGAGGAAAAGAATCGTACTGAAATTGAGCGGCGAAGCCTTGGCCGGTGAAAACCGAGTCGGGATCAACCATCAAAAAGTCAATGAAATCGCTTCGGAAATCAAAGCTCTCTATGACTTGGGAAACGTGGAACTCGGAATTGTGGTCGGAGCCGGAAACATCTGGCGCGGACGCGACGCCATCGAATCGGGAATGGATCGTTCCAGCGCCGATTATATGGGAATGTTGGCGACTATTTTGAATGCTTTGGCGCTTCAAAACTCTTTGGAACGTTTGGGCTGCGATACCAGAGCAATGACTTCATTGGAAATTCCGGCGGTAGCTGAACCCTACATCCGCCGCAAGGCCATTTCTCACCTGGAAAAAAATCGCATTGTCATTTTTGGAGGCGGTAACGGAATTCCTTTCTTTACCACCGATACGACCGCTGCCCTGAGAAGCGCCGAATTGGGCGCCCATTTGATCCTCATGGCCAAGAACGGCGTCGACGGTGTCTATGACTGTGATCCGAGAACCAACAAGAACGCGGTGAAGTTTTCCAAACTTTCTCATTCGGATGTTTTGGAAAAACACCTGAACGTCATGGACATGACGGCGGCAACCCTCTGCAAAGAGAACAACATCGATATTATCGTCTTTGATATGAATGTCAAGGGGAACATAGCCCGAGCGGTTACGGATTTCTCCATTGGAACTATCATTTCCAACAAATTATGAAAGGAAGGATGATTTATGCCTGAAAGTATCATTAAAGCCGGCGAAGAAAGAATGAACAAAGCCTTGTTGGCTCTGAAAAAAGAACTCAGTTTGGTAAGAACCGGGAGAGCAAACCCCGGCATCTTAAATGGCGTGCAGGTTTTATATTACGGAGTTCCGACTCCGCTAACGCAAATCGCCTCGATCTCATCCCCGGAAGCCCAACTGCTGGTCGTAAAACCTTATGACCGCGGGGCCCTGAAAGATGTAGAAAAAGCCATCCAAACCGCGGATCTGAATTTGAATCCTCAAAACGACGGAACCGTCATTCGGCTGGTATTCCCGCCATTGAATGAGCAACGCCGAAAAGAACTGGTCAAGGACATCAAAGCCTTTTCCGAAGGAACCAAGATTGCCATCCGCAACATTCGGCGCGACATGGTTGATCAAATGAAGAAGCTGGAGAAAGATGCCGTCATCACCGAAGACGACTTAAAATCCTACAGCGAAGCCATTCAGAAAAAAACTGACAAATTCATCGAGCAATCGGATGCCATCGCCAAAGAAAAAGAAACAATGGTAATGGAGATCTGACCCGACCTTCAAAACAGAGCTTGGCTCTGTTTTTTTTGACGGAAACCCCAAATCAAAACGTTTGCTTTTATGTTTTTTATTGAGTATAATATCACTTGAGGTGGATTATGAATCTGTCAGTGCTATATAACATCAACTACGGAATGTACATTCTGGGGGTGAGTGACATCGACAAGCCTACCGGATGCGTTGTCAACTCGGTCATTCAGATCACCAGCGTCAATCCCATCATTGCGGTCAGCATCAACAAAAAAAACTACTCGTATGAGGTTTTGAAGCACACATCGAAATTCAGCATTTCGATTCTTTCCGAGGATACCGATCCGAAACTGATCTCGCGATTCGGGTTTTATTCCGGACGAGATGTGGAAAAATTCAGCGGTTTTCCTTATGAGCTTTCCGACGGAGTGCCGATCATAACCCAGAACAGTTGCGGAAACCTGATTTGTCAGGTCCTGTCCATCGATGAGATGGAAACGCACGCCGTCGTTTATGCGCGTCTGATCGACACCGTGGTTGGACCGAACAAAAATCCGATGAGCTATTCGTATTATCACAAAGTGCTGAAGGGAACGACTTCCAAATATGCCCCGACTTTCCAAGCAACCGTCCCCGAAGGCCAATATGTTTGTGATATTTGCGGATATGTTTACGAAGGGGACATCAATCAGGAAGACGATTCATACCGGTGCCCGGTTTGCGGAGCCACCAAAGACCATTTCATCAAGAAAGTTAATTAGGAGGAAATTATGGAATTAAAAGGATCAAAAACCGAAAAGAATCTGATGACCGCATTTGCGGGAGAATCACAAGCCCGAAACAAGTACACTTATTTCGCATCGCAGGCCAAAAAAGAAGGATTTGAACAAATCCAGAACATCTTCAACGAAACGGCTAACAATGAAAAAGAACATGCGAAAATTTGGTTTAAGCTTTTGCATGACGGAATTAAACCAACCGCGGAAAATTTAGTTGAAGCCGCTGCCGGCGAACATTATGAATGGACCGAGATGTATGCTGATTTCGCGAAAGTTGCCAAAGAAGAAGGATTTTCGAAGATCGCTTATCTGTTTGAAGCGGTTGCGAAAATCGAAAAGACTCACGAAGACCGTTATCTGGCTTTGCTGGCCAATGTCCAGAAAGAAAAAGTCTTCGCGAAAGACGAAGCAACCATTTGGATCTGTTTGAACTGCGGACATTTGTCGGTTGGCAAGTACGCCCCGAAAATCTGCCCGGTCTGCGACCATCCTCAAGCTTACTTCGAGATGGTAAACAAGAATTATTAAAAGGAATTTTAAAGCTAAAAACGCATGAAAACATGCGTTTTTCTTTTTTCTTAAGCCAGAAAACCCCAAAAACGCGCAAGGGGATTGAAAACATATTATATTGATAACATTGACTTATTATGTTATAGTATACATACAGTGGGGTGGTTATGAAAATCATTTCTTGCGTGCATTTGCATAAGAATTATATCAACCCGAAAGTAACGACTTTTGTCTTGAAAGACATCAATCTTGACATCCTTTCCGGGGATTTCTGCGGAATAACCGGACCTTCGGGAAGCGGGAAGACCACGCTGCTTTATACGATGAGCGGATTGGAAAAACCGACATCGGGAGAAGTCTTTCTCTTTGAAAAGGGAATGGCGGAATATGATCCCAAGCAGATGGCCGCCCTCCGAAAAACGAAAATTGGTTTCGTCTTTCAGTTTTATAATCTGATCCCGAATCTTAACGCTTACGAAAATGTAAAACTGGCCCAGATCATCGCCGGAAAAAACGATGACCAAGAAATTGACCGGATCCTCGGTTTGGTGGGGATGAAGGAATTCAAGGAGTATTTCCCGAATGAACTTTCGGGAGGAATGCAACAGCGAATTGCGATCGCCCGAAGTTTGATCAATGATCCGGAGATCATCTTCGCTGATGAACCGACCGGAAACCTGGATCAAAAAAACGGCCAAGAGATCATGGAAATTCTGAAGATGTTAAATCTTGACCAGCACAAGACGATTGTTTTGGTCACTCACAGCGAGGACAACCTTAAATATTGCACCCGCCACGTGAAACTTACGGACGGGAAGATAATCCGCGATGAAAAACTTCCTGTTTAAACTTCGGGTTGCTTATCGCAACATCGTCAAAAGTCGGGGGAGGTCGGTTGTCGTCCTGCTGACGTTGATGGTTTTGATGATTCTGTCCGTCGTAATTTTTAACATCCATGACAATTTGGTTCGCATCTTTTCCATGGAGTACCAAGAAGTTTATCAAACCGTCGATCTGACCGTTTCTTATGACAACTACTCCAATTCCCGGATCGTGAACGTCAGCACCATAAATGATGATTATTCGGAATATTTCAATTATTCAGCGACTTACTTCAATTTGTATTCGCTAATGGAGAGCGAAGACAATAGTTTCTATGCTCAGGTTTATTCTTCGAGTTTGGGCGAATTCGAACGGGTGATGGATTTTGATCTCGATTCCATCAACGATGGCGAGATGTTCATTACCGAATCCTTGGCGGATCGCTACCAACTTAAAATACACGACGCAATGTCAATGCTGATCGGAAGCCAGAAAATCAATTACGTGATTCGCGAGATCCTTCCGGACCAAGGGCTATTTTCCGAAAACTCCGTCTTTGTTCCGAAAGAAGAACTACTGACCAAAACCTTATGGTTTTCGGCCCCTGATCTCGGAAACATAATCTATCTGGACGTTAAAAACGAATATTCCATTCTGGCCGTCAGGGATCTCTTGCTTGGGGATGCCGCTTACGCGAATTCCTTGGTCAAAGAGACGGTGGATCATGAACAGGCGAAGACCCGCGCCGATTACAATGCTTCGGTTTTGCTCGGGATCGGGGTCTTGGCTTTTCTCGCCGTGATCATGGTCGTTAGGTCGATCTATCCTCTGCTTTTCCGGGATTTCTCGCAACAGATCGGGGTCATCCGGATCCTGGGCGGGAATGATGGCTTTGCTTATCAGATTTGGATGATTCAGTTCTTCTTATATTTGCTAATTTCCGTTCCTTTGGGATTGATTTTCAGCCGGGTGATCCTTGACGCCGGGGCTAGATCTTACGGAGTGAACACTTCGGTCGGGTTCAACCCTTGGTATCTGCTTTTGGCCGTCGCTTTCTTCTTGGCGATTAATATCCTGGGGACAATCGGACGTTACACGCATTACAAGAAACAAAGCGAAATGTCTTTGAGCAATGACACCAGGTTTGAAAAACAAAAATCCGTTCTTTACGCCGCCATCGTCGCGGGAGCAGGCCTTTTGGTAAACTGGTTCATCAATCCTTTTCCCAAGTTCCAAGGAATGATCACCGTTGTCACCGTCATTGTTTTCACTTTTGGCTTTCTATCGATGATCCTGAAGATCTTCCCGATTCTTTTCAAAAAAGGGAATTCTTTCTTTTCTTTGTACAGCGCGAAACATTTGCGAGACAACAAGATCCTTCACAACTCGGTGAAAGTAATCTTTGTGTCGCTGGTCATAATTGCCATTTCCATGACGGTTTCCGGAGTCATGAAAACCGAGATCCTAAAAGCTTTTGATGAGATCCGCATTGATTATGCGGTCACGAACATTTATAATTTCAACGATGATCTGGTTACGGAAATCGAGACCAACAACCAGATCGATTCGGCCGTCGAAGGGGCAATGTTCCGTAACGGAACGTTCCAAGTTGACGAAGACACAACGCGGCGGGTGCAGTTCTTTCTGTCCGTTCGGCCAGAAAACATCTCCGAATTGTTCACTTTTTCTCTTTCCGCGGAGATACTCGCCAAATTAGCCGACCCAACCATTCTATATGTTGCTCTCCCGTATCAGTATGAAAAAACCAGTCAGCTGAGGGTCGGGGATGAAGTGACTTTTCGGCTCAGCCAAAACATTCCATCGGAAAAATTCATCATCGCGGGATTTTTCGAAAATTCCTATGAAGGGATCTATCTTTCCAACATTTCTTACAGCGATAAGTATATGGACTCGGATCTGACGAACACCGTGTTCATCAGAAGCCCCAACAGCGATCTGCAAAAAGATCTGATTCAACGTTACAGCGGGAAAATGTATTATGTTTTTTCCGCCGATGATTTGCTTTTGAATGAAACAAAAATGGTATACCGAACCGTGGATTTCGTTGTGATCCTCATTTGGGCGCTTGTAGCTTGTTTCATGATCGTCATCATCAATAATTCCCTGTTGCAATTCTACGCTCTGAAAGCCGATTATGCAAAATTCAAGATATTGGGCTGCGGGGACGGGAATTTGTACGGACACATCCTCCTCGAAATATTATTGGTGATGCTAATTGCCCTGGGGGCGGGTTTTGTTAATTCATTGATTGTCTTGTCTTGCTTTCCTTCGCTGATGATCATGGTCGGATTTTACTTTAAGTTCGAATACCCGGTTGGCGAAGTGCTTGTTTACCTTTTAATGGGAACCGCAGTTTTCTTGCTAAGTTACCTTTATTATTTCGTCAAGATTAAACATATGAACATTATTCAAGAAACTAAAAATTTGTAGGAGGGTTTATGTACAAAAAATTATTAGTTTTATTCATGCTCTTTTTCTCTGTTTTTTGCCTGTTCGGATGCGGCGGGGGAGATGACACTCCAGACGTGGACATGACCGAAATGGTCGATGTCCCGACCAACCTCTCCATAACCGGCAAAGTATTGACCTGGGATGCCGTTGCCGGAGCGACCGGTTATATAGTTTATGCTGACGGGGTTGAAAAAGCCAACGTTACCGCTACAACTTATGACTTCTCGTCTTTGTCAGGAACGACTATCATTTTCCAAGTGGTTGCGAAAGCCCCGCAAGGGCAAAACAACTCCGCTAAAAGCGTTACTGCCGCTTACATGAGCAACCCGGCCGGCGAGATCACCGAGATCACGGCGCTTCTGGCTGATGTAATGCCAAACGTTCCGGAAGGATTCGTTGAGGAATTGGTCCGCAAAGGAATGACATCCGACGATGCTCAAGCCTTAAAGACCGCTTTCCAAACCTTGCAAACGGAAATGGAAGCCGCCAACGGCGATCCGCTTCTGTCCAATGCGGCCATTAAGAAATTCCTTTTGACCGAGATCAATTTTGAAGCGCTCATCAGCGCCGCCATGCTGGCAGCCGTTCCTTCACTGGAAAGCCAGATCGCTTCCGCTTATGAGGACATCAGTTATTATCAAGATGAGTTGGACACTTATGGTCCTAACGATTACTATTCCGAACGAATCGTTGAACTTAACAACGAGATTGACGCGCTCGGCAATATGGTCGACCTGCTGACCGAATCCCGTGACGAAGCCGTGATCGTCGCTGTCAACACCATCAATTACCTGCGCGAGATCCATGGCGCGATCACTGATGATTTGATCTCCAAGATCGTTGCCATCACCGATGTTGAATCGCCAAGCGAATTGACCGCGGATGAACTTCTGGTTGTAAAAGACGAAGTATTGGATATATTCCAGGATAATTTACCGGCGATGACCGACCTGACGATGGTTTATGAACTCTTGTCAGTGGGATACACCCAAATGTTTGGATCCAATGCCTTCTCGGTAATGCTCTCCGATTCTTCGACGCAATTCGCAGCGGAAGCATTTTTGACGGTTTCTTTCGCTCTCAACTATTTGGATTCCTTCGATTTGGCGTTTTTCCAGGATTTCCTGAGCGTTGTTCAAGACAATGATCAAGGCGCCGTAATCGGAAGCGAACTGGCCATTTTGTTTGTTACTTATTACAAGAACTTTGAAGATGACAACCAAGCTTTGCTTGATCAGATCGATGCCGTTTTCACCGAAGCCCAAAAAGAACAATTGTATAACAATGCGATTGCGGCCATGAACGAATTGGCGACCCTGATGGGCGCTGACGTTGACCTGAGCATGATGGGAGAAATCTCTTACGCGGTCATGACCGGCGCTTCCGATGTATTCGATGACATGACTGACAAGCTTCTCGACAAATTTGTTGGTACCGATGGCGAATTGCTCCGAAAGATCGTCATCTCCAATTCTTTCGAATGCGATTACAACTATATGAATTACATGTGCGAGAATTTCCGGAATACCGCGACCGGAGAGACTTATGCGAACGAAGATGATTACTACGAAGCCCAAGACTTAGCCGAAATTAATGTGATCAAAGAAGCCCTGACTTATTATGCTCCGACCATCGGAACCATGACGGACGGACAGATTACTTCGTTGATCGACCTGCTGGCTGAAGCCGCTCCGGTCGAACAATTAGTTTCCGAAGGAGGAATGACTCTCACCGAAGCTCAAGCTTTTGCGGATCTGGTTGAAGCCACTCTTCGTTCCATCGCCCCGGATCTTCATGATTTGATCACCAACTTCATGGCATACGCGGTAACCAATGATTTGGTTACAAAAGCCAACGAGTTGGCAGACTCCATCGAGGCTTACTACGTGACCGCTTACGGCGTAGAATATTACAACAACCCGGCTTACTTTGAAGATGATTACGAACAGAACGCCATCATGATCTTCATTTGCAAGCACGTTAACGCTTTCTTCAATTCCGCCAACCAAGCATTGGCCCGCGGTTTGATTACCGACCTGGCCACTCTGGCCAAGAACGAAAGCGTCTACTCCATGATGGAAATGACGCTTGATCAGGTCAACACTTTGGAGACCCAGATCAACGATGCGTTTGACGGCGCCATCACCAAATCCGCCATCATCAAGGATTACAATCCGGCATCGTTAACCACTGCTCAGTTGGAAGAAATGGCGGCCCTGCAAGCCTTGTTCCAAGGAATCGGCCCGCAAGTTTCCGGAATTAATTAAACCAAGGGACTGAAAATCAAAAGATTTTCAGTCTTTTTTTATGGCTAAATAATCATCTTTACTGTGGAAAAACGCATAGATTTGGTGTATAATACCTTAACGGTGATATTATGAAAAACCTGACCTTAACGGCCGCCGAACTTCCTCGTCACGTTGCCATCATCATGGACGGAAACGGGACCTGGGCCAAAAAAAGAGGTTTGCCACGAAACGCAGGGCATCGCCAGGGCACCCAAGCCCTGCTGGACATCGTTACCTATTCGCAAAAAATCGGTCTGAAGTACCTGACCGTTTTTGCGTTCAGTACCGAAAACTGGTCGCGTCCGAAAGAAGAAGTCGATTATTTGATGAAATTGCCGATTGAGTTCATCGACCGGTATCAGGAACGCTTCTTAAAAGCGGACATTAAATTCACCGCCATCGGAAACATTGGCGGATTACCCGGGGAATTGCAGGCCAAAATTTCGGAATTTGAGAACAAGAGCCGAACCAACCAAGGCTTGAATTTCATCATTGCCATCAATTACGGAGGGCATGAGGAGATCACGGCTGCCGTCAAAGCCATCGTAACGTCGGGAGAATCGGAGATCACCGAACAAACCGTCCGTAATCATCTATATACCAAAGACATTCCGGATGTCGATTTGTTGATCCGAACCAGCGGCCAGATGCGCATCAGCAATTTCCTGCTTTGGCAGTGCGCATACAGCGAATTTTACTTTACCAAAGTGCTATGGCCGGATTTCAATGAAGAAGAGCTCAATGAAGCTTTGGATGAATACAAGAACCGCGACCGCCGTTTTGGAGGAATCAAATGAAAAAAAGAATTATAACCGGAGCCGTATTGCTTGCCGTTTTAATACCTTTGATCGTCATCGACTGTCAAGTCTATCCGATCGTTGGCCATTTGTTTCTGGCAATCGGAATTTTTTTGAGCGTGGTCGCATCATATGAAATGATGAGAATGTTTTACGCCCAATATCCATCCTTGAAATACCTGCGATTTTTGATCCCGGTGTTTTCCGGAATCTTGGTTTATATGATTTATTTGGCCACAACCGCCGGATTGGACATCACCGATCCGTCAGCAGCCAACTTTGTTTACCATTTTTTGGTGGTCGTCGTTTTGATGATCTTCATCATCATTGCTTTCGCCATCATCATTTTTACGAAATCATCCACCGCTCATGACATGATGGCGGTCGTGCTTACCTTGGTTTATTGCGGCCTGATCATGGGTTATGTCATCAGCATTCGCTATTTGGAAACTTTCCCGCTTCGCGAAGGAGCCATCGAGTTCGTTTTCCGCGGCGGAAGAAGTTTTGGTTATGTTTACACCATTGTTTTGTTTACTGACACCGCGGCCTTTTTGTTCGGAAGGAAATTCGGAAAACGAAAACTTTGTCC
>Ga0247842_10003205_pt1 | contig 22569 bp, 18 predicted proteins | sample LaCruzMarch2015__3_FD_192411 | JGI IMG/M metagenome (GOLD analysis project Ga0247842, IMG submission 192411) | Freshwater microbial communities from meromictic Lake La Cruz, Castile-La Mancha, Spain - LaCruzMarch2015_19m | ecosystem: Environmental > Aquatic > Freshwater > Lake | place: Spain...
TTTTTGAATACCCCTCTTTACGCCTTCCCAGGTCTGGTTTTTATAACTAACCGGGGCTTCTGTTTCATCGGCATCAACAAAATATGTGATGGCATGGGGGATACTGATTGCGAACATCTGATTGGGATATTTTTTTTTGCCAGTCCATGATTTGTTGGAGAGAACAATGTTGCAATAGTTCGTGTAAATCTTAGAAGTCTTTTTTCTTTGCTCTGCCGAGAATAACCTGAATTTTCATGGCAGCAATATCAGCATTGCTGTTATTTCCGGATTTGCAGCTACAAGGTATTAATTGTATTACCTTTGCATTTTGAACAACTTTTATGAAAGTAAAAGGAATTATAAGGATCATTGAGCATGCAGGGTAGTTCATGGTTTCACAGAAGGGGAGTCATCGGCAATACAAACACAATGCCTTACCAGGACGGGTGACAATTCCGGGGAACCTCAACGATGATTTGCCAAAAGGGACAATGCATTCGATTTTAAAACAAGCAGGAATAAAATAATTTAACTCCTCATGAAAAAGGTTCAGGTTATTATTGAAAAATCAAAAACAGGATTTGCAGCCTGGCTTCCCGAATTGCCCGGTTGCGCAAGCACAGGAGTAACGGTTGACCAGGTTAAAAGAAATATCTCAGAAGCCATTACGTATCATCTTGAAGGGATGAAAGAAGATAGATTGGCCATTCCTGAAGATTTTTCCTCAGAATTTTTATTAATATTTTCTTTTGATGTTGAAACTTTTCTCAACTATTATGACCATGTTTTCACCCGGAGAGCTTTGTCGCGCATCACAGGGGTGAATGAAAGCCTTTTAAGTCAATATGCCTCCGGAATAAAGCGCCCCCGACCGGCCCAATCGAAAAAGATCGAAAAAGGTCTTCATCAGCTTGCACAGGAATTGTTGCAGGTTTCGCTGTAAAAGCCTGCTTATAAAAACGAATCCGATATCACCGTAAATTATCTGAAAAGCCTGTGCGGACAAAAACTGCCCGATTACCTGGTTTTCCATAAAGGGAAAAAGATCATCTTTGAAATTGGCGGCATCGGAAAGGGAGTTTCTCAGTTCAAAGGCATGGAAGAGAGCGAAAAATACCTGTCTTCCCAGCCGGGCGTACCGGGAGGGATACCGTTGATTTTGATGGGGTTTTTGTGGTAGGTTTGTTGGTTTGATGGTTTCTTTGCCGGTCAAACCGGGAGTATATTGCAGCAATGAAGGAGCAGGGAGGATGAGTGATTTTGCAGTTCAGATTATCTTGATTTGCTGGTTTCCTGAATAGAATCAGCTCAGTGTAATTGTATTCAACCTTGTGTCAATGCAAAAATTCATTTCTTCGTAACCCAACAGGTACAATGCATTGCTGTCAATAGTAGTGTTCGTCGCCCCCGTATCCAGGACCATTTTTAGCTCATACTTGCTGTCAATTTCAATGCTTACAATGATAAGCCCTATTTCTGGTTCTCGGTTGAAAGGGTAAGTCATTATCAGATGCGGTTGCTTAACCTGCCCTGGTTCATAAAATCGAATGCAGGAATATTTATTGCAGTCGGCTTTAGCCCCATTGATCAAACAACAATATGAGTTTTTGCATAGTGATGGAAAAAACCATAAGATTTTATTTTTATTGTTATTTTTACCGATGTATACCGGTCGAAACCGGGTTTGCACAAACAGTCGTTTCAGATTCACCGGTATAACTGCATCTAAATGAAAATTGCTTCGCATTTTCATTAAAATGCAGTATAACAGGAACATTATGCACAAAGGGATCACCGCCAGATGAATAGACCCTCATGAAAAGCGATGAAATTACCGTCATGATCGTTGACGACGACATCAAATCGCAGGAGCTCCTCGCCCACCACCTGCGAACGATTCCAGGCGTGGCAATCGTGGCCGTTGCGTCAGGTGCGGCGGAGGCCTACAAAATCATCCTGGAACACTTTCCCGACATTGTTTTCCTCGACGTGGAGATGCCCGTAAAGACCGGGTTTGACTTAGTGTACGACCTCCACAAACGAAACATCCATCCCTGTATTATTTTCCAGACCGCTTATGATAAATATGCCGTTGAAGCCATTAAGAGCGCTGCCTTCGATTACCTGCTGAAGCCGATTGACCCGGAGGAGCTTCTTGAGGCGCTTGCCAGGTTCAGAACTTCAGGGCACCGGGCGCTTTCGACCGACCGGGTAGAAGGGTTGATCAGGAAATCACGTTCAACAGGGAAAATCAAGCTGAAAAGCAAAAATGGGTTTATCCTGGTGGATCCTGTCGATATATACTATTGCCAGTCCGACTGGAATTATACCGATATATTTTACGGCGAGAATAAAAAAACCACCCTGAGCATGACCTTGCGGAAAGTTCAGGCAATATTGCCGGAAGGGACTTTTTTCCGGATCAGCCGCTCCGTTCTTATCAACTTATGGTGCCTTGCCGAAGTTTCGCGGCAGGATCGTACCTGCATCCTGAATATCGCCGGGAAACCGGTCACTTTTTCCATTAACCGGGCGCATATTGCGGAGTTGGAGGAATTGCTGGATCAAAGATGAATAAGGGAACCTGACATTTCATCAGAAGGTTTTGTATTGAACACAACCCAGTATCCGTTTCATTTTAATCCCATTCCATTATTTAGAACAATTCTTTCCATCAGCCCTATGGGGGTTGAGTAAATATTTTGCTACTTTCCAATAAAAAAGCAGGTAACAATAAGTTTAAAAAGGGATAGTATGTTACTTTTAACAAATGATTACTAAAAAAATCTGTTGACAAGTATATTTAACTCCTGTTTGGGATTATCAGATTGTCATCCAAAAATTAACCAATAATAGTACCATGAAAACAATTAGTAAAAGTGTATTTGTTTTAGCATTACTCTTGATTGTCACTAATATATATGGCTATGATCTTGATCATGTAACTGTATGGTGGACGCAGAATGGTTCACTCCAATCACATAATGTAGCCGCAGCCGGGACTTATAATATCAGCCGTGATCCGGGTACAGACGTTGATGTCCGCATTTATAAAAGTAGCAGCGCCCCGACACCAAGTACATTTTCATGGCTTGCATGGCCTGTATCAAGTGGAGATGAAGTCTCTTCGTATAATACTTATGTGAATTTTGACGATGTTGCCCCTGCAGGTTTGCAGTATGTACAATGCATGGTGAACGTATATTCAGGAAATGTAAAAATATATGTTACGGACCTACCGGCACAATATCCTGATCTTAGTCCTCAATTTTTGAAACTTGATGGACATCCTTATCAAGCGGGTTATCAGTTTTCTGTCGGTGAAACCATTACCGCCAGTTGCCAGATCATTAACACTGGGGATGTGCAGGCTGGTTCAAGCAGAGTCGGATTTTATTTAGGGACAAGTTCAACGGATTATTCAGAAATGTATGATTATGAAAATACAACATCACTGGACCCAGATGAAATTGAAAATGAAGAATCCGATGAATATACTTTCACAACCAATGATATTGGGACAAGATATTTGAATTTCTTTGCAGATTACGATCACGATGTGGAAGAGGGGACCGCTGAAGGAAATAATAAGCAGTCATGGGGTGCCTTTACAGTTGTAGGGGCTCCCATTGCGGATATTGTTGACATATCTTATGATCCTGCCGGCCCGATCAATCCGAGTGACCCTTTCATCCTTAGTATTTACGTAAAAAACATAGGTTCACTGGTTTCATCAGAGGGAGGAATCTCAGTTTCATTTCCGGATGTGACACTACCCGACGAATCCGGGATAACTTACCAGTATAATAGTTCTCAAGCAATGGTTGTGTTCCAGGATGCGACAACATTGCCAACCAAGAATGTTTACGGCAATGGTACTACGATTTGGAAAAGCGACGGGACTTCCATCACTGATCATTATCTGCTGATGGAGGCAAAGAAAACCAACTGGGCTGTAAATGAAGGACAAACGATGTGTCTTATGATTTGGCCAAAGGAGCCCGGGATTTTTAATATGAAAATACGCTGCTGGTTGTCGGGATCAACAGGTATTTCGAGAGATCCCAATGCCTCCGGTACGGGAATCGGCACAGACCAGCAAGGATATTACACCTATGAGAAGGAGATCACGGTCAATAATGTTTCACCTGACCTGACGGTCACCGCTTTGAACACTCCGGCCACAAGTGAACCTGGTGTGACCCATCAAATTACTGTAAGTGTTCAAAACATCGGAACAATGAGCAGCCCGGTATCCCCCGGTCAAATTCGAATTTCCAATGATGAGAATTTCGATAACGGAACGTTTTTAGCAAATTATAACTTTTCTGCCATCTCCCCTGGTCAGACTGTTACATCACCATCATTCCCGGTAACTATTCCTCCTTCGGGCTTTACGGGAAACTGTTATCTCATATACAAAACCAACTATGACAACTCTTTCCCGGAATCGAATACAACGAATAACTTCTTGGTGAAGCCAATAACAATCGGAGTTGCACCAACTTTTTACACAATCAGTGGAACCGCAAAGTCTGATTTAAACACTTTCGACCGGATACCCGGGGCGGTTGTAACAGTGGATGATAATCCTGCCCTGACGGCAACTACAGATTGGGAGGGTAGATATGTGATCAATGATATCCCGGCAGGTACACATACGGTGACCATTGCACATATTGGTTATACCTGGGAAGAGAGTTCATACTCCCTGAATATTGAGCAAAACACAGTACAGGATTTTCAGGGACATTGCAATGCCATGCCACAGGTAACCTATACGATTCCGGCTACCTTTACGCCGGGGGTCCCTTTTGATATCACGGTTAAACTTAAAAATATAGCCACTGCCATTCAGAATGTTTCAGCTTACCTGGATGTATCTTTCCCGGATTTTTCCACACCAACAACAGCCGTAAGTTTTGTCAGTCAAAATGGCTTTGATGGTGATCCTTCGTTTAAGCAGGCAGGGGAGAACATTTGCAGGGTAGATATGACCAATGGAACCATGGATTGCAATTATCCGGCAAATTATCTGTTGGTCAGTGCCGTGCGTACCGGGACTATTTTTTACAACCAGGAATGGGCCTATACCTTAAGAGTTACACCTCCGGAAATTTCAACATTCACTATACATATTAAGGGAAGTATTGGTGACCAAAGAGATCCGAATTCTGGGACAACTGGGCAACAGGGTTTATGGGAACAAGTTATAGAAGTCAATAACCTCATCATAGGTTTGATTTCAGGGACAATTACCGATCATGAAACAGGGTTGCCATTGCATTTGGCAAGAGTTATTGTAAATGGGGGCTCATTTACTTCAGAGGAAATTCTTACCGGTGATGATGGGAATTTTACTATTGGTAACGTTCCCTTTGGAACCGGATATACGGTCACTGCTGTTAGATCAGGTTATGAAACCGGGGAACTGACCGGTGTAAATATTAATCAATCAGAGCCATCTACAAATGTTCTAATTTCCCTTTATCCTTTAAGCGGATCCTATTTTATCCAGGAGATTAACCCAAATCCCAATCCTTCAGTATCTACTGTGTTTCAAGGTGGGAAATGCCACAGGTATTATAAAATAGTGAATGATGCAGGACTGGCTTGTCCGGATGTCATCGTTGTCGTTCAATCACAAAACGGGACCCTATATGATGATGATTTTATTACCGATGCAAAAGGCGTCGTTGATATATCACTGGGCAATAACGATGTAGGATCACTTGGCCAGACAAAAAGTTTCAATATAATCAAGATCAATAATCATACGCTCACCTCGCCTATTTCATTTAACGTTCAAGTCACCTCTCCAGAGTATTCGAAATTTTGGGGCACCACCGGTTTTGCAGAAATTGGAGCAACTTTTTGTATTCTGAATTTAAATGTTGAAATGGAGAGGGCTTCTGTTTTGACGGTGGTTGAAGAAGATGCCGGTAACGGAATTCCCGAGTACATCGATTGTCAGCGCCAGGGAAAAGCGGGCGGAGGCGTTGGTTTTAAAGTGAAATCGCCCGAAGTAAGTTGTAATTTGGGGGTAATTCAGGGAAAGGCCGGGGCTGAAGCCGGGGCAGGGGTGAAATTTATTGGCATAACGGAGGACAATTACCGGTTTGGATATAACTCAGCAAGTAATTATGAAGCCATCGCAAAATATATTATCGCTGCAGATGGTGGATTTAATATGTTAGATAACACGCTGATCAGATTGTTGACAGTATGTGAGGATTGGTTTACCAATCAGAATACTTTGAACGAAGTGTTCGTATCCGATGTAATTGGTTTGGATGTGATAGCCCATGCCGAAGCCGAAGCCGAAGCAGGTGTTGGAGTCCCAAATCTTATTGGTGTCGGGGCCGGTGCCAATATCGGCGCTGAGGGTCATGTAACATTCAGGGGGATCAACCATTATCAGGAAAATCAAAAAGAATTTGAGTTTGGGATCTCGGGGAAAGTACAGGGTTCAGCCGAGGCAGGTATCAAGATTGATTATAACGATGCTCCTCCCCTTCAAGAAGTAAAAACCATGCTTCAGATTTATGACATTTCAAGCATGAGGGGTATCTCCTTTTCTGTGATAATGAACAGTTCCACCAATGCCATTGAGGCGTATAAGATTTGCCTGACTAAAAAGAACAGCGTGCAGGAAGAAAAAATCACATATACCATTTCAGGCCCACAGGCAATATCAGAGATAGGCGACCTTGAATCTGAAATATCCAATCTGAACCAATCTTCATCGGCGGCTTCATCCGTCAATGTTGGCAATTCAACTTTCAACAGGATCATAGACCAGGTATTTTCATTTTTATTCAATGTGCAGGGGGGCAATCCAAACGGAGCCAGCGTAACCTATACCAAAGAGCTCACTCCTATTCAACATAGTTCGGCGTTCACCCTTGGTGTAAGTTTAGGAATCAGTTTTGTGGATGCTGAAATTGGAGGAGGAGGTGAATTTGAAGAAGGAGCCAGTATGACAGTAACCGAAGGTAAATGGATATATGGCCACCATTTTCCTACAACAACCTATTCTGGAACTATTCCGAATATCCCGATCGATCATCAGGAAGTGCTGCAACAAATAATTGATGATTTGCCATTATCCTTAAGAGTGTTGATAGGGGTTGTAAATTTCTTTACCGGCGGAGTTAAAAATCAAAACTTCTATATTGGCGACCAGGGGTCGTATATTGTTATTCCTGATGGCGCTGTTCCCTCCGGTGTTGACACTATTTCGTGTACATCCTGGAGTTGGTATGGAACAAAAATCTCCGACAGGTTTGACAATATTAATGATGAATTCAAGAAGATATATAAAGACAACCGGAAAAGCGCTGAAAATATATATGGTATGAAATATGGCATAGGAGGCTTTTATCAGTTTGAACCTTATAATACTACGATGCTTGATACATGTATACTGACAATCAAATATACCCAGGATGAATTACAGGGTGTTGAGGAATCCTCGCTCGCAGTTTACTGTGAAGACAAAGCAAATCATACATGGCAAAACCTTGGCGGTGTCGTGGATGCCGTGGAAAATACGGTTACGGTGCCAGTGACATTTCTTTCTCTTTTTACGCTTGCCCCGACACAGCCATATGGTGGTATAGGATTAAACCCGTCTGCCGATAGCCTTTTTGCCGACAGCATCTCTACCCTAACTGTACTGAGCGATCTTATCTTCAACAATGATTCTTCTTTGGTCATGGACGATGAACTGTTCACCGTTTATACTTCGTTAGGCCAAATACTGGCCACGGATAAGGATACACTTACAGGGGGTATTCAGGTAGCAGCGCTGGGGGGAAGGATTCAGTTTGCCATTCGTTCGTCTGCTATTGCCGGGGATGCGTCGATATTTGCTTTTAGTTTGAGGGGATCAGCCCGCGGCGATACCACAGTTGTTTTTTATGATACAATTGCTCCGGGATATCCATTAAACCTCAAAGGAATTGCCGGAAATGGATGTGCCTACCTGAAATGGCAAAGAAATCCCGAGAAAGACATTGCAGGATATAAAATCTATTTCGATTCTGACGTATCCGGAGTTCCATACAATGGACATGCCTCTGTTTTTGGTTTGTCTTCGCCAATCATCAGCGGGACAGATACAAACTACACGGTTTACGGTTTATACAACGATTCATCCTATTATTTTACAATCAAGGCATATGATGTTGCGGGTAATGAAAGCGCTTATTCCAATGAGGTATTTCTTAACCTGAGAATCCCAGATACCCTGTATGTAGGGAATACGACTATACAGTTACGCGACACAACCTGCTTTAATGCCACTGAATACCTATATGTACCAACCCAATATAATTTCTTTGTTGTTGACAGTGGAGGGAGCGTTACGCTAGTCGCCGGTGAGAAAATCAGTCTCAATACAGGATTTTCAGCGAACAATGGAAGTTATTTCCATGCTTATATAACGACAGATAATAATTTTTGCGCATTCACAGCGATTAAAGGCTTTCCTCATGTGCAACCAGTTGACGTTGACGATAATCGTTTGCAACAACAAGTTGTTGTAACAGATAAACAGCAACTGTTCCATATCTACCCCAACCCCACCTCCGACCAGTTCAATCTTGAACTTTCGGCGGAATTCGTAGGGTCAACGGTAAACGTGAAGGTGTTTAACATGTTTGGGCAGGAGGTTCTGCACCAGCAGATAAACGGCCGGCAAAAAACCGCCTTCTCCCTCGAAAACCAATCACCCGGAATTTACATGGTCAGTGTAATGCTGGATGGTAAAATGGAGATGGTGAAGGTCGTCAAATATTAATTGAAGGCCGGCGCGCTTTTCTTAAATCGGCCTGTTCAATTCTTTGCCGGGACAAGGTTTTTAGTCTTTCCATACGTGTTCTTTGTAAAGTGCAAAAAGAGGAATAAATTGTTTTGTCTAAAGAACAAATAATTGCCCAATGCCAGCCATCTGATCATCATTGAAAATAGTACCTTACAACAAACGGTTTCCGGTTTTCGCCCGCAGATCCTCTTTTCTGATCATGGCATGTTTGTTTGATACAAAAATACAAACTTGTTTGTTATTGTCAAACAAATAATTTTTTTCAAATGATGTCAGTTAAAAAAAGAGAAGGCTTTCAGGCGAAATTTATTCCTTTACTAGTTTCGCGTGGTAAACGCCGGAGTTGCCGGCCAAAACCAGAAAATAGATGCCACCGGGAAGTGCTTGAACATCCATGGAAAGGGTATTCCCATCGAAAGAATAAGCCGGGCGGACATGCATGCCGGCCACAGAAATGACCGTGAGTTTAAAATCGCCGGTGATGGATGCCGGAAGTGACAGGGCGCAACGGCCGGATGCGGGATTGGGATAAACCGTGAGTTGAAAACCGATGGCTTTTTGATCAGCCGTTCCCACCGGGTAGCCCCAGATGAGCCCGGCATATTCGGGATGGTCGATGAAAGGGTTGCGGTTGTGCTGCATGCCATAAACGGTGTTGTTGCGGTCGGTTTCCTTGGTTGAAACCGGATCTTCGCTGGCCCAGACGAGCATCATCTGCAGTGCCCAGGGCTTCAACTGTGATTTGTTGGTCATATCGGTGATTTGCCAACTGCCATCTTCGGTATAATAGCGGGTTGACATGTAAAAATAGGTCCGGGCAAAATCGCCTTTGTACCCGTCGATGGGTTCAAACGCGGTCCCCGAAAAGCCAGGCCAGTTGCAGGGGCCCAACCTGCTTCCGTTCAGGGAGGTCCAGGTAGGGTTGGAAACGGTCCCAAAGGCATAATTGCTGCGTTTGTTGTTTACATATCCGTCGGTGGGATAAATATGGAAAATATCGGAATTCATGGGGGCCTGGTCGTTGAACCAGCTACTGGGCCATGAATGTTCGCGGTTGTAACAATCGCCTTCCCCGCTGTAATTCCCGCACTGGTCGGACCCGAACTGGTAAACGTAGGGCGGCGTGCCTCCCGGAATATCGGAATAGATGTCCCACACCGTTCCATTGGGTTTGTCGTCGGTGGTATAAAAAGCGGTCCAGATATAGCTGTACGACTTCACCATATGGTCTTTGATGATGTTGTGGAGGGCTGCCTGGAGTTCGGCCCCGGTTTTTCCGGCGGCGGCATCGTAATATCCCGGTGGGATTTGGGAAAAAACCCGGGAAACAAAAAGGAGCAGGATTACGGAAAGCGCCGCATAGGGGACAAGCGCATGGGCAAATGATTTTTTCAAGGCCAGGTTTTTTTGCAAAGGTACGAAATTAGCTGATATTCAAATGAATCAAGGGCAGAATTACAGGGCAGGTAGGTTGTTCATTCCAGAAACCGTTCCGGGCATCTGGATATCGAGAAAAACCACATCGGGTTTTTTTTCCCGGATAATTTCGACCGCCAGGGTGGCATCGGATACTGTTTCAACAACTGCAATTTCAGGATGCGATTTCAGCAGCGCTTCCAGGTTCGCGATGGCAGCAGGTTCATCGTCAACGAGGATTGTGCGGAGGGTTGTTTTAATCATGGGGGCCCTTTCAAATCAGATACGTCAAAAAGTTCTCAGGATTCATCACATGAAGTTGATCTGTTTGGTATTTTGTTTTGAAAATCAATGGGATACCAGGTTTTTTTTTCGTGTTCAATTTACATTCAAATGCGGTCAATTTACCTTCCGATTCTTCAATAAGGTCAATTTCAGCGCCATCGTAGGTCCGCCAGAAAAACATATTGACAATCCCGTTTTTCAGTTGATTTTTCTTCATGCGCTCCACGATACAGAAATTCTCCCATAGAATCCCCATATCATTCCTGTTTTCGGGATGACTGAAATTGTTGATCACTGCGTTGCGAATCCCGTTGTCGTAAAAGTAAAATTTCCTGCTTTTTCTTATCTCGTTCCTTGCATTGGAACTGAACGCCGTGAGGCTGAAAATTACAAAAGTTTTCTCAAGAAGATCCATATATTTTTCGACTACCGGAATGGAAATTCCCAGTTTAATTGATAATTCGTGCATGGAGACCAGGTTCCCAACCTGGAGTGCGAGCGCCTTGATAAGATTACTGATCACTCCTGAACTTTTCAGATTTTCGTATACCAGAATGTCTTTAAACAGGTAATCGGTGGTGAGTTCTTCAAGTTTTTTAATTTTATGATCCTGCGAAAGGTCCAGGATACCGGGGTAAGAACCATATACCAAAAGGTCATCCAGATGCTCTAAAACCCATAACGACTGTTTTTCAGCCTGGATTTCCCTTACTGATAACGGAAATAACCGGAACTTGATATTCCTTCCGGTCAAAGGTTCAGCAACCTTATTTAACAGGCCAAAACTGCTGGATCCGGTAACGATCAGTTTGTATTCAGGGCAGGTATCAAAGATCAGCTTAAGTACAGAGCCGATCTGACCAATAACCTGGGCTTCATCCAGTACAATGATACGGTTGCTTCCGAACAATGATTTTATTCTGACCGGATCGTTGCTTCGGAGAATATCATAAACAACAGGATGTTCACAATTCAGGATCGTCACCTGCTCATAGTGGGATGTAAACATTTTGGCCAGGGTTGTTTTTCCAACCTGCCGGGCGCCATAAACGATCAGGATCTCCCTGGAATCCATCCAGGTTGACAGTAAATTTTCCAGATCCCGTTGATACATAAATGCAAATTATGGCCTAAAATTATATGCAAATATATAAATTTTGGCCTAAAATTACAAGTTAAAAATAAATTAGATTTATTGAACCTCTCCTTGGGGAACATATAAAATGCCCATAAGGACAACGTTCATACCAACCGTGAATGATAATATGGGCATTCCCTGTGATTGGCTTCTCCATGCCGGTTCTGCCAGATTCTGTTCATTAACTTACTTGATTCAACCATCAATTTTTACTATTTTTGCATAAACCAATTTTAATGGCTGAAATTTGCAGGTTTTTTGGGATCGTCATTCAAATGTACGGAAATGATCACAATCCTCCACATTTTCACGTCATGTACAATGATTACAGGGCAATTGTTGAAATAGAATCAGGTGAAATATTACAGGGCAGCCTCCCGGCACGGCAACTGAAATACGTACAAGTGTGGTGTGACATACATAATCAGGAACTGCTTGAAAATTTTTTTAAACTCAGATCAGGGATACAAACTTATTCAAAAATCAAACCGCTGGAATAAATGAAGTGGATTATAAAAATACTTGAAAATCAACCATATCAGATTTCTTGTCTTTGGAACGACGGTATTGTCAGAACTGTTGATCTGGGGGATTTTCTTAAAACAGCAGGGAAAGATCCGAATAACTCCTACAGCAAGTTATTGCGAAAAGACCGGTTTTCTGAGGTTAAATGTGACGGTTCCACACTATATTGGGAAAATGGAATAATCATGAAAGACCTTGACGGTAAAGAATATCCTGCAGCGCTTGATATTGATCCGGATGTTTTGTTCGAGATGACGATAAACAATCCTCCCTTAAGAAAAAGAAACAAAAAAACGCTTGTTTAATCTTTCGGGTTGGATTTTTCTTTTCAAGGTTAATCAATAACAATTATTTTACCGGATTTCCCTTCAAATTAATGGTTGTGGTCGCCCTGGTGCCGGTTTGTCCCGTTGCTGCGTCGTTCAGGTCGGTGATTTCCGAAGTGACCCTTATGCCGGTGATTTTATAGTAAAGGTCGAAGAATTGTCCCATGATCTGCATCCCTTTGCCGGTGGAAGTTTTCTCTGATTTGGCCGATTGTTCGCGGCCAATGCCGTTGTCGGTGATTTCGAGAATCAGGTTGTGGCTTTCCGTGAAAACATGAACAACCACCTCCCCGCCCGATTCCTTTTTCAGCAAACCATGTTTGACGGCATTCTCCACCGGTGACTGGATCACCATTTTGGGGACTTCCCAGGAAAGGTCAACTGCAGGGTCGATGTCGATTTTATAGGTAAACCGGTCCCCGAAACGGAACTTTTCGAGCGCCAGGTAGTTTTCGGTGAATTCGAGTTCTTCGCACAGCGGGCGTTTTATTTTATCGGCCGACAGCACCAGCGACCGGTACATTTTCGAAAAGTGCAGCAGGTTGTCGCAGGCCAGGTCTGTCTCCTCGCGCCTTACTGCATCTATAACGGCATTGATGGCGTTCATGGTAAAGTGCGGGTCCATCTGGTTGCGGGCGATCTTCATCTGGAGCTCGGTGATTTTTTTTTCGGTGGCGAAGCGTTTTTCGAGCTGGATTCGCTGAATTTTGCGGATCAGTAAAATAAACAGATAGACCGATAGAAAAATTCCGGCATATATTCCCCATCGGGAGTAATACAATGGATTGATAAAATAGCTAAAATGATACTCCGTATTCTCATTGAACATGACCAGAACCGGATCCTTGCCGGGCGTCCGTTTCACTGAAAATAAGGCATGGACAAAATTCTTTGATGGCATTTGGAAGGAAGCGGGATGGGAAAGGTCTGATCTCAGGACTGTCAATGCCAGGGTTTCCACATTTACTGAAATGATCTCCTTCTGATGATCCAGATCAATATCAATCGAATCAACAGGAACGATATATAGTTTTTTGTCTGCAAAAGCATGAGTCTCCGTTAAACTGGTATCGAAGGATAATATTTCGCCATTGTTGTCAGGGATTACAAGCAATTGTTCCCCTTTATACCGGTTCGGAACAGATTTTCAAGTATTGAGCTTTTGTTCCTCCCGGTATAACTGCATCTAACAGAAAAATGCTTTGCATTTTTTGTAAGATGCAGTATAAATGTGAAGGGGTACAAATTGTTGTTATTATAATAGGATAGCCCTGCGACCGTGCAGGATTTATTGATTTCACCATTAGGCCTGAAATGAAACAGCTTCACCTCTTTTCCGGATTCCATCGGGGGGAAATAGAAGGAATAAAGGTCGAAAAAGCCCTTGTTGTTTTACCGATGTGATAGCCGTTTTTAGGTGAAACGGCAAGCGAATCATTGTATATGTCGTACATGTACACGTTTCTTGGCACCAAAGGAAATCCGGAGGTGATGGCAAACACGAGCTCTTTATATCCATCGCGGTTCATATCGCACAGTCGGGAAGAGCGGATACTCAGACTGGGTTTTCCGTTAAACAATTTAGTTATACAGATAAACCGGCTGTTAAGAATTGATTTTTTGTTCGTTAAATCTGAAATGACATGCAGGAAAACGGAATCATGGGAAATGGCAAAAAGACACAATTGATTTACCGGCCAACTCAAGAAGATATTTTTCAGTCGTCGGCATGAATAGAACAATCAGGAGAACAGTTGCCCCCAAAGCAAGGAAAACGGGATGGGTTAAAAATGGGATCAGGGGCTTGAATACGGCCTGTTTAGAGAATACGGAATTTGTTTTTACTGCCAAAACAGAAATTGTAGATCAGAGATAAAAAGCTGTGTAAATATAAGGAGAAAGAAGCGTCTCGAAACCCGATAAAAATTTTGTATCTTTGAGGTTGAAATTGATATGTTTATGCTTGAAATTTCAAGGTTTTACGGCCTCATTGTCCTGATGAATTTCAAAGACCATGCACCGCCGCATTTTCATGTCTGGTATGGAGAATATAAAGTGATGGTTACAATTCAAGATGGTGTTGTGAGTGGCGAAATGCCACAAAGGGCTTTGAAAATGGTGTTTGACTGGTTGGAAATTCACCGTGAAGAATTAATAAAAGACTGGAACCTCGCTCAGATTGGCGATCCGTTAAATAAAATAGAACCATTAACTTAGTGTTGTATGTTCCTGGAGGTAAAAAAAGCAGATTATATTAAAGATTATAAACTTCGTCTGGAATTTAACGAAGGAACCATTATGTTGGTTGACCTGGAGCACGATCTCAACGGGAAAGTTTTTGAACCCTTGAAAAACAAGGAGTATTTTAAGGATTTTACTTTAAAATACAATACGATTGAATGGGAGAACGGAGCGGATTTCGCACCTGAATATCTTTTTAATATCGGCGTTAAACTTTGATGTTTAACGTAATTCTGCCAATACAAAAACCCGAACAACCCCATCGGGATCTTGTTCACTCATCCTGTTTCAATATATTTCGCTGCAATACAACTTTCCAGGATACCTGGCAGTTTGTTCAACAGGAACATACGCTGCGATGGCTGAGATCAGCCTCTCTCTTGTGATTGTTCATAGCGGATGATCCGGTGTCTAAGTTTCAAACTTCTCAAGATCTCTCCACGATACAATGTCAAACCCTTTGTGAACGAGTGTGTCGTCGCCGCCATAAACGATCGACTTATTATCCTTCCGTGCAGCTTCGTTTTTATCAAGAAACCGGAATGTGTTGTGAAAATCAGGTGAAAAAGTTCTTGAAGATTTAATTTCTATCCATTGTAGCTGCTCATTCTCTGCCACAACATCCACTTCATTGTGATTGCTGTCGCGAAAAAACCAGATATCCTGGGGGATTCCATGGTTAAATCTCTGCTTAAGCAACTCAAGAATGATCAGGTTTTCAAACAGGGCGCCCCTCAGGTAATGCGTTTTCAATTGCTCAACGCTTTTAATTCCCAAAAGAAAGGAAACCAATCCGGGATCAGTGAAATAAATTTTCGGCTCGGATCAGTAAGCGCTATGCTCCTTGTTTCCGGATTTTCCAGGGACAAGTATTTGTGTTCCGGGAAAAGCGACCTGACCAGGGTTGTTTTGCCCGACTGGCGTGGCCCCGTTACAGAAACAACGGGATATTTTTTTGCAAATTTCAGAATGGTTCCGGATAATTTTCGGGGGATCATATTTATGTAAATTTGAATTTCAATTACATAAATACATAAAAATATTGAAAACCTGAACCTGAATTTCTTATGATTTTTGTATCCGGTTTGTATTTTTAGAAGTCCCAATCAAAACGTATTGTTCCCTGTATTTTAATTACCTTCGTAAATTCAATCTTAACCTATGAGCACATCACACATCATTAAACTGGCAGTGTCAATCGCATTGCCCTTAGGGATAGGCGCGATTGCCGGACTGTTTACCGCCCAGGCAGTACCTGAATGGTATGCAACCCTGAACAGGCCGTCGTTCAACCCTCCGAACTGGGTGTTTGGCCCGGTATGGACAATGCTTTACTTTCTATTGGGCATTTCGTTTTTTCTTATCTGGAAAATTGAACCAGGCAAAGAGCGCAACCTTGCAATTCTGGTTTTTTTGTTACAATTGTTGTTGAATTTCGGGTGGAGTTTCTTTTTCTTTTATTTCAAGATGATTGGCGTTGCATTGGTTGAAATTTCGGTTTTATGGACAAGTATCGTTGTGATGTTGATTCTGTTTTACAAAATCAGGCCAATGGCCGCTTATATCAACATTCCTTATTTATTATGGGTGACCTTTGCTTCGGTGCTTAATGCGGGATATTATATTCTGAACCGATAGTTGAACGAACGCTTCCTGCCGGGGAGGAGTGGTGTGAGAGGCACTCCCTGGTGTTGATGCCGGTGGGGCGTCCTTCTCGATTACGCCTGGTGATGCCCCGCGCTGGTTTTCATGGACAGGAATATGCGGGGCATTGTTTTCCTGCTCCGGTAATGGAAGTTTGTTTTGATTCTTTTTCTTTTCAACATCTTTGTACACCAAAGGGTATATTTATGGATCTACAGACTTTTATCAAGGGAAAAAAAGTCAATTAACTGAAATTTCAATGAAACATATCGCTTTTTTCTTATTCCTGTTCCTCTCCAAAATTGTTTATGGTCAACTGCCTGGTTATCCGGAAACCGATTTTGTATTTGACAATAAGATTGAGATAACCAGCCCTGGGAAACTCCCCCCAACCGTCGATTTCAATGATATGCAGTCCGGGCATTCCAGTATCCGAAATAAAATATTAGCACCAATATTCAAACGTTTGGGGATAATTGAACAATGGGGGAATGGATTAAAACTTATTGCTGATGAACTTAAGAAATATCCGGAAATTGGTCTTGATTGGAAAGAGCCCGGGATTGCATTCAGAGTGATTTTTCATAAGAAAAAAACATCAGATAATGAGCCTGCCGAAGTTGTCACCGAAACACCGGAGAAAAAGATAAAAAAAACGTCGGTGAAAACGTCGGTGAAAATTCTTGAACTGATTGAATTAAATGATGTTATAACCATTCCGGAAATTGCGGCTACAATAGGGGTATCAGAACGGTCCGTAGAAAGAAATCTTCAAAAACTTCAACTCGCAAAAAAATTGTTACGTGACGGGTCTGACAAGGGTGGTCACTGGAAAATACTGAAAAAGAAATAGAACCGCCAGGTAAGGTTGGGTGCCGCTTTAATCCAAAACCAAGCTACTATGGATCAATCTTATTTGGTAAACCTTCCCATATTCAAATCATTATTCCGCGGAAGGGAAGACATATTTGCCCAACGCTGGGAAAAGGGAGGCAAGGCCGGTTATTCCCCTCAATATGATTATGACCCCTATCAATACCGGTTGCATAAAATGAAAGGGGGAACGATTCAGAATTATGCCGACAAACAGCCCCGTGCCCTCTCAAATGAACAAATAGCCAAACACCTCAGCGGAGAGCATTTCATTGGCATCTATCCATTACTGAAAGACAATACCTCCTGGTTCATTGCAGCTGACTTTGACAAAGCCAACTGGGTTGACGAATGCAGATCATTTCTAACATTTTGTCATGACCATGGATTACCTGCATACCTGGAACGGTCCCGGTCCGGAAAAGGAGGTCATGTCTGGCTGTTTTTTGAAAGGCCTTATCCGGCGGCAAAAAGTAGAAAGATCATCATCACACTGCTGGAGAGAATTGGATTATTCTCAAGCTTTGATAAAAATTCAAGCTTCGACAGGCTCTTTCCCAATCAGGATTCCTTGTCAGGGAAGGGATTTGGCAACCTGATTGCACTGCCGTTAAATAAACTTTGCACGGATCAGGGGAATAATTGCTTTATCAATCCTGAGACATTAGAGCCCTATCAAGACCAGTGGGCGTTCCTGAAAGGTATTCAAAGAGCATCGGTTACGCTGCTCGATAAGCATTATGACCAAATTCTTAAATCAACGGGTTTACAGAAAGACCTAAGAACTCAGCCAACACCGGAAACCGGCAAAATAAAAATAGAACTCGGCCAAACTGTAACAATAACAAAGAGTGGGCTTCCACTTCCACTGTTTAACTTTCTGAAGGATGGTCTGAATTTCGCGAGCAGTGAATATGTTATCAAAAAGAAACTTGGGAAAACCGCCTGGGGATCGGAAAGATATTTCAACTTTATTGAAGAAACAGCCGATTTTGTGATCATCCCCAGGGGTATGGCCGGCAGTGTGCTTCGCTTTTGCCGGGATAATAAAATTGAATATGATTTCGTGGATGAACGGAAAAAGGTCGAACCTGTATCCTTTACAATGGATGTTCAGCTCAGGGAACATCAAAAACTTGCCGTAGCGGCTGCTGCGAAAAAGGATATGGGGGTCATCGTTGCTCCGCCGGGAACAGGTAAAACCATTGTCGGGCTAAAGATCATTGTGGACAAACAACAACCTGCCTTGATCATTGTTCACAGGAAGCAACTGGCCGGGCAATGGATTGAGCGGATCCAATCGTTTCTTGGAATTCCTAAAAATGAAATTGGAAGTATCGGACAGGGAAAAAGTAAAACCGGCAAGAAGATTACAATTGCACTTGTCCAGAGTTTATCCAGGATGCTCGAAAGCGCAGATCAGAATGGGTTAACCAACAAATTCGGAACGATCATCGTTGACGAATGCCACCATGTTCCGGCAGCGTCTTATCGAAATATCATTGGGAAATTAGCTTCATTTTATTTGTATGGATTGACCGCAACGCCATTCCGGAAATACAATGACGGGAAACTGATTTTTATCCATCTGGGCGAGATTATTTCTGAAATAAAAGCGCCGGATATTTCCACCCTCAAGACTGCAAAAATCATCATCCGCAATACAGAGCTCGATGTTCCTTTCCATTCGAAAACAGACAAGTTCGAAACTTTATCAAAGGTGCTGATCCATGATTCTGCAAGGAACAAGCTGATTCTTAAGGATGTGATTTCGGAGCTGACCTCCGGCAAAAAGGTTGTGATCATCACCGAAAGGAAAGAGCATCTTGATTCATTGAACCAATATCTCAAACAATCGTACGAAACGATTGTCCTGTCGGGTGATGATCCGGAAAGCAGCAGAACCATGAAATGGAAAATGCTGAAGGAAGGTAGTTTCCAGGCATTGATCACGACCGGACAATTTTTTGGAGAGGGAACCGATATTCAAAACATCGACCGTTTATTCCTTGTTTATCCCTTTTCCTTCCAGGGGAAGCTGATACAATATATCGGAAGGGTACAACGGTCAGAGATCGCCCCGGTCATCTATGATTACCGTGACATCAGGATCGATTGCCTGAATAAATTGTTTCTGAAAAGAAACACCTGGTACAGAAAACTTGAAAAACAGGCCTCCCTGTTTGACGAACCTGAACCAGATTTCCTGCCAGCCGGAAACACGCTATCGATAGAAGAGACGATCACCATTGCCATTGATGACCTTGAATTCAGATACGGATCAATTGCCTTCAGGTACCATGCAGACAAAATAAATCAGGAACTGGAATTTGAAATTGAAAATGATCAGATCCGGCCGGAATTTGATGTGTTGAAACCGTATTTTTCAAAGATTCTGAAGAAAAAGAGTGTCAATGTGCTCATCCAGGCTGAGTTTCAGGAGAAAACCCTGATTTCCCAACTGGCGATTTCTTCCGACCTGGAGAAGATAAACGGTGAGATCATTGATATTGCCCGTTTCCGGTTTGTCTCGAAATTCATACTGGGCAATAGTTACAATAAGTTCATGGGGAACCTAATGGATATAAATCAACTCCAGGTCCGGGAGGATATAAAATCGTCATTGTATGAATCCGGGGAACAACTGCTCGAAGACCTTTTGAAAAATAAAAAGGTAATCCATTACCGGCAGCTCCGGTATTTGGCCGAAAAGCACGAAAGTGACATTCTTAAACTGCGTTTTGTTCTGAATCCGTTTTCATTTGTTTTCCTGTTATCCGGGCAAGAACAGTTTCATCTGGTAATGGAAACACTTGATACCAGAGAGGCAACGTACATCTGGCATATTGAAAAAGACAAACAGGAACTCCGCAACCAGCTACAGGTGATAGACCGGCAACTGAATATGATCCGAAATGATGGACGCCAGGCTTTTCTTGAATCGCAGCCAGTGAATTTTAGTCGTGTTTTACATGATTATTCAGACGAGCAGAAAGGATTTATCCTTTGGAAGGGTTTGCTTGAAGAAAGGATTTTGTAATTTTAGCCTCTGATCTCATTCAACATTGAGAGATTTCTTTAAATTCCGGCGTGATAAATCTTTTATGTTGCTTACTAATTCCTGAAAAGATGCTTTACGAATTCTCCAAACCAGAAAAAAAGATCGTCCGCCAGGTCATTGAGACCGGACTTCAACGGGATTTTGAATCGTGTATCCTTGACATTGATCAAATCATTCAGCAATGGAAATCGAAGAAACTGGACAATAGGGAAACTTATCATAAAATCTTCGGGAAGGTCAAAACAAACGACAAGTATATTGCCAGGATGTATGATGATCTCCGTGGATCAACCTACATGAAGGTCCTGCAGGGGTTGCTCGCCAATAAAACAATCACTGAAGCAGATCTTGGCGAGTTCAGCGAATCGACCAGGAATGCAATTCTTGAGATAAAGCGAGTCTTAGGTAATGAGCCATAATAAGAATGCCGGGGTTGTTTGACATTGGCAGTTTTCTCCCTGGTTATCAATGCTGGAACCAGGTTTCTTTAATATTCAGATGCAGTAAATGGAACCCCAATCTGGTCATTAATTGATCTTATCATTAAATATAAGTTTGCCCTCCGTGGGTTCCTTAAATGCATTGCTGTTTTCCAATTGATCCTGCATGAAATCTATGCTGCCAACAATAGTCTGTGAGAACCTTTGTGCTTTGTCAAGCATCTTTATATAGGGCTGAGGATCATTATCCCTTGTCAGTCGTCTCAAAGTTAAAATATAATCATCTCTGAAAACCGTAGGAATGATGATCCTTGTCTGAGCCTGCTTCACTAGTTCAGCATTCATCATGATTCTTGAAATCCGTCCGTTACCATCCGAAAATGGATGTACTTCGCTGATCATAAACATCATAAATGCAGCCTTAGCCAAGGGATGCAACAATCCCCGATAAAAGTCAAAGCCTTTCATCAAAGTGCCTTTAACAAGTTTGGGGTCAACAAAATGAGTTTGTCCCGCCCTGTTGTTCTTATATTTAAATTCTCCTGGATTTTTAGAAGGTCGTGCTTCCAGAAGTATCTTATGGCGATATTGTAAAATACTCAATAGTTCATCAGCACTACCGGGTATTGTTTTCATTTCCTTTTGGTTGCTTACAAGTCTGTATGTACCAAGAATATCATGCGAATCTTCATCCCGGGTGGGCATCGGAGTCCCCGTTTCAATAATTCTCCTTGCATCTTCAATCTCAAAAATAGTGCCCTCAATGTAATTCGAAAAATAAGCTTCAAAGAATGCAAAATTTTTAAATTCCGGATTCTTATTATTGCCTTCCGGCCTTTCGGCAAACTCTTCCTGTTTTAATTGAACAAATAATTTCTCAAATAATTCAATACGCTTAGGGTCATATGGAGAGCCCAGAACCCTTGCAATTGCCAAGGGGGAGGATAAGATATTAATCGGACGGGTGCTCAGCATTGCACCGACCAGTTTATTTAACTTTTCAAATTCGCTGTATAAACCAAGTTCCTTTGCAATCGATCTTGCTTTGTCACGTAACTCATTTAACCCTGTCTCACCTTTAATATTTAAAACACGTTCAAGCTTATTTTCAATTTCAGGCAAGGTCAACGTTTTCGAATCTGGTCCTGGCTTTCTGGTTGGTCGTAGGTTTTCAAGAAGCGCTCTTTCCAATTGTGAATAATACAGTTCACCTACAAACTGTATATCTCCTTTAATTGGCCCAGTTCCTTCCAGAAAATGAATTGTCACCCCAGGCAATCGAATTTTCCTGGTATAAGTATAAGTTAAAAAAATATTACCAGTAGTTGTAGGCTGGAACTCAAGAGCTGACCGGTGGCTTAGTATTGCCCCTGGATACAGATTGCCAAGCAGATTGAATATATTTCTTCTGATAATAACCTCAGATGTTTCATTGAAATTCCCAGAATATATACGGGGAGCAATTCTCCTGATCAGGTTTTTTTCAAGTAACCTGTATATAACTTTGCTTTGAACTCGATCACTTGAGGAAAAAATAACCTCCTGAAGATGTATAGGTGAAATAATTTCCATTAACTCCGTTGTTTTTACAAAAATAGGAATATTTTTTCCACTAAATGTCAAATTCGCGATATTTATTTCCATTAATGACCCATCGCAAAATGTGGAATTTTTTCCACTAAACTTGAGTCCACTCCGAAAAGTCAATTTAACGGAAAACCGGACACTGAGCGAAGTCGAAGTGTCCTTATTATCAGGTGTTTGCATCCTTCGACTCCGCTCAGGATCCAGTTGATCGGACTTTTCGGAGC
>Ga0247842_10003208_pt1 | contig 22549 bp, 21 predicted proteins | sample LaCruzMarch2015__3_FD_192411 | JGI IMG/M metagenome (GOLD analysis project Ga0247842, IMG submission 192411) | Freshwater microbial communities from meromictic Lake La Cruz, Castile-La Mancha, Spain - LaCruzMarch2015_19m | ecosystem: Environmental > Aquatic > Freshwater > Lake | place: Spain...
CAACTTGACGAATGTAGGAATTTATGGATATAGTGAACGCAACGTAAATTATTAACATCAATAAGAAAATCAGATTTTGTTACGTATAGCTTCCTGAAATCAGTAAAACGTCGACCTTGAAAAAAATACTTGACTTCAAACAGAAATAGGTAATGTTGATCTCTCGGAGATCACGATATTGATGATAAATTTCTTTGAATTCAAGTTTTGTCAGAGCTTGGGAGGTGTCCATTTCCTCTCTCTTAATCAACTTTTGATGATATATGGATTTTGTCTATCATGATATTACGGAACGAATACGGAAATCGTGAGATTTATAATTATTAATGACTGATACCTATGTATCGATGACATAATGTAGGCCATTGTTAAAGTGGGGGAAAGATCTATTCCGTATATTAATTATTATATCACATTAAAAGGAGAACTTGAATTATGCAAATATCGGTGACAGGAATTAAACCATGTGACTATGATCACAATCCAGACTTCTCCAAAATGGAAGTACAAATAAGTATCTACGATGAGAAGGCTGAGTTCCATAATTCAGCAAATATTACAGTTTTTATTGATAAGCGAGATGCGAATCTATCTGAACTAAAGAAGGATGGAATTAAGACTGCTATTGATTTCCTCCAACAGGCCTTATCATCTGAGACCATTAAAGAAAAAACTCCATAAAATATAACATGCGAATGCAATGGGACGGCCTATGGCCTCCCCTGATTCGCGGCGTTATGAAAAAATAAATAAGTAGGAGCAATTAATGAAAGTATACTTAGAAAAGGCAATATTCATAAACAGAGCGCCTTTTAGTAAATTAACGTTAGATTTTTGTGAAAATGAAATTGCAGTACTCTCTTCAGTAAACGGCAAAGGTAAGACAACAATACTTTCACATATAGTTGATGCTGTTCATGAAATGGCGCGACCACATTTCCCTAATGAATATGAAGGTAAGGAGGATAAACTTTATAGAGTTTCTTCAGCAATTCACAACTTAGATCAAAGTCAAGCATCTTTCGTTTACTTCAGATTTAAAATAGCAGACGAAACTATTGATTATCTGGATGTAAGGAATATTTGCACTGAAAGTCAATATAATGATGCTATATCAATAGAGAACAAGATACCTTTTAATGAAATTGAATCTAATTTAAAAGAATCAAATTATGTCAAAAGGGTTTCATCTAATTTAAACAAGAAAAAGGCTAATGAATTATTTGCAAATAACATACTGACTTACTTCCCATCATATAGATTTGAAATGCCCGGCTATCTCAACGATCATTATAAAATAAAGCTTGATTTTAGAAAGCAATCCGGCTTTTCCGGATATCTGAAGAATCGAATTGAAGTTATAACAGAGCTACCTCTATTTGCGAATTGGTTAATGGATGTTGTTCTTGATTTAAGAACGGATACTAATGTTCAAAATCAAATACTATTCAGCAATTTAAATTTAATTACTACTCTCACACTTTCTTCAAATAACTTTGGAAGTTTAAGATTTGGTGTCGGCCCTCGCGGTTTTGGAAGTACTCGTATTCAGATACTTGAAAACAAAGAAAATGGGAAACAGATATATCCAACCATCTTCAATCTTTCTTCTGGCGAATCATCTATGATTTGTCTATTTGGTGAACTACTTAGGCAAGCTGACAACAATAGAAACAACATTTTGCCCAATGAAATAACAGGTATTGTATTAATTGATGAAGTAGACAAGCATCTGCATATAAAACTCCAAAAAGATATTTTGCCATTGCTTTTGAATATTTTCCCAAATGTACAATTTATTGTCAGTGCCCATTCTCCATTCTTAAGTATGGGACTTGCAGATACTTTGCGAGAAAGATCTAAAATATTTGATATTGAAAGTGGTTTGTCTATTGAACCAACAAATGATAAACAATATCAAGAAGTATACGAAATGATGATAGGAGAAAACGCGAAATATAAGAGATTATACGATTCTATTAAACTACAAATAGATAATGAAAAAGAGTTGCAGATTATTACTGAAGGTAAGAACACTGAGCATTTTAAAAAAGCAATAAGCGTTTTGGATAATAGTATAATGGATAAAATTAAAATTATTGCCGGGGCAGAAGATAAGACTGGAGATCAGCAACTAAAAACAACCTTCAATATTATGTCAAAAGCTAATCACTCTTGCAAATTTCTCTTTGTGTGGGATTGTGACTCTGAAGATAAAGTAAATGCATTGAAAGAAAGCGTATCATTTTTCAAATATTGTTTCCAAAAAAATGATTCAAACTCTAAGACACAAAAAGGAATTGAAAATCTATACGCAGATACATTATTCACCCCTGATGTCTATGATGAGAAAGAGGTAACAATTGATTATGGTGGATCAAAAAAAGAAACTTTATTTAATAAAAATAAGTTTATTAACAAAATAAATAACGAAACCAACATTGACGTTTTTAAAAACTATGCCCCTTTGATTGATAAAATTAAATCAATTATCTGTCCGCCCGTGCAACAAGTACCATAATCAATGGTACATAGCCAGTCGCTACAGCCGATCGCAGCCTACGGGGCTGCTCCGGCTGAGCTTTTCGTTACTCTCTTTCCATTGGTAATGCTCAGTTCTAAAAAATGCCTACTGTTGCACAGTTGTAGATGTCAGCAATAACCGGCACATTATGAGAACGTGAAGGCTTCAACCAGGCGGAGTGAGCAGCTCCTCCCAGGGTATCACAGGAAAGGTCTCATGGAGGGAATGGTCGTCTTCCACGAGACAGTAAGTCAGGTCATTAAATGTCCGCTCGGCAACCGCCCGGACCTCACCGGGGGGGACCACATCATCCTGGCGGCCGTGATAGAGATGGACGGGCATGGTCAATGCCTGCCCCGCATATGGTTCAAATTCTTCAAGATTAATGGCCGGGGCCAGGAGGATGAGGCGGCGGATCTTTTCCGGATGCCAGCAGGCGTAAATAGCCGCCATCAGGCCGCCGAAACTGGAGCCGACGAGAATCAGCTTATCTTTCCCCGCCAGGACGGCCTCCAGCTTTTCCATCCGCACCTCTAAAGGCCCGGTATAATCCTCGATGATCATCTCGGGATAACGCTCCCGGAAATATAGCCCCTTCGTACCCTGGCTGGTGCTTTCCAGCCCATGAATAAAAACCCTGGTTGGCGTCATAAGTGTCCTCCTCGGTATCTGGATGCTGACACGGGCATTGTATGACAACCAATCATGACCTGTCCAGAAAAGATTCCCTTTTACGGAAGCGGCGATTTCCTTCCCGTTGATTTCAGGAGGGGACTATGATAGAAAGTTCGCCACATCTCACCATATATCATTTGAAAGGCTTTATTCATGGCACGCATCACCCCCTTCCGGGCCCTCCGGCCTTACTGGCAACACGCGCAGGCAGTCGCCGCGCCTCCCTATGACGTCGTCAATGTCGAGGAGGCAAGGACCTTGGTCGGTAGTAACCCCTTGAGTTTTCTGCACGTGGAAAAATCGGAGATCGACCTGCCGGGGTATCCTCATGTTGAGGAACAAGCCATCTTCCAGACCGCCAAAAAGAACCTCCTGAAACTCAGGGATGACAAGATCCTTTTTCAGGACCCAGCCCCCTGTTTCTATGTCTATTCCCAGCAGCTGGGAGGTCATCGCCAGTATGGCATCGTCACGGGCGCCAGCGTCCGGGAATATGAGACGGGACTGATTAAAAAGCACGAAAACACCCGGGCGGACAAGGAACTCGAGCGGATCAACCATGTGGATACGGTCAGTGCCCAAACAGGGCCCGTTTTTATCACATACAGAAAGAGTGAGATCATCGACGGGATCGTTGCGGGGATCGTCCAGGCCCCGTCGGAATACGCCTTTGTCGCCCCCGACGGCGTCGCCCATGAGGCCTGGGTCGTGTCTGATACTGATGCCATTGAGCAATTGACCGCGGCCTTTGCCAAGGTTCGGACGATGTACATCGCCGACGGCCATCACCGGGCAGCGGCAGCGGCCTCCGTCGCCCGCCTGCGACGGGAGAAAGACGCTGACCCATCGGAAGCCAGGGATTACGAGACCTTTCTGGCTGTCCTTTTCCCCCACGATCAGCTCCGGATCATGGACTATAACCGGGTAGTCAAAGACCTGAATGGACTGACGCCTGTGGATTTTATGTCCCGGATTTCCCAATGTTTTGAAATAACGGAAGGCTTCGCGGACCGATCGCCAAAGAGATTGCATGATTTCGGGATGTATCTCGACGGGAAGTGGCGGCGCCTCACCTTTAGGAAAGACAGATTGGCGGCAGGCGATCCGGTGCGCTCCCTCGATGTCTCGATCCTCCAGGAATATCTGCTCGGCCCCCTGCTCGGCATTACCGATCCCCGCACGGACAAACGCATTGACTTCATCGGCGGCATCCGGGGAATGGAGGAACTGGAGCGTCTCGTGGATTCGGGCCGCTTCGCCGTCGCCTTCTCCCTGTGTCCCACGACGCTCTCCGAACTTATGGACGTGGCGGACGCCAACCTGGTCATGCCCCCCAAGTCGACGTGGTTTGAACCCAAGCTCCGGAGCGGCCTTTTCGTCCATCTGATTTAATAAGGGGACAGCGCCCCTATTTTCCCAGATTGTAGATGAAACTCGCATGACGGGTGTTCAGTCACAAAGGGGGATAAAAATCATGACATCAACCCATCCCCACCTCAACACTCCCCTTGAAGGGAAGGGAGAAAGGTGTATTTTCAGGTGAACATGGCATCTGTCTACAATGACAATAACCTGATCCGGGACGGGGAAACGGCTGATGACATCCTGGATGGTCGCGTCCGGGTCATCCAGAAAAAAACGGGATATCGCTTTTCCCTGGACGCCTTGCTTTTGGCCCATTTTGTCCGCATGAAGAAAGGAGAGGCCCTCCTGGATCTGGGAACGGGGAGCGCCGTGATTCCCCTGCTCCTATATCATCGCTGGGAATGCTCACGGGTGGTGGGAATGGAGATCCAGACAGAGCTTGCCGACATGGCCAGACGGACATTGGCGCTCAACGGACTGTCCGATCAGATCGAGATTATCGAGGGTGATATCCGGTCCATAGAACAACTAATCGCCCCCCGCTCCTTTGACGCCGTCACCTTTAACCCCCCCTACCGCAAGCTGCAATCGGGAAAGATAAATCCCCTCCCCGAGAAGGCCCAGGCCAGGCACGAGATTCATGGCGCTGTCGGGGATTTCATCAAAGCCGCTGCCTATGCCGTGCGAGCTTCCGGTCGTATTTTTCTGATCTATCCGGCCCGTCGTCTGGCGGAGTTGATTTCCCAGATGCGACGTTTCCAGGTAGAACCGAAGCGCTTGCGGATGGTCCATTCCCGTATGGAAATGGAGGGAGAATTTGTTTTGATGGAAGGCATCGTCGCAGGCGGAGAAGAATTGGCGGTCTTGCCGCCCCTCTTCATCTATGAGGGGAACGGAGTTTATACCCCGGCGATGCAAGAAATTTTCAGAGACCTTTGCATCGCTGCAGAAACCGCCGCCGGCTGATCTCTCTGATCATTACCCGCTGAAGGATTTCCCTTAACTCGGGATCATTGATGGCAGCGAGGCTTTCCGCCATGAGACGTTCATCCCGCTCCTTAAGGAAAGACATCCAGGTGGATAAAGGGACGACAGGATCGCTCCCGGGCTGGCTTGCCGGGACCTCGCCGATGGAAAAATGCAGGCTCTGGACCGTTCCTTCTCCATAAAGGCTGTTGAACTTCTGGATAATATCTTTCTTCAGGAACTGAAGCTGGTGCATCCAGACCGAAGAGGCCACCTTGACGGAAAGGACGCCTCTCCTGATTTGCTCCGGCAGGGTCTGGGCGGCAATCTGGGGACCCACCGCTTCACTCCAGACCCGGCGCAGGGATGTGCTTGCCCCGGCAACAGGAATCCCCTGTTTTTTCATGACCTTCTGAAGAACATCAGCTATGGGTAGGGGTTTGAATTGGGGGCGGCGGCGCGGCGGCATACCTTTTTACCTTATCTACAGTTCTCAGGATGGGGTTGCTTATTTTATTTGTTCACAGTAGCATGGACTTCAAGTCTGCACTACCCACAATATCATTTAAGGAGCTGATATGTCTTTAGCCGATTTAGTAGCACAAGTCAAACAACACCCCCGGTACCACGAGGTGGGGATGATCCTCTGCCATAATGGCGTTGTCCGGGGAACTTCCCGGGATGGAAAGCCGGTTGTGGAGCTGACGGTAAAGGCCGACCGCGCTCGCCTGGCCGAGATCGTCGTCGAGATGAAAAACCGCCCCGGCATTATCGAAGTTCTCGCCGAAGTTCGGGAGGGGACGCTCCAGGTCGGAGACGATGTCATGTATGTCGCCGTCGCCGGGGACCTCCGGGAAAACGTCTTCCCCGTCCTGGAAGACACCGTCAATACCATCAAGCGGGACGTGACGAAAAAGACGGAACTGTGATCAGAGGATCTTTCTCAGTTCCTTTACAAAAACTTCATAGGTCTCGCGGCTGAAGAGGACGAAACGAATCAGTTCGATGTCTTCGTGCTCCCCCAGGTAATCCACCGCCGTCTTCAGGGCAATATGGGCGGCCTCGGCCAAGGGGTAACTATAGACCCCCGCGCTGATGGCGGGAAAGGCGATGCTCTTCAGTTTTCTGGCGGAAGCGAGCTTCAAACTCTCCAGATAGGCACTACGCAGCAGGTTGGCCTCCCCTCTCCCGCCTCCCTGGTATACCGGTCCGACGGTATGGATAACGTACTTTGCCTTCAGGGCGCCTCCGGAGGTGATAACCGCCTGACCGGTAGGACAACCGCCGATCTTCCGACATTCATCCATGATGGACGGCCCCCCGGCCTGATGGATGGCCCCATCCACCCCCGCACCCCCGGCCAGGCGGGAATTGGCAGCGTTGACAATGACATCCGTCTCTTCCTGGGTAATATCCCCCTGCACCAGCGACAGCGCCCCTTTGTTGACCTTCACGTCCATAATTTTCACCTCCTCATTCATAACTACGTTAAGGGTAGGTGAGGAATTTAACCTGCCATTCCGGCTTATGCAAGGAAAAATCGGAGTGCCATGCTTTCTTCTTGACTGTAAGAATAATCAGTGTACTGTGCTCACATACCTAACAGTTTAGTTCCATGATGTATTATTCTTTTCGAGTCGAGTAGAAGAAAGGAGTATCTTGTGGTAACCACTGAAACCTTATACACACCAAACCAACTCTATTCCGTCCCTCTGGCCGAACTCCAGTCGGACACCAACCAACCCCGTAAATACCTTGATCCTCAGGCCCTGGAAGAACTTACCGCCTCCGTGGTCCAGCACGGCATTCTGGAGCCGATCCTCTTCCGCAAAGCCCAGGCCAAGGCGGCCGCGCCGAGCACACGCACAGCGGCGAAGACCAGCCCGGCAAAGACCATGGTGGACGCTCTGGAGACGGTAGGAACGAAGGTTTCGGCATTGGATTTTGGGACCTTTTCCGGGGAGGATGTGCAACTGATGTCCAATGCCATGACGGGACTTCAGACCACTCTGGAGGAAACAATCGCCCGGATACCGAAGTAGGATTGAACGAGGAAAATTTTCAGGCACGCGTTTTATAAATGAATAATGTCTAATAGTTGTCCTACTTCGCCGCAGCGAAGTCGCAAGACGCAGGCGGGACAAGGCATTCCGGATGTTAGACTCAAGATCAGCAAAGGACGGGCTGTCTAGCGGTGGTAAAAACAGGTATTGAGTTCTTGGTCAGTGTAATTTTGGAGGATTTGGAGCGGAAGAGATTAGAGATTTCTTGAAGTGTTAAAGGGGTCTCTTTATCGGCATACAGGACTTCAAAGCATCAAGTTGGGTTTGCTGAGAGGATCATTGAATACGGGGCGGAAAACGGAGAAAACAAACCTCAACCTAAATATCGGGAGAAACCGGTCTACTCAACTCAATAAACATTAGTTCATTTATCTTTTTAATAATTGAATTCTTCAACGGGTTTATCGAATCCGGCATGGCGAATTATCCTGGACCATGGGGTAATGGATAGAAGATTTCAATTGTAAACGGGTTTTATATGGAAGATACGATCGATTACCTTGTTAATATTATCCTGTTAGCGGGCGGCGGCCTGCTATATGTTTCCCTCTTGCCCATCCAGCGGCTTATTGAACAAATCCCGAAAGGGAAGCTACGGAGAAGATGGAACGATCTAAGGGGACTCATCCTTTTTTTCATCGTTGGCTATTCAGGATTCATGTTTTTGTATTGGATGAAATATGATAAACATATGAATCTCGTTACCCCGGCGGTATTCTTGTTCGGCGCCGTGCTGATCCTCTTTATCGGGACCCTCGCCCTAGAGACAGCTGACGAGATAAAGCGGATGATAAAACTGGAATATGAAACCGTTACGGATCATTTAATCGGTATCTATAACCGGCGCTATCTGGATCGGAAGATCACGGAAGAAATCGCGAGATCCCGAAGATACGGCGTTCCGCTATCCATGATGCTGCTCGATATTGACCACTTCAAAGCCGTCAATGATAAATACGGACATCAGATAGGAGACGAGGTACTGAAGGGTTTAGGCAGATTACTTGTCGAGAAGATTCGCGATATCGATATCATTGCCCGTTACGGCGGCGAGGAAATAGCCATTCTATTGCCGCAGACCGCAGGTTCATATGCGTTTGATCTGGCGGAGCGGCTGCGTCAGGCCATAGAAAAAACCGTTATGGTCCCCGCGAACGAAAACGAACATCATGTAGATATTTCCATAACCGCCAGTATAGGTGTTGCCGAGTTCGATTCACAGGTCTCCGACAGCCGGATCTTCATCCAACGATCCGATGAGGCGCTCTATCAGGCAAAGCATGAAGGGCGAAACCGAGTCATTGCGTTTCGCAATAAAGATGCTTGAATTATCCAAATTTCATATGGACAGTTTCAACCTTCCTGTTTTCGCAATTCCCGCTCCCTGGTGATGCAATAAACGCCGCGCCCCTCGAGAGCCGGAGTGAAGCAGCGGTTGTCCGATATGCATTCGGCCTTCCGGAGGTTGCCTTCCTGCCAAAGTCGGATCAGCCCCGGCTCCCGGATGAAGGGGCGGCTCATGGAAATATAGTCGGCCGTGCCATCGGCAACGAGGAGATCGGCGACCTCAAAAGACCGGTTGCCCCCGACGAGAATCAGGGGCAGATTAACGGCATCCCGTATCGGCAGACTTTATCTCCCAGGCCACCGTCCCGCCGTAACCTTTGGGGAAGTCTTGCAGGACGCTCCAGGTTATCCTCTTGCCCCGGCCAACGGATACCCGGCCCACATCACCGACTAGATGGAGACTTTTGGCCTCATATACCCGGCCTTGAATGGTTAGGATCACAAGTACATCTGCCTCACCTCCTGCGCCTTCCAGGTCGTACTCAAAGACCACCCGGTTCCCTACCCCATCGCCAAGCCGGTATCCCCAGGGTGTCACCCACCCTACCCCATCGACGTCATGGTTGGAGTCCTCATTTGCATAGAATCACCCCCTGGTGGTCGGGCATTTTTAGGCATTTTAGCGCATTGAGATTCTTGATCAGGGCTTGGCTGAACCGGTATCAGGGATAAACAATCCATTAGATTTTTCTGTGTGTTTTGATGTATACGGGCTGAAACATGCAGTAATGGGAAGGTGATTTTACGGATGGGTGCAGGCGTGAACAACTTCCCGAAAGGTAGCATACAGCAATTTCAGAGGGCGCCCAATCTTTCGATTAGTTATCAATAAAATATTCCCTTGACTATTCAACTCATTAGAGCCATAAGAGCAATGTTCACATAAGTCATTGTCAATCGGTTAGGAACCAAATGGACCCCTTTTTCCAAGGGTGATGACATGAAGGAACTATTGAAGCCCCGTTACTCGAACAAGAGCGCGGGGTTTTGTGTTTTAGTAATCCCTTCTGATGGGTGACCTTATGAAAGACGATAATAAGACCAAGAAGCAGCTCGTATATGAACTGACGGAATTGCGCTTGCAAAATGCGACGCAGAAAAAATCATTAACCGGGAGTCTATCAGCTGAGCTTGTGGCCGAAGAAGCCAGCCGCTATGCCGAAAGCATCATGGAAACTGTTCGAGAGCCCCTTTTGGTCCTGGATGCGGATCTGAAGATCATCTCGGCGAACCGCAACTTTTGCAGAACCTTTAAAGTAACTCCCGTTGAGACGATAGGAAGTTTCATCTATGAACTTGGAAACAAGCAATGGGACATCCCCAAACTACGGGAGCTGCTTGAAGAAGTCCTTCCTGGAAAAGAAGCGTTCGACGACTTCGAGGTTGCCCATAATTTCCAGGATATCGGTCATAAAATCATGCTGCTCAATGCCCGCCGGATATATCGGAGAGACATCAACGCAAAGATGATTCTGCTCGCTATTGAGGACATTACCGAGCACAAGCAACTGGGAAACTTATTAACGGAGTCTGAAGAACGTTACAGGCGTTTTTTTGAGACGGCAAGCGATGGGATCGTGCTTATTGAAAAACGCGAAGGGAAGATAACCCATGCTAATCCGGCCACCGAGAAGATGCTGGGCTATAACCAAAAGGAGAGCATCGGGAATACGCTTCATGACATCGGTGTTTTGCTCGATATGGGTGATTTCCAAACGACAATGAATAATTTGAACAAGAGCGGCATTATTAATTACAGTGATGTTCCGGTAGAAACCAAGTACGGGCAGTGTATCTATACAGATATTCATCTCGTCGACAGGGCAAGGTTGGTACAATGTAATATTCGCGACATCACCGACCGCAAGCAGACGGAGGATGCACTTCGGGAATCACGACGTCATCTTTCAAATATTATAGAATTCCTCCCCGACGCTACCTTCGTTATCGACCGGCAGGGCAAGGTCATGGCCTGGAACCGAGCCATAGAAGAGATGACCGGCGTCAAAGATGAAGACATCCTGGGCAAAGGCGATTATGAATATGCCTTACCATTCTATGGCGTACGGAGACCAATACTTATCGATCTGGCATTGGAATTTGATAAGGAGATCGAGAAGAAGTATTCTTTCGTCAGGAAAGAGGGGGATGGTATTTGGGCCGAAACCGATATTATTATAAAGGAGAAGAATCACGCACTCTGGGGGAAAGCAAGTCCCTTATACGACAGCAACGCTTGTATCGTCGGTGCTATCGAGTCGATTCGTGACATCACCGAACGTAAACAATCAGAGGAGGAGTTGAGAAAATACAAGGATCATCTCGAAGAGCTGGTAGAAGAGCGCACGAATGCCCTGCGGGAGAGCGAGGAGAAATACCGTATTTTGGTGGAACTTTCTCCTGATGCAATAGCTGTTCACAGCAAGGGGAGGTTAGTCTATGTTAATTCTGCTGGAATACGGCTTTTTGGTGGTGTCAGCTCAGAGGAGTTTATTGGAAGGTCGGCTCTGGATTTCGTACATCCGAATTATAGGGAAATGGCGAAAGAACGTATACAGATGATTTATGAGAGCGGAAAACCGGCAGTACGCCGGCAAGAAAGGTTTCTTCGGCTGGATGGGCAAAGCATAGAAGTGGATGTAGCGGCAGCGCCTATAACATACATGGGCGAACCGGCTATGCAGCTTGTTTTCGTGGACATCACCGAGCGCAAGCTGGTGGAGAGGGAACTACAGCGGTCCAATGATCTGCTGCGGGCCATCATTGAGGCCGCACCCACAGCCATTATTGGCTTGGATCTGGACGGGAACGTACACACGGTGTGGAATCAGGCGGCCGAGAAAATGCTCGGCTGGAGCGCCCAGGAGGTCATGGGCCGCCTGCTCCCCACCGTGCAGACGGAGAGTCAAGAGGAATTCAGGGGCTTTCGAGAAAGGATACGACGTGGTATGACTCTGGACGGTGTGGAAGTACGCCGACAGAGGAAAGACGGTACACCTATCGATTATAGTATCTATGCCTCACCCTTGCATGATCCTGAGGGCCGGATCGCCGGCAACATTGCCGTAATGGTGGACATTACCGAGCGCAAGAGGTCGGAAGAAGAGCGAGAGAGGCTGGTTGCAGAACTTCAAAAGGCGCTTTCAAAGGTCAAACAACTGAGTGGTCTGCTTCCCATCTGTGCTTCGTGTAAAAATATTCGTGATGATAAGGGCTACTGGAAACAGATGGAATCGTACATTAGAGATCACTCGGAAGCCGAATTCAGTCATGGGATATGTCCAGAATGCATGAAGAAGTTGTATCCTGATATTTATGAAAAAATACAAAACAAAAAATCTTGATCATTTTAAATAGCACTTGTTGATTTTCGGTAATACGGCTGATTGTGACTTTGTAGGCGATATGCGGAAAAGACTTGAAGAATGACCCAGTTGCCTGGGAATCGCACTGCTGTTGCAAATCGTCCAGACGAGTCGGATGGATAATTACATTTCCTTTCTTTCACTGCCCTGTCCATGCTGCGCAACCCACTCTTTTAGCGCGGCATCGATACGTGCCTGCCAGCCGGGGCCTGTAGAACGAAAAAACTCCAGAACATCGCGGCTGTAACGAACTGTTACAGGTTCCTTCGTCGGCATCTTCTGCACCCCCCGTTGCCCCGGCTTTCGTTTCGGCAATACCGCTAAGAGCTCCTGTGGCAGCACCTCAGCGGCAGGTCGGAAGCGCTTCATATCCTCACTGGTCAATTCCCGGACTTCCCCGGATTTATCGGTTAGCGGTTTCTTCTTCATAACATCGGACCTCCCTTCTATTTGCCTTGCGAAAACTGATAATCCTCACACCACCATCAATGGGCGTGAAGCAGATTACATGCAACCGCACTCCCAGAAATCCCAAGGCGATGATACTATCTTCCGGATAATCCGTGCGGTTATCCTCATAGTAGATAGCTGTCTCCCAATCAAAATCACCCGCTCTATCAAAAGATAGGGAGCGCAACTTTATGTTCTGTTGGCTCTTTATCGGGTCAAAATCGATTTTCATGGCTTATTGTAACTACAATTAAGAAAAATAGTCAAGGACAAATACGCAACAAGAATATCGCAAAATCATTGTTGATAAACAGAGCGATCGTTCTGGGAAAGCATCCTGTCGATTGCGGCATGCATGATTATAAGATGGTAGCCTCCTTGAGTTCCCGGGCATAGGTGGCGGCCTGGGGGAGAAAGTCCTTTTCATCGCTGTGTTGGGCGATCCATTTGACGAAGGCGCTGCCGATGACGACCCCGTCGGCAAGGGCGGCGAATTTCCTTACCTGGGCCGCCGTCGAGATGCCGAAGCCGACGGCTAACGGGAGGTCCGTTACCTTGCGGATGCGCCGCAGATCCTGGGCCGCCGCTTCCGGGTCCGGTTCTTTCGTTCCCGTGACGCCTGTGACGGAGATATAATAAATGAACCCCGAGGAAGTCCTGACGACCTTGGCGAGCCGGCGATCATCCGTCGTCGGTGCGGTAAGGGTTATAAAATCAATCCCCTGAGGATCGGTAAAGGTTCTCAGCTCGTCCGCCTCTTCCGGCGGCAGATCCACCACCAGGACGCCGTCCACTCCCGCCTTTTTCGCCTGACCGGCGAACCGTTCGTTGCCGTAGACAAAGATGGGATTGTAGTAGGTAAAAAGAACAATGGGGATCGACGTAACCTTGCGGACCCGGGCGATCATTTTCAGAATAGCGGCGAGGGTCGTCCCCCCTCGGAGGGAGCGCTGGGCCGCCTCCTGGATGACGGGGCCATCCGCCGTCGGGTCGGAAAAGGGGACGCCGATTTCCAGGATGTCCACCCCCGCCCTGTCCAGGGCCAGGATCAGCTTTTCCGTCGTTTCAAGATCCGGATCGCCTGCCGTCAGGTACAGGATCAGCGCCTTTTCCCCTTTTGCCTTCAGTTCCCCGAATTTCTTTTCGATGCGGCTCATGGCAGTTTCACCTCCATTTTTTCGGCAACGATGCCCATATCTTTGTCTCCCCGTCCCGACAGGCAGATAACGATAATCTTGTCCCGGCTCAGGGTGGGGGCGAGTTTCGCGGCATAGGCAATGGCGTGGGCGCTCTCCATGGCCGGCATGATCCACTCGCAGGTGGTCAGGAGCATGAAGGCCGCCAGGGCCTCATCATCCGTTACGGACACATACTGCGCCCGCCCCTGGGCATGAAAGAAGCTGTGTTCCGGACCGACGCCGGGGTAATCGAGACCGGCGGAGATGGAGTGGGCGTCCTTAACCTGTCCGTGTTTGTCCTGAAGCAGGTAGGTCTTGTTGCCGTGGAGGACCCCGACCTGTCCCGCGGAGATACTGGCGGCGTGGAGGCCCGTTGCTATCCCTTTGCCTCCCGCTTCCACCCCGACCATCGCCACCTCCTGATCGTTACGGAAAGGGTAAAAGAGGCCCATGGCGTTACTCCCCCCACCGACGCAGGCCACCAGGAAGTCGGGAAGGCGGCCTTCCTTTTTCAGGATCTGTCGCCGCGCCTCCCGGCCGATGACGCTCTGGAAATCCCGGACCATCCGGGGGTAGGGATGGGGGCCGGCGGTAGTGCCGATGACATAGAAGGTGTCACGGACCCGGGAAACCCACTGGCGCATGGCCTCGTTCATGGCGTCTTTGAGGGTCGCCGTCCCCGAGGTCACGGGAGTTACTTCCGCCCCCAGCATCCTCATACGGAAGACGTTCGGCTCCTGCCGCCGGATGTCCTCCGCCCCCATAAAGACCTCGCATTCCATGCCGAAGAGGGCGGCGACGGTGGCGGTGGCCACGCCGTGCTGGCCGGCCCCGGTCTCGGCGATGACCCGTTTCTTGCCCATCCGCCGGGCCAAAAGGGCCTGGCCGAGGGTGTTGTTGATCTTATGGGCCCCCGTGTGGTTAAGGTCCTCCCGCTTCAGGTAGATCCTGGCCCCGCCGAATTTCTCCGTGAGATTGGCGGCGAAGTACAGGGGCGTCTCCCGGCCGGCATAATCCTGGAGATAGGAGTGGAACTCCTTCTGAAACGAACGGTCCCGCGCCGCCCGGCGGTAGGCTTCCTCAAGTTCAATCAGGGCGGGCATGAGGGTTTCAGCGACATAACGTCCCCCGAAAACCCCGAAATGACCTTTTTTGTCCGGCATGTTCATTTTCATGATCTTCATCCTTTATGCTGGCATTTTGTGAACCATACATCCCTTGGTGATTATTGACATATTCGTAAAAAACAAAATCATCGAAACTTAACCCATCCCTCCCTCCCCTTGAAGGGGAGGGGGATAATTACCTTTTTGCGAATTCGTCATTTTGAGTGCCGGGACGGGTCTGCGGACGAATGCACCGCGAAAATGGGATCATGGCCTTCCCCGGTTTCCTCTCCTCTGATAATCCTGATAATTTCTTTCACTTTTTCTGCATTTTTCTTTCCCGGCGCCGATTCCACCCCGGAGTTGATGTCCACGGCCTGCGGCCGGACCGTCCGCAGGGCCGCCACGATATTTTCGCTGTTGAGGCCCCCGGCCAGGATGAGCGGTTTATCCTTCCCCAGTCTCGCTGCCAGCTCCCAGGAAGCCAGTTTTCCCGTGCCCCCGTAAAGGCCTGCTGTTCGGGAGTCCACGAGGATCGCACGCACGGGATAGAGGACGGCTCCCTGAATATCTTCCTCAGTTTCCAGGGGAAGGGCCTTGAGCAGGACATCGGGGTGGAATTCTTCGCAGTAGTCAATGGTTTCATCGCCGTGAAGCTGGATCAGATCGAGGCCGCAGACGGCGGCCGTCTGCTTTACCGTTTCCGCCGCCTCATTGACAAAGAGCCCTATCTTGCAGATTGTGCCGGGAAGTTGGGTGATAATGCTTGCTGCCACTGCCGGTGCGATGTAACGGGGGCTCTGCCTGTAGAAGATGAAACCCAGGGCGTCAGCCCCGCAGGCTACCGCATGGAGGGCGTCTTCGATCCCGGTTATCCCACAAATTTTGATTTCTGTCATATTGTTAATTATTTACAACACTGTCCGCTTGACTGTTTGCACCGCTCTGAAAACCGGTCTCCCTCTTAACCCATCCCCACCCTAACCCTCCCCTTGAAGGGGAGGGATGATTTACGTACCTGATAGTTTCCGCAGTTTCCTGCCCATATCGGCGGCCCGCATCAGGGTCTCGCCGATCAGAAAGGCATGAATACCGGCCCGCATTAAGGTTTCCAGATTCCCTCTGTCGCCGATGCCGCTTTCGCTGATTCTGACAATTCCTTTCGGAATCAGGGGGGCCAGCTTCAGGGAGGTACCAAGGTCGGTCACGAAAGTGTCCAGATTCCGGTTGTTGATCCCGATGACCTTTGCCCCCGCCGCCAGGCTCTTTTCCAGTTCCCCTTCGTTATGAACTTCCACCAGGGGCGCCATGCCGAGCTCAACCGTCAGGGCGATGTATTCCGCCAATGCTTCCCGGTTAAGGAGGCGGGCGATAAGAAGGAGGGCGTCACCGCCCAGGAGCCTTGTTTCGTAAATCTGGTAGGGATCGATGATGAAATCCTTCCGGAGGAGGGGAATCCCCACGATCTTGCTGATTTGCGCAAGATAACGGCCGTCTCCCTTGAAAAAAACGCTTTCCGTAAGAACAGAAATAGCCGATGCACCGTTGTCTTCATAGGTCACGGCAATCTTCATGGGATCGAAATCTTCCCGGATGATCCCCTGGGAAGGAGACGCCTTCTTAATCTCAGCGATAATGGCGCACTCCTTGCCCGTCAGGGCTTCCCGAAAATCCCGGGGCGGCGGCAGCTCGCAAAGGATTGCCTGCATCTCCCGCAACGGCGCCAGCCTTTTCGTCGCAACAAGTTCCTCTTCTTTTGCCGCCACAATCTTTTCTAAAAAAGTGTTTCCCATCATATCCTTCTCAGCTATTAGAAAGGCCTATCAATCCCTGGAGCTTCTTCAGCGCCGTACCGTTCACGATACATTCCTCTGCCACAGCGATTCCCTCCCGGACGGTATCCGCCTTCCCCCCCGCCACGATCGCCAGGGCCGCATTCAGCGCCACGATCTTCCGGCGGGGTCCTTCGTCTTCTCCCGTCAAGACCTCCTTGGTGATCTGGGCATTGACGGCGGCGTCTCCGCCCTTCAGGTCGGCTGCCGGATAGATTTCTCCAAAATAATCAACGGGATCGAGGTTATAGGTGCGAATGGTCCCGTCTTTGAGCTCCGAGACCCGCGTTTCCCCGGTGACGGTGGCTTCGTCGAGACCGTCCGCCCCATGGACTATAAAGGCCCGCCTGGTCCCCAGATTCTTAAGAACGGCGGCGAACATCTCCGTCAATTTCGCGTCATAAACGCCGATAAGCTGGCAGGTGGCCCCGGCGGGATTGGTCAGCGGCCCCAGCATGTTGAAGATGGTGCGGATGCCGATTTCCCGGCGCGGTCCGATGGCGTATTTCATGGCCCCGTGGAGCTTCGGGGCAAAAAGGAAACCGATTCCAAGCTGTTGGATGCACTCTTCCACGATTTCCGGCTTCGCATCGATGTTGACCCCCAGGGCCTCCAGGACGTCGGCGCTGCCGCAGGCGCTGGAGACGGCCCGATTCCCGTGCTTGGCCACCGTCAGACCGGCCGCCGCCACGACAAAGGCCGCCGTGGTGGAAATATTGAAGGTGTTACTTCCGTCACCGCCGGTACCGCAGGTATCGACAATGGTCGACGACCGGGCGTCGATCCGGGTCGCCTTCTGCCTCATCACCCGGGCGGCGCCGGTGACCTCCTCGCTGGTTTCCCCCTTCAGGCGCAGGGCCGTCATGAAGGCCCCGATTTGGGCCGGGGTGGCCTGACCTTCCATGATCTCCGTCATCACCGCCAACATCTCCCCTTCCCGCAGGTCGGCGCCGCCGACTACCTTTGCTATTGCTTCCTTGATCATCGCATCCTCCTTTTCAAACCGACGGCTGGGCCGCCGGTGTTAATGTGCTGTAATTTCTTGAAGTGATTATTCCAGCTCTTTCAAACAACCCCATCCCCCTCCTAACCTCCCCCTTGAAGGGGGAGGGACACAGGCACTTCAGAGACTCTTCAGGCGACTTGCGCATAGCGCTTCTCGCTATTGTCCACCAGGTTTAAAAAATTCCGGATGATCCGTTTGCCCTGGGGCGTCAGGATCGATTCGGGATGGAACTGTATCCCCTCCACGGGATACTCCCGGTGGCGGAGGCCCATGATTTCCCCCTCCGCGGTCTCGGCGGAGACCTCCAGGCAGGAGGGCAGGGTGTCCCGCTTCACGATCAGGGAATGGTAACGTCCCGCCGTAAAGGGGTCGGGAAGCCCCTGAAAGATGGTCTGCCCGTCGTTGCGAATGGGTGAGCTCTTGCCGTGCATGACCTTATCCGCCCGGACCACCTCGCCTCCGAAGGCATAGCCAATGGCCTGATGCCCCAGGCAGACCCCCATGATGGGGATCGTCTCATGAAAACGCCGGATGATGTCCACCGTGACGCCCGCTTCCCGGGGAGAACAGGGGCCGGGAGAGAGAAAAATGGCCTCAATCTCCATGTTTTCAATCTCCGCCACGGTGATCTCATCGTTGCGGTAAACGGCCACCTCCCGGCCCATCTGCTGGAGGTACTGGACGAGGTTGTAGGTAAAAGAATCGTAATTGTCGATCATCAGTATCATTGTCGTGTCTCCTTATAAGTCCATGATTTCAAAGCCCGAAGCGGCCAGGCGAATTGCCCGGAGCATCCCGGCGGCCTTGCTTTTGGTTTCCTGATATTCCGCATCCGGGTCGGAGTCGGCGACAATCCCCGCTCCCGCCTGGATGTAGATCCGTTTGTCCTTGAGCAATATGGTCCGGATCGTAATCCCGAAATCCATATTGCCGGTAAAACTGAAATAGCCTACGGCCCCGCCGTAGGGGCCTCGCTGGTGTGGTTCCAATTCTTCGATGATCTCCATCGCCCGTACCTTGGGGGCCCCGGTGAGGGTTCCCGCGGGAAATGCCGCCCGGATGACATCGAAGGCGTCCTTGCCTGCCGCCAATTGGGCCTGGATGTGAGAGACAAGGTGCATGACGTGAGAGTAGCGCTCTACCGCCATGAGCTGGTTTACCTGGACGCTCCCCGTCCGGGCGATCCGCCCCAGGTCGTTTCTCCCCAGATCCACCAGCATCACGTGTTCCGCTTTCTCCTTGGGGTCCTGGAGCAGTTCGTCGGCCATTATCCGGTCCTCCTGTTCCGTCCTGCCCCGCCGCCGCGTGCCGGCGATGGGCCGCAGCTCGGCGATCCCCTCCTCCAGGCGGACCAGGACTTCCGGTGAGGAGCCGATGAGGGTCATATCCCCGGCCTTCAGGAAAAAGAGATAGGGCGAGGGATTCACGAAGCGGAGGGCCCGGTAGAGATGGATCGGGTCGATATCGGTATCTATTTGAAAGCGCTGGGCAAGGACCGCCTGGATGATATCTCCGTTGATGATGTACTCCTTGGCCCTCCGCACCATGGCCTTGAAATCTTCCGCCGTCATGTTGGCCGTCACGCCGGTACCGTCCTGGGCGGACGGGGTCAGGGGGGGCAGGAGGGCGGTGTTTTGCAGGATTGCCATGAGGGCGTCAATCTTCCTGGTCGCTTCTCCGTAGATTTCCTCCGGCGAGGAGATGTCGCCGGTCTCCTCATCGATAAAGGCGCAGGCCACAATCTTGATGGTATGGCGGATATTATCGAAGACCAGGATGGTATCGGTCAGGAGAAAGACGGCCTCGTCGGTCCCGAGATCGTCGGGGGCGCGGGTGGGCAGCTTCTCGAAATAACGAACCATTCCGTAGCCGAGGTAGCCCACAGCGCCGCCATAGAAGCGCGGCAATCCCGGCGATGGGACGGGACGGTATTTTTTCAGGAGCTCCTGCAGGTACCCGAGAGGGTCTCCGCCATGGGGGAAGCGTTGGACCTGACCGTTGTTTCTGATCTCCACCTCTTCACCAAGGACGCGGAAGACCACCCGGGGTTCGGCGCCGAGGAATGAGTAGCGGCCCCATTTTTCGCCCCCTTCCACACTCTCCAGGAGAAAGACATGGGATTGTGTGGCCAGCTTGCTCAGGGCCGTTACGGGCGTCTCTACATCAGCCAGGATCTCCCGGTAAACGGGGATCAGGTTTCCCTCGCGGGACAATTTCTTGAATGTTTCCAAATCCGGGTAGTACATATTCCTCCTGCCAATAAAAAAAGGCCGTGATTGCTCACGGCCTTTTTTCAGTAATGTGTAATAGTAAATAAAAAGGCCGTGGAGTCCTGAGAAGATCTCCACGGCCCAATTGGTTTATGTCATGTCATTCAACCGGCAGCGCGCAGACCCCTCCCTGTGCTTTGCCACCACCAGTTATTGTTCATAGAAAACATTGCTTGCTTCATTTTACCCTCAGTGTAAGTTTGGCTATCAGCTTTTTTATTCCCTGTCAATCACTTTTTTTGACTTTATTTAACACCTCGATAAAGTCTTCCGCGGCCCGGCTTCACCGGCTCCGCATCCGCAAGAAATACTCATTGATTTCTTTTAATTCCAGGCAGTTGAGACAATCTTCCTTCTCCAACCATCCCTTCCGGGCAATGTTCACGCCGCCGATCATATAGTCAAATCCGGCAAGGTTATGAAGGTCGGAATTGACGGCGATCTTTACACCCTGCTTCTTCGCGTAGATGCAGTGGCGCCAGTCAAGGTCGAGGCGCAGGGGATTGGCGTTGAGTTCGATGACCTTTCCGTTCGCCGCAGCGGCGTCAATCACCCGGTGGATGTCCAGGGCGTATGGCTCCCTGGCCAGCAGGAGCCGTCCGGTCGGGTGGGCGAGGATCGTGGTGAAGGGATTGGCCAGGGCCCGAATGATCCTGACCGTCATCTCTTCCTCGGTCATCTGGAAATGGGAATGGACGGCGGCAATGACAAAATCGAATTTCGCCAGCATTTCGTCGTCGTAGTCGAGGCGGCCATCGGGGAGGATGTCGGCCTCGATACCCTTGAAGATGTGAAAGGCCTCTTCCCCGGCGTTGAGGTTGTCTATGGCTTCATGCTGACGCCGGACGGCGTCCGGCGAGAGCCCTCCGGCGTAATAGGCGGACTGGCTGTGGTCACTGACGCCGATGTAGGCGTATCCCCGCCGTTTGGCTTCCCGGGCCAGCGTCTCCAGGGAATCGGCGCCGTCGCTGGCCTGAGTGTGGATATGCAGGACGCCGCGCACATCCCCGATTTCCACAAGCCGGGGAAGCTGTCCCGCTGCGGCAGCCTCTATTTCCCCCATATTTTCTCTGAGCTCCGGGGGGATATAAGATAAGCCCAAGGCAGCGAAAATATCATCCTCGCTGCGACACAAGAGATTCTCTTCTTCCCGGAACAATCCGTATTCATTCATCTTCAATCCTAGTTTCTTTGCACGCCCCCGGAGAGCGGTATTGTGTTCCCGGCTGCCGGTGAAGTGATGGAGGGCGTAGGGGTATTGGGAGGGGGATACGATCCGGAGATCGGCGTTGATTCCGGAGCGGAGCGTCACGCTCACCTTGGTGTCACCCCGGACAATGACGGACGCCGCCCGGGGCAGGGAGGCAAAGGCGTCGGCAAGGGGAAGATGATCGTCCGTGGCCGCCAGGAGGTCGATATCCTTGACGATCTCGTTGCCCCTGCGGAGCGATCCGGCAATGCCGGCGGCAAAGACGTCCCGCTGCTCGGCGAGAAACTTCCGAAGGTCCAGCGCTTCGTCAATAACTTCGGCGTAGAGGCGTCGCTCCCGGTATTGCTTTAAGGCATCAATACCGGCGAGGATCTTCTTTTGGGTTTTGCTGCCGAATCCCTTGAGATCGAGGAGGCGGTTCTCCTGGCAGGCGTATTCCAGTTCCCCGATGGTTTGAATCCCCAACTTTTCATAAAGGAAACTGATTTTCTTGGGACCCAGGCCCGGAATTTTTAGCATCTCGAAATGGCCGGCGGGGATGGTGGCCTTGAGATCGTGATAGTATCTGAGTTGCCCCGTCGTGGCCAGTTCTTCGATCTTCTTGCTGATGGCCTCGCCCACGCCTTTGATGGTCGCCAGTCTTCCTTCCCGGACAACCAGGTCCAAATCTTCATCCAGAGCTTCGATACTGCGGGCGGCATTCACATATGCCCTCGATTTAAATGGATTTTCGCCCTTCATCTCCAAAAGGAGAGCCAGCTCATCCAGAATTTCGATGATCTCTGCCTTGGTCCGTTCCATATCGCCGTTTGTTTTATATCCTCTCGGTCACCGACGGGTATCAGGCGATGATGATATCTTCCAGGCTGCGCTTGGGGACGTGGTGCCCCCCCTGCGGATCCCGCCAGTACCGGATCTCTTCCCCTGTCTTAACCTCTTCGATAAAGACTTTCTCAATGGGTTTCCCCAGGGCAATAACCATAACAATATCATACTGTTCGGCAATACCAAGGCTTTCCCTCAGGCCCTCTTTTTTGATTGAGGCGATCATACAGCCCCCGAGCCCTTTTTCCGTCGCCCCGAGGAGAATCGTCTGGCCGGCGATGCCCAGGTCATAGGCAGCGGCGGGGCTGATCTCCGTATCGACGAGCATGACGATATAGGCGGTAGGGCGCGCACCCGGGGCGGGACC
>Ga0247842_10003209_pt1 | contig 22542 bp, 19 predicted proteins | sample LaCruzMarch2015__3_FD_192411 | JGI IMG/M metagenome (GOLD analysis project Ga0247842, IMG submission 192411) | Freshwater microbial communities from meromictic Lake La Cruz, Castile-La Mancha, Spain - LaCruzMarch2015_19m | ecosystem: Environmental > Aquatic > Freshwater > Lake | place: Spain...
GCGAAAATGCCGCTTCCCAGAAAATATGTTGCTCATCTTGATCTTATATTTTCGATGGGTCATGGCCCCAATTCCAGCCAAAATCCTGCCAGGGGTTTTTATGATCCGTTACGCATCAATCCTGGAATAATTTATCAGAACCAGAACGGCATGAGTACAATACAAGCAGGGGTTAACATGCTTAAATTCAATATCTACCTTGGTGGATATTTCAAGGCTACAACCGTCAATGAACCCACTACCTCTCTGATGTTAATTGCAGGTTACCGTTATATCATGGGTGATAATGTGAACCTGAAATTCATGTACAGTTACGATATCCAGGTTTCGAAAAACTTACAGGGCACAGGCGGAGCTCATGAGATCAGCCTGATCCTTGAATTCCGAGGAATAAAGATCAATAGCCCGAACCGCTTCAGCACATGTTCATCCGAAAGCGGCCCTGACCGGAAAAAAACCTATCTGGAATGCAGTCCGTTTTAAGTCATGTTGTTCGAAAAACCCTGGTGTGGTTATGCCATTAATCGTTACCCGCTAAAAATGAAAAGCCTGTAAACATTGACGTTTACAGGCTTTATGAGTAGCGGGGACAGGATTCGAACCTATGACCTTTGGGTTATGAGCCCAACGAGCTACCACTGCTCCACCCCGCAGTATATTTTTACGTACCTTTGTACTTTCTTTCGCGGTGCAAAGATAGTATTTGTTTCCGTGTTATCCAACATCCAATAAAAAATATGTCACATAAAGCCGGATTTGTTTCCATCATAGGTTATCCGAATGTTGGGAAATCCACTCTCATGAATGCTTTGCTTGGTGAAAAGTTGTCAATTATCACCCCTAAGGCTCAGACAACCCGACATCGTATCATGGGAATCTTCAGTGGTGAGGATTACCAGGTTATTTATTCCGATACCCCTGGCGTGATCAAACCGCACTATAAACTGCACAGAGCGATGATGTCGGCCGTGTTTGCCTCCGTTGATGATGCCGATGTGATTCTGCTCGTCACTGAACCGGGGAATGAATTTAAACAGGAGGATATACTTCACAAACTGAAGGAAGCAACAGTACCAGTGATTGTAGTCATTAATAAAATCGACCTTGGTAATATGGATGTCCTGGAAGCTGAGGTTGCAAAATGGATGAAATCGCTTGAAAAAGCAACAGTGCTGCCTGTTTCTGCACTGCACAAACTTAATCTCGACCAGGTTTTTAAAGCAATATTGCATCATTTACCAGAATCTCCGGCATTTTATCCCAAGGATGAACTGACCGACCGGAGTCAGCGCTTCTTTGTATCGGAGATCATCAGGGAGAAAATACTGTTGAACTTTTCACAGGAAGTTCCCTATTCAACTGAAGTGGCAGTTGAATCCTTCAAGGAGGAGGACCACCTTACCCGGATCACAGCAACCATATTTGTGGCCCGGGAAACCCAGAAGGGCATCCTTCTCGGTCACCAGGGATCAGCCATTAAAAAACTGGGCACCGATGCGCGGAGGGATATTGAAGCATTCCTGGATAAACACATTTTTCTGGAATTGCGTGTTAAAGTCGCCAAAGACTGGCGCGAAGATGACCGGGCGCTTAAGAGATTCGGGTACTCGGTTGATTAGAATGCAAACAATGCAAACAATGCAAAATAAATGCAGGTAATGCAAACAATGCAAAATAAATGCAGTTAATTCAAATAATGCAAACAATGCAAAATAAATGCAGGTAATGCAAACAATGAACTATAAATAATGAAATTATGGTTGAACCTAGTGAAAAACATTAATTGCTGACATTGTATGCATTGTATGCATTGTATGCATTGTTTGCATTGTTTGCATTGTATGCATTGTATGCATTGTATGCATTGTTCACATTGTTCACATTTTTCCCAACAAGCATTACCCTTTAAATAATTCTTATGACAAATATCATAGCAATCGTTGGTCGCCCGAATGTTGGAAAATCCACATTATTTAATCGTTTATGCGGAGGTCGTGAGGCCATCGTTGACCCAACCAGCGGGGTCACCCGCGACCGGCATTACGGGCATGGAGACTGGAATGGGAAATATTATTCGGTGATTGACACAGGAGGATATGTTCATCAGTCGGGGGATGTTTTTGAAGATGAAATTAAAAAGCAGGTAAAACTTGCTATTGACGAATCGGATGTCATACTTTTCATGGTCGATGCAAAAGAGGGACTTACGGCCATGGATGAGGATGTGGCAAAAATGTTGCGTAGATCAAAAAAACGGGTCCTGCTGATTGCCAATAAAGTAGATAGTTATAAGATGGTCGATGATATTCACGAATTTCACGGTCTGGGACTAGGGGAAATCTATTCGATTGCGGCAACAAGTGGCAGCGGCACAGGGGATTTGATGGATGACGTAGTTCGTGATTTTCAGGATCCGGAGACTACTGAGAATAATCGAAACATGTTGGATAACCTGCCTAAAATTGCTATTGTGGGGCGTCCGAATGCCGGGAAATCATCACTGGTGAATATGCTGCTTGGTAACGAGCGGAATATTGTGACTCCTGTGCCAGGAACTACGCGTGATTCAATCCATACGCATTACCAGTATTTCGGTCTCGATTTTAATCTCATCGACACAGCCGGAATCAGAAAAAAGGCCAAGGTGACCGAAAATATTGAGTTCTATTCCGTGATGCGCGCCATCCGATCGATTGAAAGCAGTGATGTGTGTATACTTATGATAGATGCAGAGCGTGGATTTGAGGCGCAGGATCTGAATATATATTCGCTCATCGAAAAAAATCACAAGGGTGTGGTAATCGTAGTCAACAAATGGGACCTTGTTGAAAAGGAGACCAATACCCATAAGGCCTTTGAGGAGACTATCAGGGATCAGATCAAACCATTTGTTGATGTCCCCATAATTTTCACATCCGTGGTTACAAAACAGCGCATTTTCAAGACGGTTGAAACGGCCATCCAGGTATTTAAAAACCGGTCAAAGAAAATCGGAACCTCCGCCTTGAATGATTTCATACTGCCCATTATCCAGGAAATGCCACCTCCCGTTACAAAGGGTAAATATGTCCGCATAAAGTATGCAATGCAGTTGCCAACGGTTTTCCCTTCATTTGCTTTTTTTTGCAACCATCCCCAATACTTAAAGGAACCCTACAAGCGTTTCATAGAAAATAAGCTACGGGAACAGTTCGATTTCAACGGTGTTCCGATGGAGATTTATTTCAGGCAAAAATAGGTTGATGGAGAAGGGCATCCGGATCGATAAATGGCTTTGGGCCGTACGGATTTTTAAAACGCGCAGCCTGGCGTCGGACGCCTGCAGGTCGGGCAAGGTAAAAATCCTGGGCCAGGTTATCAAACCTTCCCATGATGTGAAAACAGGGGAGGTTATTGATATTGCATTTCCCCCAATCGTTAAGACGGTGAAGGTAGTCGAACTGACTGCCAGCCGGATGTCGGCCAAATTGGTTCCGGGCTTTATGGAGGATTTGACCCCGGAATCGGAATATCAAAAGTTGAAACACGACCATCCGCTGAATTTTGAATTCCGCGAGCGGGGAATCGGACGCCCAACCAAGCGGGAACGGCGTGAAATAGAATTTCTAAAAGTGTATCTCGGCGAATGAAACGCGACCGGCAACCGGAACTCATCGACCTGGCCTTCGAAGGCAGGAATAAGGATTATGGCGCTTATGATCTTCGGACGAAATATCCCAGGTATTTGCTGGTATCAGTCATTGCAGGAATTTTAATTGTATCCCTCGTTTTTATCATCCCTTGGTTATATTATTATTTTGAACCTGTTCCACTGATCGAAGGGGAGATGATGTACGATGTGGAGTACTATACCATGAGCGCCCCGCCTGATGATGAAATGAACAAACTGGCCCAGGCCCTTTCGCAGCCATTGCCAGAATTGGCGAAGATTCCGGTTGTTTCCGATTCGATCATTCCCCAAGAAGAGAAAGTTAAGGATACGCCACCCGTTGAGGAGCCTGTCAACGAAAAGGCGAAGGTTGATTCGACCGCCAATCAGGGAGGCTCCGGACTTGGTTCTGGAATCGGGGATGACACCGGACTTGCAACGGCTATTGATGTTTTTCCACGGTATCCGGGAGGAGATGAATCCCGGCTTTATTATCTTCGCAAAAATATCAGGTATCCCGAAACAGCATTAAAAGGGGTTATACAGGGAGTGGTCATGGTAGTGTTCATAGTTGAACCCGATGGAACACTGTCCAACGTGGAGGTCGCCAAGCGTATCGGCGGCGGATGTGATGAAGAAGCCATCAGGGTAACAAAAGAGATGCCCCGCTGGGAACCGGGAAAACGAAATGGACGGGCTGTGAGGGTCATGGTGCGCATGCCAATTGTTTTCAGAATACCGGGCCGGCCCTCCTAGGTGAAAATAAAAAAGGGGCTTGCGGCCCCTCTTATTAAATGTTCGCAAGAAAACTTGCAACTGAATTACTTCTTTTCAGGTGTGGTAGGCGCTGGAGCAGCTTTCTTTGAATGTGAGCAGCAACTTGAACTTTTTTTAGCATCACTGCACGCTGCTTTGGTTTTCGTGTCGCAACCCGACTTATCATCTTTTACAGTCTCTTTTTTCTCTGCTGGTTTTGCAGCTTTATCCTGGGTTTGAGGAGTCTGGGCAAAGGTTAATCCTGCGAACAGAACAACGGCTGAGAATAACATTACAACTTTTTTCATGGTTATTTGGGTTTTTGGTTTATTTACTAATTTAGAATGACGCAAAATTACGTTAACTATTTTTATTGTGCAACAGTATTTTGTTAATTTTTTGTTAACGAAGACAGATTTTGTCCCTGATTCAACGTTTCCTCTAACAGCTTTAACAAGGATTGCTTGTCGAAGGGCTTGGCAATGTGGCTTGTGCATCCTGCTGCAAGGAGTTTCTCCTTGTCTTCTGTTAAAGTGTATCCTGTTACGGCGATGATTGGGGTTTTTTCATACCCCGGCGCTTTTCTGATCTCCACTGTGGCTTCGATCCCGTTCATTCCATATCCGAGGTTAATATCCATTAGAATGGCAGAATATTGTTTACTCCTGACCATCGACAATGCATCGGCGGCATTGGCAGCATATTCCACAACGCAAACTTTCTTTAGAAAAAATTCGGTTAATTCCTTGTTTACCGTATTATCTTCCACCAGCAATATCAGCGGAAGTGTTTTGTTATGCCGGTTGATCTCCTTCGATGGCCCGCTTCCTTCGCGCTCTGTATCATTTCCAGGATGAGTGATGGACTCAATGCTGTCAGGCAACCAGATTGAGAAACCCGAACCATTTCCTGGTTCACTCTCAACGGTGATCATCCCATCGAGTAAATCGATAATCTTTTTGCTGATCGTGAGGCCGATTCCACTCCCCTGGTATCTTCGTCCGAATCCCTCGCTGACCTGACGAAATTCCTGAAAAATAAGGTTGAAATATGTTTTGTCAATTCCGATTCCACTATCTGAAACCTTTATTACCACCCATTTTTTTTTGGATTCAATGGCGTGATGGGTTTCCACGGTAATTCCTCCCTGGTCGGTAAATTTAATGGCATTATCAATAATCTGCCGTAATAATTGTTTAAGGAGGTGATCGTCGGTATTTATGGTAAATGGTTTTATCCCGGTGGTGTTTATGAAAATCTTTTTTTCATTTGCCAATGATTCTATTGATTTAATGACTGACATGACTGGAATGTCGAGCTGTACCTCTTTCCTGCATATGTTAATCTTTCCGGCCTCGAGTTGAGAAAGGGTAATAATTGAATTCAGTGTTGACATTAACCTCTTTCCTGAGTTATGTATGTTGTCGACCATGCTTTCATAATCACTATCCCGGAGCTCCTCCTTCAGAATTTCGGCAAATCCCAGAATGCCATTCAATGGAGTGCGCAGTTCATGGCTCATGTTGGCCAGGATGGATGACTTCAACCGGTCTGACTCTTCTGCTTTTTCTTTGGCAATGATAAGCTCCCGTTCATACAATTTACGCAAAGTGATATCCCGGTCAGCGCCGCGGTAACCTTGATAAACTCCTGTTTCATTAAAGACGGGAGCCCCAGATGTTTCAAGGTAAATCAAATGTCCATCCTTGTGCCTTGCCCGGTTTACCAAGGCATTCAATGGTTTAAACTGATGGACCAAACTGCGAACCTCTTCTTTGACAAGGGAAACATCTTCAGGTAACAGAAAGTCAAACGGCGATTTTCCTATCATTGCTTCCGGCTGATAACCAAGGATGTCAAATATTTTTTGTGACACATACGAATACTTCCATTCAGGATTTATTTCCCAAATCCAGTCATTCGTAAGGTCTACGATCTCGCGAAGACGCTTTTCGCTTTCGAGTACCTTGTTTTCGGCCAGTTTTCGCTTGGTGATATCCCTGAAGATCCCGAAAGTGCTGTTAAAATTTCTCTCAGAATCATATTGGGGTGTGGCCGTGACAATGATCCATCTCCGTTGTCCGTCCTGACGGATAATCTCAATTTCATACATGCTTTTCTGCCCCTCCTTGCGCAGGGCTGTCTGACGTTTGATTTCATCAATAGATGCCTCGTCAAGAAATGAAAGCAGACTTTTTCCGATTAGTTCTTCAAAAGATAAACCGAATATTTCACAGGCTGACGGGTTCGCATAAGTAAAAAGTTCGGAAGTGTCAACAACGCCAAGCCCTTCCCCTGTATTCTCAACGAGATCGCGATACCTTTCTTCACTTTCCCGCAACGCATTTTCTTTTTCCTTTAGTTCAGTAATGTTGCGGGCAATAATTAAAAACAACTTTTCGCCTGAAAGTTCCATAGTCGTCCCGCTTATCTGTACCGGGATCTTATGGCCGTCAGCATGTTTCCACCAGGATTCCTTCATGGAAAAAGACGTAGGCTCGCTGTCATTGTCCCAGGTCATGAAATGTGGTTCCTGCGGTAATTCTGCAAGTATTTCCTTTTTCTGAAGCCCAAGCAGCTCTTCCCTTGTATATCCCAGCATGGAAATACATGCCCGGTTGGCATTCAATACGGTTCCCATGGGTGGTTTAACAATCAGGATTGCGTCACTGGCCAGTTCAAAAAGGGTATGATATTTTATCTCGCTGCGCAAAATAGATTGCTCAAATTTTCGAAGCCTTACATCAATGCTTTTTTTCAGTTGAAGGAAATCAATCGGTTTTGTAATGTAATCATCGGCTCCCATTTGCATACCAAATCGAATATCTTCTTTTTCTGATTTGGCTGTCATGAAAATAAATGGGATATGAATGGTAGCCATTGAGGACTGGAGAATGCTGTAGACCTCATAACCATCAACCCCGGGCATGTATATATCACAAAGGATCAGATCAGGATGAAATTTTATTGCCTGGTCGATGCCTGATTCTCCATTTGTCGCCTTCAGAACCTCAAATCCCTCTTCCTGCAAAAACTCAGATGCAGTCTCCAGCAGAATACGGTCATCTTCAATAATCAACAGTTTTTTCATTCGTCAATAATTTGGTTTTAGTAGTCGCGTGGATTATTCATGATTATTAAATATGTTTGCATTTACATGTTTAATGGATTGTTCATATTTAATATCTGCTTTTCCAAAAGGATCATAGTTCCAACTGTTAATTCAACAATTGCGGCAAAACAGCCGTAACAACAGTTCCTTTCCCCAGAATGCTTTCAATGGTAATGTTGCCTTTGTGCAGATCAACGCAACGTTTTACAATTGATAGCCCGAGTCCGGTGCCGGGATAGCCTGCCACATTTTGCCCCCGGTGAAAAGGTTCAAAAATGGTCGGCAGGTCCTGGGGAGCTATGCCAATACCATGATCGCGAATTTGAAGAATGATGCCATTGTCAGGGGAATCATTCAGAGATACAGTAATTTGTTCGTCAGAAGGTGTAAATTTAACGGCGTTGGAAAGAAGATTTGTAAATATATAACGGACTAACTCTTTATCCATCGTAACCATGCAGTCTCTGACAGTGTTTTCAATATTCACAGATGGAGAATGGCTTAACATGTTTGTAGTATCTCTCACCAATTCATCCAGAAACAAAGCGATATCAAACCTGACCGGGTTAATCTGAAATTTTCCCGCCTCGTCCCTTGCCACAACTGAGAGATCATTTAAAAGACTGTTCATCTGTTTCACGGCTTGCAGAATACGACTGAACGCGGGGGCCTTTTTGTCAGCAGACCATTTTTCATCATAAAGTTCCAGCATCTGAATATTGGAAAGAATTGCAGAAAGAGGGGTCCGGAATTCATGGGAAACAGTTGTTAAAAAATGTGTCTTCAGCCGGTTTAATGCTCCTTCCTTTTCAAGCAAGCGGTACAAAGCGAGTTCGGCCTCTTTCCGGGTGGTGATATTTCGCATTACAACAAGGTAATCACCAAGATTGGTCAGCGAAATCGTGGCTTCAAAATATGATACCTGGTCTTTGGGTGACGGTGTAGAAAAATTAAAAGATTGAGGTTGCTTTGTCTTATTAATATCATTAATTGCCCTGTGAAGCTGAAATGAAAGCGAAGCAGGCATTATTTCTTCAAAATTTCTACCCGCCATTTGATCAGGATCCATGAAAAAGTCACCCGGATTTTTGATTTGATAATCACTTATAACGCCAAATAAATTGATTCTGAAAAGATGATCAGGAATGGCTGAGAGTATCGCACGATTTTTCGACTCCGCATCTGCCAGAGAGGCTAATACTTCATTTTTTTCATAAATAATATCAGCCAGTTCCTTCTTTTGTCTAAAGAACCTTTCAATCATAAGGGCAATCTGCCCAAACTCATTTTTTTGCGTCGCGATTGGCTTAATCAAATCCGAGTCTTCAAGTGCAAGACTTTCTGTAATCTTTTTCAGGGGAAAATTCAGCCAATGGTAAAGCATAAAAGAAACAACCACTAAAAGAATCAGGGCAAAACAAAAGTAAAAGAGACTCGTCAAATTTGTGATTGCAAGATAGGATTTCAGCAGGGGTTGCTCACGCACGAATATGAGCGACCCAACGGGCGACCCGCTCAGGGCATGCAGTTGAATTGTTGTTGTAATTTGTGAGTCATCGGCAGGTTTAGGTTTTGAGGACGGGGAATAAAGCAATCGTACTGATGCCCCTGATATTTCTTCAAGGTTTCGAATGGCTTGCCGATCCATCGTTCGGCATATGAAAAAATAGCCGAAGGACGGACTTGATTGAAAAGAGCCAACCGTGGGGTGAATGGTGGCTGCTGCAAATTCGTACAAGGAGTCTGTTTGCCGGGAAAAGAAATACCCCGCCCCATTCATTTCTAAAAAATGAAATACCGTATCGGTAAACAATGCAGATTGATCGGGAATACCGGTAACATCTGTTATGGCATAAATAAGTCTCTTACTTTTATTAAATATCCATAAGCCACTGAGTGAATGAATCGAGGGTGCCGTAGATAAGTTACTCCTGCTCCACGATTCATTTTTTGTAGATGTGAATTCAACCATTTCATCCCAATTGGTATAATCCTTTGCGAGGTTGACCATCGTTTTTTCATTCAGCCGCATGGCCGTTCTGACACTGGCATCCAGTTCATAATGGTACGACTGCATCAACAACCGGTCGCGTTTTGACTTGATTGTCAGGAAAATTCCAAATGAAATTAAAATGCAAATAGCTGTGATTACAAGGCTCAGAACTATTTTCGTACGGATCTTCATATATGAAAATAAGAAATCCAAAGATCAATATATTTTTATTTAAAACATAATAAAAATATAAAATTCTATTTGATAATGAACGAAGGCTATTCTTTATTTTTTGAATCTATGATAATCGTTACTGGTCCGTCATTTACAAGACTCACTTCCATCATTGCCCCGAATTGGCCGGTTTGAATTTTTTTCCCCAGCAATTGCTCAAGGTATACGATAAAATTTTCATACAAGGGGATAGCGATTTCAGGTTTTGCTGCCCTGATGTAGGAGGGACGATTGCCTTTTCTGGTACTGGCATGGAGTGTAAATTGACTGACAACCAGGATCTCACCGCCTGCATCCTTAACAGAATAATTCATGATACCCTTGTCATCATTGAAGACTCTTAAATTTATCAGCTTGTTGCTCAGCCATTCAATATCTTCCTGCTGATCGTTCGCCTCAATTCCTAAAAAAACCAATAATCCCCTGCCGATCATCCCGGAAACCCCGGAACCAATCGTAACCGACGACATCGATACACGCTGAATAACTATTCTCATGACTAGTTGTACATTTCAATAAACATATCAGAATATGACCCTAAAATTATATATTCCTTTTTAACTGGTCAAAATAGTTAAAGTTTTTCTTCAATTTTTGAGTTTTATTGTAGTTTTGCAATATACATGTCTTATATGACCAAACTAAGCGTCAATATAAATAAAATTGCAACGTTGCGCAATGCCAGGGGAGGAGAATTGCCCAATGTAGTAAGAGTTGCAATTGATTGTGAAAGATTTGGCGCACAGGGAATTACTGTTCATCCCCGGCCTGATGAACGTCATATCCGATTTAAGGATGTTCTGGATTTGAAACCGGTATTATCCACCGAGTTTAACATTGAGGGTTATCCCTCACGTGCCTTTATCGACCTTGTATTAAGCGCTCGTCCCGCCCAGGTCACCCTGGTTCCTGATCCTCCGGGTGTTCTGACCTCGAATGCCGGATGGGATACAATTACACATGCATCCTTTCTTACCGATATTATCACTGAATTTCATCACCAGGGTATCCGGACCTCGATTTTTATAGAATGCGAACCGGCGATGATACAACATGCAGCTATGACGGGAACCGATCGTATTGAACTTTACACGGAGTCATATGCTAAAAATTTTCCTTCAGACCGGAAAATGGCCATAAAGCCCTTTGTTTTGGCCGCCTCAATTGCCAATGAATCAGAACTTGGTATTAATGCCGGCCATGATCTCAATCTTGAAAACCTCAGATATTTTGCCAGTCAGATTACCGGATTACTCGAAGTGTCGATTGGGCATGCGCTTATTTGCGATGCGCTCTATTTTGGCCTGGAGAATACAATACAACTGTATAGGAGACAATTAAAATAAAAGTACGAAGTACGAAATACGAAGTACGAAATACGAAGTACGAAATACGAAGTACGAAGTACGAAATACGAAATACGAAATACGAAATGCGAGGTGCGAAATAAATTAAAAACTTTCTCAATTATATGGATAGCGCTGATTTCAGGAATTTGTTTTGGTGTCGAAAAACCCGGGACTCCTGAACAAAAGGCCGCAGAAATTCATCGTTCGGTTCTGACAATTGATTCGCATACTGATACGCCTTTACAGTTGTTGCAGCAAGGATTTGACATGTCGGTAAGGCATGATGCCCGTAATGAATATTCAAAAGTCGATTTTCCAAGAATGAAGGAAGGCGGCCTTGACGGCGCTTTTTTTGCCGTGTTTGTATCACAGGGCCCCCGCAATCCCGACGCCTATGAAAAGGTTATGCAAAGGGCTGTAATGCTGTTCGATACTATTGATGCAGTTGTAAGTCGAAATAAAAATGTTGCCGGATTGGCTGTTTCCCAAGCGGATGCTATCCGGTTGAAAAGATTGGATAAACGGGCGGTGTTCATTGGAATTGAAAACGGATATGTCCTCGGGAAAGATATTTCCCTGATCAGCACCTTTTATCTGAGGGGAGCCAGGTATGTAACACTTTGCCACTCAAAAAACAATGATATTTGTGATTCCTCGACTGATACCATTGAACACAACGGATTGAGCCCGTTTGGAGTCGAGGTGGTCAGGGAGTTAAACCATGTCGGAGTGATGATCGATGTATCACATATTTCTGATAAGTCATTGAGAGATGTGTTATCAATCACGGAGGCGCCAGTCATTGCCTCTCATTCATGCGCCAAAGCCTTGTGTGACAATCCCAGGAACCTGTCGGATGATTTACTCGAAGCAATTGCCAGTAATGGAGGAGTTGTACAGATGTGTATCCTGAGTGATTATGTGAAAACACCGGCGCCGAATCCTAAGCGTGATTCTGCAAGGGCGGCGGTACGGTTAAAATTTCGTGATTTTGACGGTTTGACCGATGAAGAAATGAAAGCTGCGCGAAAAGAGTGGAAGACCATAAACGTTCAATTTCCACAAAAATTAGCCAACGTTTCCGACGTTGTTGATCACATTGATCATATGGTGAAAATAGCTGGAATCAATCATGTGGGTATCGGAACAGATTTTGACGGCGGAGGTGGGGTCGAAGGGTGCTTTGATGCAAGTGAAATGGGTAATATCACGCTTGAGTTGGTAAAACGGGGATATTCAAAAAATGAGATCCGGAAAATATGGGGTGGAAATCTGATGAGGGTTATGAACAGGACAGATGAAATTGCCCGGAAATATAAGCTCAGTTGTCGTTGTAACTGAAAAAACCAGCGAAATTTATGTTAATAAAAGTGTTTGTCAGCCTGATTCCCGTATTTCTTTTCCTGATCATGCTTTTATATCTTGATAGTTTGAAGCTGGTTAGTAAATCGTTGCTCACAATCTGTCTGATATGGGGTCTTGTTAGTGCCGGGCTTAGTTTCTTTCTGAATACATGGCTGATTAATAAGCTGGCATTTAGTTTCGACACCTACTCAGGTTTTATCGCGCCCTTTGTTGAAGAATTTCTCAAATGTGGAATGTTATGGTTCATGATAAAGAGAAATAAAATCGGATTCATGATTGATGGAGCAATTTACGGTTTTTCAGTGGGCGCAGCTTTTTCCTTTGCCGAAAATTTATTTTATCTGACCCAGTATGCAGGGGATGAGAGCAACCTGATGATCTGGATCACGCGTGGGTTTGGAACAGCCATCATGCACAGCGGAACAGCTGCCATTTTTGGAATCCTGTGTATGAGTGCACTGAACAGGAGGTCGGGCCTTGGCCTGGCTACTGTTACAGGCTTGCTTGCTGCCATAATAATTCATGGAATATTTAACCAGTTCCTGGTTTCGCCCCTGATCTCAACGGTAATTATCATCCTCATGGCGCCGCTTTCCATTATCGTGATTTTTAATTCCAACGAGCAATCAATCCGTAATTGGCTTGAACTGGAGTTTGATTCAGAAGTAGGTATGCTCCGGATGATCAGAAAAGGACAATTTGCTCAAACAAAAACCGGTAGTTTCCTGGTTTCCCTGAAAACTCATTTCCCGGGAGAGGTCGTGTTGGATATGTATTGTTTTATCAGCCTGTACCTTGAGTTGTCAATGAAAGCCAAAAGCATGATTATGTTGAAGGAGAATGACCTTGTAACCCCGTCAGATCCTGATCTGCCAGTTAAACTCATTGAACTCAAAGCCCTTAAGAAAAGCATCGGCCGCGGAGGATACCTGGCCATTGCGCCGGTTTTACGCATGAACCGAAAAGATCTCTGGAAGCTATATTTGCTTGAGAAAGCCTGAGTAACCCCGTCAGGCATCTTATACCCTGGCGGGGTATCATTAAAAAGTTTTTTTTACCTTTAACCAACTTTTTCTATTTTTCATGTAATTATGACAAAGAAGGACGATAATGAGCTTGTTTACGAAGTGATTCATGGAAGCATTTCCTCCTTCGAGGCGCTGGTTGACCGGTACCAGAAAACGATCTTTAACATGATGTTTCGCATGGTAGGCGATTATGAAACGGCCAAAGACCTTACCCAGGATGTATTTGTTAAAGCGTTTGAAAAAATGGGTGGTTTTAACTTCAAATACCGGTTTTTCAGTTGGATTTACCGGATTGCCGTTAATGAAGCGATTAACTGGAACAGAAAAAGACCAACGACAGAAAGTATAGACAGAACAGAGTCTTGGTTGATTGATACAGCTGTTCAGGACAGGAAGGAAGAAAAAAGCAATTTGCTTCATTTTGAATTGCGAAAGTTGGAGGCGGATTACAGGGTATTGGTGCTGTTGAAGTATTATTGCAATATGACATATGAGGAAATTGCTGAAACCACACTCATACCAGTTAAAAAAGTTCGTTCCAGGTTATTCATTGCCCGGGAACAATTAAAAAAAGGATTGATTGCAAAAGGATTTTTCGAATATGACTGATAAAGAAATCACCGAAAAAATATACAGGAATCTGGATGGCGAGTTGAATGCATCTGAGCTGCATGAACTTGAAAAACATCTTTCAGAGCATCCTCAGGCAGCTCAGTTTTATAAGGAATGGGAGTTGATAAGAATGCAGTTGGATAAAGAGCAGAAAACCCAGGTAGATATCGATCTTAAACAGGAAATTTTAAAAAGGATAAATATGGAAACTTACAAGCAGCCACCTAAAAAAGAAAAGATTACAGTTATTCGAAGCTTTTGGTCAAGGCCAGTTGTGAAATTTGGTTTTGTCTTCGTCCTGGGCGTTTTTGCAGGGTTTATGGTTTTTAGTTTTCTAAAGACCGATTATTCCGGTGCAGTAGCCCCGACAATGGAAATGAAGGGTACTATGTACGATTCCCGGTCATTTGATGAAATGAAGAACTCCGATATTCTGCAATACGATAGTCCATTGGCTAAGGCAGTATGTAATGTACGGTATTCGACTAAAATTGTAGAAATACGGTTGGATCTTTCTTCACTAGACCCCATTAAATCAACTATCGAATTCGATTATAACAATTTTACAGTTTTAAACGTGCAGAACGTCAGTATTAATGATAAATCAACAGCAATGGCTGCTGGTAACTTCATTCAGATCAACAATGTTGGTGATAGTAAATTTATTTTTCAGTTGTATAATAAAAACAGTTTACCGCACGATATCGATTTTAAAATATTTCAGAATGATTCACCGATTTACCAGAATTCAGTTCAGGTAAATAAAGAATAATAATTTTAATACATATAACCATGAAAAAGCAAGTTAAAGTTATCATAAGCCTGGTCGTCTTGATTGCCATTCTTATCGTTGGAATTTCACTGTTTTTCCCTGAAGTTTTTAAAGGCCTTACCTCTGGGACCTTTGGGAAAGCTGACAAGTATCATAAGAGCCAAATGACTGAAAAAGACATTCAGCTTAGAAGTGAATTCACCGCTGATACAGCTCAACTTAAGAATATGATCCAGGGCTTGATTTATTTTTCGATTTTCACCCAGGATTTAAGTAATAAAATCGATTCCTGTGTCTCGACTTTTCAGCAACATGGAATCTGTAGTGAGAAAAATGGTTGTGCAAATGTGATGGTTTTGCAGGATTACTCAGATTTCATTACAAATAATAATAAAACCCTGGGTACAACCATAAGCATGCTTACCGGTTTTTATCTGAAAGATCAGTCGGATCAATCAGCTGATATCGAAAGGAATCTTCGTGACTTTGGGAACTATGTGAATAACCTGTCTGAAAAGGACTCTATTCTTGAAATATCCCTGAAAAGCATGGACAATTTCATGCTGAACAACAAGACACTAAAAGCACGGAAGGTGGAACTGGCCAACCTGAAATCCATCCGTGACCAGCTATTAGTAAAGGGAGTTCAACTGGCTGTTCTACTTCAGGATAAACCACTGTCGTCAAGCCTCATTCAATACGCTCTTTCTTCGCAGGATGGATTACAGCGCATACTGAATCAAGATAACGTTGGCATTATTGCCCGCCACCCGGGACTTGGTGTGTTATACAGCGCTGACCAGATTGGCAACGTCATTTTGGAAGGCCAGGTTAGTATCTCGGCTGCAAATGAGTTGCAGAATGTTTTTCAGAGCCAGCAGGTTCAGGCTGTGAGTTCTCAAAGCAACGACCTTGGTGTAATAGTTGTTGGCGCTGTTCTGGTCTATGACAAACCAGGTCTTCAATTTGTGATGTCAAATGTGGCGGAGCTTAATAATTCCTTATCGGCTGCCGAATTAGGTGTAATCGTTCAGGGAGTCGGTTCTATTGGAGTTGTTGCCTATTTTGCCGCTGACGGATTACATTGTATCCAATCAAGTTTTGATCTTCAAAGCGCTTTCAATGCAAGTCAGTTAAGTAGTGTGCTTAGCAATTCACAGTTAAGCGCAGTATGCGCCACACAATCAATTGGTTCCATTTCATTAGGGACAAGCTTTATTGGTTTGGTTGGAGAGTTGCAAAACCAGAAGATTGGTGTTGTGGTGGAGGATTAAATTAATATTTGATATTTGGCGCTGACAGAAGAATTCATCCGGGCCTGATGCAGTAAAAAATCCGGAAAATTATATCGAAGATTCCCATTCATAAGTTTGAGAGTCTTCGATTTTTTTTTTGTAAATTGCCTTTAAAATACAGTTGATCAAAATCCAGGTTTATGAAACAATCGACACTTCGGTTTGCCGGCGTATTAATCCTCCTCATGCTCATACCTGCGTTGCTGTCACAATCCCAGAATAAGCTCAAGATCCAGAAATACCAAACATCAAATGTGAAACTGGTGTTCCTTGATAAAAGCGCTTCCTACCTGGTTCCACATACCGTTCGCTCCTTTGAGAACGCACTTGCATTTCACAAGGAATTCTGGGATTATGATCCGACTGGTGAAACCAACATTCTTTTCAACGATTTCTCTGATGTTGGTAATGGTGGAACCATGGTGATACCCTGGAATTTTCTGAACATCGGCGTTTCTCCATTTGACTATACCTTTTCAGTGGTGCCATCCAATGAACGTATGCAATGGTTGATGAGTCATGAACTCACGCACCAGGTAATGTGCGACAAGACTTCAAAGAGCGACCGCATCCTTCAAAAAATATTCGGTGGCAAGGTAGCGCCTGACAACCGGGATCCATTGTCACTTGCATATAGTTACTTTACTACTCCCCGTTGGTATTCACCCCGCTGGTATCATGAAGGAATTGCCGTTTTCATGGAGACATGGATGAGTGGAGGGGTTGGTCGTGTGATGGGAGGCTACGATGAAATGGTTTTCAGGACCATGGTGCGCGACAGCGGTTTTTTTTATAATGTGATCGGACTGGAAACCGAAGGTACAGCCATTGATTTCCAGGTGGGAGTTAATTCCTACCTCTATGGAACCCGTTTTGTGAGCTACCTGGCATACCATTATGGTATGGACAAACTCAGGGAGTTTTATTCACGCAGCGATACGAGCCGTAGGTTTTACGCCAACCAGTTTAAAATTGTTTATGGAATCCCGATCCAGCAGGAATGGAACAAGTGGATAAAATGGGAGCATGATTTTCAGTGGGCCAACATAACAAGAATAAGACAAGTACCGGAAAGCAAATACCGGAAAATTGTTGAAAGATCCTTGGGCTCTGCCTCCCGGCCGCATTACGACAAGGAAGCAGGTAAAATCTATGTTGCGGTGAATTATCCCGGGAAACTGGCTCACATTGCCAGCATTGATATAAAGTCAGGAGCGATGACGAAAATAGCCCCTGTGCCCAGTCCGAGTCTATACTATGTGACCAGCCTGGCTTATGATGATTCATCGAAAACCCTCTTCGCTTCAACCCATAACAACGACTGGCGTGGACTGCAATCAATCGATATCAGGACGGGAAGAACAAAAAACCTGATAAAATATGATCGGGCCGGGAATCTTGTTTTCAACAGGAAAGATCACGCTTTGTATGGTGTTCAGAACATGAGCGGCCGTTCAACACTGATCAGGATCCTGCCCCCATACAAAAAATGGCAGGAATTGTACACCCTGTCTTTTGGTAAAGATTTTTCGGACATCGACATTTCGCCGGATGGCATGTTTTTATCGGGAACATTGTCTGATATCCAGGGCAGGCAAAAACTGGTTATGTTTCGCATTTCCGATCTGCTGGCAGGGAAAACTGAGTTCAGGGAAATTTATGAATTTGAAGATAATGTGGCTGCCAATTTTGTGTTTTCTCCCGATGGGCAGTACCTCTACGGAACTTCTTATTATACGGGAGTTTCGAATGTTTTTAGAATTCCCATTGCAACCCCGCGGCCAGAGATTCTTACCAACAGCTCCAGCGGATTTTTCAGGCCGCTGCCCATTTCAAAGGATTCTATGCTGGTACTTGAATATACCCGTGATGGCATGGTACCGGGGATGATGAAAATCGATACACTCCCTGATGTCAATGCCATTGAATTTCTAGGCCAGAAGATTTATCAGAAATTCCCGGAGGTCGAATCCTGGATGCTTCAGCCACCTTCAAAGATAAACCTTGACTCACTGAATGTGGTCGAGAAAAGGTACAGGCCTATCAAAGAGCTGAAACTGGCAAGCGCCTATCCCATTATCCAGGGCTATAAAGAATATGTCACAGCCGGCTACCGGCTCAATTTCATGGATCCGATGGGGTTAAATTCGCTCGTCCTCAAACTGTCATTTAGTCCGCAACCTAACCTTCCACTCAAACAAACAGTGCATTTTTCAGCGGAGTACACTTTTTGGAACTGGACCTTCACCGGCAACTACAATTATGCTGATTTTTATGACCTTTTTGGCCCGACTAAATTCAGCCGGGCGGGATATTCCCTGTCAGCTAAATATTACAAACTGTTCAACCGGTTATCACCGACCAAGACCGATTTCTATGTTAAATTAACTGCTTATGGCGATCTGGAAACCTTACCATTTTATCAGAATATTGCTTCTGATTACCGTGAACTGTATGTGGCCACCATCAATTATCACAAGAGTTTTTTGCGTAAATCGCTTGGTTCCATTGAGCCAGAGCAGGGATATGACTGGAATGTTTTCGCTTTTACCAGTTTCGCAAAGGAGACTTTTTATCCGCAGCTGATCAATAATTTCGATGTCGGGTTTTTACTTCCTTTGCGAAATTCTTCATTATGGTTCAGGACTTCGGCGGGACAGTCGTTCGGAGAATCGGACAAAACCAACTCATATTTTTACTTTGGAGGGTTTGGCAATAATTACATTGATTATCGTTCTGCCCAGCAATACCGTGACATGTCTAGTTTTCCCGGTGTTGAGATCGACGAAATATCGGCGCTGAACTATGGGAAAATTTCAACAGAGGTTAATTTTAAACCTATCCGGTTCAAACGGCTTGGGTTAAAAGGACTTTATTCGACCTATGCCAGATTCACGCTTTTCGGGCAAGGTCTTTTCACCAACATTGCAAATGACCAACCCCAACTGAATTTCTTTTCCTCAGGTGTGCAGCTTGATCTGGAAATTGTGTTATTTACTTTACTGAAATCAACTCTGTCATTCGGTTTTTCCAGAGCTTACGGCCCAATGCTTCCCAGCGACCAGTTTATGGTTTCGCTAAAACTGTGATATAATCAACAGCCATCGGTTTATACGCAAAGAATAAATAAATTTGTATGAACAACTAAAAAATTATGTCTTATGAAAGGAAAAGCTTTTATTCTGTGTTTAGGGTTACTCATTGTAACCTCAACGGTTAGCAAATCACAGCAGCTCAACACGATTCGTAAAAATGATATAAGGTTGAGTTACGGAACCGCGACTTTGCCTATGGCGGCAGTTGGTTTTGGGGGCATGTTTATCAGTATTGGTCATGCGATTATTCATGATAGCATTTTATCTTCAACCCTGACCAGCTTTGGTTCATTATCTTTTCAATATCAATACATTTTTGGGAAGGTGTTACGCTTTGGCGGGATGATCACCTATCAACCCATCGTTGATAAATATTTATTTAAAAAAGGAGAGCATACCCAAACGGATTCCTATAATATTTTTACCCTGATGCCCAGGGTCGATTTTGCTTATTTGAACAGAGGGCTTTTTTCATTGTATTCAGGTTTTGCTGTTGGTTTAATGGTGTCAACCTACAATCATAATTATAGCTGGCAGCCGGATATTTCGGGTATTGATGCCAACGTTGCTTTTCAGTTGAATGCAATTGGAATCAGGGTAGGAAAAGATCTGGGTGGATTTATTGAGTTTGGTACGGGGTTCCAGGGATTGATCAACCTGGGATTTTCAGCAAAACTCTGACAGACAAAAATTAATCTTTCAGGTTTTATCAAAGGATTTTATGGATTAGAAATCCGACAGGATAAATGCATTGAACGCTCATGCAAAAACAATTCGATATCAGTTATTTCAGGGCTTTGCCCAAGAGCGACCTGCATAACCATTGTTTGCTTGGGGGGAAAAGAGCGGTTGTTGAAAAGCACTTCGGGAGGAAGCTTGCGGCTTTCAAAGCAAACCAGCCAGGGATAGAAGATCTGAACCGATGGATTGGAAAAGTCTATCGTCCTTTTTTTGAGTTGCCCGGGGCCTTTGAAAAAGGGGTTGAGGCGGCATTCATTCAGGCCAAAACTGATGGGGTGATCAAACTTGAGATGAGCATCGATGTGTCGTTTGGGTTGTTATACCAAATTCCGGCAAAAAAGGTCGTTGATACCCTGAAGCACTATCACCGGAGCATAGCACCAGAAATAGATTTCCGTCCTGAATTAGGATTTTCCCGGAGCAAGTCATTGCGTTCACTACTCAGGTGCTTTGACCCATATCTGGAATGTCATTATTTTGAATCAATTGATCTGTATGATGATGAATCGGCACAGCCTGTTGCTAACTTCAGGGAATTGTTCAGGTTTGCACGAAATCAGGGAATGAAATGCAAGGCTCATGCAGGAGAATTCGGTTCGGCTGATTCTGTAAAGGAGGCGGTTGAAACACTTGAACTGGATGCTGTGCAGCATGGCATCGGGGCTGCTGACTCACCCTCGGTGATGAAATGGCTTGCCGACAATAATATCCAGTTAAATGTTTGTCCAACCAGTAATATCAAACTCAAACGGGTCCGATCCTATAAAACACATCCCATACGTATTTTGTTTGACCATGGGGTGAAAGTGACTGTTAACACAGATGATGCGCTGGTGTTCGGGGATGGAGTATCGGAGCAATTGCTAAAATTATTCAGGGCCCGTGTGTTTACGACAGGCGAGCTGGAAATCATCATGAAATACGGCCTGGAACCAACCCACCCAGTCAGGGTGGTTAAAATAATAAAATGAATATGAATCGATTAAATTATCTTTTTGTCTTTTCCCTGGCGTTGCTGGCGATCTTTACAGCCGCATGCAGAGAAAAAGTAAGTTCGGGCCCCTCAGAGGCAGAATTGACGCTGGCTGCAAATAAAAAAACCGCCATAGCTGTTGTTCATGCATCTGCTGTCGGAATCGGTGAGATCATCAGAACCATACCCGATTCGGCCACGAAAGTACAGGTTCTCCGGGTTTACATTGATTCTATCAGGTTTTATGATGATAAATCAGGGTATTTCTATGTTTACAATTATCAATGTACAAACATAGCTCATGGGACACAGAAGGAACTTCAAGGGACAAACCTTTATAATTACCAGGATGTAAAGGGAAAATATGTAATACGTGCATTGTCGGAAGCTGCCAGCAAAGCGGGTGGTTTTGTTGAATTCTATTGGATCAAACCGGGGGAAACTGGAGAGAAATTGAAGATTGGCTATGTAGAACCCATTTCCGGCACAAATTATTTTATCGGATCGGGGGTTTACGTTCCGGAATAATTAAGGGTGATATTAAAATAATTGATTGAGCGCTATTATGCCAGTGAAGTTAACATATGGGACCGTGACCTTCTTCCATGCGCGCCGTAGGTGCGATATATTGGTAGAACGACGAGGTTTGGGAGCATTTCGCGCCGTAGGTGCGAAATTATTTTCCGGAGATTCAAATCCAAAATGTGTTGCGCACCTACGGCGCGCTGAGATCGGGGTGGGGGTATGCGGGCTACCAGGATTTGGCTCCTACGGAGCCGGAATGGATTAATGAAAACAATTACCTCAAAAAGGAAGGATCTTGTTATCCGGAATTTTTCTGGTATGATCGCGCTCATTCAAATTAAAATATTGACAAATGATTCAGGCACAGAATCCTGTTCCTGCAAATCGTGAATAACAATTTCGGAGATTCAATGAGTTAGATGTGTAAAAAACATTAGCAGATGAAGCGAAACTTATTTTTTTTGGGAATAGCCATTCTTATTATCATTTTTACCGTTTTAAAAATTTTGGTTTTTTCAGATAACCAGGAGCAAAAAACTGCGGCTGTTCCCAATCCGGCGATCCTTGTTGAATGTTACATAGCAAAGGATACTTCGGTAAATTATCAATTAGAGACTGTTGGTACGATAAGGGCTAATGAACAGGTTGAAATCGTTGGAGAGATCAATAAGAAAATTACAGCCATTTATCTCAAAGAGGGAGCCACTGTTGCAAAGGATGAGTTATTGTTTAAACTGGATGATGCGGATATTAATGCAAGAATCCACAAATTGGTTGTTGAGGAAAAGCTATCGGCGGCGAATGAATCCAGAGAGAAGGTGTTACTTGCAAAGGGAGGAATTAGCCAGGAACGCTTTGATGTGGTATCAAATCTGCGTCAAACCCTCCAGGCAGAAATCGAAGTTCTTAAGGTCGATCTTGCAAAAACCGAGATCCGTGCACCATTTGCAGGTAAGATTGGCTTGAGGAATGTTAGTGAAGGCACTTTGGTGAATCCAGCGCTTGTACTGGCAAATTTGGTAGATGTAAAAAGGATGAAAATA
>Ga0247842_10003211_pt1 | contig 22539 bp, 27 predicted proteins | sample LaCruzMarch2015__3_FD_192411 | JGI IMG/M metagenome (GOLD analysis project Ga0247842, IMG submission 192411) | Freshwater microbial communities from meromictic Lake La Cruz, Castile-La Mancha, Spain - LaCruzMarch2015_19m | ecosystem: Environmental > Aquatic > Freshwater > Lake | place: Spain...
AATGTCGCGCAAGTCCAAAGAGAGGGTAACTAATCGATGAATTGGAAAACAATCCTTAAATCGTTAAAGAATCGCGATATGTTAAAGCGAGTTCTTATCTTGTTAAGTATTATTGTCGCTTACCGATTATTAGCTCATGTCCCAGTTCCTTTGGCTGAACCAACTCAATTAAAAGAGGTAATTAATAGTGTTGTTAGTGGTTCCGATTTTGGTGGATTTCTAAATTTACTATCTGGTGGGGCGTTGACTAGCTTTTCAATTGTTCTAGTCGGTATGAGCCCATTTATTACGTCATCTATTATCACGCAGCTTTTAACAAAAGCTATACCAAAACTCGAAGAACTTCACAAAGATGGTGAATCTGGACGTCGCAAAATCAATCAATGGACACGAATGATTAGCGTGCCGCTGGCTATTGTCCAATCAATTGCATTTATTTACATTTTGCGTCAGACGGTTTTAGCTGGTAACACAACGATTCTTGCTGATGCGTCAATAACTGGATGGATTGTAGCAGTTACTGCCATGAGTGCTGGTTCAATTTTACTGATGTGGCTAGGTGAGCTAATCACTGAACAGGGTATCGGCAATGGTATCAGTTTGGTTATCTTTGCAGGTATTGTTAGCCAGTTACCGAAAACGATAGCCACCATCGGCAGCTCGTTATTTGATACTTCATCAGGTTCGCTAAGCGTCTTTGGGTGGTTTAATATACCAGTGAATCCGCTATCTTTTTGGGTAGCAATAGCACTAGCTGTAGTGTCGTTACTAGTGTTATATCTACTAGTCAAGGTTAATGAAGCTCAGAGAATAATCACTATTAATTATGCTAAACGTGTTCAAGGTAATAGTAATTACGGTGGTGTCAAAAGTATTTTGCCAGTTAAATTAATTGCTGCTAACGTTATACCGATTATCTTTGCGGTTGCCTTTTTGTCACTACCAGCTTTTATAGGACAAATATTAAAAGCAACTGGCAACGAGTCTTACATGACTATTGCAAACAATTTAATTACTTGGTTTCAGACGCCAAATCCAGGTTCGTTTACTGGGTCAACATTGCAGGCATTTATATATCCAGCTGCTTACTTCTTACTTGTAATTGTATTCACGTACTTCTATACGGGTATTATATTTAATTCAAATGAAATTGCTGAGAACTTGCAAAAACAAGGTGGTTTTATCGAAGGAATTCGTCCCGGTAAACAAACCGAGAATTATTTAACTAGAACCGTTAATCGTTTGACCTTATTTGGATCGCTCACGCTTGGTTTTATTGCTGTCTTACCATTTGTAGGTGAATATTTGCTATATAATATTGCTGGAGTAACAGGTAGCAAATTATCAATTGGTGGAACTGGGCTGCTAATTGTAGTGTCAGTTGCTCTTGAATCAATCCGTCAAATCAATTCTCGCGCTCTAATGGTCACATACGACGACTATAAGTAGCCAATTTGACACATATTTTTAGGCACGATATAATAAAATCATTAAATAGCTCGGATACGAATTCGAGCGTTAATTTCGTTGAAATTAACTCTTTACGTTTTCTTATCTTTGGTGTATAATTACGCATTGTAGCCTATGGTCAGTCAAAAAGAAGTAATTAAATTGCAGGGAAAGGTGGTGGAATCACTGCCTAACACTCAATTTAAAGTAGAACTTGAGAATGGACATAGTATAATCGCCCACATTTCAGGTAAAATGCGCAAACATTATATCCGACTTGTGCCAGGTGATAAGGTAGAAGTAGAGTTGACTCCTTACGATCTTAGTAAGGGCAGAATCACTTTTCGCCTAAAAGATTAAATTTAATTCGCTGAATAGCGAAAAACAGGAGTTTTTAGCGCTCATGAAAGTTCGTGCAAGTGTCAAAAAAATTAGTCCTGATGACCAGCTAGTTCGCCGCAAAGGCATCTTGCGAATCATTAATAAAAAGAAACCTAAAAATAAGCAAAGGCAGGGTTAAATATGGCTCGAATTGCCGGGGTCACAATCCCATCAGAAAAGCAAGTTGGAACAGCTTTAACGTATATATACGGCATCGGTCCAAAGTTTGCTAGTAGTATTCTTGCAGCGGCTAGAGTAGAATCAGCCACTCGAGTAAAAGACCTTACCGAAGCCGAAGAACAACGCTTGCGCGAAGTAATTGACAGAGATTACAGCGTTGAAGGCGATTTACAGCGTTTAGTAACAAATAATATTAAACGTCTGAGAGATATTGGTTCATATCGAGGATTACGACATAAAAATGGACTTCCAGTTCGTGGTCAACGAACTCGTACTAATGCTAAAACTCGCAAGGGTAAAGGCGTTGCCGTAGGTGGAACACAAAAGAAAGCGTCTGCAAAGACGTAGAAAGGAATTAGATATGGTAGAAGAAGCAATAATCACGACAGCTCCAAAAACTACAATCAAAGCTCGTAAAAAGCAGCACCGATCAGTTCCTTCTGGTCAATTGCATGTTCAGGCGACGTTTAATAACACAATTGTTACACTTACCGATAAAAAAGGTAACGTAATTACTACTTCAAGCGCTGGAGCAACTGGTTTCCGTGGCAGTAAAAAAGGCACTGCATATGCATCCCAAATAGCAGCCGAAAAAGTTGGTGAAGCAGCTAAGACTTTGTACGGTGTTAAATCAGTTGACGTTTTCGTCAAAGGCGTAGGTCTTGGACGAGATGCAGCTATCCGTGCAATGGGTAGTTATGAAATTACAGTTGATAGCATCAAAGACGTAACTGCGATGGCACACGGTGGTGTACGCCCACGTAGAGCGAGAAGGGCATAGAACTATGGCACGAGATACTTCCCCTATTGTTAAACAATCTCGCCGTGAAGGCTACGCTTTGCATCCAAAAGCTCACAAGATTATGGCTAAAAAGACTGGTATTCCAGGTATGCATGCCAATGGTCGTCAAGGTAAACCAAGTCTATATCTGACACAATTACGCGAAAAACAAAAGGTACGTCGTACTTATGGGTTACTAGAAAAACAATTTTCAAGATTAATGCATGAGGCCGATCGTTCAAGTAATCAGGGTTCACTTCCAGGTGAAGTACTACTGCAATTATTAGAACGACGCCTAGACAACGCAGTATATCGTGCTGGTTTTGCAACTAGTCGTCGTGCAGCTAGACAACTTGTTAGCCACGGACATTTTCTTTTAAATGGTCGTCGTGTCAATATTCCATCAATTCGCTTAAAAATTGGTGATGAAATTGCAATACGTCCAAAAAGTGCTAAATCAGGTTATTTCAGTCAAATGGATGAAATAGCCAAAAATACTTTCCAGGATACTCTTAGTTGGCTTGCTAGCGACCAAAAGAAATTAACTATTTCAATAATTGGTCTACCAAAACGCGAAGAAGCCGAAACAGATATCAAAGAACAACTAATCGTTGAGTATTACTCACGTTAAATAATTAATAGGCAAAGGAGCCAAATATGATGACAAAAGTTATTCACAATCCAGCACTCGCAAGTATTGATGAGCACAGTGCAACTAGTGCAACATTTAATATTGAACCACTTCATGCTGGCTACGGTAATACACTTGGTAATAGTTTACGCCGTGTTTTACTTTCAAGTGTCGAAGGTGCTGCAATTGTAGCCTTTCGTATTGAAGGTGCTAGTCACGAATTCACAACTGTTGCCGGAATCAGAGAAGATGTTGTTGATATCATGTTGAACATCAAAAATGTTCGTCTAAAAGTTTTCAGTGACGAACCAATTGAACTTCGCTTAGAGAAAAAGGGCGCAGGTGCTGTTACGGCTGGCGATATTAAAACCACTGCCGATGTTGAAGTAATTAACCCAGATCAAGTTATTTGTAATATTGATGATCCTAAAAAGTCTGTGACGATTGATCTTGTTGTTGAATCTGGTCGTGGTTATCAAACAATCGAGGCTTCCAGTGCTAAAAGAATTCACAGCGATATGATTGCTGTTGATGCTATCTTTAGCCCAGTTTTACGTGTACGTTATAAAGTTGAGAATACTCGTGTTGGTCAAGAAACTAATCTTGATAGATTACTGCTTAGCGTCGAAACTGATGGCTCATTATCGCCTCGTCAGGCTTTCGAAGAGGCTGCAGCTATCTTGGTCAATCAATATACAGCGCTTGCTGGATCAACTGTAGTTGGTTTTGCACCTGCGCTAGGTCAAGAAAAAGATAACGAAACTAATGAATTAAATACCCCTATCGAAGAACTTAATTTAACAGCTCGAACTTCAAACGCTTTGATTAATAACGAAATTCGTACAGTTCATGATCTTGTCACATTAAGTGAACAAGATTTACGAGAGCTAAAAGGATTTGGGTCGAAAGCTCTTGATGAAGTAAAAGATAAATTGGCGGAATTGGAACTTTAATTATGCATCGACACGGATACGTTGGACGCAAATTTAGTCGCGAATGTGACCAAAAAGATGCGCTAATAAAAGGTTTGGCAACAAGCCTAGTTATGCATGGCAAAATTGAAACAACTTTACCAAAGGCCAAAGAGTTAGTACGTTACATTGAAAAAATCATCACAAAAGCAAAAAAAGGTGGTTTACATAATCGTCGCCAAGTGATTACTGCGCTTGAAACTCAAGAAGCTGCGTTTAGACTATTCGATTTAATTGCCCCACAACTTACTAACCGAACTAGTGGTCATGTGCGTGTTGAACGGACGACTCTACGTGTAGGTGATGGTACACAAATGGCAACAATCGCATTTGTTGATGATATTTCAGAAAAACCTGTGACAAAAGAAGATGTCAAAGAAGCTAGTCCTAAAAAACCCGCTAAGGCAAAGGAGACCAAGTAATGGTTAATGCTAAAACATATTCACAGAAACCTAGCGAAATAAATCGTCGCTGGATTCTAGTAGATGCTTCAACGGCGCCCTTGGGACGTGTTGCTACAACTATTGCTAAATATCTGATTGGCAAATATAAACCAACCTATACTGCTCATATTGATGCTGGTGACTATGTTATCGTTATCAATGCTGAAAAGGTTGTTGTAACTGGTGCTAAAGAGACTGACAAAAAATATTATCGTCACTCAGGATTTCCAGGTAATATCAAAGAAACAAGCCTCGGAGAAATGCGCGTCAAATCTCCAACAAAGATTATTGAACTTGCTGTTAAAGGTATGATACCAGTTAATAAACTAACTGACGAACGTTTAAAGCGTTTACGTGTTTTTGTGGGTGCAGATCATACTCACACTGCGCAAACTCCAGAGAAAGTTGAGGTTATGTAATTATGGCTGAACCTAAATATTTTTACGGTCTTGGACGACGTAAAAGTGCGACCGCACAAGTACGTTTATATGCTGGAAAAGGTAAAGTAACTATTAATGATAAACCAGCTGCAGAGTATTTGAATGATAATAAAACTCATTTAGCTGAGATTACTGATCCATTAGCACTTGTTAGCAAACAAAAAGACTTTGATATTACAATAGTAGTTAAAGGTGGTGGTATTGCTGGTCAAGTTGATGCTATTAAATTAGCCATTGCTAAAGCTTTAACTACTGGTTTTAGTGATTTAAGGTCAATGCTCAAAAAAGCTGAATTTCTTAAACGTGATTCTCGCGAAAAAGAACGCAAGAAATATGGCCTTATTTCTGCTCGCAAACGCGAACAATTCTCAAAACGATAACAACAAAAAAACTCTGGATAAAACCAGAGTTTTTAAATAAATCAAATCATTACAACAAGTGCATATCGAGTTAAAAGGCTCTAGATCGAAAAAAATATTTAATGGGTACGCAATTTTTAGGTTGCGCACCCATTGGCTTATCGTCGCACGATAATCTTAGCTATTCTCAATTTTCATTACGATTTCGTTAAAGTATATGGATCGCCAAATCTCTGTTTTATTCGCATACTCTGATACAAATGACAAAAAGTCATTATGTATAATGCTGGTAAAACTAGTTTTGAACTCTGATGGAGAATTCATTAAACATTTTTCCAATGATGATTCCAACTCGATAAATTTTCTCATAATATCTGCAACTTTGCTGGCTTTTCTCCAAGCTTTAAACGTTGTTACAGATTCTTGAGTGATTTTCGTAAATTCATCATTGAATTTACGAAAGTATTCAGGATCGCTATCCTTAATTTTGATAAGTAAATCCTCGAATAATACTTCAGTTTCAGAAAGCTTTTTTGCAAATTGCATATTTTTCTCCTCTTTTCATTTTGGGCTTAATATGACTAACGCCATACTAATTGTCATAATCAGAAACAGCCGTTAATCAACCATATAGACTAATTAACGTGCTGCTTCCGAAAGAGGAGGAAAAATACATTAAACCTCCTACTTCGCCAAGGCTACGTAGGATTCGCAATTATTTAACAAGTAAATAATTGCTCGACATGCACTGTAATGATCTGACTTATTAATGATCATCTGTTATCATAGATATTCCACCTCTGACAACTGATGAGTAGAGTATAGCACAAAAGGTGTATAATGTCAATAGTAAGCGTTAACATTAACCCTAGATCTACGGCTTATCACCAAGATACTGTATAATATTAATAATTATGACAAAACCTGTGATTTTAACTGGAATTCGCTCGAACGAAGAATCAACAATTGGAAATTATTTAGGCGCAATTTTGCCAATGATTGATATGCAACGCAAATTTGCTGGTGATTATCAGATTAACATGTTCGTACCTGATCTTCATAGTTTTACTACGCCAGTTGATTACAATGCTCTCTATCGCAATAGTCTAAACAATTTGAAATACTTTGTTGCCGCTGGACTCGATATCGATAATCTTAACACATTTATTTATCGTCAAAGCTATATATCGGCGCACAGTGAATTAACTTGGATTTTGGATTGTTTTACATATGTTGGTGAAATGAGTCGTATGACTCAATTCAAAGAAAAAGCGGGTGAGAATAGTGAAAGTGTCAGTGTCGGGTTATTTAATTATCCAGTTTTGATGGCTGCAGATATCTTGTTGTATGGTGCGAAGTATGTGCCAGTAGGCGATGATCAATTTCAGCATCTAGAAATTGCACGTGACATTGCAATTCGGTTCAATAACAAATTTGGTGACATTTTTGTAGTTCCAGAACCAACCAAAGTACAAACTGATTTCCTCAAACGTGACAGTGGTTTACGTATTCGTAGTTTAACCGATCCAACTAAAAAAATGTCTAAAAGTTCTGATGATAATAAATCCAAGATACTTTTGATTGATGACCCTGACGAAGCAGTTAAAAAAATTATGAGCGCAACAACAGATAGTATAGGCAGTATCAATTTCGACTGGGATAAACAGCCTGGTATCACTAGTCTATTGCAAATTTTAGCGTTGCTTTCAAGTCGTGACCAAACTGAGGTTAATAGCGAATGGAAAGGTAAAGAAAATTATGGAGATTTCAAAAAGACTGTTGCTGAAGTCATCCGTAATTTCCTGATAGATTTTCAATCTAAATATAAAGATATTACTGACGAACAAATATTATCCAAACTTGAACAATCAGAGCGTGATTTGACGCCAATTGCTAATGCAACGCTCCTAAAAGCACAGCAAGCTGTGGGCTTGCGACCTAAAGGTAATTAATGGTAAAAGTATCCAGTCGAGATATACTGGACGTCCTGCGTCGATATGAGCTAGCAGGTGATGATAATGTACCTCGCCATGTTGAAATGGTACGAATGTCACATCCTCAGCCAATAAATACACTGGTTTCTTTTCGTTTTGATAAACAACAGTTTTATATCTTGTTTGACGATACTGCCGAAGATAATATTGATTATGTCCTTTCTCAGGTAAAAATAAACAAGAATAATATTAAGGGTGAACTAATCAAAAATCCACGGGATGCCATAACTACTTATGCAATGCCATTCAAAGGTAAAGAATGTTATTTATTTGCAGTAATATCTGATAAAAAACGACTTGATAGTGAACTGGCTAACAGGTATCCAGAAAATTCACGTAGTACCTGGCAAAAGCATATTAAAGCCGGTCATATTAGCGTTAACGGAATAGTTGTAACTTCATCCAAACACGATATTGTCGATATTGACGATATATCTATTCAGATTCCAGAAATGCCTGATTTTAGTAAAAATGAGCTACCAATAATATATATCGATGATAATGTAATCGTTATAAATAAACCTAGTGGCATCTTGTCGCATGCTAAGGGTGCATTGAATGACGAATTTACGGTTGCTGATTTCTTTCGACGTTATACTACTTACAATATAGCAACTAATCGCCCTGGCATTGTTCATCGTCTAGATCGAGACACTAGTGGCGTAATGATTGGCGCGAGAAACCCTGAAACGGCAGAGATGTTGCAAAAACAATTTTCAGATAGAAAAACTAAAAAAGTTTACTACGCGGTGCTAGATGGTATTCCCAAGATAACCAAAGCGAATGTAGATTTACCGATTGGACGTAATCCGTCTGCACCAAGTACATTTCGAGTTGATATTAATGGGAAACCAGCTCTGACAAGATACGAAATTATTGCGTCAGACAAAAAATATGCATTAGTTAAATTGCAACCACGGACTGGTCGTACACATCAACTACGTGTGCATATGAAATATCTCAACACACCAATTCTAGGAGATAAAATATATGGTAAATCGACTAAGCGACTATATTTGCACGCAGCTAGTCTCGAAATTACTATTCCAAATGGTAATCGTCGAGTTTTTACTGCTCCAATCCCGTCAGACCTAAAAGATTACTTTCCGGAGGTAAAATTATGAGTCCCGTTAAAATAAAGAATTCTAACGGGATGAGTTCCGTTAAAACCAGTTTTAATGGGATTACGAAACCGATTATTAATCTAGCTAGCGAAAAAATGCTTTACGCGGTTGTTGAACGATTACCGCAATCTCTACTATTAACGGGTGAAAATGGCGTAGGATTAGGCACAATTAGTCGATATATTGCTGAGCTTCGCAAAGTAACTCCAATCGTGGTTTTGCCAGAATTTGATGAAAAAATTGATATCGATAAGGGTGTTATAGGCGTAGATATTATGAGACGCCTATATAACGAAACGCGAACTAAAACCGTAAATGATCGCATTATTATCATCGATTACGCCGAACGTATGACGCATCAAGCTCAAAATGCATTTCTGAAACTATTAGAAGAACCGGGCAAAAATATATATTTTATTCTTGTTTCGCACTCTATTTCTAAATTATTACCCACGATTTTGTCGCGTACTGAAAATCTGGATATGAAATTAATTACCACTAAGCAATCGGAAAAACTGCTTGATTTATTATCGATAACAGATTTAACTAAACGTTCACAATTATTATTTATGGCAAATGGAATGCCTGCTGAGTTGACGCGTCTGTGTACCGATGAAGATTATTTCGATAAGCGTAGTGTAACCGTACGCGATGCTCGCGAATTACTTAGAGGTAGTTTATATCAAAAATTATTAATAGCTCAACGCTATAAAGATGATCGAGCGTCTGCGTTAATATTACTTTTAGATGTAGCCAATATATTGAAACTTAGTGTAGTAGCTCATCCGCAAATAGATACAATTAGTCGTATTGACACTATATTAGATGCTTATCAGCATATTGAAGCTAATGGTAATATTCGTCTCTGTTTAGCGAGAATGGTTATCTAATCTGTTATAATAATACATAGATATGTTATGTCTTTTATTAATCGTATTACTGGGTGCTTGGGTTATTTATCAACCTCAAACTATAGCTGAAGTTGAAGCTGACTTGCCAGCAAAATTATCCGAAAAACTTGATCAATTGTGGTCTATTGCTCAAGATTCTTTGCAAACTAAAAAATATTTGCGAGCTGAAAAAGCGTTACTTACAATATTACGTATTGACGAACGCAATGCCAGCGCTTATAACCGACTCGGCATATTATATGCCAAACAACGATCTCTCAAAGATGCAATTGAATGTTTTGAGATAGCACAGTCATTAGAGCCAAATGCTAGTAGTTTACATAATGTGGGGCTTATTTATTTTGAAACAAAAAACTATGATAAAGCGGCCTTGGCATTTGAGCAAGCGTTAGCAATTGATAATGATTTGGCATCTCGTCATATTGCCTATGCGAAAGTTCAAGAAAAACTAGGTAACGACAAAAAGATGGTTGAATCACTCGAAAAAGCTGTCGAATTAGACCCAATTCCACAAACGCTAAATATTCTAGCTGATGCCTATGAGAGATTTGGTCAAACCGATTTAGCTATGAACCTCCGTGAGAAAGCCGCCAAAATGATTATTCCACAAGGTCAACCTCGACACATCCGCCAACCCCGACGTGTAGTTATGTAATTTTGAGTAAATAAATTTAAAACCCCCTTGAAATTAATCAGGGGGTAATTATTACAAAGAGAGATTTTATTATTTAGTTGATGTTGCATCTAGGCAAGATATAAAGAGCAGCTCATTTCGTTTCTTATCCAACATATATGATTGTGACTCCAGCCCATAAATATACGATGTTGGGAATTCTATGAACACCTTTCTTAGGCAACTAGTGCGAAATACACGACTTGGTGGTATTATTGCGATAATTTCCTTGCCTATACCAGTATTTATTGTTGGACCTTTAACTGATTTGCCACGTTTAATTATCTTGCCGGGAAATTTTTCAAACATACATGAATTTAGATCAATTAGATCACCTGTATGAGTATTAGTACCATAGTATCCATTATTAGTACGAAATACGCCCAATATGTATCCGTCATGATCTTTGTACTCATCGTCGGATGCTGTTAACTCATACTCACCAAAAAAATTCTTTTCAAGCGTGGCAGAGAAAATATTCAAAATATGATTGTTTCTTTCCCATTTTTCTTGCTGCTTTTTTCCAAATATTTTTACCTTAATTGATGTTCTTTTTCTACCAGGACCATCTTCGCCTATACAAATTCCAGGGTATATTCTATTCTGTCTATCTTTACACAATGTGACTGTTGCGCCTTTTCGAAATTTTCCATTATTCCAGATTGTATAAATGTCCATGTTCCTCCCTCGTGTTATGAATTTTCCACGAAACCGTGGTAGATTGCACTTATAATGAGTAGCGGTATAAATACAACATCTTGTACTCATAACACTACCCACATAAAACAACAAAGGAAGATTTTCTCTCATTTGTAAATGTTCTACTCAAATTTGGAGCTAAGGTTTTTTAGAAATCTAAAAACCAGCTACACAATTCTGAATTATTAAAGTTTAGAACAATATGTGGTGTTAGTCAAGTGGAGTAGGACAGTGGCTTCGCCTTTTTCACTCATTCATAAAAGAAAATACCTTCGGTGCTTTCTTTTATTTCATTCGCTACACCGAACCTACGAACTTTTGTCTTTGACAAAAGACTTCGTAGGTTCAAGCCTAAATTTCAATACCAAAATTAATAACCACGACCTTACGGTGTGGTTATTAATTTTGGTGCTGGAAGTAGGACTCGAACCTACGAAGCCGTAAGGCGGGAGATTTACAGTCTCCTGTGATTGCCACTACACGATTCCAGCGCGTTCACGACACTAAGTACTGGAGCCGCCTCTCGGACTCGAACCGAGGACCTGCTGTTTACAAAACAGCTGCTCTAGCCAACTGAGCTAAGGCGGCATATTGAATATTTAAAAGTACAGATACAAGTGTACTTAATATCACGCTTATATGCAAGGAATATCAAAGTTGATAATTTATGATAGAATTAGCATAAGTATGATTACTGAAAATAGCCTGAGGAGATTATATATCGACGAAAAACTATCAATGATGGAAATCTCTGCAATCTTACAATGCTCTCACAACCAAGTAGTATATTGGATGCATAAATATAAAATTGATAGACGGTCTATTTCAGATGCAATTTATCAACAACATAACCCAAATGGCAATCCATATAGTTTACAGCCAATAGATACCATCGAAAGAGCGAAATTATATGGTTTGGGCATCGGTCTTTATTGGGGAGAAGGGAATAAAGCCAACAGATACGCCATCCGACTTGGCAATACAGATGCAGAACTTATCAAATTATTCATGAAGTTTCTAATTGAAATATTCTGCGTAAAACGTGAGGATATGCGTTTTCAACTACAAATATTTACAGATATCGATACAGAAAGTGCACTTGATTACTGGACCCGCGTGCTATCCGTTAACAAATCTCAATTTTATAAAGTCCATGTAACAATTTCTAGCTCAATAGGAACTTACAAAAATAAAAGCAAATACGGAATTATAACTGTATACTACCATAACAAACATTTACGTGATATATTAGTTGAGTTGTTGCCGCGATAGCTCAGTCGGTAGAGCGCAAACATGGTAAGTTTGAGGTCTCGAGTTCGAATCTCGGTCGTGGCTCCAAACTCCTTTAACTGCTGTTCAGCAGTTATTTTGCTATAATAAAGCTATGGCAACATTTAGTTTTGACATCGTATCCGAGTATGATAAAGCAGAAATGAACAATGTTTTTGCATTAGTACAGAAAGAAATTAGTAACAGATATGATTTTAAAGGCACACCAGCCGAAATTGATTGGTTAGAAGATAAAACTGGATTCAAAGTTATTGGGGCAAATGATTGGCAAATTGAAAGTATTACAGATATTATTCGCAAAAAACTTGCATCTAGAAACCAAAGCAGTAAAGTACTTGACCTAAGTAAAACTATAGTTACGAGCAATTTAAAAGCAACCAAACAAATTCCGTTTATCGCAGGACTTGATCAAGAAAAAGCTAAACAAATTACCAAATTACTTCGCGAAAAATTACCAAAAGTTAAATCACAAATTCAAGGTGAAGCAGTGCGCGTAATTAGTTCTAGTAAAGATGACTTACAAAACGCCATGCGACTTATCAAATCATATGATTTTGACTTCCCGGTCACATTTAATAATTATCGATAGATAGCTTGCAAAATTAGACCTTTTTTGCTATAGTCTATCTTTAATGGCGAAAAAGAATACAAAACGTAAATTAGTCGGTTTAGTGAGCAAACTCACAGGTCATCGAACTTATTACACGACCAAGAATACTCAGACTACTACTGATAAAATCGTACTTAAAAAATACGATCCTATTGCTCGTACTCATGCTACTTATGTCGAAACCAAAAAAGGTCTCGGACGTAACGAAATCAAACCTCGTAAGGGTTAAATCTAAATCAACTCAGCTTGTCGGTCTAAATGACCAGCAAGCCATAATCCATTTTCAACCATAGTATCTAATAAACTAGGTGTAACATGTGCATTATCAGCGTATATGTACAGTATATTCTCGTTTTGTTCTGCCGAAAGCGGCCAAAAATGTGCTCCTAAAACTCTAGTTATATCAGCAGGAAATAATCGCTCTACCTCAATCGATGTAGATGGTTGTGTATATATCGAAAATCGACTCGTAAACTCTGGACTGTATGCCTCAAACGTTCCTAAATTAACTTCTTTCATAGTACGGAAAGTAGTAAACAGGCTCATATACGGTTTTTGATCATGATTACGAGCACTAAGAAAGAAATGTGGAATATCCTGTTTGGTATGTAAATCAAAAGCCATAATTAGCCAATTATGTGTAATTATTGAGCCATCAGGTTGCCACAGAGCGTCACTTCGATCAACCAAAGTTACATCATAACCATTAATTGAACCAACGCTATAATGATTATCTTGATGTGAAGACGATACAGTAAAGCCCCGAACAATGCGATGATCATCGGAGTGTTGACTGACGGTGCCAAAGTATAACAAACCTATTTTATCTGCAAATTTAATAATCATACGCTTACGTGCTCTTCTATTTGCAGTGTGAAACACATTACGCGCGATGTGCTTGACGGTTGCATGTAGTGATTTAACCATATTATTTATTGTCCTTGGTTATCATATCAAGTAGGGTGGCAACATATTCGGCATGAGTCCAAGTTAATGGTGCTGGAGAGATAATTTCATTTGTTACAGGATCTAATTGTTCGCTCATGACACCTGTACTCATCGCATGACTTTTTGCCCAATCTAATATCTTGAGCGCCTTATCAGTGTCACCTGAATCGATATAGTATTGAGCTAGCCAAAATGAAGTAACAAACCAATAATTACCAGTTATCCCGGGACTCTTTCGGCGATAATCGTCATTTTCATAACGAGGTAGACTCAACACTCCATCATTAATATCAAAAACTTGTTTAATGGTTTCTATTGACGAAGTGATTTCTTCGCTTTTAGCTTCGAATAATCCAAAAGTGTAAGCGCCAAATACGCTTGAACAGTCAATTATGTCGTCTTTGGCAATTCGACCATCTTTGATACTTAAACCTCTGTAGAATACTTTTTTATCTTTGTTGTAAAGATGTTTATGTGCAGCATCTTGAATATCACTTGCTACGGAACGCCATTTAACTGCATTATTTTGATCATCTGCAGCTAGAGCTAAGTCAGAAGCTGCTAAAAGCGCAGCATAAGTCACAGCAGTCGTGTATGTGGTAGCAAGAAAGGTTTGTTCCCAAAGATCATAACTTGCTCTAGGTAGTCCAGTTATTACGTCAATAAAGCCAGCCATAAAATTAGCCATAGGCATAATCATGTCTTTATAAAACTCTTTTAGTAACCTATCATCCGGATTCATCTGGTAATATTGTGCAAATATAAATAACGGTAATGCAGTTTCATCCTCTTGGATTGGCGGAGTGATGACTCCATCATGAATATATGAATGCCAACTACTACCTAGTGCACCATCGGCTCGATATTTATGCATCATATAGCCATCAGAATGAAGACCTCGCTTTGTGAATTCAAAGAAACGATATGCTTCGTCTTTATAACCCATACGAATTAATGGCCATAGCGCATAAGCCCCATCACGTGGCCAACTATATCCGTAAGCATCACGAGAGTAATTTAACATAGAAGTATCAGTACTTGCTATAACAGCACCATGCTTATCGATCTGTGACTTGATTATCATCATACTTTGCAAGAATGTATCGCGATGACTAGGGGCGATTTTTTCTAAAATTGCATATGTTGGTTCGAGCCATTCATGCCACCAGTCAGCTGTTCGGCGTAAATTAGACATTGCGCTGTCGTCTTGAATCTTTTCATGAATATGGATAGCTTCTCGGATTGACATACCAGCTGTGATCCAATAGTGAACACGCTCAGAACTATTAGCTTCAAGATCAATCTTGAACCTGATAGTAGAATCAACTCGACCATGCTCAACGTTATTCAGACCTAATTCGCCATCATCTGCATCGCGATAGGTACCTTCTTTGCCTTCAATACCAAACAATCCGACAGTATGTTGATCGAAAGGTCTATTCTTGTATTCGCCGGATATGACAAAAGCTCGGCGACCACGATAGTGAAGTATCGCATTATTACCAGGAAGATATTGAGCAGTGTCAGTATTGCTACGAGAATCGCCGATTGCAAATGCTTGATGCATAAACAGTCGTACTTCACGCGCTTGAGCTCGTAAATTAATAATATGTATATTGCGTATAAAAGCACTTACGTGTGAATCAACAAAATCATCAAATTCTAGTAAAATATCAAGTCGTTCATTTTTAGCTATTGTATGCCCAACTAGTGCACTATGAGGATAACGGAATGTGAACGACCATTCGTTTGGATCATCTAACCAACTAAGATCTTTATCTATCCAAACACCAATTCTGTGTTTTAAATCTCTACCTGCTGAATGATTTTCAAATCCAACGTATGGATAGTAAAAATCTTGGACCATACCAAAATCATTCAAACCGACATGTAATTCGCCGTTACTTAGTACGATTGGCCTAGCCATTCAATCCTCCGGTGTGATGGTAATGATGAAGTCTGTAGCGTAAATCTCGAACAACGTTAATGTAGTACAAAAAAGCGTCATACGGTGATTCATATGCGCTAAAGTAGGCATGGACATCACCGTCATTGAACCATTTGGTACACATATAATAGAAATGATCAGACGTCTGCAACATACGCCAATCATCAATTAATTCAGTATCGTTGGTGCGTAAAATATCATCTTCCATCGCATAAATATAACGCAAAGCTTCTTGTTGCATGTTATTGCCTAACCAGGCAGTCAGATCACGTTCCGTATCAGCCCAAGTGACAGTATTTGGCATACTAATTTCGTCAACGGGATCAAATGCTTCAATAGCACCAGATACGGTATAAAATGTGTTAGCTGGATTATCTAACCATTTATCGACGAAAACTTCGTAAAATTCAAAAATACCAGTGTCTTTCCATTGATGTTCACCGAATGTCTCGTAGTCCATAAATAAATTAACAATGGATTTATCAGTGATTGATGTATTTACCCAATCGTTATAGGTATCTGCTGACAGAGGCCATTGTGGCCAAGATCTGTCGCAAAAACGAAATGCTACATCATCACTCAAACGATAATTTTTCAAAAGTAATGAGATATTTTTCGTACCAGTAGGACGATACACAAAATTAGGGCTACGCCAATCTAGTATTGGATCCCAACCTTCAGCCATAATGCCTTTAAAACCGTAATTATCTGCCCATTTTGCTAGCGAATCGTTATAAGCAAGTTCCGTATTGCGAAATACCTTTGTTTCAACACCGAAAAGTTCGCGAATTTTATCTTGATGAGCTTTCACTTGACGTTCAAATTCATTCAAACTATAAAAGAAAGCTAGTGAGTGATGGTAAGTTTCAGCAACAATTTCAACACGACCAGATTTAATTAATCGTTTGAAACTTTCAATCACATCTGGAGCCCAACGTTCAGCTTGTTCAATGAATGTGCCGGTGATGCTAAGTGATACTTTAAATTCGGGATGAGCAGATAAAAGTTTCTCAAGCAATTCATTCATTGGCCTATACGATTTGTCAGCTACCTTTTTGAATACTTGTTCGTTATTAGACTTAGTGTCGTAATCTGGTTCGTCAAAATAATCATGATTAGTTGCTGTATCAAAAACGCTATATTTACGCACACGATAAGGTTGATGAGCGTGAAGATATAAAACTATACCACGCTTACTCATCCCGTTAGAATCCATTCTAACGGGACTCATATAACAATCCTTCGTCTCATAGACTCATAAATGCGCAAACACTTCTTTGCAACGTCATGCCATGATATTTTGTTATACTCGTTTTTAACATTCTGTTGCAAAGAGGTCTTTAATGCAGTTGACGTTGCAATCCCTATAATTTGATCAGCTAGTGTGTCTTCATCCCAAAAATCGTAGCGAAAAATATTATGTAGCACCTCGCCAACACCAGATTGACGGGTAATAATCAAAGCGTTGCCATGATGTGCTGCTTCTAGCGCAGTTAGACCAAATGGCTCACTGACCGAGCTCATAACGAATATATCGCCAACACTATATGCATCTCGCCATTGTTTACCCCGGACAAAACCGGTAAAGAATATCTTGTCGGCAATTCCTAAATCAGCTGCAAGTTCTATCAATTCATTACGTTGTTCACCAGCACCAGCTAATAGAAATGCGAGTTTATCGTACTTTTCGATTGCTTTTGCAGCTGCTTTGATAAAATAAGTCAGGCCTTTTTGAATAGTAAAGCGGGTGATGGTGACAACGACGGTATAGCCTTCATTTTTTAACGCTTCGAGATATTTATAAGTACGAAAATCGTATTTATAACCATCGTTAAGGCTAGTAACATCAATCGCATTATGCACGACTTCGATTTTATCAGCAGAAATACCATATTTTTGAACGATGATATCCTTGGTTATGTTACTAACGGCAATAATCCGATCAGCCATCATGAAACCTTCGTATTCAATCTCATGAACAAGCGGGTTACCAATTTGACTACCTGATCGATCAAATTCAGTAGCATGGACATGAATGATGAGGGGTGCGTTGGTTAATTGCTTTGCGCGCATCCCAGCTTCTATTGTTAGCCAATCATGGGCGTGAATTACATCGGGTTTTGATGATGAAACTAGTTTTTCTACAAATTTAACGTAGCGTTTTTGTACACCACGCATATCTTTAAGATCATTAATATCAGCTGCTGATAACGTTTTATTAATAACCCTAGAGCTATCGTATGAGCCTAATCCATAGCGTTCTAGCGGTGTAAGCTCTGTCGCATTATGAATAGTCATAAATTCAGTCTCTGGATGCTCGGCGCAGTAGGGAATAACGAAATCAATCGTCGCACCTTGGATGGCAAGTGCTTTGGACATGTTATAACAAGCCACACCTAACCCACCACTATTATGAGGAGGGAGCTCCCACCCGAGCATTAATATATTCATAGTATTTTATTTACGAACAGCCAACTTTGGCTAATCGGCAGCTCCTTTTTAATCACACTAGCTTTTATATCTTTAATTATAAGACGATGCTCATGCTTTTACAACACTATAAAAGAACAAAAATATCTGTTACAATATGGAAGTTACAAGCCATATAGGGGCATAGTACAACGGTTAGTATATAGGTTTCCAAAACCTAAGATCGTGGTTCGATTCCTCGTGCCCCTGCCATATAAAAACGATCACCCTTCAGCGGTGGTCATTTTTATATCTCAGAGCCACGCGGGACTGAATCACGATCCAACGGCGCAGCCGTTGTAGATCGTGGTTCGTGAAGCACAGTGTAGCAAAATTAGCTTGCTCATTTTGCTAGCAAGCAGAAATAGGAAGCGAAGTGACCGCCTGACTCGTGCCCCATGATTTTACAGAATTTAGCCGATGTTAGAATTATAAGTTTACGGTAGTTATAACATCGAAGCGTTGGACGAGTGCCCCTGCATACTCAATAAATTAATTATTTCCCGAGTTTTTTTACAATGTCGCGGTTCAACTTCTTGCGCAAGTTTTCTGCGTAGGTTTTTTCGCCTCGCACAAGTTCATCACTAAACGCTGCTACATCATTGCCGGTGATTTCAAGCACGAGTTTGCCATTTGCGACACCTTCCTCGAAAAGTTCAAGTAAGCCTTTAAATAGGTCGACTGATGAGTTAAGAGGTCCTGCACCGCTCCAGAAATACTGCTTAATTTCGTTATATACAATCCGATAATCAGATGGTAACGCTTTAGCACGTTTCTCCATTGCATTCCACTCTTTTTTGTCTTCAATACTTCCGATAATTACGTCTAAAATTTTGCTCATTTATTTCTCCTTTAATTCATTAATTTTTGATGATACAAAGTCCCATTTTGCCCAAAAACGTCGCAGTTCTTCGCGACCCGCTTTTGTAAGCGTGTAAAATTTGCGAGGTGGTCCCATATCTGACGATTTTTTCTCGATACTAACGAATTTGTTCATTTCGAACCGTACTAAAATAGCATAAACCGTGCCTTCTACCACGTCTACGAAACCGAGTTTGCGTAAGTGCCCGGTTATTTCATAACCGTAGGTTTTACCACGACCAATGATTTCAAGTACACATCCTTCAAGTGCTCCTTTTAACATTTCTGTGATATTTTCCAAGTAAATTCTCCTTTCGACTACTAACTTGTATGTAGTATTACTTATTACTACTACATAGTATCACATAGTAGTATAACGAGTCAACAAATAATACAAAAATCGCGAATTACATTCGCTAGAGACTGTCTAAGCATAATCAACATAAATATTGTGATAAAGTATGTTTATAAATAGGAGAGGTTATGAAAAAGGATTGGAAATGGTTACTAATCGGCACTATTATAAGTTGGTCATTTGGCTTTATTGGCGCAGATAGAATATACAAAAACGAAATAGGACTTGGAATATTAAAACTAATAACTGGCGGTGGCGCTGGTATATGGTGGATAATCGACGCGTTTATTTGGACAAACGCTCTAGGTAAGGCAAATATGGATAAGGAGAAATAGGATGAAAGACAGTAAAGATTTTAAAAACGAAGAAATTTGTGAACAATACTATAAAAAACACTGGAAACGTTACCATAATCACGCTCAAGGTGGCAACATGGTTTATTGTCTAGGTATTATAGGAGCTACAATATTTTTTATCAGTCAATCAACGTCATTCTGGATGGGAGTATTAGGTTTTCTTAAAGCCTTAGTATGGCCAGTTTTTATGGTTTATGAAGCGCTCAAATTTTTAATGTAATTTGTAGCTAAAAATTTTAAAACCCGGTACATAAAACGTACCGGGTTGTGAACTTAAAATTCTAATACTATGCGTAAGTAACCATAGACGATGTTAGTACGCTATCGTCTAATCTATAGTCGTATATAACATGAGCCGTGCTTTTTGGCTCATCTCTATAGAAGACTGGCAGGTTATTCGAGTCAATTACTAACCCAGGTGCCCACATATATGGAATTGTTTTACCATCCATTTTTGTAAATACTTGTGGATTAAGTGCTAACGTAAACGGTATGGATAAATCTGGCCACACTTTAATTGACGAGCTACGTAGAATATCCCATGGTGCAATGCCATTAACTGGATTCCAGTACGTACCTACATCAAGTTTAACCGCGAAAAGGCCGCAATCGCTTCGTCTTTTAAAATTCGACCTAAACTTAATCCTAGATGTATCAAAAGAAATTTTGAAATCATGGTTAAGAGCCTCTAATTCGTCTTTTAGCCAAAACATTGCTTCGGTCCAGTTATATACTAAACCTTTACCTAACCAAATATTTACACCTGTTGGATTTAAAGAACTGCGATGTTTTTTTAAATATAACATAAAACATTTTACGTTATACATCGTTAATCCCCAGTTACGCTTATCGTTTCGTTTCATGATGCGCTCAATATATTGATCAGTAGACGTCCATGGGATTTCTACAGGCTCCTCATTGAGTAAAGCTTTAAATCTTTCACTGTTGAATTGTGATAAATTTGAACAGTTAGATAATAGGCTTTCTAGATGAGGATTCCGATTAAGATTTTTGGATTGTACATCAGACAGCTCTAACTTTTTCAGAAAGTCGTACACACGAAGCTCTTTAGCCTTTGTTAGCATAACATCTCCCTTTTCTCTTGCCGCCTTATTCCCATTTACGCGCACCTCGCATCATAGAACTCAGACTTTTGCCTGAGAACGGCGTACTGTATTCAGCTGGTAGGCATTGAATACAGTACGCCGTTCTCAAAAATAGTATTAGAATGTTAAGGTTCTAAATGCTATAGTACCATAAAACTATGTTTTTTACAATAAATAAAATCTATAATTTTCCAGTTGCCATAAAGAAGAATAAGGCTATAACAGCAACCGTCATTACAGTCAATGCAATACGTACAAATATATTAGAAAATAGCCCATTCTTGTAAACGCCCATGATATTTGGATTATTACCAACTCGAACAATCATCCACAGTAATGGGACGGCAGCAATACCATTGAATACTGCTGTAAAGATTAAAGCTTTAATAGGATCAATACCTAGAAAGTTAATTAGTAAGCCAACAAGAGTTGCGATGATAATCACGACATAAAAACCAATAGCTTTACTGAATTTACGATAAAGACCTTCTTTCCATCCTAATGTTTCGGAAATTGCATATGCTGAGGAACCAGCTAGGGTTGGTATGGCTAATAAGCCAATTCCAATGATTCCAATCGAGAATATAAGTTTTGCGATTAGACCAGCATAAGGAAAGCCTTGTACCAATGGTTCTAGAGCACGTGCTGCATCAGCTGCCGTGTTAATTTCAGTAATTCCATTTTTGAATAAGACTGAAGCGCAAACTATAACAATAAACCAAGCAGTTACAGATGCCAAAGTCATACCAAAGAAATTATCGAGTCGAATGCTACTTAGAAATCGCCTACTAATTTTTGGATCTTTACCAACTCCACTCAGACGATGATGAGAAATTTCTTCTTCAACAATTTCCGATGTATCCCAAAAGAAAAGATATGGCGAAATTGTAGTTCCCAATATACCAACTAGTATAAAAATTGTATCAGCATTAATTTGTGGGATAGTCCCGAATGTGCTGCGAATAATTTCTGGCCAGTCTTGTCCCACTAAAAACGCAGTTATTGGATATGCGAGTAAGGCAATAGCCAACCATTTTAAGATCTTGGCATATTTTTTATAACTTATGAAAACGACTAGTAAAACGATAATAACTGCGTATACAATAGCAAGTAGAGAGTAAGGTAAATCGACAAATAATTGTGTAGTAGCAGCCATAGCACCTAAGTCTGCACCAATATTGATTGTATTAGCGATAACTACCAAAAATACAGACAGATAAAGCAGTTTTCTGCTGTAATTTGCTTTTATTACAGCCGCTAAACCCTTACCGGTTACAGCACCGATACGCGAACAAGATTCCTGAACAGCAAGCAGTAGAGGATACATAATAGGGAAAATCCATAAAAATCCAAAGCCATAACTTGCTCCAGCTTGAGAATAAGTAGCGATACCAGATGGATCATCGTCTGCTGCACCAGTTACAACTCCTGGCCCTAAAACACGTATAAATCGGCTAAACAAATTACGATTAAACATATGTTTGGCAATGTTCTTAGCACGATGTTCAGTTTTTGTAATTTTTCGACTGAACTTTCGAGTATTTTTAGTAAATTCGTTAA
>Ga0247842_10003217_pt1 | contig 22491 bp, 21 predicted proteins | sample LaCruzMarch2015__3_FD_192411 | JGI IMG/M metagenome (GOLD analysis project Ga0247842, IMG submission 192411) | Freshwater microbial communities from meromictic Lake La Cruz, Castile-La Mancha, Spain - LaCruzMarch2015_19m | ecosystem: Environmental > Aquatic > Freshwater > Lake | place: Spain...
TTGGGCTTAAAGCTAATAACCATAAGGCTTAATGGCGTTGGTAGACATTAACCTACATCATAAGCTATAGACACTCAGATAATGATTTTTAAAACAAGATAATCACTAATAAACGAATTTCACGAATAGAATTCGGCATGGTTCATAATTAAGGTAACATTTTTTTTTATCCACCATCTTTTCCAAGTTCTCTCCGTGCCTCTGTGTCTCCGTGTTTTTTCATGATTTCTGAATATTACTCAACTAATACGAGTTTTTCAGTTATGAGCAAAAATAGCGGAAGTAGAACATGCTTATGAAAATTAAATAAATAATCGGGTAATAGCTAGAAATGGATTCCATTTTTCAAGGGAATCCAGAAAACTCCGACAACTTTATTAGCCCATTAATTATTCAATACTCATTAGCTTGTTAAATCGTCAATTAAATTCACAAAACAAGCTGAAACATGTTCTACAACGCTAACTGAAAAACTCGTATTATATAGTAATCGTTAAAAAAAAACGTTGAAATACTGTGTCAAAATGGCATTTTTTATCGATTACTTAATCCGTGAAAATCTGTGTTTCATTCGTGGCTAATTATACCTAATCACTGACGTGGTGCGGGCTAATGATGCCTTTCTCTGTGATGATGGCGTCAATCAGCCGTGCTGGAGTCACGTCAAACGCTGGATTATAGACTTTAACACCATGCGGTGCTGTGCGTTCCCCAAATCCTTCTGTTATTTCCTCAGCCTTCCTTTGCTCTATCGGTATAAGATCACCAGTCGCAAGTCTCAGATCAAACGTAGAAGTCGGCGCCGCAACGTAAAATGGGATTTTGTGTTCTTTTGCAAGTATCGCTACTCCATAAGTTCCGATTTTGTTGGCTGTATCTCCGTTAGCGGCGATCCTATCTGCGCCAACGATAACGCAGTTTATTTTGCCTTCTTTCATGACCTGCCCTGCCATGTTATCGCATATCAAAGTAACGTCAATTCCAGCCTGAAGCAATTCCCATGAGGTAAGCCTTGCACCTTGCAATAAAGGGCGTGTTTCGTCAGCAAAGACTTTAATGCGTTTTCCTTGCTCGTGTGCTGTAAACATTATCGCAAGCGCAGTTCCATAATCAGCAGTGGCAAGCCCGCCTGCATTACAGTGGGTCAATATAGTATCCCCATCTTTAATTAGTTCCGCACCGTACTTGCCGATAGCTCTGCACATCACCTTGTCGTCGTCTATAATCTTCTGTGCTTCAGCGAGTAATATCTCTTTCAATTGTGGAATATCTTTGTCATTATTTGCATCTGCAACTGCCTTCATCCTGCCTAAAGCCCAGAAAAGATTTACTGCAGTTGGTCTGGACATTGCTAGATAAGACGTTACTTTATCAAGTTGATCAATAAATTCAGAATAGTTTTTCGCTTCAGAATTCCAGATGCCAAGCACTGTTCCCAATGCACCAGCGATCCCGATAGCAGGAGCGCCTCGGACCCTCAGAACTTTGATGGCTTCCCATAATTCATCTACATTTGTACATTCGATGTATTTCAATTCGTTAGGTAAAAGTGTCTGGTCTATGAGTTTTACTTTTCCATTGGACCATTCGATTGTCGGTAACGGCATTATTTTATCTCCTTTCGTTTCGTGTTTACAATGGCTTAATATAACACGAAAATTATACCAAATCAATGATCTAATTCTGAACTTATACGAGTTTTTCAGTTAGTTGAGTAATAGCCATAATTCATGAAAAAACACGGAGACACGTAGAAAAAGGATGAAGGCGGGAGGATGATGGATGAAATTGATCAAATACTGTAATACTCGTTTCTTCATTTTCATCCATCATCCTTCATCCCTCATACTTTCTAACAACTCTCCGTGTTTAGCTTCTTTTTATTTCTATAAGTGAAAAACTCGTATACTTATGCAAACTTGCTCAAAAAACTCAGTATTGCGAAAATGGAATAAATATGTAATAATCTATTTGTGTATGTTTTATCTGAAAATTCAAAACCCAAATGAAAGGAGAAGTACGTCAGAGATATTTATCCCACTGTCTTTGATGTACTGAAAAATTTAAAATGGTAAAAATAGGCATGTTGAGCTTTGCTCATGTTCACGCAAATGGTTATGCTGATCAAGTTATCAAAAATGAAAAGGCTGAACTCGTATCTGTATGGGATGATGACGAAGGCAGAGGGAAAAGAGCTTCTGAGAGACTTAACGTCGCATTCTATGCCGATCTGGACAAAATACTTGCGACAGACATTGATGCAGTTGTTGTCAACGCATCAACTGATCTGCATCCTGAAGTCATGGTTGCGGCGGCAAAGGCTGGTAAACACATTTTCACCGAAAAAGCCCTTGCTATTGACGTAGCGGGATGCGATAAGATTATCGAGCCTGTCAAAAAAGCTGGCATTAAGTTTATGATCTCTCTGCCATCAAGATGTAGTAAAGAACTTCTTCTGGCAAAGAAGGCTGTTGATGACGGTCTTTTGGGTGATATTACATTTGGCAGAGGCAGAGTCGCACATTCCGCCGCCCTTGACAAATGGTTCAGTGGTGACAGTGCATGGTTCGTTGATGCAAAGAAAGCCGGTGGTGGCGCATTATTCGATCTCGGCTGTCATAGAATGGACGTTATCAGATGGATAATGGGTGAACCCAAAAAACTGATGGCGATAGTTAATAACTTCTCAGGAAATTTCGATATAGACGACAACTCAGCAACCATCATCGAGTTTGCAAACAAGGGCATCGGTGTTGTTGACGTTGCTTTTGTGCATAGGTCTGGTCCCAATCCGTTTGAACTCTATGGAACCGAAGGCTCTATAACTATGGGTGCAGGACCATTATCTTTGACTACGCGCAAGCTGAACGAAGAACAGATCAAAGATTACATAGCCAACGGACCGCAGGGACTTCCAACGCCTATGTCGCAATGGATCGATGCCATTGTAGATGGTACGCCAATGACTATAACCATTCAGGATGGACGCAATCTCACGGAACTGCTTCAAGCGTCATATATGTCTTCTGCACAAAACAAGGGGATTAGTCTACCCCTGTAAAAAAAGATGAAGTCGGAAGGATGATGGATGAAAATGGATTGGAAGATTTAAAGATTTAAAGATTGAAACTAGGTAAAGTAATCTTCAAATCTTTAATCTTCTAATCGTATTCATCCTTCATACTTTCTAAGTTCTCTCCGTGTTTAACTTCTTTTTATTTCTGTAAGTGAAAACTCGTATCATTAAGGATTTAAGAATTTATGAATGTTGAAGAACTATTTAAAGAACTGGTTGATATTATTGCAAAACTGAGAAGCGATGACGGTTGCCCATGGGATAGAGAACAGACAAATGATACGCTTAAATCAGGACTCATAGAGGAAGCTTACGAAGTCCTTGAGGCGATAGATTTGAAGGATGACGCCAAATTTGAGGAAGAACTTGGTGATCTGCTGATGCAGGTAGTTCTAAATGCTCAAATAGCCCAAGACGAAGGCAGATTCGATATGGCGGGCGTTATGCAAAAAATTAATGAAAAACTGATAAGACGTCATCCACACGTTTTTAGTAACCTTCAGGTTAAAGACGCTCAAGAAATATTGATAAATTGGGATCGGATAAAAAGCGAAGAGCGCACAGGTAAGGATGAAAATTCGATTTTAGATGGTATACCAATTAATCTTCCAGCACTTATACAGGCTAGAAAAGTGCAGTCAAGGGCGTCGAGAGTAGGTTTCGATTGGAATAAAGCTGAGGATGTTATCAAAAAGGTTGTAGAAGAGGTAGATGAACTAAAAGAAGGTATCAACAATCAGGATCAGGGAAATATCGAGGAAGAGATCGGTGACATATTATTCTCAATCGTGAACTTATCCAGATTTCTCAACGTAGAACCAGAGGAAGCTTTACGGAATACTACAGCTAAATTCATAAGGCGCTTTAAGCAGATGGAAACTCAGATAACCAATAACGGAAAGAAAATAACAGATTACGACTTAGTGGGATTAGATAAAATCTGGGATTCGATAAAAGAATCAGAAAAGTAATCGGTGGTGATGGTTCTTTTACAAACAGATTTGGATAGCAATTTATTATGAAACCACAGATGAACACAGATTCACACTGATAAGAAAAATGAAAAAAATCTGTGTTTATCAGTGTGAATCTGTGGTTTAATTAACGCTCTGATTTAAGGAATCCCCATGTATAGGCAAGTTTGCCTTTAGGAGAAACAGCAAGCAACTGACCTTTGACTCCACCGTTCATAATTTCGTTAATCTTGTCTTTAGTCAATGCGCCAGAATATACTGCCAATTCATCTAAAAGTCCATTATAGAACTCTTTAGATGTAAGGTCACAGCGTGAGCCAACGTAAAAAGTTCCAGTGTAAGATGCCGGACCCGCCGCTTTCAACTGAAAAACATCCTTGCCATCAAGATATGCGTGTACCGTGCTTCCATCAGAAGTAACGGCTATATGATGCCATTCCATATCAATCGGCATACACGTTGTCCAAGCTGGGGCGGCACCCAAATATATGGCAAACGTACCTTTTTTGATATTTCCACTGTCCATTGCCAATTCGTGAAGGTCTCCCTGTCTGGAGATGATCCTTGGCAGAACTCCTGTTCCACCAATTTCATCACCTTTCTTAGTCCAAAAAGCAAATGTAATTGGACCGCTTATTGTCAAGTTTTTACCCTCTGCCGCTATCCTTTGTGTACCATCAAACGACATTGCCTGTCCGAAGTTTGGTTCTTTACTAGAAACAAGATTAATTTTACCGGTATCGAATTTGCCATCATAGCCATTACCCGATTTGTCTATAACCTTGTCTTTATCGCCGTCAAACGGATAATAAAGGACTAACTCTTGAGCCATAATATTAATTGAGAATAAGAGTATACAGACTATTGAGATTAGAAAATACTTCATTGCATTAATCCTCCACTTTTACAACGTCAATTTAACCTTTCACCATTTTAACACAATCCAGAATCTAGTATGAACCTCCTTTCAGAATTACAATTTTCAAATATTATCTTCAAAAACCAAGCTAAACAAGTTTAATAAATTATGTTAAATTTTTAGGAATAGAACGCGGATGACACGGATTAAACGGATTTTCGCGGATTTTTCTTTATTTATTTCGATCCGCGCAAATCCGCCTGATCAGCTTTTATCCGCGTTCTATTTCCTAAAGTTTAAAATAGATTTGTAAGCGAGTGAAAAGCTGATATAAACCATAAAGGCAGACGGACAACATGATGGTGCATCGGAGTCCGCCCGATAAAGGATTATCTGAGACTTTAAAGTGTTTCATGATACTATTGTCATCATCTTTTGTTATTGATATATTGGGGATTCCGACAATATAGGGCGATGCTAAAAAAGTCACAAAAAAGGCAAGCGGAACGTATAAAGGTATTGGTCCGATAGATGGTAGTGATTTACTGCCATGTAAGTTATTTAAAACATTCCAGTTCCATTGATTATTACTACCAAGATAGAGAAGTATAAGGCTAAACAGAAAAGCAGTTGTACCTGTTATAAGTGACGGTAAATAAAACTTTCCGAAAATTGAGCGCAACCTATGATAAAGATACATCATTGTTGTAATGAAGAACGCCCAAAACAGAACTACACTCACCGGAGTTGATAGTATTTTTACGTCATTTCTTAGATAAGTAGTGATCTCAACTTCTGCAAATAGACTATCCAAAAAGGTGTAAAGCACACCTACAATCCCGCCCATGATCAGGCATCGTACCAAAATCCTTGTGGGGTCTTTGCGTATACTCCAGTAAATGAATACTCCAACAGTTACAACATCGCTGATGTATAGTGGTATTACTGAGTGAAATAGCGTATTTATCGCCATTATTATCAAGCTTAATAATGATGCGCCAGTAACGACAATATCGGTGTGGTTTGTATATTTAATGTCCATGTTAGATTTGAAAATCGGGAATATAATGTTGGGTTTCGTTCCTTAAACCAACCTACGCACTTTCAGCTTTTGTCTGTAATTGCTGTTTTGACAGCATGAATTACAGCATGACGCAAAGACCCCGGATGTTCTGGATCAGGATATTTTTCTATAGTATATTTACAAGCATCTCCAAAAATTCTATCAAAAACCTCGATTCTACCTTTAACGTAATTTTTGTCTTTAAATACAAATGTATACTCCCATCCCTGAGAACCTACTGCTTGTCCCTCGAATAAAATATCATCTCCGAAGAATAATAAATTTATATTTGGTTGCCTTGCTATTGCGAAATTACATCTATCACTAAATCCCCGCTCGTTAAGAAAATCAAGCAATTCCTTCAATCTTGCTTCTCCCTTTTTCTTATTTATGCCTCCCAAAAACACTGGAAAAGTCAAAATCAACTTCAGACTAGCACCTTTTTTTATAAGTTCAACAATGAGCTTTTTCTCTTCTATTAACAGTCTATTTAATTCTTCATTATCTGTGCCACCAATATTTGAAAAAGAAGAGAATCCAGCCATGTGACGAATAAACATATATTCTAAGCTTTCCGATTTTTTTATCATCTGATCCATATACATAACAATATTTTTGGTTCTATTCAATATTCCCTTTAATGTCTCATTAATTAATGCCTCATTAAGAGTTGTGCTTTTTTCGGGAAAAACATTAGGAAAAGTCTTCTCGGATAGCTCAATGTATTCTCGTTTTAATTCAGTTAACTCTGTATCATTGATCCTCAAAGATTCAGACAACTCTAATTCTCTATCAGAATGAAGTATGTAGATATCCTGAACTGTGAATTCATTTATATCAGCAATACCTTCATTTAGGTTATTTAAGAGATTAGTTATAATTTCATTTTCTCTTTTTTCATCAGATGGAATACGGGTAAGGGCAAGAATCACTTCTATGGGATTTTGCCCGGGTAAACGCTTAACATTCTTAATACCTTTTATTATTTGACGTGCGCCGTCTATATTTTCCTGATTGTTTGTAATTAAAAAAACTACCTTATCTGGCAAAAGCGCAGTACATACCCCGCCCATCTCTGTTACACCTGTTCTTGAATCTATAAGCAAGAAATCTGGTTTGAATTCGATTTCTATTCTCTCTTTTAACTCAAGAAAGAATGGTACTCCTTCGCTGTCCTCTCTATAAAACATGCTATACCAATCTAGCGATGCAAGTTTTTTCCAATATTCAGCAGAAAATACATTACCAGCAGGAATCAAACGAATTGAACCAAGACTTTCAGTTTTGGGCGCGATCTCTAGTGAAAATGGTACAAAATCATCTGGCATATCTTTTTTTTGTGTAAATTCATATATATAATCTAATAAACCAGATTTTATATCTTCAGGTTTTAGATTTTGTCCAAACTTGTAATGCAGTCCCGGTGCTTCTAAGTCAAAATCTAAAAGGCATACGTTTGTCCCAAAACGCCGGGGATACATTCCAAAACGCCTGAGATATATCGCAATATTTGCTAAAGCTAATGTACGCCCAACACCACCTTTATATGAATAAAATGTAATTGTTTCCATAATTCATCTCTTATTTATGCTGCTATTTTAAGTATTTGTCCGTCTACCTGAACTTGTTCAGCATGTCTAACCACAGTTCTCAAAGGATAGTTACTAGGCAAATTAGGGTATTTTATTTCCCATAATATATCCTTTGCCATATTTTTGATGTCTGAATTTTCATTGCTTAAATCCCTTATATCAGTAGCGATAATTTTTGCGATACCAAACTTCTTATTTGGAATAAGCTCATTTTTGATTCTTTCCAGATAATTTATATATACGTCCTCGTCAGCATATTTCAGAAGCTCTTTAAAATTTTCTGTTGAAGGCTTAACAACGCCAAATCCTTTTAACATTTCAATGTATTGATTTTCGAGGAAACTGATTGCTTCTTTTATATTATCGAATTTATGATCGCATTCCTTAAACTGATCTAATTGTAATGCCTTATCAATTTCTCGAATATAGTATCGATACCACTTAGATGCCATTTTCCGATAGGCTTCTCCAACTCACTAAAAATATCAATATATAGTTGATTAAATGTGCTTTTCTTTATATATACGGTTCTTATATGTTCTGTTTTTATCTCATCTTGGGTTATTGCTTCTATATAATCTGTGTCACTACAAACCATCTTTGACCACTCGTTAGCAAGAGCCAATTCAATATCTTCTTTATGTTTAACCGCCGCCAGCATTTGCACATGCTCTCTGTCAGAAACCTCTTTTTCCAATTTTTCGACATTTACACAGCAGTTATCATCAACATAATTAAGACTATCATACATAATAAATACTAGGGATAAGTATTCCTTACTTTCAACCGATCAAGTATAACACAAAAACATCCATATTTCTCTACCCCGATTCCACCAATATTTAGTGCGCCATATTTAAATTTATCGCCACCATCAAATTGCTGCTCAAAAGCGATCCTCTTATCCTTCGATTTTTTTAGCAAATTCCTATAAAAAACTTCTCTATCTACCCTAATATCAGAAGTCTCCCTAATAGTTTTTTCAAGGCTATCCATATATCCATGAATACTATCACAATATCCAAGTGTTAGAAAGCGGAAAATTCTTTCAGGACGCATATTAACCGATACATTCCATTCCCTTTCTATCAACTCTACAAATGCCTCTAATTTCTCTAAACTACCTTTATAATTTTGTTTCAAAAGATCATATTGGGATTCGAGGTAATCAGAATTATTCTCTCCCATCTCAAATATGTTGCATTTATTCATTATTTTGGCGCCTTTATATGGAACTAAAAATCACCTGCGTTTGGTTCTATTATGATTTTCATGGAACTCGTTCTGTCCATCATCATATTCATTGCTGTCGGAAACTCGTTCAATGGAAGCCGATGTGATACGAGTGCTTCGACATTGATCTTCTTTTCACGGATCATATCAATAGCAGGTATTGCTGTATAAAGTATAGCAAAGGTGCCAAATATCTTTAATTCACGCTTGTATATGTCATAAGGTGAAATCTCAATCTTTCCATTTTGCGGACAAACGCCGAAGAATAATAATTTGCCTCTATTCCTGACGTAGTTAAACATATTCTGTACAACTGATGGACGACCTGTTGCATCAATGACTACGTGAAATCCATCTGAACGAATATCTTTAAGATTCTTAGTTAATTCTGTATCAGCAAGCAAAGTATTGGTTGCGCCCAATTCCTTAGCCAGATCGAGTTTCTTTTGAATAGTGTCAACCATTGTGATTGTAGCGGAGCCATAGTTTTTGCATAATTGCATCAGTATTAATCCTATGGGACCACAACCGAATATCAATACGTGATCCCCGATCTCCATATTGATTTGCTTCATACCATGAATCCCGCATCCGACAGGTTCGACCATAGCACCTTCAACATAAGATAGACCATCAATTTTATAAACGTTTTCCTCTTTTATAGCGGCAAGTTCGGCAAATCCACCGTTGAAGAATACTCCATAAGCTTTAAAGTTTTCGCAAAAGTTCTGTCTATTCTCTCGGCAGAAAGAACATTTTCGGCAAAATACACCGGGGTCAACCGCAACTCTATCTCCTGATTTAACAGTTGTAACGTTTTTGCCAACCTCGATTACATCACCAGAAAACTCATGTCCGGGAATGATGGGATACGTTCCAATAAAATCGCCTTCGTATATATGCACATCAGTTCCGCAAACTCCAGAGGCTTTAACAGAAATCAAAACCTCATCTTCTTTTATAACTGGATCAGGAACATTTGTAACACTGATCTTTCCCGGTGAGTTAAATATAACAGCCTGCACTATTCCTACCTCCACAACAATACGGATATTCAGAAAATAAAAAATATACTTAAAAGCGAACTGACGTTGATATACGGTGAGTATTTCCAAGATCGTCATGACCTATGAAAGCATAATCTACTTGAAAATCAGATAATTTCAGACCAGTTCCAACAGTAAACTCTCCTGCGTTCAGTCCTACTCTTAGTGCCAATACCTTCATAAGCCACCATTCAACACCGTAGTGCATTTCTGTACCGTATTTGGTATCGAGGCTCCAAGATAAAGTTATAACACTTTTGAGAGATTGCGCTTGTGCAGTATAAGCGGCGCCGAATTTTATACTAAGAGGAATAATGTCCTCGTGTTTTGTCGCAGAATCCCATTTTAGCTTTGTCTTAGTTATATCCTGAAGGTTGAATCCTACCTTAAAACCGTCAAATACCTCATAAAGTCCACCGACATCAATCCCTATTCCCGTAGATGAGTTATCAGCAAGGACTTGCCTTATGTATTTGAGATTTGATCCGACCGTGAAGGCTTTACTCAATCTTAAACCATAAGTGACAAAAATACCTTCCTCAATATCGTCAAATGAGCCTATCTGAATCGGGTGTTCAATATATAGTTCACCCGAATCCTTTATGCCGTTGTCATTTTTATCATCGAAGTCCTGCTTGTTATTCTGGTTTGCATCTATGTAGCCCGTCTTTGGGATGTCCTCAACACTCAATCTCAACCAGCTTATGCCAAAAGCACCCCATCTTGATTCGGGATGGACGTAGCTGATATAGTTAGTTTTAACGAGATTCTTAAATTGCTGACAATACATGAAAGATATCTCTTTGGACGTTAAAGCGGATAAACCTCCCGGACTCCAATATGCAGTAGTGCCATCATCTGCCACTGCAACAAAAGCTCCACCCATTCCCAAAGCTCTCGCACCGGCGCCTGTATTCAGGAATTCACCGGCATATTTATAAGTATCTTCTGCCGATACAGTAAAAGAAATAGCGAGTAATGCTAATACAGTTGTAAGACTTATTTTAACAATTTTCATCTCCCAATAGCTAACCTTTCTGCAAGAAAATTATCAAGATCTGCTTTAATAATTTTTTGTTGTGAAGATTCGATATTATAAGCAATACGAAAAAACGTAATTTTCTTATAATCTTCATCAAATATGGCAAAAGATGATCTCGGGTCCATATCTCTCGGTTGACCTACAGAACCGGGATTGATGAGATAGCGTTTACCTTTTTCGAGTAAAAATTCATATCTCCCATTGGTATCATATTCACAAAGTTTAGATTCAACAGTTTTTTCTTCGCAATTATAAATCCATATTATTGGAATGTGAGTATGACCGAAAAAGGTTAATCTACTTTCTGATCTTCCAAACTCAAACGAAACTTCACTCGGTTCAAGTAAATAATCATCCTCATCATAATGTGAACCGTGCATAATATCAAATAGACTGTCAACCATAATTGGTCCTTGTGGTAGATTAGCAAGGTATTTTCTATTCTCATTAGATAATTTAGCCTTTGTCCACAAAGCCGCATCACGAGCAATCCGGTTGAAATCATCGCCACTCGATAATCCAGATGCTACCTTGTCATGATTACCCCTGATAACGACTGCTGGGTCAAATTTTCTTATAGTACTTACTACTTGGTTGGGACTTGCACCATATCCGACCAGATCACCGAGAATAACGTATTTATCAGTTCTAATGGATATTATTTCCAATAGAACTGATCTCAAAGCTTCAATATTAGAATGTATGTCGCTCAATAACAAGTATCTCATAAATGGCTAAGAACCGATTATAAATGTTTATTATTTCCGATTTGACGGGCATGTTCCTTGACTAAATCACTTGGACAACTACGAATAAATATCCATATACTTGGCAACATAAACAGCAATACCACAGTTAGATCATCTAGTTGTCCCAGAAATAAAATAAAGTCAGGGATAAAATCAACGGGTGATAATACATAAGCTATTGCCATTATTCCACCAATAACAGGTATAACCTTTTTGTACCAAGAAACTTTAGGATCAAGGAAAAGCTTCCAGAAAAGCTTTAGGAAATTTGGCAAATAATAAATAATTTTTGTAATTTTGTTTAGAGGATATTGACCAAAATACCCAGGCATAAAAAATTATCCTTTAAGTAATCAACACTCACCGAACCCTCTCAAGAGGGGAAGTTTGCGTAGTTTCCCCCTCTTGAGATGGGATTAATTGGTGTGTCAAATAGTTTTCATATATTATTCTTTTGCTTTTTTATTCATTATATCTATTATTGGTTTAAATAGCTCCATTGGCAGAGGGAATAAGATAGTAGAGTTCTTTTCAACAGCGATCTCAGTTAGTGTTTGCAGATACCTTAACTGGATAGAGATTGGTTCTGTAGATAGCATACGAGCCGCTTGTGCCAACTGATCTGACGCTTGAAGCTCACCTTCTGCATGGACGACTTTAGCTCTTCTTTCTCTCTCTGCTTCAGCCACTTTCGCCATAGCACGAGTCAACTGCTCAGTTAGTTCTATATCCTTTATCTCTATACTTGTGACTGCAACACCCCAGGGTTCTGTTAAACTATCAACGATTCTCTGTATCTCAACGTTGAGCTTGTCTCTTTCAGCGAGAAGATCATCCAGGTCTGCCTGTCCAAGCACACTTCTTAAAGTCGTCTGAGCTATCTGAAAAGTTGCCATCAAATATTCTTCAACTTCGAGGAATGCTTTCTTTGGGTCAACGACTTTGAAATATAAAACAGCATTCACTTTCACTGAGACAGTATCTTTGGTTATAACCTCCTGGGAAGGAATATCTTTTGTTACTATACGAAGTTGCATTTTGGTCATTTTGTCTATCCATGGGATTATTAATCTAATACCGGGATCTTTGACTGTATGAAACTTACCAAATCGTAGCACTACGCCGCGCTCGTATTCTTTAAGTATACGAATTGAGTTAGCAAGAAGAATTATTCCAATAACCACAACTGGAATTATCCATAGCATTGATGAAGAGTCGCCTCTTCCAGATTGTCCAACTGCAAATTGCCACAAATTCCACATTTTCTCCCCTCCAAAATTTTAAAATAGCACTGTTAAGTTTTTCACCACAAAGATACAGAGAAAACTATTTCACACTAATATTATACCTCTTAATCTATATTACTTCAATGGACATAATTATTTGTAAATGATACTCTATTGTCTATCACTCTCAATCTTCACCAGTGTATATCCGCACTTGCGAAGTGCTTCAGGTATACTATTAGTGATTGCTACGTCTAATTCTTGCTCAGATGGTGATACATTTTTGAATAGAACAACATCCTTATGTAATCTTAGAGCATCATCCGTAGTAGCAGACCACTCATAACCATCTAGCAAATGACTACGCAACCAGATATCGTGTTCGATAAGCCTAAGTCTATGGACAATACATGGGTCGGCGAAATTAATAATCTCAGACTTTTCTTGTTCAGTGTCAGTAATTCGCTGAATACGATAACCAACACCGAGAAGCTTTGCGGGCGTGAGCCTTGCCGTTGCACGATTACCTTCTTTGCCCTTTTCATCCAATTCTGCGTATGGTTTCATAAGCGGATACTTCTTATTAATATCATCACGTACTTTGCCGTAAGTGTATCCTTCTTCCTCTTTTTGCTTCTTCCAGGCTTCATGACATGCTTCTGCAAGTGCTTCAGTTACAGCCTCGATTACAGAAACTTCCAATTCACCTTCACGAACATGGTTCATGAAGTCTGATGTGACATGCAAATTCAATAGATCCGGTGATGGTAGCTCCGATACGCCATATTGATAAACATCTGAAAGTGAACTCATGCTTACTATTGCATCCAACGAGCGCGCACCATGCAGAAATTTCTTAACACGGAGAAATCCTCTTACAACACCAGCACAGATAGAAGCAAATCCGTTGGAATCAATCAAATGCGGTGCAGACTTGCTTAAAGATGCTCTTAACATGATCGCCCTTCGGATCAAATACGCTATATCCTGTTGGGCAATTGCGTCATCGGATAAAGACTGCATGTCCTGAGTTTCCATTTTTTCAAGGCAGGACTGACTCAATACTGGATTAGGCCCTTTAATATTGACGAATCCCCTTAATCTGCTTACAAAATCCGGTCCCTTTTTATCTCGGAACTCGTCAGCTTTACTACCAGTCTCATTTGTTCTATCAAAAACTCCAAAGGTAGTGCATGTTCCACCAGCAAATACGAAAACGGCTTTTCCAAATGGATGAATATTACTACCTGCATAAAACTTGGCGTCTTGCATTGGACATAGGAAATATTTGAGCCACTCAAGGCTTTTCGTATCAAACTCATCCCAGAAAACCAATGGTATTTGTGATTGCACTGACGCATCACGGATTTGATGAAATGCCATAATCAATTCATCATCAGACCGAAATTGTGATAGATTAAACTCAAAAACAAGATTCTTTTCCCCAAATAATTCAGATGCCAATTGCTTTATGGCAAAGGACTTTCCTGACCCAGGAGTTCCAAAAACTGCTATTGATAATGGTCGTTGATCCTTTGGGTTTTTTTGGTAAGCAATAATCAGGTTTCTGATAGCATTGATCCGCTCTATTTCTTGACGGTCAACGGTCAGGTATTTCCCATATTTCACATTAGGAACAGTTCTAAGGGCTTTCTCTACACCATATAACACCACTTCAGTTGCTTTTGCGGAGACATATTCAAAGCTGTTTCCTGTTAAATCTTGCATAAGGTTGGATTGGTATTGTGATTGTGATTGTGATTGTTTCACCGTAGATAGAGCATCAAGCAAGGAATGTGGAAATGCTGTGCAATATTGTGAAGCTGGTTCTTTATTACATGGATTAAATACTTTCTCGATCGCTTCATGCGCAGCGTTGGGATTGAAATTTTCCGGGGGACCAGCTCCTAGCTCATGGTTATTTCGTATCGCGGCAAGCCCTCGTCCTAAAGCAATATAAAGGGGAAATGTCTGTGGCTGTAGCTCATGACGCACCATGGCAGATGTGAGAATTGATGATTTACCGAATGTCTGACCGAGGTGCATTGATTCCCAGCTTCCTTCCAGTTTGTCAGGATGATAAAGGAAACGCTCAAGTCTTGCTTTCGTTTCCAAGCTTTGGCAACACTCTGATTTTATTAGTGGTATGCGGGAGAAACTGGCAACTCCTGCAGTTCCAAAGTAGACAATTGCCCGACGGCACTTAGCCAAGTCTTGAGCGGAAAATCCTTTATCAAATTCCCAAACAATTTCCTCGATAGTGCGATCCCATGATAATGCTTTGGAGATATCCGCACCACGAGCACGCAATGCACATACCGGCAAGATAATTGTCAATCTATCAGCATATTTTTCAATGAGTTTTTCCCAAAGTGAACCTTTGCATAATGGAGCAACAGTTTTCAGAATAATTGAGCCAATTTTATCTGGACAGAACCGGTCCAACTGATCTGTAGAATCACGAAAACTTAAGCCAATATCATCCAATACCAGTATATCCGTCTCTATTCTTTCTTTTTGCTCACATGAACCAAAAACATTCTTGTTGTGATTACATCCAAGAAAATAGTCATGACCGATACGCCATACTAATCCACTATCTTTCTTATTTTCAATCTTATTATGAAGAGACCAGATTTGATAGGCATCGCCACCTACTTTATCGTTACTTAACCATCTTTTATCTTTACTGGGCTGTCCATCCTTTTCATCGTTTTGAGAAACATTATAGGGCTTTGGATCATCAGTGCAAACAAATTCAATCATATCAATAGGGCAGGATAACTCAATCATCTCTTTGAGATACCACGCTCCCCCGGGTTTGGCATAAAGCACATCGGATGTTGGAATACTATGATGTATTGCTGTTTTGGGATATTTCACAAGATTATAATCCCAGATCAGATCACCTGTTACGACTATTTTTTTCTTATCAGCCATTACTTCCCATCCTCTTTGTTTCACTTTGCTTTTTCGATTTTGAACCCCATAGAGATGATTGCCTTTATAGTTTCCATAGCTGTTTGGCGATCATATTCCTTTTCTGATTCTGGTAACTCATCATAAGGAACAAGATCAGGATGTTCTTTTTTTTCGTCATTGCGAGTGAGACAATAAGTCCAACCATCTTTTATTCTTTGCATTGCCCAGACGTCGTGATTATGTTCCGCCAATCGTTCCATCAGAACCATAAGTTCATCAGGAAGCTTTATCTTGGTTGTGTCTATTGGTTTGGGTTCGTAAGCCATTTTACCTTCTCCTAACATTGTATTCTAAGATTACGTTGTCTAATAGTAATCTTAGAATCTTCCAATTCAATATCTACATCTGCGCCACAAAAAGAACATTTAGAATCATTTACGTGGACTTGCCCTATATTATACCCACGTCGCTCAATTAGCACTTTACCGCAGTTATAACAATAAGTATTTTCGCCATCGTCTCCTTGAATATTGCCTGTGTAAACATACCTAAGACCAATTTCAAGACCGATCTGACGAGCTTTTATTACGGATCGAACAGGTGTTGGCGGGAGATTATTCATTTTATAAGTGGGATGAAACCTGCTTACGTGCCATGGGATTTCTCGACCTATACTGAAGATAAATGTTGCAAGCCTTCTAAGATCATCTTCAGAATCATTTATAGTAGGTATTATTAGAGTTGTCAACTCTACCCAAATACCCAGTTGCTTCATTAATCTTATAGTATCCATCACGGGTTTTAATCTTGCACCACATACATTCTGATAATGCTCCTCAGTAAAACCTTTAAGGTCAACGTTTACCGCATCCATGTATGGATAGACTTCATTTAGAACTTCTTCAGTCATGTAGCCATTCGTCACGTAAACGTTTTTTAATCCCTTATCTTTAGCGATTTTTGCCACATCAAGGGCATATTCCATGAATACCGTAGGTTCGGTATAGGTATAAGAGATGCTTTGACAATTACCCATTAAAGCTAATTCCACTATTTTTTCGGGAAGAATATCCTGTCCCATTATACGATTATTATCAATAGGCATCTGAGAAATTTCAGAGTTCTGACAATGAGTACATTTGAAGTTACAACCTACTGTCGCTATTGAGAAAGAGTTGCTCCCCGGATAAAAGTGAAATAAAGGCTTCTTTTCAATCGGGTCAACGTGAGACGCAATTACCTTTCCATATACAAGACTAAAAAGCGTCCCTTCTTTATTCTCACGTACACCGCAGATACCACGTTTGCCATTATTTATCACACAGCGATGGTTACATAGATCGCATCTTACTCGCTCATCTGAAAGCTTTTTGTACCACATTGCTTCTTTCATAAAATAGCAGGAAATCCCTATCCCTTTAGGGTAGGAATGTCCTTCTCCTCTAATGTTAAAAGTAAGGGGTAGTTTTTGTATAAGTGACTCGCAAGTACTTATCAGGAACTACCAAAACCCGTTAGGCAACCTTTGCCAATGTTATAGGACAGTTTGTGTGTAGACAGCACCGCTCCTACCCCTCAGAGCTTTTAACCATCTACCGCAGAGTTCGGGATTAGGTTGAACGTCCCGAAGTGCCTATGTATTTGTCCCTAACGTAGTCAGTTAAGACTTAGGCTAATCAATAATGGTTGCGTCTAAGTTTCAACGCAAGCCCCGATCCCTTTAGGGTCGTGGGTTATTGACAATAGCACCTATTTCCAGTCAATCTCATCATGGAAGTAATTGGTATTAGTTATTTGCTTCTGACCATTTCCATCGGCATTCATAATGAATATCTCAGAGTTTTTCTTTCTTCCGTCTGTAGATGTAAAAGCAACTTGTGAGCCATCATTACTCCAGCAAGCATTTCCTGCTGATGACATGCTCAAGTTCGCCACGTTTGTACCATCAAAGTTTATGGAGCATACATTCCCGCCCGCAAAGAAAAGCAATTTTGTGTCATCAGGCGACCACAACCAACTGCCAATGCGATCACATGGTGGTTCTATCCGTGTTGGTTTCCATGGTTCGGGCATTCCAGTTTTTTGAACATCTGCAATAATAAGCCTGCCATTATAGATAAAAGCAAGGTAATTACCATTTTTTGACCATTCTGGCCATTCAATGCCTGTTGGCAATGCTTTTAAGAATCTGTTGTTGGGATTGATAATAGTTGCGCCTTCTAAAGCCCAATGATTCCATCCTTTAGCCCATTCAGTGCTTCCCATTCGACTAACCGATTTGTCTGAAACATTTACTGTCCAAGACTCTTCAGGATTTCTGGCATTCATTTTATTTTTAAGAAACACGAGTATCTTTGTTCCGTCGGGAGACCATCTGAAATCGTAGATGATTTCCTGATTTGCTACAAGCTCAGTTCTGTTTGATCCATCTGAGGTCATGACGTTAAGGCTTGCCATAGATGTCGGACCAGACAGAAAAGCGATCTTCTGACCATCTGGCGACCATCTTCCGTGATAGCTCATACCATCATCTGTTAGCTGTTTGAATCCTGTGCCATCGGGATTTATAACACTTATGTTACGTTTAGACAATTCCCACCAGCCACGTTTTGTTACACTAGACCTTATTATATCCTGCTCAAATCCCTCACGAGTGAATTCAGATTTAGTGAACAATATACCATTGGCATGGACCGATGCAACTGTTAATAAAAAAAGCAAAAACAATAGTAATTGACTGCACACTTTTTTCATTTTTGACATCCTCCATTGTTATATATTAAAACTTCCTGTTTTTTTTAACGATTACTTCTAGTATTTTCTGGTTGTATATCTCTTTCACCCATTAGCTGTCGCAGTTCTTCAAGGTTTTGTGTGTTAGAGATGGCAGTATCTTTGGTTATAGTACCTGCGGCTACCATGTCCCTTAAACACTGGTTCATAGTTTGCATTCCGCTTTGTTTTCCTGTTTGCATGAAAGTATATAACTGATGGGTTTCGCCTTTACGAATGAGGTTTCTTATACCGGGCGTACTTATCATGATCTCCTGTGCAGGTACACGACCAGAACCATCTGCTTTGAGTAACAATCGCTGAGAAACAACTGCTCGAAGAGTACCGCTTAACTGCATGCGTATCTGGTTCTGTTGATGCGGGCTGAATATATCTACGATTCTGTCCAGTGTTTGCGGAGCATCAACGGTATGTAACGTTGCAAGCACAAGGTGACCGGTTTCTGCAGCGCTAATCGCCATGCCTACCGATTCTGGGTCTCGCATTTCACCAACAAGAATAACGTCTGGGTCTTGACGGAGAACGCGCTTCAATGCTTCAGCAAAGGTTTTTGTGTCACTACCAACTTCACGCTGTGTTACAACGCTTTTCTTGTGAAAATGAATATATTCTATCGGGTCTTCGATTGTAACTATGTGACAACTACGTTTTGAGTTGATAACGTCTATCATAGATGCGAGAGTTGTGGATTTTCCACAACCAGTAGGTCCCGTTAATATTAGTAGACCAGACGGAAGCATCGCCAGTTCACCCAAAAGAGTCGGCATACTTAATTCTTTTAGTGTTGGTATTTTTGCTTCAATGACTCTCAGCGCTGATCCCACAAAACCCTTATGCCAATAGACATTAACACGAAACCTTCCAACACCCGGACATTCATAAGCTAAATCAAGTTCAAAATTTTTTTCAAAATCCTCTTGTTTTTCTTCTTTGAGCATCGAATAAATTAAGTTCCTCGCCATTCTACTATCGAGAGGATCGTAATCAAGATCAAGCAATTGTCCCTTGACTCTAAGCACAGGCGGGCGACCAACTGTGATGTGCAAGTCAGAAGCTTTTCTATCCACAGCAATTTTCATTAATTCGTGTATATCTACAGCTTGCATATAAATCCCCTTTTGTATCATTTTTGTATTCAATACGAGTTTTTCACTTATAGAAAGAAAAAGAATTTAAACACGGAGACACTGAGGCACGGAGAAAAAATGAAGGCTGAAAGATGATGAATGAAAAAGAAGAAACGAGTATTACAATTTCATCCTTCATACTTTCTAAGTTCTCTCCGTGCCTCAGTGTCTCCGTGTTTTTAATGAACTATGACTATTCATTAACTAACTGAAAAAGTCGTATATTCAATTATTTATTTGACTTTGAAGAAGGTTTTTTACGTCAACTTCAATCAGATTTCCATTACGGTATCCAAGATATTCTTTATAAATATTGCCATCTTTATTTATTATGAAAGTAGAAGGCAATTTTGTTATACCGCCATAAGCTGTTTTAACACCTGTATCAGCGATGAGAATCGGATAGTTAAGCCCATTTGATTGAACAAAACTTTGGATTCTTTCTGCGCCACCTTCATCAGTTGAAATTCCAAGAACTACTACGTTCTGATCCTTATAGTGACTCAAGGTATTAAGTTCACGAACCTCTTGTTGTGATTCTGGCGACCATGCCGCCCAAAAAATAACTACAACAATCTTACCTTTATAATCCGAAAGTTTATGCCATTGACTATTTATATCCTGAAGATAGAATTCTGGTGCAGGTTCAATTCGCTGTTGGTCAAATGTCCCACTACCGGGCTTACTTTGTATTCCTGTTACTTCAACTTCAACTACACGAGCGACGCTGTTCTCTATCTTGTTATCGCTAGTCCAGCCTCCACCAGCCACATTAACATCATTGCTCTGGAATACCACTAATCTTATTTTATCGGTATTTACTGGATCAAATTTGAATACTATCCTACCGCCTACGGATTTGCGATCGAGATTGGTCTTGGAGATGATCTGTCCACCCTGAATCTCACCTACGTTTGTCCATCCATATTCCTTCCAAACTTGAATCCACGCCTCTTTTATCCCATATCTTGATGCTGGATATTTTTGTGAATCCAGAGTGTAAACAGTGATCTTATTAATAATTTTTTCTCCTTTGAACTGCGTTTCAAGCCATGCGGAACCATAGTCTATTTTTGATCTAGGGTCTAGTCTATTCCAACCTATGCCTTCTGGTCTGCGCCTTGTGAAATTACACTCCCATCCTTCGCCTTTATCCCATTCATCTGAAGACGTAACTCCATTAATGACAGTATTAATGTCACGTCCCGCTGAGATGTTTGAGACTGTAACTGCCGCACCGTTTTTAGCAAGTGCGTAATTGACCTGCTCACCTCCCAAACTACCCATCATTGCACAACCAGAAAATATAAACAGACTGATCATTAATGGACAGAAGATTATGACACAAGCTATCTTCATAATATTTATCTACTCCTCGTTATAGCCAATTTCTTTCCATACCTGACGAGCATAAGCAATACCCTCCTCAGTTGGTGTGATCCAACCTTTGATACTGGGTGGCGGTTGTCCCGGAGCGTAATCTTCAGGCCACGGAGACCAGTTATCATTTTCGTATTCTTTACGCGCAGACTCTTCGTGAAAATCAGGAATCTCGAATGGTGCTCCATTTTGCAGACAGGAACGCCACGCTTGTATGCCAACCATAGACATCTCAACGCCACGATAAACGTCAGAGTATGGAGTTTCGTTTTTTCGTATTGATTCAGCAAAGTGATAAGTGGTAAAGAAATCGCCTCCGCCATGACCTGCGTTTTTGGCTTCTTCTGCGTGATATGGAAAATCAGGAACGTAGATTTTCTCTGGTTCATCTCCTTCTTTCATATCCCATGATTCGTGTACTATTCTCAATGCGCTTTGATTTCCAGTCCGTAAGTTTTCCATTAACCCACGAGTTCCGTGAACACGATACCAGATGCTATGACCGCGCATGGTAAGTCCCATTATCCTGACGACTGATTCATTGTTCATCTTACAAAGAATTACAGAACCTTGATCCCCTCGCTTAACGTGCAAATTCTCTTTGTCATCTTTGAAATATGGTATTGATAGTGAATTTACACTGATTGGATGAGTATCAGTAATATACATAATCGGTGCAAGGGCGTGAGAACAATAATAAGTAGATGGGATCCTGTTTCTCCAGTGATCCATTCCGGGTGAAAGTATATTGATAGTTCGAGAATCCATAGGATGATTATACTCGCCTTCGCCATATTGCATATCACCGATCTCGCCAGCCTGATAGAGTTTTCGCATCTCCTGATTATAGTTGAAGTAAGGATAATTCTCTGCAAATACGTATATCTTATCGCTTTTTTCTACTGCACGTATGAGAGCGACGCCTTCAGCCGGAGTCTTACAAGCCATTGTTTCAGTCATTACATGCTTTCCAGCATCAAGAGCTTTAATCGCAAAAGGAGCATGTTCATGGAAATAATTTGCAAGTATAACAGCATCCATGTCATGCTCTAAGAATTTATCATATTCTGTATAAGTGGCAACATTATATTGTTTACCAAGTGATTCGAGCCTGTCTTTTTTCACATCACAGAGAGCGACAAACTCCATACCCACGAATTTCGCACCATTAGCAAACGAAAGCCCTCGTCCAGTTCCCACCACTCCAACACGAATATCTGGCATTGAACTACCTCCACGCATGTATTTATGTTGTCAAAAAGGCATTTTTTAATGATTATTATAATCGCTCAATTTATCACAGAGTGTAGTGTGATCTAAAAGGGTATTTCCTCGTTTATTGTATTGACTAACTACAGCTATACAATAAAACAAATCACGTTCCGCCGTGCAACGGAAGAACAGAAGAG
>Ga0247842_10003219_pt1 | contig 22486 bp, 21 predicted proteins | sample LaCruzMarch2015__3_FD_192411 | JGI IMG/M metagenome (GOLD analysis project Ga0247842, IMG submission 192411) | Freshwater microbial communities from meromictic Lake La Cruz, Castile-La Mancha, Spain - LaCruzMarch2015_19m | ecosystem: Environmental > Aquatic > Freshwater > Lake | place: Spain...
CAGCCGACGGCTTTCTCGGCCGGATTCATGATGGATCCGCTGGATGAGTCCGGGACGAAGCAGCGCGCCACGCTCGGTCCGTCGTTGGATGCCTTTGGTCATCCGGGGGCCGGAGGCAGCCTGGCTTTTGCCGATCCGGAGAACCGGCTTGGTTTTGCCTACGTGATGAACCGGATGGAAAATGGCGTGCTGCGCGAATCGCGCCCGGCACGGCTCGTGCGGGCGCTTTATGGAGTTGAGGGTTGAGAGATGAGGGTGGAAAGTTTTGCGGAATGATCGCCAAAACGGAAAGTTTTGAAGTCCGCACGCGCGGACGCGGAAGTTACGAAATCACCGACGAGGTGACGCGCATGGTTCGTGCGTCCGGACTGAAAGAAGGCATCGTCATGGTGTTTGTCCGGCATACGAGTGCCAGTCTGGTCATTTTCGAAAATGCCGATTCCTCGGCGCGGGAAGATTTGCAGGAGTTTCTCGACCGGATTGCCCCGGACGGTGCGGACTGGCACGTGCATACGATGGAAGGTCCGGATGACACGGCCAGCCACTTGCGCATGACCGTGACCCGCACCAGCGAGACAATTCCTGTGACCGGCGGCCTGATGGCGCTCGGCACGTGGCAGGGGATTTTCCTGCTCGAGCACCGCCACGCGCCGCACCGGCGGGAGATTGTCGTCTCGGTGGTCGGAAAATAGGGAAACCACAAAGCGTGTTTTCTTGGAGGGCGAGCGTGCCCGCGAGCCGCATCCTATCCTGCGGCGGCCGGGGACGGCCGCCCTCCAAAGGCTGATTGAGACGTGCGCGCGTTTGACACGTTGTCCGGGCGCCATAATTATCTAGCTATGGATATTACAGCCTTGCTGCATGATTGCGCGCTCGACGGCGAAACGGGCTTTGCTGCGACCTGTGTGGAGTTTCCCGAGGCCAACGGCCAGGGTGAGACCCGCGAGGAGTGCATCGCGAATTTGAAGGATGCGGTGAAAGAAGTTCTGCAGTTTCGCCGGGACGAAGCCGAGAGGCTGCTGTCCAAGGGAGACCTACTTCAAGTGGTGGCGGCGTGAAGCGGGAGGCGCTACTGGCGCACCTCCGTTCACACGGTTGTGAGTTGGTGCGTGAAGGGGGTTCGCATTCGATCTGGCGGAATCTGGCTACGGGGGAAATCCAAGCTGTTCCGCGGCACAAGGAAGTGAAGCGATTTACCACCAAGTCAATTTGCCGCCGGTTGGGCATCGAAGTTCCGAAGGGAGCTTGATTCTTGGCCCGGTCGGCGAGTCGGGATTCCGATCTTCATAATTGGTTTTTAGGGAGACCGCAGAGGGCATTTTTCTTGGAGGGCGAGCGTCCCCGCGAGCCGCATCCTATCCCGCGGCGGCCGGGGACGGCCGCCCTCCAATGCCTGATTGAGGCCCCCGACGGACCGGATAAGATCCCGCCATGCCGCGATTTGCCCAGGTGATCCTCGACCGTTCGACGGGGAAGACACTCGACTATGAGATCCCCGCGGGTTGGGAGGGGCGGGTCGCGGCGGGTTCGCGGGTGCGCGTGCCGCTGCGCAACCGGCAAGTGATCGGGACGGTGGTGGCGGTGGCGGAGTCGACCTCCGCCAAGGGGGTGCGTCCGCTCGCGGCGGTGATGGACGAGCGTCCGCAGATGACGCCGGTGCTGATGAAACTGGCGAAGTGGATGGCGGAGTATTACGGGTGCGACGAGCAGGATGCGTTGCGCTGCGTATTGCCGCGCGCGGTGCGGGAGACGGGGCATGCTCCGCTCAAACGCAAGTTTGCGTCCTTGGCCAAGCCGGTTAGTGCGGAGGAGATCGCGGCCCTGCGCACCAAGGCACCGAGGCAGGCGGCGGTTCTCGAACATTTGCAAGCCAACGGCCCGGTGGCGGTGGCACGGCTCACGGCGGAGACCGGTGCTTCGGATGCTGCGGTGAAAACGCTCGCCCGGCGCGGGTTGGTCCAGGTCACGGCCGAGGAAGTGCGGCGCGCCCCGCTCGGGTCGGAGGAATTTGTGGCCTCGAAGCCGCCGGTCTTGAGTGCCGAGCAGGAGCACGCGCTGGAAGGGATTCGTCCGGCGTTGCGTGATCCGGCCGCGCACAAGCCGATCGTCTTGAAAGGCATTACGGGCAGCGGGAAGACGGAGGTTTACCTGCGCGCCATCGATGAGGTGCTCCAAGCGGGGAAAACGGCGCTCGTGTTGGTCCCGGAAATTGCGCTGACCCCGCAGACCGTCGAGCGCTTCTCCTCGCGCTTCACGCCGCAAGGGATCGAGGTGGCGGTGCTGCACAGTCATTTGAGCGAGGGGGAACGTCACGACGAATGGCACCGGGTGCGGAGCGGTCAGGCGCGCATTGCTATCGGCGCGCGCGGGGCGGTTTTTGCGCCCTTGGAAAATCTGGGGCTCATCGTCATCGATGAGGAGCATGACAATTCCTACAAGCAGGACGAGGGGCCTCGTTACCATGCACGCGACCTCGCGGTGGTGCGTGGGAAAATGGAGCCGTGCGCGGTGCTGCTCGGGTCGGCCACGCCGTCACTTGAAAGTTTCGAGAATTACCGGAAAGGGAAATACGATTTGCTCGAACTGAGCCACCGTCACGACGGCTGCGTGCTGCCGGTCTTTCGGGTGGTCGATATGCGTTTGCGGAGCAAGGACGGTGAACGCAACGACCAGTTCATTTCGCCGAAGCTGGGGCTGGCCATTGAGGCGCGGCTGGCCAAGGGCGAACAGACAATTCTTTTTCTCAACCGCCGCGGATTTTTCACCGTGCTGGCCTGCAAGTCTTGCGGGAAAAACGTGGAGTGTCCTCACTGCAGTGTTTCGCTCGCCTTGCACAAAAAGGAGGACCTGGCCCGCTGCCACATCTGCGGTTACGCGCAAAAGCCGCCGCGGCGGTGTCCGGAGTGCCACGATCCGCAAATCGCCTTCAGTGGCGTGGGCACGGAAAAGGTCGAGGCGGTGGTGAAAAAGATGTTTCCCTCGGCCCGGGTGGCGCGGATGGATTCGGACACCATGACGCGCAAGGGTGCGTATCACGAAACGCTCGGGGCGTTCCGGAGCCGGAAAATCGATATCCTGGTCGGCACGCAGATGATCGCCAAGGGCTTGCACTTTCCGGGAGTGACCTTGGTGGGCATCATCAGCGCGGACTCCGCGCTGCATCTGCCGGACTTCCGGGCGGGTGAACGGACATTCCAACTCCTCGTGCAGGTCGCGGGACGTGCGGGGCGAGGGGATGCGGAAGGCGAGGTGATTGTGCAGACCTTTTCACCGGCGCATCCGTCGCTGCAGTTTGCCAAATCGCACGACTTCGATGGCTTTGCCGCGCATGAACTGGAGATGCGGCATAATTTCGGACATCCGCCCTATTCGCATCTGGTTTTGCTCACCGCGCGGGCGGATACCGCGCAAAAAGCGGAGTTCGCGGCGCGCACCTTGGCCCAGAAACTAACCGCGGCCGTGCCGCACACCGTGATGGTCAGTCCTGCCGCGCCGGCCCCCTTGGCGCGGGTTCGCGGGATGTACCGGTATCAGGTGGTGGCGCGGGGGAAAGAAATCCGGGCCCTGACCAAGGCGATCAAGGAGAGTCTGGGGGCGATCAAGCTGCCGAAGGATGTGCATGTTGCGGTGGATGTGGATCCGATGGCGTTGCTGTAGGAGTTTTCGAACAGAAGGTAACAAAGGGAACGAAGAGGTTGTTGGCGGGGAGGGAGAGAAAAGTGGCATCGGCATCTTGCCGATGGTTTTGGGAATCTTCATGGGCAGGGATGCCCATGCCACATGACGGACGGCGGAGCCGATTCTGCGAGACGGCCCAAAGGCACACGCCGCCGCTACAGTTGGAGGGCGGCCGTCCCTGGCCGCCGTGTGGTTCGAGGCGGCTCGCGGGGACGCTCGCCCTCCAAGGGGATAGTTGCTGCTTACTCGAGGACGATGCTGGCGATCTCGAGTTGGAAACTTTCGGCGCGGGCGTTGGCGATCATGAAGCGGGCTTGGGCCATGGTTTCGGCGGGGTAATTCGGGAGGTCGAGCCGGTCGCCGCGGCGGACGGGAACCATGGAGCGAAGGGGGATTCTGATTTCCTCCCAATCGCCGGTCGTGGGGAATTTGGCAGTGTAGTAATGGCGGGCGTCTTTTGCGGATTGGACAATGAAGCGGTAATTTTTGCCGTCGCCTTTGAGGCGGATGACCGCGTTGCGGTAGGTTGAGACGTCGAGGGGATCAAAGTAGCATTGCACGGAGGAAAATCCGCCGTTGTTTTCAAGGGATACTTTGCCGCTGAACACGGCATAACCGGCCGGATCGAGGGCTATTTTGCCTTTCGAGAGTCCGCCCATGACTCCGTCATCCTGAACCCGCCATCCGCGCAGAGCAGCGGGGTCGGCGAAGTCGAAGAGGATTTTTCCGGGTTCGGCGGCCATGACGGGGAGTGAGCCGAGAACGGTGAGGAGAGCAAGGAGGGTTAGAGGGGAACAGGTCATAACGGATGCGGTTTTGCGCTTAGTCGCGTCGGATGAAGGCCGGAATATGGACAATAATGAGGACGATGGCGGCTGCAGCCAAGGGTGTTTTCCATGGTGAGCCGAGGATGAGGGCGAGGAAGCCGCCGGATTCCGCGAGGGCGAGACCGAGGATGAAGAAAAGAAACTTCCTCGGCGGTTCGGTGACACGGGGGAGCAGACCGAAGCGGATGACTGCGGAGGCGACGAGGGGCGGAAGGGCAACGAGGGCGATCCATGGCGGCGTGCCGGTTTGGGTGGCGGTGGTTTCGAAAATACCGACGGCGATAAAAAAAGCTGCGGTGATGGTCGCCCAGATGAGCCACCAGACGGGAGGTGCGGGTGCTTGCTTGTTCATGGGAACGGCTGCCAAAGAAGTTGGGTCAGAAGGTTGTCGAACCCGAAGCCGGTGCCGAGCGGAGGCGTGGTGGCTGGTCCGTTCGTTTTGATCTGTGCGCTGAACGCGTCGGGCTGGTAAAGGCCGGTGGCTTGGAGGCCGCCGTCGCGGACGAGATCGCCATGGCGCTGGCGCAGTCGCATCGCGGTCCAGAGCGCGACAGCTTGGCCGAGGGGATGGTCCATGCTGTGCGTGACGACAATTTCCATCCCGGCGTGCGCCGCAGTCAGGGCGAGGGGGAAGGCATTTTGCGATGCGGGTTTTATGATGACGATCTGCGCGCCAGGCCACGGTGGCGGCGTGTCTGGCAATTCCCAGTCGAGCGCGAGGGGAATGTTTTCGCGCTCGGCCAGATTGGCCCATGCGGAGGCATTGTATGGTGTGGGGTCTTCGAGGAATTCGAGGTTGCGGCGGATGTCGACGGACAATTGCGCGAGAAATTGGGTAGGGACGAGCGGCCCGCTCGTCCGGATCGAATCAAGCGGACGAGCGGGCCGCTCGTCCCTACCTTGGGCATTGGCATCCAAACGCCAGCGTAGCGGCAGATCGGCGAGGGCGTTGAGTGCGGCGGATTCGCGTTCGGGATCATGTCCGATCTTAAGTTTCGCGGCGGTGTAGCCATCGACGACGCACTCTTCAAAGGCGCGGCGCGGCGCGTCGGTCCAATCGGTGAAGAGGGCGTGGCTGCGGACTTCGGGGAGTGCGACGAAAAGCGAGACACCCGCACGGCGGGCTGCGGCGTCGGTGCGGGCGTGGCGCAGGGCGATGGTGGCGAGTGGTGAGGGGTGTTCGGTGGCCAGCGAAGTGAATTGCTCGGGAAGCGGAGCGTGCCCGAATTCCTCCCACGGATGCAGGTCGGCATAGCCGATTGTTTCATCTTCGAACTCGATGCGGAGAAGTGCACCCTTTCGCGGACCGCGTGCGGCGCGGGCCGGATCGGATCCGGGTTGCAGCGTGTAATGGTGCGTCCAAATTTTCACGGCAGGAGGAAAGCCAAGGCGAGGAGGAGTCCGAAGGCGGCGTGTAATGCGGCGGCTTGGGCAAGAAGTTGGTTGGTTTCGCGCGCGGGCGCAGCCTCGAGGTAGGCGCGGGCCAGCCACCAAGCGAGCGGCAGGGTCATAAGCGGCAGGAGAAAGGCCCACAAATATCCGAGCGGCAGCCAGAGAAGACCGAGGACGAAAGGCGCGATGACGAGCGACGCGTTTTCGCGGCGGGCGAAGGTCAGACCGAATCGCGCGGCCAGTGTCCGCTTGTTCGCCGCGCGATCTGTCTCGAGATCGCGCAGATTGTTCACCGCGAGCAGCACGCTGGAATGCAGTCCGATTTGCAGACCGGCGAGCACGGCGCCCGAGGAAAATTCCAGCGTGTTGAGGAAAAATGTTCCGGTCACGGCGAAGACGCCGAAAAAAAGCACGACGAAGATTTCGCCGAGTCCGAGATAGGCGAGGGGGAAAGGCCCGCCGGTGTAAGCGTAGGCGAGAAAAAGCGAAACAATGCCGAGCGCGAGAATCGGCCATCCGCCGTGCAGGACGAGCGGGATGGCGAGAACGGCGGCGAGGATCAGGAACACGGTGCCACCGGTCATTATGGCGCGGGCGGAGAGCAATCCGGCGCTCGTCGCGCGGATGGGCCCGAGCCGTTCCGCGGTATCCGCGCCTTTGGCGTGGTCGATGGCATCGTTGAAGTAGTTTGTCGCGATCTGGATGAAGATGGCGCAAATCAGGGCGAGCGCGGACGCCAACGGATCAAATCCACCCGCGGCGAAAGCCAGGGCGCAACCGGTCACCACCGGCACAATGGCTGCACCGAGCGTGCGCGGGCGGGCAGCGAGCATCCATGGGTTCATCGGGGTTGATGGCACGTGGATAGGCTGCGGAGGTCAATCTTTTGCGATGGAGGGATTGACCGCAGAGGGCGCGGAGGGCACAGAGGGGAGGATGAGGAATGGAAGAAATCGTCCATCGCCGGGGACGGCGACGCTACAAGCGCTGTTGCTGATGGCGGTGAGCTGTTGGGCTGGCGGGCGGATCGAAACGGTCATGATGGAGTCGGGGGATGAGTTGATTCCTTCGCGCGAGGTGCGGGTCTGGTTGCCGGTGGGTTATGACAAAGGGGAAGCGCGGTATCCGGTGATTTATTTCCATGATGGGCAGAATGTGTTCCGTCCGGGTGGACCCTTCGGTTGCTGGTTCGCGGAGGAGACGGCGGCGGAAGAAATGAAGGCCGGCCGCGTGCGCGAAGCGATCATCGTGGCCGTGCCAAACAACGAGGCGGACATGGGGAATGCGCGGGTCACCGAGTATCAGCCGCCGGGCGACACGAATCCGCGCGACCCGTCGCGCGGCCCGGGACTTTGCGATCACTACGGAAATTTTCTCGCCGGCAAAGTGAAGCCGGCCATCGACGGGAAATACCGGACGCTTCCGGACCGGGCGAACACGGTGGTGGCTGGTTCCTCGATGGGCGGACTCGTTTCGCTCTGGCTGGGATTGAACACGGATGTTTTCGGATCGGTTGGTGTTTTTTCGCCGGCTTTCTGGACGAGTCCGAATTTTACCAAGGCGATGATGGAGGGAACGAAGAAGGATGGTCTGCGCATCTACATGGATATGGGCACGCAGGAGAAAGGGAGCCTTACCGGCGATTACTGGAAAGATGCGTTGGCCGTGCGCGACGCCTTGCTCAAGCAAGGCTATGTCGAGGGCGAAGAGTTCCTGTGGAATCCGGGGGAGGGCGACGAGCACAACGAGAAGGCGTGGGCCAAGCGCTTGCCGGTGGCGTTGCGGTTTTTGCTGCTTGGGGAGAAGGCAGCAGCCCGCTGAGGCCAGCGGGCCCTACCGATGGGGGGGACGGCCAAAGGTGGATCGCGCCCTCCGGGCGCGATTGGTGGTTGGATTTATCGCGATGGGACATCGCGATCCACCTGGAGATCGAGTGCGGCGGCGATGGTGTTGGGGGAGTTTCCCTCGAGGCGGTTGTTGACGAAGAGGTAGCTGGGGCGGGGTGTAGGGGAGGTTTTGCTGCGCTGGATGAGGGTCTTGATCGCGGTGCGGGCTTCTTCGTTTTTTTCTTTGGTCTCAGCGTAGGGCTGGAAGCTATCGACGGCTTGCTGGTAGGCGCGGCCGGGACGGAGGAGGAAGCGGGCGGCGAGAAAATCGGCGGTGAAGGCCCCGGGCATGGCCATCTGCTCGTCAACGGGGGGCATTTTGGTCCAACTGTTGAAGACGTGGGCCACGTGGTGCGCGCGGAGGACGTCGAAGTATTCCGCGCGCAGCAGATTCGCGTTGCGCACCTCGACGCCGTATTGCCAATTGGCTGGGAGTTGCCCGAGGAAGACATCAAGCGCGGCGATGAAATCGCGGAGGCGGGCGAAGTGGGTCGGATAAAACGAGGAGAACTCGAAGATGAGGACGCCGGTTTTCGCGCGATGGGGGGAGAGCGGTCCGAGGAAGGCGTCGAGGAAAAGTTTGGCGTTGAGGAAATGTTCGTTGTCCGTTCCCGCGCGGTCGCCGAAGCGGTCGAGCTTGGGAAATTTTTTCACCGTGATCTCGTCGGTCACTTTGTAGCTGAGGCGGAAGCCATCCGGGACCTGCGCGCAGAGATTGGCCAGATATTTCTCCGACGGAAAACGGTAGTAACCGGCGTCGACGCAGACTGAGGGGAAAATCTCCGCATATTCCTCGAGGCACTCGGTCTCGAAGCGTTTGGTCGAGAGTTTCCCGCGCGTCAGATAGCGCTGCTCGTCGTAGATCTGTCCGAGCCAGCCCTCGTATTTCCACGAGGAGGTGCCGAGGTAGAGGTTTTTCTCGCGCGCGAGGCACCCTGTTTCCCGCGCGAGCGCGGCGGGGAGCGCGCGAGGAGTTGAGGGTTGAAAGTTGAGGGTTGAAAGATCGGAGCTTGGAGGGCTGGATTTTCCCTCAACTCTCATCGCTCAACTCTCAACTACATCAAGGCATTGAGCCTTGAGGTAAGATCGGCTTCGCTTTGCAGTCCGACGACTTGTCCGTTCACCTCGCCATTTTTGAAGAAGAGGAGGGTCGGGATCGAGGAGACGCCGAATCGGCTGGCCACGCCGGGGGCTTCGTCAACATTGACCTTGGCCACCACGGCTTTGCCGGCCATGGCATCGGCAATTTTGTCGAGAACGGGGGCAATCATACGGCAGGGTCCGCACCAAGGAGCCCAGAAATCGACCAGGACGGGAAGGGCGCCTTTGTTGATTTCGGTGTCGAAATTGCTGTCGTTGAGTTGCAGGACGTTGATGCTGGCCATGGTTTGCGTGGTGTTTTGGGTTGTTGTTTTTAGAGGTACATCCAGACCTGGATGCCAAGTGCGGCCAGGGCCACAAGGGTTGCGGCGAGGGCGAGGATGCCGGTGAGCGAATCGGGGGCGGTGTCGCCGGACGAAACTTCCTCCGGCGCGGCGGTCTTGATCGCGGGGGCGGGTGTGGCGGCGGCGCTGGCCGGGGCAATCTTCACCGTGGCTTGCGGGGCGGGGCGGGGCGCGGGGCTGGTTGCGATTTTAGAAGTGCCTTTTTTTAACTCGGCGGGTGAGGCGGGTTTGATTGCGGCAGGTGCGGCCATGGCAGGCCTCGGCACGGCGGAGGCTGGGGCCGGGGTGGGTGGCGCCGCGACACCTGAGAGCGAGGGTGCGGAGGGTTTGGGCGGCATGGGAACTCCGCCAGGAACCGGTGGTCCAGGTGGCTTGGGTGCCGAGAGAACCGGCGGCTTCGGGATGGCGGATGCGGGTGCTGCTGCAGGTGCGGCCATCGGGATGCCGGATGGTGCGGCGGGCTTCGGAGCAGGAGTGCCCGTGGGTGCGGGTGGCATGGGAGGCTTTGGTGGCATGGTGGGCGCGGGTGGCGCGCCAGCAATCGGTGGCCGCGGTGCGGCGACGGGCGCGACAGCCATTGGTTTCGGTGCAGGCGGAACGGCGGCGGGAAACGGTGGTTTGGGCGCGGCATGAGGCGCGATACCCATGGGTTTGGGGGGCATGGGTGGCGTGGCCAGTGCCGCGGGAGCACCGGGTGGCCTTGGCATGGCGGGGACGGCCGAAGGAGCGCCGGGAACACCGGCCTTGGGAGGAGCGGGCATGGTGGGGGGAGCACCGGCCGCGGTGGGAAGGGGCTTGGGCGGAAGATTGATCATGGCAGCTTCGCGTGGGTTGGCGGCGCCGGGGTTGCCGTCACGACGGGGCGGGAGGACAATGCGGACTGTTTCTTTTTTTGGCTCGTTCATGGTGGGTGATACAACTGCTGGCGGGTCGGCTTGAGCCTCTCGCCGCGGGAGCCTTGAATAATTATCTGTTGGCCAAGGGGTGTCAAATATTTCACTCGAACAGGGGAATTTTTGTGGCCAACTTTGATTTAGAACTTGCCCCGGGTCGGCAACCGGTGCATTCTTCGCCACTATTTTTTAAATCATATGGCAAAGACAGCATGGACAGAGCGCGAAAAGCGCAAGCGTAAAACGGTGGCCAAACACGCCGAACTGCGCGCCGAACTCAAAAAGAAGGGTGACTACCTTGCTTTGGCCCAGTTGCCCCGCAACGCCAGCCCGGTGCGTCTGTCGAACCGCTGCCGTGTCTCGGGTCGCAAGCGTGCTTTCATCCGCGAGTTCCAAATGTCGCGCTTGACCTTCCGCGAACTGGCCTGCGCGGGTTTGATCCCGGGCGTAACGAAAGCAAGCTGGTAGCAGGTGCCGCACGCGGCGCCGCCCGGTGCCGCCGATGATGTCGATCGCGCGCCGGAGCCGATGCTCCGACGTTTTGTCTTAAAGCGCGACCGATCCGATGATGATTTTCTTCCCCCCTCAAACCTTGGCTTCCGCTTTGCCGGAAGTGGCTGACGGTGCCGGCCTGCGTTTGCTGGCCGTGGTGGCGCTCCTTCTGCTCAACGGATTCTTCGTCGCGGCCGAGTTCGCCATGGTGAAACTGCGCGCGGGCGGTGGAGACGAGGATGATGATTTCGGCGGCCGCCGCAATGGCGCGCGGGTGCGCAAGATGCTCCAGAACACGCAACCTTACCTTTCGGCGGCGCAACTCGGCATCACTTTGACCAGCCTCGGGCTGGGCTGGGTCGGAGCGCCATTCGTGGCGCGCTTGCTCGAGCCGTGGCTGCGCTGGGTCGGCATCGGCAGCGAGACCGCGGTGGCGGTCATTGCCTTTGTGGCAGTGTTCTCCCTCCTCTCTTTTCTCCACGTCGTGGTGGGCGAACAGGTGCCGAAACTGCTGGCCATCCGCCGTGCGCGGAAAATCATGCTGTGGACGGCGGGGCCGATGCGGTTGTTCCACTTCACGCTGCGCCCGCTGGTTCGGGTGGTTGATTTTGCTTCCGGCTGGATCCTGCGCACCGTGCTGCGCACTCCGCCCGACCCGCGGTTGGCGGGTGAGGATACGGAGGATGAATTACGAACCCTTTTGCGCAACACGGCGGAAGGCAGCAGCGGGACGGTCAGCACATTGGGCCGCGAAATCCTGATCAACGCGCTCGACCTGCGCAAACGCGTGGTGCGCGACATTATGACACCGCGTGGCGAGGTGGTGTTCCTCGATCTGGAGGAAAGTTTCGACGACAACATCGGCACCGCCCTCGAATCGCGCCATACGCGTTTTCCGCTCTGCCGCGGGCGCTTTGATGACAGCACCGGCCTGGTCCACATCAAAGACCTGTTGGCCTTGGTGCAGGCGGACAGGACGGACCTTGCTTCGATCCAGCGCGATCTTCTGCATGTGCCGGAATTGATGCCGCTCGAGCGGTTGCTCAAACTGTTTCTCGGCAAGGGCGCGCATTTGGCCGTGGTGGTCGACGAATACGGCGGCGCGGTCGGGGTGGTCACGCTCGACAACGTGCTGGCCGAATTGGTCGGCGAAATCCAGGACGAGTTTGACACTGACGAAGAGGAATACCGCAAAGTCGGCGAAGACGAATTCGTCCTCGATGGCGGTGTGGCCTTGCACGATCTCGAGGAGATGATCGGCGTGGAAGTCGAGAGCACCGAGGTGAGCACGATCGGCGGGTATTTGACCCACGAACTCGGTCATTTGCCCAAGAAAGGCGAGACCGTGCGCATCGACGGATACGAGTTCACGGTGAGCCAGACCGACGGGCGCCGGGTGGTCAGCGTGCACGCCAAACGTTGCGCCGAACCTGTTGAGGCCGGGGAATCCGTCCTCTGATCAATCCCGAATCGCCTTGCGGGACCGCGTGGGCCGTTGTTTATTGAAAGCATCATGGCTTTGTCGGAAACACCTCCTTCCCGCGCGACGAGTGCGGCTGACGTCTCATCCAAGCATTTGGAATCCCCGCATCTGCGCGATCACGAATACGCCTTGGAGGAAGCGCGGTGGATGCTCGATCTGGTCAAGAAGCCGGCCAAGGAGATCTCGCTCGAGGCGCGGCAGCGGATTGCCGAGCAGACGGTGGAAAATTTCGCCCAGCACATCAATGCGGGGTTTCTCGAACACCGCAAGTCGGCCACCCTCGGCGGTGAATTCGCCTTCACCGAGTGGGAGGGCCAGGGCTCGCTGATCCGTGATGCCCTCGGGCGCGAGTTTATCGACATGCTCGGCGGCTTCGGGCTCTACAGCTACGGGCTGCGTCATCCGAAAATCATCGAAGCGGTCAAAGCGCAACTCGACCGCTCGCCGCAATACTCCCAGGAAATGCTCGATCCGCTGCGCGCGCAACTCGGCCGCGTCATCGCGCACATCACGCCCGGTGACATCCAAAAAGGCTTCTTCGCCAACAGCGGCACCGAAGCGATCGAAGGGGCGCTGAAACTGGCCAAGCTTTACACCGGCAAGAAGGGCATCATTTCGATGCAGAAAGGTTTCCACGGGAAGACACTCGGGTCGTTGTCCGTGACCGGCAAAGCGGTCTTCCGCCAGCCCCTCCTGCCCCTGCTCGAAGGCGTGCGTTTTGTACCCTATGGCTGCGCCTGTGCGGTGGAGAAGGAACTCGAAGCGGCCCATATGGTGGGTGACAGCATGGCCGCGGTCATCATTGAACCGGTGCAGGGCGAAGCGGGGGCTATTGTGCCGCCGCCGGACTTCCTGCCGCGCCTCCGCGCGATCTGCGATCATTACAAGGTTCTCCTCATCGCCGACGAGGTGCAGACCGGTTTCGGCCGTACGGGCAAACTTTTCGGCGTCGATCATTCGGGCATCACGCCGGACATCATGTGCTTCGGCAAAGCCCTCGGCGGCGGCGTGGTGGCTTGCAGTGGCTTTTTCTCCACCGCGAAAATTTGGAGCGTGATGGAACCGAATCCCTTCATGCACACCACGACAACGGGCGGCAATCCGATCGCCTGTGCGGCCGCCTTGGCCGCCATCGAGGTCATGTTCGAGGAAGACACTCCGGGCCAGGCCGCGCGCAAGGGCCACTACATGATGGCCAAGCTCAACGAACTGAAGGCACGCTATCCGGACATTTTAAAAGAGGTGACGGGTCAGGGCTTGCTCATCGGCATGAAATTCCCTTCATCGACCGTCGGTTACAAGGTCGCGCAGGGTATGTTCCATCGCCGCGTGTTGACCGCGGGGACCTTGATCAGCGCGGAAAGCATCCGCATCGAGCCGGCGTTGAATGTTCCGCAGGAACTGCTCGACGAGACGCTCAACCGTCTCGAAGACACGCTGAAGAGTGTGAAACTCGAGCCGGGCGATGTGCCGCCGGCCCCGCAGATGCACAGCTTCTCCAAGCCCGAGTGCTACGGTCCGTGCGGGTGGGGGACGAAGTGTTTTGCGAAGTCGTAGCGGCTTGCGGGGCGGGGTTTTTGCAACCGCAGAGGGCGCGGAGTGGAGGAAGATGTAGCGGCGGGTTTGCCCAAGGGCCGTCTCGCAGACTCGGCTCCGCCGCCGGTCGTTGGCGCTAACAGCCGTCGCCGGGGACGGCGACGCTACATTTTACCACCCGCGTTTGATGGTGAAGCCGTGGGATTCGAGGAGGGGGATGAGGCGGTCGGGTTGGTCGCCTTGCAGTTCGAGCGCGCGGTCTTTGACTGTGCCGCCGCAGCCGAGGGAGGCTTTCAGATCGTGGAGCAGAGCTTCGAGTTTTGGGTTGGTCCAAGCGGGGGAGAAGCCTTCGAGGACCAGGACGGTTTTGCCGCCGCGGTGGGCGGTTGAGCGGCGGAGGAGGAGGCGTTCTCCTTTGAGGGTAGGGCCGAGCGGCTCGCTCGGCCGGGAGGATGGAGGCGGTCCCGGAGGCAGCCGGTCCCTACCTTCTGTGGGAAGCTCGCGGCCCGGGAGGTCGAGGATCGCGAAGGGGTTGGCGAACGCGGCGGGTGCCGCTTCGGTCGCGATGCGTTGTTTCTTTTCGCGGGGCATGCGTTTCAGTGCGGGCGGTGGGCGGTGCCTGAGGACGGCCTCCATCCCATGAGAAATGTGCTGGAGGGCGAGCGTCCTCGCGAGCCGCTTGGCTTCGTTCCCATTGGTGCGACTTAGCGCAGCCAGCGCTTCTTTTTGATGTAGACGAGAGGAAGGATGGCAGAGAGGAACGTCAAAAGAATCGTGACGGGGAATCCCCACTTCCAGGACAGTTCGGGCATGTAGGAAAAATTCATCCCATACATCGTGCCGACGAGGGTGGGCGGGAGGAAGACGGCGGTGAGGATGGTGAAGACCTTGACGATCTGGTTCTGCTGCATGTTCAGGATACCCATGGAGGCCTGCTGCAGGTAGCGCACTTTGTCGTGTTCGAAGGCGAGGTGGTCTTTGATCCCGGCGACGTCCGCGGCCAGTTCGTTGACCCGGGCCTGCAACTCGGCGTCGGTGAAGCCGTCGACTTCGGCGTTGAAGTAGCGGACGACGCGGGCGAGTTGCAGCACGCTCTCACCGCTCTGCGAGATGAAGTCTTCGTAGCGCGAGAGTTCGGCCAGGAGTTCGCTGATCTCGGTCATGGTTCCGGTCTTGCCGGTGCCCAATTCGGTCGGCATCTCGGCAATATTTTTTGACAGCTGTTCGAGGTCGGTGCCGACAGCTTCGACCCGGTCGGCCACGGTTTCGCTCAGGGCAAAGAGGAGGCCCCATAGGATTTTTTTCGGATTGTCGTAGAGGTGGGCCCGGCGGCGGATGCGCTGGGCAAAAATGGCCACGGGCATGAGTTCGATCTCGTGCAGGGTGACCACGCAGTCCTCGTGGAGAATGAAGGTGAGCTTGTTGACCCGCGTGGCGTTTTCCTCGTCTTTGCTGACCAGGCCCATGGTCATGAAGAGCGTGTCGTCCTCGTGGTAGATGGTCGGATGCTGGAGGGTGAGTTCGATGTTGAGGGCCGCGCGCAGGATGTCTTTTTCTTCCGGCGTGGGGCGGAGGACATCGATCCACAGGGCGCCGCGCATTTCCTCCGCGGATTGCACTTCGCGGGTGAAGCGGAACGTGCTGTTGTCTTTGAAAAATGCGGTGATCATGGCCGGGTGGTGTGCGGTTCTCCTCCCGGGACGCCGTATTGCGCCGCGTGGCTGGGCGAGGGCGATGATGTCTTCGTCTCCTGGCCTTCGGGTTGCAGGTGGTGGATGAGGAGAAGAACGCCGGCGATGAAAAGGTAGAGCCCGATCACCGCCCAAATGACTTCGGTTTCGAGGGCGTGTTTCGGCTTGGCCGGCGCTTTCTTCGGATCAGGCATGGCGAGGGCGTCCGGGGAGGAGACCCTGCACCTTTGCCCGAAGCTCCGCATGGAAGAAAGCAAAAAGGGCGTCCTCGCGGAATGAGAAAGTAGAAGCGGAGTCCCCGCCTCTTCTGCTTTATGTCCGCGGGCTGAAAGAACGAAGGGCGTTCCCTGCGGAACGCCCTTGGTGAATGAACGACCGGCGCCGGGGACGGCGCCGCTACATTTTGGAGTTACGCGTCGGCCGGAACCGCGCCTTGATCGCGATCTTTCATCGCGGCCCGGCGGCTGAGTTTGACTTTGCCGCGGTCGTCGACCCCGATGCATTTGACCCAGATCTGGTCGCCGACTTTGACCACGTCTTCCACTTTGTTCACGCGGAAGTCGGCCAACTCGGAGATGTGAACGAGGCCGTCCTTGCCGGGCATGACCTCAACGAAGCAGCCGAATTCTTTGATCGTGACCACGGTGCCCTGATACATCTCGCCGACTTCAATTTCCTTGATCATGCCGGTGATGATTTCCTTGGCCCGGCGCAGGCTGTCGCCATTGCTCGAGTAGATGTGGACCGAACCGTCGTCCTCGATGTTGATCTCGGCACCGGTCTCCGCGACGATTCCTTTGATCGTTTTGCCGCCGGGGCCGATGAGGAGGCCGATTTTGTCGGCCGGGATCTTCACCGTTTCGATACGCGGGGCATACGGGCTCATTTCCGTGCGGTGTGAGGCGAGGGCCGCGTTCATGACCTCGAGGATTTTGCCGCGGGCCTCGGTTGCTTCGTCGATGGCCTGCTTGAGGATGTCGAGGGGCAGACCGGGCAACTTGAGGTCGAGCTGGAAGCCGGTGACGCCTTGTGAGGTGCCGCAGAGTTTGAAGTCCATGTCGCCGAAGTGATCCTCGGAGCCGAGGATGTCGGTCAGCGTGGTGTAACGCTTCATCGCGCCGCTTTCATCGTGTTCACTGACCAGGCCGACGGAGATGCCGGCCACCGGGCGCTTGATCGGCACGCCGGCGTCCATGAGGGCGAGCACGCCGGAGCAAACGCTGGCCATGGAAGTGGAACCGTTGGATTCCATCACTTCGCTGGTCACGCGGATGGCGTAGGGGAATTCGTTCTCCGGCGGGATGACCGGGCGCACAGAGCGCTCGGCAAGGGCGCCGTGGCCGATTTCGCGGCGGTTCATGCCGCCGAAGCGGCCGGCTTCACCGACGCTGAAAGGCGGGAAGTTGTAGTGCAGGATGAAGCGCTTGGTCGCTTCGCCGCCGGCGTAGGTGTCGAGGTTTTGCGCCTCGTCAGCCGGGGCGAGGGTCGCGAGGGCCATGGCCTGCGTCTCACCGCGCTGGAAGATGGCGGACCCGTGGGCGCGGGGCAGCATGCCGACTTCGGCTTCGAGTTTGCGCAGGTCATGCAGACCGCGTCCGTCGCAGCGTTCTTTGCGATCGAGGATGCTGATGCGGAAGGCTTTCTTCTGCAGGTAGTCGAAGGCTTGGCCGATGGCGAACGGGGTCGCCTCGGGGAATTTCGCCTTGATCGCGGCGTCGACTTCGCTGCGCAGGGCGCCGACCGCTTTGGAGCGGGCGACTTTGCCCGACGTGTAGAGGGCGGCCTCAATGCGGTCGCCGGCCACGGCGTACGCGATTTCGAGCATGCCGGTGTCCACTGCAAGCGGCGGGTATTCGCGCTTGGGCTTGCCGGATTTGGCAGCCAACTCGCGCTGCATGGCGATGAGTTTGCGCACCGGTTCCTGCGCGAAATCGAGGGCGGCTTTGAAATCGGCCTCGGGCAGTTCGTCGCAGGCGCCTTCGATCATGATGACTTGGTCTTCTTTGCCGACGTAAACGAGGTCGAGGTCGCTCTGTTCACGCTGGGCGTGGGTCGGATTGATCACGAATTCGCCGTTGACCCGGCCGATGCGGACGGCGCCGATGGGGCCGTCAAACGGAATGTCCGAGACGGTCAGGGCGGCGGAGGCGCCGTTGATGCTGAGCATGTCGGGGTCGTTCTCGCCGTCGGCGCTGAGCATGATGGTGATGATCTGCGTCTCGAAGAAGTAGTCCTTCGGGAAGAGCGGGCGGAGCGGACGGTCGGTCATCCGCGCGGTGAGGATTTCCTTTTCGGATGGGCGACCTTCGCGCTTGAAGTAGCCGCCGGGGAATTGGCCGGCCGCGGCCGCCTTTTCCTTGTAGTCGACGGTCAGCGGGAAGAAGTCCTGGCCTTCGCGCAGTTTGGTTACCGAAACGGCGGTGACCAGGATGATGGTGTCGCCGGAGCGAACGGTAACCGCGCCGTCGGCGAGTTTGGCAATTTTGCCGGTTTCGAAGGTGATCTCATTTTGGCCGACGGGGCCCGAGATGATGGTGTGTGACATAGGGTGTATTTACGGTTTTTGGTTGGCGAACACCGGCCCCGTTTCATCCCAAAGCACAGGATGCAAGGCTCCACAGGGGAGACCTGAAGCCCAGGCTGGGGTCTGAAGGACGGGGACGTGCGTTCTGATGGCTGGCAAATGAACCGCCGCGAGCGCGGCGGTCCGGGTTATTTGCGAAGATTGAGACTTTCGAGGAGCTTGGTGTAGCGCTCGACGGCCGTGTCTTTCAAGTAATCGAGCAGGCTGCGGCGGCGGGCCACCATCTTGAGGAGACCGCGGCGGGACGAATGGTCCTTGGCGTTCCCCTTCAGATGCTCGGTCAAATGGTTGATGCGCTGGGTGAGGCGCGCGACTTGCACGTCCGCGCTCCCGGTGTCTTGATCATGCAGCGCCACGCTGCTCACGGCTTCCTTGGTCATAAATGCGAAATTGGGATATTAGCGGGAAAGCGGTGTGGGGCAAGGGGGAAGTTTGGAAAGAGAGGGCGGAAAGCGGAAACTGGTGGGCTGAGTGAGAAGGTGGGGCGGCTGGAGCCGAGGCTCGGCCAGACAGCATTAGCCTAAAACCGTAGTCGAAAGTTGAGTGATGAGAGCCGGAGTCCGCCGCGGCGGACTCCGGCTCTCACCCATAAACTCTCAAAGCTCTTGCTGGGGTAAACCGACATTAAATGGCACACCCTCCATTTGCAGCCTGGAGAACACCGTGGTTTCTGCAGGGTTCCGGCTCAAATTCGCGGGACGAGGGACCCGGTTTTCAGAGGTCTTAGCGCGGGACGCGGTTGATGCGCCAGCGGAGGTAGAGCACGCCGGCGAGCAGGGCAAAGAGTGTGCCAAGGAGGACGGTGTTCCAAGGAAAGGGCGGTGGCATGATCGTATCGACGAGGAGCACGGTGGTGGGAGGAAGATCGCCCGATGGTCCGGTCGGAACGGCGCGCCAGTAGGTGCGTGTCCCGGCGGGCAGGCCCTCGATGCGGGCCGCACACACCGTCAGCTTGCGTCCCTCGGATTCCGTCTCACCGAGGCCGAGGATTTCAACGGTCGCTTCGGGTGGGTCGAGGATTTCGAATTTGGGTGCGCCGGGGATGCCGGTTTTCGGATCAAGGGGGGCAATCATCGCGCCGCGTTCGAGGCGGAAGCCGCGGACGTCGAGTTCGCGCGCGAAGGCGATCTGCAGGAAGGCGCCGGTGCGTTCGGGTTTGCTGCCGGCGGACGCCATAGCGGTTTCTCGGCCATATCTGCGGGTGGTCGGGGGCGCGGCGGCGGAGGGCGCTAACCTGGTTCGCTCGGCCGCCGCGGGTGCCGGGCCGGGAGCAGGTTGGTCTGCGATGCCGACGATTTTGTTATCGCGGATGTGGAACGGAATCGAGACGGGGCGCGCGGCGCCGCCATCGGGTGTGGCGACCAGACGCCACTCATCGGTGCCGAGGCGTGACTCTGCGATGGGTTGTCGACCGGTGGGTGCTTCGTCGGAGGGCATCGCCGTGGGGTCAGATCTTACGATCGGCGTTTCGAGGAATTTGGTGATTCGGCCGGCCAAGCTCTGCAGCCACCCGAGCGGCCCTTCGTGTGGCGCAGGCGGATGGTAATCCTGCCACGCGCTACTGCTTTCCGTGCGGTGCTGGAGGGTGAAATCCTTCCAACCCGTTTTTTCGACCCAAGTGATGGCCGGACCTTCCGGGGTCGATGCGTAGCGGATGTCGGTGCTGAGGGCGAAGTCTGCTGGCCGGGGGGTGGGCGATGGTGTGGCTGATGGTGTCGGCGTGGGGGAACTGGCCGGGGCGATGCGTGCGGTGACCGGGATCGTGACCTCTTTTCCGCGGGAAGAGATGGTTATTTCGGCTGGAGCGGCTTGGTCCGGCTTGAGGCGCAGTTCCAGCGGGATGGCCATTTCTGTTCCGGGGGGAAGAGTGAAAGCTGTGGCGCCGCTGGCCGGACTGATTGATTCGGACGGAAGCAATTTGCCTTCGGCGGGTGTGCCCCCATCGTTGCCGAGGATCAAGGAAGCTCTGGCTACGGTCCCGGGTCTGACCTCCGCGAAGTCGGGTGGCGCGACAATACGGAGTGCGGCAGGAAGCGCGGGAGCGCTGAATTCGCGCAACTCGGCCTGGCCTTCACTTTCAAAGCGGACGCCGAATGGCGGCAGGTATTCTTTGCGCTCAGCCGGGATGCGCAGGATGACTTCCGCGCTTTCGCCCGGTCCGAGGGCAAAATCGGCAATGGCTTCGACGGGGCTCTCCGGCGGAAGGCCAATGGATATGGTGCGCGGACGCGCCGACTGGTTTTTTACCACGGCGGTGGCGATGCGTGATTGGTCCGGGTTGGCCGAGAATGTTTCCTCCGCTATCTCAAGAGCGAGCGGCGGAAGGCCCAGGCCTTTGAGGATGAGCAAGGCCGGATCGCCGGCGACCGGTTGAAGAGGGAAACGGAATTCGCCGGCCCGTTCCGGGGCAAAAAGCAGAGGGATGCGGGTTTTCTCGCCGCGGCGCAGAACAAAGCTGCCATCGTCCTCAAGAGTGAACGGTTCCGTTGGTCGGAGGAAACCGGTGAGGATACCGCCGCCGATGTTGGCCAACTCCACCATGCGCCGAGTCGGGGGATCTCCCGGCGCGGCCGGTCCGAAATCGAGCAACTCCGGCATGATGGACAGCACCGGGGTGGCGTCGATGATCTTGATGATGACGCGCCCGCGTCCGGTTCGTCCGGTGATCCCGGCCTTGACCTCGAACGCGAAGGTGTCGGTGACCGAATCCTCGTCGTCGCCGTGGGTGTAGGTGAGGTAGGCCGGACCTTGACGCTCGGGTCCATTGTATTGTTCGAGTCCCGAGAGCCTGCCGTGATCTGGCTTGGTCAGCGGGCGGGCGGTCAGCGGATTGAGGTTGCGTTCGAACCCGCGCAGCGGAATGCGCACGCTCCCTCCCCGCGCGACCTCCACTTCGACATTCTCGGCTTTGGGCGTGACGCGCTCCGGTTTTTTGGCCGGACTGTCCGTACTCTGCGCTGCGAGGAAAATCGCCAGACAGGCGAACAGGCGGGGACTCACCGGGCCACAGAAGCAAATGGGTTGGAAAAAGGCGAGCCGAACCCTATTTTGCGGTCCATGAGCGGAGTCTTCAGATGTGCGCTGGTGGCCGCGGTCTTGGTTGTCGCGCCGGCCGCGGCGGAGGAAGCGTCCGAACCCGCGCTTCGGGGGCCCGGCGAGTTGATCGTCGCGCAAGATCCTCCGAAGGTGGTGCCGCGCGTGTTGGACCGCGCGACTCCGGATAACACGCGGATCGTTGTCTCACTCGGCCGGCAGCGTGTTTATCTCTACGTGGACGAGGAAGTGGCGATCGACGCCCCGGTCTCCACAGGAAAGCGTCGCGGACAGACTCCGACGGGGGATTTCACGGTGATGCAGAAGGAGACAGAGCAAAGTTCGAATTTGCACGGGGATTTTGTCGATCGCGACGGCAATGCGGTCCGTCACGGTGCGAGCACCCGTATCGACGCGGCGCCGAGCGGCACCACATTCCGCCCGATGCCGGTGCGGTATTTTCTGCGTCTCGATGATGCCGGGCTCGCCCTGCATGCCGGGCGGCTGCCGGGTTACCCGTCAACGGATCGGGCGGTGCGTTTGCCGGTGGATATTGCGCCGCTGATTTTCCAGCGCGTCAAGCAGGACACGCCGGTGAAGATCGAGGAGTAGGGGGAGGACGGAGAGGGAGGAGACTCGAGGACTGAGTGACGGGTGGATCGCGCCGTCCCGGCGCGATCAGTAGGCGCGAAATCGTTTCAACGGCCGATATTTTTGAGCGGGGCGCCGGCGAGGAGTTTCTCTTCGATCGACTCGAGGGAGACTCCCTTGGTCTCGGGCACGAGGGCGAGGAAGAAGACGATGAAGACGGCATTGAGCGCGCCGTAGAGCAGGAAGGTGTTTCCGGGGCCGAGGGTGTTCAACATGGTGAGGAAGGTCATGCCGACAATGGCATTGGCCGTCCAGTTGGTTACCGTGCTGCAGGTGATGCCGAAGTCGCGTCCGGCCAGCGGGAAGATTTCCGCGCAGAGGATCCAGATGATCGGTCCGGCGCTCATGGCGAAGCCGATGATGAAGACGACGAGCGCGGCGACGGCGAGGTAGCTCATGGTCAGTCCTCCGTCCGCATTGGCGCCGATGCCAAGGTGGAAGAGGGTGCCGAGCGAGAGCATGCCGAGGCCCATGACGAGGAACCCGGCGAACATCATCGGTTTGCGTCCGAGCCGGTCGACAAATGCGATGGCGATGAAGGTGGCCAGCACGTTGATCGTGCCGATAAGGACCGTGCCCCACATTTGCTCGGCGGTGGTGTTGAAGCCGGCTTCCTGCAGGATGCGCGGGGCGTAATACATAATGACGTTGATGCCGGTGAATTGCTGGATGACCTGCAAGCCGACGCCGAGGAAAACGGCGCGGCGGAAGTTGCGGTTGTCGCGGAAGAGGGAAAAGCCCTTTTGTTTGATCCTGAGGCCCGCTTCAATCTCGGCGAATTCGCGTTCCGCCTCCGCATCGCTGTTGGCCAGACGGCGCAGCACTTGGAGCGCCTGGGGGCCGCGCTTCTTGAGCACCAGCCAGCGCGGGCTCTCCGGCAGAAAAAGCATACCGA
>Ga0247842_10003229_pt1 | contig 22426 bp, 16 predicted proteins | sample LaCruzMarch2015__3_FD_192411 | JGI IMG/M metagenome (GOLD analysis project Ga0247842, IMG submission 192411) | Freshwater microbial communities from meromictic Lake La Cruz, Castile-La Mancha, Spain - LaCruzMarch2015_19m | ecosystem: Environmental > Aquatic > Freshwater > Lake | place: Spain...
TGGGGGTAGGCGGCGGCGTGGTGGCCTGGGCCAGCGTCCACTCCGCCAGCGTCAGGTCACCAGAGCGCCAGTCCTTGTTCCAGTGGATGAAGCCGACGTTGATGCCGATCTGGGCGCCGAGGCTGGCCTCGAGGCCGGCCTTGAGCGTCCACCAAGGGGTGGCGCGGGTGTCGGCGGCGAGCTTGGCGTAGCCGTCGAGGCGCATGAAGGGGCCGGCGGCGGCGTAGAGCTTGAGGCCGAGCTGGGCGCCGGCGTAGCCTTTCAGCGAGCCGCTGGCGGAGAGAGTCGGCGGTACGTAGCTGGCGCTGCGCGAGAAGCCCGTCAAGGTTGTGAAGTTGCCGTCCTGGTAGCGCAGGCCCAGGGTGCCCGAAGCCTCGTAGTGGACGCTGGTCTCGACGCCCACGCCGAACTCGCCGTTGGCGCCGACGAAGATCGAGAGCTCGGGCTGGAAGTAGAGCGGCACCGGGCCCACCCAGACGGTGAAGCCGATGAGCTGCCCGGCCCCCCAGGTGGCCAGCGTCTTCTCCTTGGTGAAGCTCAGCTCCTGGGTGACGGAGGCCTTGAGGTCGGTGCTCACCGTGGTCGTCTCGCTGGCGACGAAGCTCTTCACCTCGCCCCAGCTCACGTCGCCGGAGACGTGCACGGTGATGCGCAGCGTGATCGTGCCGCTCACGCTCACAGGGCCGAGGTCGGCGCCCAGGCCCCAGCTCTTGCTGATGCCGACGTCGGTGAGGCGGAAGGTGAGGAGGCGCGAGTCGCGGCCGTCGGCGCGGCTACGCACAAGCTTGACGCCGGGCGTCGCAGTGGTGGCAGCGTCGGTAAAGTCGCTCTCGGTGATCGCGTGGTCGGCGCTGAACTGGGCGCACTCGAGGGCGTCCTCGAGGTAGGCCGCCTCGGTCATCACGGCGGCGCCGCCGCCGGCGACCGCCGTGACCTTGCGAAAGACGCCCGCGGGCAGGCCGGCGGTGGGCTCGCCGATCATCACGTCGCCGGGGGCGAGGTCGGCGGTTTGCGCGGCGTTCGCGAAGGTGTAGGTGGAGCCGTCGGCAGTCGCGGCGCCGGCCAGGGTCGCCGGGCTGAGCACCTCGGTGGTCTGCGGGATCACGGTCGGCGTCGAGGCCGCGCAGGCGAGGCGCAGGCGGGCGGCAGGCAGGGTGCCCGCCCAGAAGGTCGTGGCGGCGAAGGCGCCGCCGTCCGAGGCGGCCACGGTCAGCTTCGAGCCGGAGGGGCTCGTCGTAGCACTGAGGACCACGGCGTCGGCGCGGCCGTCGCTGGTCACGTCGCCGCAGGCGAGCGTGGCCGAGGCCCAGTCGAGGGCGCCGGCGGCGCTCTTCCACCAGCTGGTCGGGGCTGAGAAGGACGTGCCCGTACTCTCGCCGACCAGCAAGGCGGCGCTGCGGCCGACGGCGTTCATGAGCAGCACGGCGTCACCCTTGCCGTCGGAGCCCACGTCGCCGCAGGCTAGCTTGGCGCGGGCGGCCTGGAGGGCGCCCTGCCACCACGACGAGCGCTGGAGCTTGGCGCCGCTTGAGACGAAGACGTCGAGGCGGGCTGCAGAGGGGGAGGCGCGGTAGAGGCTGATGAGCTCGTCCTTGCCGTCGGCGTTCACGTCGGTGGCGGCGATCTGGGCGCGCGAAGAGGCGTAGGGCTGCGCGCGCCAAGCCGTCGTACGCGCCATCGTGACCTCTGTGAGGGTGTCGAGCTGCGCGCCCGTCTGCGTGGTGAACAGGTAGACCGACGACTTGGTGGCGCTTGAGCCGTAGAGTACGTAGGCGTCGTCGAGGCCGTCACCGTTTGCGTCGCCGACGCAGAGCTTGGCGCGTCCCCAGGGCAGAGCGCCGCTCCAGGCGGTGGTCTGCACGTACTTGCTCCCGTCCGAGAGGAAGGCGTAGAGGGCGCTCTTGCCGGCTCCGAGGTTGTAGAGCACGAGGGCGTCGGGGTAGCCGTCTGCGTTCAGGTCGCCGCAGGCGAGCTTGGCCTTGGCGGCGTCGAACTTGCCCTTCGCGCTCTTCCAGAAGAGGTTCTGCGTGAAGGCCGAGCCGTTCGAGGAGAAGGCGTAGAGGGCGCTCGTGCGGCCACCGAGATCGTAGAGGCTGGCAGTGTCGAGGCGGCCGGACTCGTTGGCCGCGGCGGGCGGCGCCTGGAAGCCGGCGGCGAAGGCCGCCGGGGGCGCCGCGGCCGCGCCGCCGAGAAGCAGGGCGGCAAGAGGCGCCAGCGCAAGAGTCGTGGTCAGCGCCCGCAGGGAAAGCCCGCGTGCCTTCGTCTTGGTGCGTCTCATTGCTTGCTCCTTCGGTCTTGCCCGGGGTCCGCGGCTCGATTGTAGCTACGCTGTCCCCACTATCGGCATCGGCATCGGCGAACGTGAATGCGCGCCCTATCCCCACACGATGGGTTGCAGGCCGACCGCCGGCCATAGCTCCTTCGCACCGCGAGCGCGTCGCGCAGCGGGTTGTGTCATTGAGCGTCAGCGGATGGATTCTGAGCCCATCCAGGGCTGGTCCTCTGAGGAGGCTGCAAGAGCCTTCGCACAGAATCGAGGTTGGGCGAACCGCGGCGCGACAAGGAAGCACACCGGCCGATCCCCGACGCTGCCTGTGTCGGCGGGTCAGGTGGCCTGCGGCCGCCGGCGTCGAGGAGGTCAGTCGGTCGCGCCGCTCACCTCCCACTTGTCACTGATGGGAAAATAGCCCTTCCGCTCTCATTTCCACCCGCTGCGGGTGGCGAAGCCGCCAGCGAAACTGAGGGGAGAATAGCTCCTTCAGGCAGCCGGCTCCTGCAGCATGCCCGTGTCTCCGTGCTTCAGCGTGACCGTATCTCCGTCCTCCGCCATGACCGCGTCCTGCAGCGTGACCGTATGTCCGAGCGCTTCCAGGCGACGCACGAGCCGCCGGGTCTGGCGCTCGGGATCGCGGCTCAGGAAGTAGTCGCCGCCGAGGTCACGGTAGAGCTCGCCGGTCGAGAGCATGTGCCAGCAGGCGCAGAGCATCGAGTGCTTGACGGCGCCCAGCGCGCGGCCGTGCCCTATCCTGGGCCGCAGGCGCCGGTAGAGCGCCTGCAGGTAGCTGCCGTTCTTGCGCGTGGCGGCCAGGGCGGCTTCACTCCAGCGCCACGTTCAGCCACTTCGAGCCCTTGCGCGTGCGCCCCGAGCGCCGTTTGCCGGCGGACTCGTGGTTGCCGGGGCACTGGCCGGCCCAGGAGGCGAGATGCCCGGCGGAGGGAAAGCGCGTCATGTCGAGACCGATCTCGGCGAGGATGTTCTCGGCGCTGCGGCGCTCGACGCCGGGGATGCTGCGCAGCAGCTCAGGCGGCCGCGGCGTGGGGGGCGAGCGCCTCGCCGATCGCCTGCGAGAGGCGTTCGATCTGCTGGCCCGTGGAAGTCGAGATGGGCGAGGATGGCGCCGACGAGCAGGGCGTGACGCGCGTCGAAGCGGCCTTCGAGCGCCTCGCGCAGGGCCGGCAGCTTGGCGCGCAGGCGGCCGCGCGCCAGATCGGCGAGCACCTCCGGGTCGGTCGTCCCGGCGAGCAGCGCGCCCGGCATCGCGCGCCCCGAGACGCCGAGGACGTTCGTGGCCACGCAGTCGAGCTTGACGCCGGTGTCCTCAGGGCGCCTTGTGCAGGCGATCGGCCTCACGCTGGCGCTCGCTGACCTGCGTCTTGCGGCAAGCGGGTGAGCAGGCGCAGCGCACGGATCGGCTGGGGCGGTACGAAGCTCGCTCTGAGCAGCCCCGCCTCGGCCAGCTGACAGAGCCAGGCGGCGCCCGAGACGTCGGTCTTGCGGCCCGGCACCTGCTTCACGTGATGGGCGTTGACGAGCACGAGCTCGAAGTCGTCCTCCAGCACGTGGAAGATCGGCTTCGGAGTAAACGCCCGTGGCCTCCATGGCGACCTGCGTGACCCCGTGCGCCTTGAGCCAGTCGCGCAGGACCAGGAGGCCGCGCACCGTGGTCTTGAACTGCTCCACGCGCGCGACCCGCCGCCCACCTTCGTCGGCAGCCCGCACGCACGCTGTCACCTGCGCCTTGTGGACATCGAGCGCCGCGGGGCGCTCCACGATCACGTCCATGACAACCTCCCCCCCTGAGAACGACACGACCCGTCGCCCACCAGGGACCTCGAAAGCCGACGAGTCTGAGGAGCGTGCTCTAAAGGCGACAGTCCCGGGGTCCGGGCGAGGTCCCCACGCCGAACTGACTACGGGCTCAAAGGCGCCACAGAGAGACGGGGCGTCAGCGGACGACGCGAGCATCATCCCTCATTTTCACCCGCCGCGGGTGGCGTTGTGCCCGCCAGGAGAACTGGGGAAATAGCCCTTCCGCTCTCATTTCCACCCGCCGCGGGTGGCGAAGCCGCCAGGGAAACTGAGAAGGAACACCGCGCCACCGGCCAGCCACGCAGCGCAGGCGGCGCTGACCGAGCCGTAGGTGCGGTACGTCTCCCCACCTTGCGCTGCACCTTCCAGAACCGTTCCCGTTTTCGAACGATTCCCTCGATCTTGTCCTCGCGGTAGGGATTCATCAGGAGCCGCGGGCTGCCGGGATCCGAGCTCTCTCCGATAATCACCGACTTGCCGATTCCCTGGTCCTCGGGCCGGCCTTCGGCGGCGGCCCAGCTGCCGTCATCGTTCCTGCTGAGGACGCCGCACTGCACACCGTCGAGGCCGTAGACCACGCGCAGAGTCGAGCCGCTCCGCTGCGCCGTGCCGATCTTCTTGCCGGCGGCGTTCTTGACCACCCAGGTCTTGCCGGCCAGCGCCGACGCGGGAGCCGCCAAGCCCACGCAGATGGCGGCGGCGACGAGAATCAAGACGCAGCGCCTCATGATGCCTCCTTCGTTGCTCCAGCGCGATGCAGTGCTACGGCCTGGCCAAGAGCACGATCTATGGAATGGCTGATCACCGGCCTCGGGCGTGGAAGACGAGCTCGCCAAGAGCCACCCGCCTCTGCGACCTCGATCAGCGCCCGTGAAGACTGTAAGTGCAGCCACCTGCGGCGCGACTGACGCACGCCGACACCCACTTGCCGCCCCAGCACCCGCATTCCTGCCGGCTTGGCATTTCACGGCCGAACTCCGGCCGGCCAACGCCCTCGCGGGCACCGCCGGCCCCGTGCGTTTCGCCATGCCGATGAGAACGATCATGGAGCGTCTCACTGTGCCTCCTGCCTCGACTGCCATATCCTCGCCCGCGATTGCGCTTGCCACTGCTTGCTGGTGTCTCCTCCTGCACAACAACCCGCCCCTGCAGCGAGAGAGAAGGGCCCGCGCACGAATCTGCGTGCGCGCTTCTCGCACGCGCTATCTCACCGTGAACGGGAGCCACAGCGTCGTGGCGGCGCGGTATGCGGCGGTCTTGGCGACCTGTGCCCGCATGCGGTAGGCGCCCTTCAGGGCGGGCGCGTACTTCCAGCTGTAGTTGCCCACGGGGCGGCTGCTGGCGGAGGTCGTCTTGACCTTGATCCAGGTGAGGCCCCTCTTCATCTCCACGCTGAGCACGACCCTGCTGCCGATGAGGCTGAGGGGCGCGACGGTGCCCGAGGCCGTGACGATTTGGCCGAGCCTCACGCCGCCGGAGGTGAGGCCGCCCAGTGTGAGGCTGACCGTGGGAGTGGGTGTCGGAGGGGACACCGCCGGCTTCCAGACTGGGTCAGCCGCGTTCGCCATGAGAAGGCGAGACTCAGTGCCGTCAGATGAGAGCAAGAATGTGTCCGGGACTTCCGCGCCACCGTCATAGGACGAGCAGGCCAGCCAACGTCCATCCGGAGACCACGTTGGCTGAAGCCAAGAGCTCTCGGACTGCTGCGTGATGCGAAGAGCGCGCTCCTTGTGCGTCCGCATATCGATGATGGCAACGTGCGCGGGCTGCCCCGGGTAAGTGCTCGAGGCGTCGAAAACGCAGGCTGCGATCTCTGTTCCGTCGGGGCTCCAAGCCGCATACCACATCGGGCGGCCCCCACGCTGACTCGGGAAAGGCACAAAGAACTGGTTCGTACCTACGTCGAAGATCTCAGCCCAGCCACCCCCTTGTCTGAACCAGGGGCTAGGGGCCTATCCCGGTAGGTCTGCACGCACGGATGCGCCCGTGGACACGTCGCGGATGCGGCCCCTCCCCGGCTCCCAAGTAGCTGGGCTACGAGGGAACCGTCTCGTGACCGCCCCGCTCGGTCCACGAACGCCCCGCACGCACATCCCTACCGGGATAGGCCCTAAGCAAGAGCTGGGCGCCGTCGGGTCGCCACGAGAGTCGGCGGATTCCTCCATAGGCTCCGCTCATGTACAGCGGGCCCAGGCGGCGCTGACGCGAACCGTCGGGGTGCACCAGGAAGAGCTGGTGCTCGAAGATGCCTCCCGGAACGTCGAAGGTCGACGCCATGGCGGCGACCGTGATGTCTGCTCCTCCCGGCGACCAGGCCACGATATCGACGCCGCGCGCCATGCCGGGCTCATCTGTGCCCGGCATCGTCTGCGCGGTGAGCGTGAGCGGCACGTGGCGCTGATTCGCGCCGTCGGCGCCCACCAGCCAGAGTTCGGCGTCGCGTGTGTACGCGATTGTGCTGCCGTCGGGAGACCACGTGGGATCGCTCTCGTACGCGTCCGTCGTGGTGAGGCGGCGTTCGTTCGTGCCGTCCGCGTTGATGACCCAGATATCGCTGTCCCGCACGAACGCGATCTGTCCCGAGGGAGCGGCAGACGGAGCCCCCGGGCACTTGATGATCCCGCGGATCTCGCCCCTCCCATCAGAGAGGGTGCCGCCGGTGAGAGCTATCGTGCACGTGCCGCGGTCTGCGGCGAGGCCGTTCTGCTCGACGATCGTGACGGACGATCCGCTCACGGCCGTCACGACCGCCACGTGGCCACCGGTGTCATAGGTGGTGGGAGTGGCGCGCTCGCCGAGCCAGACGACGAGGTCGCCCCAGCCGAGCCCGGTGATCGAACCATTCGCCTGCCGGGTGAGCCCCAGGCCTGGAGCGACGTCGTACATCTGGTAGGCGTACTGGACGGGCCAGTGCGTCGCGCCGACCCAGCCCTTCTGGTTGTAGAAGCGCTGCGCCAGCTCGACGCACTGCCAGCGGACGCCCCATCCGGAATCGCCTTCGGCGTCCCAGGGCACGGGCGCGGGGGAGTTGCTGTAGACGTCGATGCGGTTCCAGCTCGACGCAGGTACGAAGACTTCGCCCCAAGCAAGGGCCGCCGCGGGAAGCGCCATGAGAAGGACTGCGGCGATGAGCGCTGCCAGCGTCAGACCGGCAACTCGGACGCGCACGCGCGATGCTCGCATGAGTGGCATGACTCCCCCTGCTCGAAGGCGCCTCATCCGGAGTCCGTCGGCGCCGCCGACTCCCTCGGACGCTGCGCAGTGCTTGACTGCTGCTGGGCGCAGCGACCCGCAACGCGCTGCGAGCTTTCCGGGCACCTGTTTCCGCGCGTGGTGACGCCGCGGCACAGAGCCCTGGCCTCCTAAGGTATTCGGCGGGCGGCGGGCGCTCCAAGGGCGCTGGGCGTCTGCGTTGCCGAAGAGCGTGACGGCGCGCAGGGCGGATCTTCAAGGCGAGCCCCCCGGCGACTTGCTGGCGAGAGGATCCTCGCGGTCGGCTCTGTTCTGCTCGCACGCGCTATCTCACCGTGAACGCCAGCCACTGCGTGGTGGCCGCCGGGTATGCGTCGGTCGCGGCGACCTGCGCCCGCATGCGGTAGGCGCCATTCGCGGCAGGCACGTACTTCCAGCTGTAGTTGCCCTTGGGCCTGATGCTCGCCGAGGTCGTCTTGACCTTGGCCCACGTGGTGCCCGTCTTCATCTGCACGCTAAGGGCGACTCTGCTTCCGACGAGGCCGAGAGGTTTCACAGCGCCGGTCGCTGTAGGGGTCTGGCCAAGCTTCAGGGTGCCGGCGGCGAGGCCGCTGAGCTTGAGCGTCAGGGTCGGTGTAGGACCGGCTGAAGGGAAGCCACCGGTAGTGGTGGCAAGGATCAAAGGCGCCCAGGTATCGGTCGCATCAATGAAGGTGCTGCCCACGACCCAGCCGTGGGTAGCGTCGATGAAGTCCAACCCGCCGAACCCTTCTGTGTCGTTTGTCCTCTGCTTATGCCAAGAGGCGCCGCCATCGGCAGTGGCAAGGATGAGTGAAGAGAATGCGAAGCCGGGCATGCCATCTACACGCCGCGTGGAATGACCCACCGCCCAGCCGTTCTTGGCATCGATGAAGGTGACCGAACCCAAGAACCCGTCCTTCACGGCACTGCTCGCGTCCTGGGCGCTCCACGTGACACCGCCATTCTGCGTAGTGATGATGAGCGGATAGCCAGAGCCGTTCGTCGCAATGCCATTGCCCCCGACCGCCCAGCCCCGCTTCGCGTCGATGAAGCTGACCGAGTAGAGGCCCTCCCAACCGTCCGGGGTCTGGGCGTTCTGAGCATTCCAGGTGGCACCGCCGTCGCTGGTGGCGAGGATGATCCGCGACTCATTGTAGCCACCGCCGGTGCTGCCCACTGCCCAACCGTGTTGGGCGTCGACGAATGTGACGTCATTGAGGCTGCTCATGAGAGCATCCACGTGACCCGCGTCCTGCGCGTCCCACGTGACGCCACCATCCTTGGTGGCAAGGATGAGCGGCACCCAGCTATCGCTCGCTTCATCATGAGTGGAGCCCACCGCCCAGCCGTGCTGGGCATCAACGAAGGTGACCGAGTCGAGGGACGCGTAGCTGCTGCCCGCATTGCTGGCGTCCTGGGCACTCCAGGTGGCACCGCCGCTCGTTGCGAGGATGAGGGCGCCATCGTCGTTGTGACCCACCACCCAGCCGTGCGCTTCATCGACCAAAGCAACCGCCCTGAGGTAGGCATCGTAGCCACTCGAATCGCCTGCATCCTGAGCATTCCATGTGGCACCGGCGTCGCTGGTGGAGAGGATGACGGGCGTGTAACTGGAGGAGGCATCGGAGTACGAGCTACCCACCACCCAACCGTGTTCGGCATCGACGAAGGTGACCGAGCCAAGCGATGCGCTGCTGCCCGCGGCGCTCGCGTTCTGGGCGTGCCAGCCGCCCGTGCCAGAGGAGGTGAACGCGAGTGCGCCCACGGGCAGGGTCAAGGTGACGCCAAGCAGGATGAGCGTGAGTGCGAAGAGCGTGCAGGTGCGCCGAGCAGGCCGCCTGTCGATGAGTGTCGCGGCCTGCGTCATGTGGTACCTCCGTTAGAGACGCGATGTCGCACGCCGCGCCGATGTGCGGGCTGCGCGAGTGTTGATGCCCCCACTTGGAGACGAACCCCTCGTTCCCAACTTATCGACACCGCCGACACCAGACTTGAATCAGCAGAAGCAGCTCAAGAGCCGATGAGCCGGCATCCAGAGGCGAGTTGCTCGGCGTCCACCGGCTTGTCACAGGTCTGTATGACGTGTCAGGTCTCAAAGAGACGCCACTCTGCGGCCTCTCCAGGTCGAGGACCGACGCTCAGCCGACGCCACCCGACTCCCCAAGCTCCTTGGCCAGGCGCGCTTCGAGCTCGGTCAACGTGGCCGGCGGGTCACCGTCGTGCTCTGAGTCCCACTTGTCGCCGACGATGCCGGCCGCAGCGAGTAGCTCGGCCAACTCCTCGGTCCCGTACGTGAGCAGCTGCACGTCGGGCGCGAACTCCTCGACGACGGCGCGGCGGAAGGTCACCTGGACTGAGCCGTTCGCAGTCTCCAGGAGGTAGGCCCCGCGTATGGCGGGATGTCGCCGGAACCGGTGGCTCGTCAAAGCGCAGCCCGTGAGCACGCGCTCGAGACCGGGAAGGTCGATAGCCGGCAGCGCATGCGTGGCGTTCGGGTCCGCTTCGCTGCCGACATCATCCAAGGTGAGCGCGCGCGTCTTGGCTGTCTCGATCGCGTCGCGGATCGCGGCAATCGTGCTCTCGACCTGGGCGTCGCGAGTTACGCCTGGCCCGGCCATCGCCACACTCTCGATGGCGCGCTCGATCTCGCCAAGCACCGGCTGGGCGGGCCCGACGATATCGGTGAACCAGTCGAAGTCCTCCCTGATGCCGGCGTAGATCTGCTCCTCCACCGTGCCGGAGTAGAAGTAGTTACGAACCTCCACGACCGTCCGGCCGCCGATGCGATCGACGCGGCCGATCCGCTGCTCAACGCGCATGAAGTTCCATGGCATGTCGTAGTTGATCAGCAGCCCGGTGGTCTGCAGGTTGAGGCCCTCGGACATCGCATCGGTGCCCACCAGGATCTTCACCTCTTCCCCCGCGCGGAAGAGCTGCTTGACCTCGACCTTGGGCACGGAGACCCAAGCATGCGCCTCGGGGTCCCAGCGCTCACCTCCGCGGCCCGACCAGCAGGCGATGCGAGTTCCGTAGAAGGTGCGTAGCTGCTCGCGGATGTATTCCATGGTGTCGGTGTACTGCGTGAAGATGATCGCCGTGTCGTGCGCGCCGCGGAAGGCCTGCTCGAGCTCGTTGTGGAGGTACTGCATCTTCGACTCATCGGGCGGCCGTTTGGCGAGCGCCGCCAGAAAGCCGTCGATCTCCGTGACCTCCGCCGCCAGGTTCTTGCCGACGGCAGGCAGCTCGTCACTGTCAAAGAGCGTGGAGAGCTCGATGGCCGCGATGTCGTCGGGATCGAGCAGGCCTTCGGCGGAGACGTTGCCGATGAGCACCTCGCGACGACGCTGCAAGCTGCGCTCGATGGCCAGGAAGCTCGAGGTCAAACGACGACGGTAGACGGTCATGATGAAGCCCAGGGGCTTCTGCGAGCCCGGGCCCGAGAGGTAGGCGTCGTAGTAGCGGGAGATGTACTCCTCGATGCGGTCATAGAGCGAACGCTCCTCGGCGCTCATGGGCACGAAGCGATCGAGCACGTGGCGCTGTGGGATGACCGTCGCGGGCGGCAGGATGCCGGCTTCCTTGTAGGCGCGCAGCGTTCTGCGCGTGGTCCGAAACACGCGGTCGCGCACCGGCGTGTGCCTGCGCAGCCACACATCGAAGCAGGCGCGCGCATCGGGAGAGATGTACTCCAATGAATCCGCTGAGAGGCCGTCCCTGTCAAAAGCGCGGATCGCGTGCGAGCCCGCAAGACCGAGCCGCGCCTGGACTTCGTTCACGAGCACCGGATCAATCGCGGCCTCAGGGTCGGAGAGGTAGTCCGCCGCCATGCGCTGAAGGAAGTCCCAGCGGCGAGCGCCGAACGGCTCGCCCAGCTCCTCGAAGTAGCGCTGGAAGGTTTCTGCCGAGTCCCCCCACAGCCGGGTGAGCCCGAGGAGCATGAGCAGGTCCCAGACCTCGTGAGCGTGCATCTGCATCGGCGTCGCCGAGGCAAGGTAGAGCGCTGTCCACGCTTGATCGGCCTTCATCTCCAGCAGCAGCGCCATGAGAGAGTTGGGCGAGTCGGTCGCTTTGGAGCCGTGGCGCCCGGCGTGGTGAGCCTCATCAACGAAGACCACGTCCCAGGGACCAGCATCGAGCAGCGCTCGCCGCTGAGCTCGCCGTCGGGCAAGGTGAGATGAGCCCAGCAGCACCGGGAAGGCAGCCCAGGAGTTGCCGTTCGCGTGCGCCGGCTCCACCTCCTCATCGACGCCACCGCGACGTAGAAAGAACCTGCCCCCGTCGAACCGCGGCACGCGCAGAGACAGCTTCTCGTCGAGCTCCTCCTGCCACTGGCGGATCACCGAGGCCGGCACGAGGATGAGAATCCGCTCGGCCCGACCTGAGACGAGCAGCTCGCGAATCACCAGACCGGCCTCGATCGTCTTGCCAAGACCCACCTCATCGGCCAACAGGTACGACCGTGGATACCTCGCCACGATGCTTTGGGCAATGGCCGCCTGGTGTGGCAGCGGCGTCACGCCCGCCGTGGCAAGGCCGACGCCGCTGCCGCCGCGCAACTTGGGCGCTGCCGCGACGTAGCGGAGCAGTTGTCGCTGAGCTTGTTCGCTGGATGATGACAGCTCGCCGGGGTCACACGGCGGCGGCGCCGACTTGCGCTTGACGGCCGCAACCAGCTTCTGCTCCACCGCCTCCGGCAGCTCGAGGATCGTCCATCCGAGGTCCGGATGGCCGTTCCAGTGCGCCTCGAAGCAATCGAGCAGTGGTTGGCCGCTCCAGCTCCAGACTTCAGGCAACCAGGACGGAAACACGGAGAACGTCTCGTGGTTCTCGCTGATGCCGGCATCGGACTCGTTGTTGGAGCCGCCGAAAGCGATGCGATTGCCGTCACGCTCACCGTCACTGGCGATGCCGTACTTGGAGTGGAAGTAGCGGGCCGTCTGGTCGCGTCGCAATGGCCGCCCCAAGTGATCGGTCGGCACGCCGATGCGGATCTTCAGGCGACCCTCTCGCACCATCCAGGCCAGCGTTTCGAGGCGGTGCTGCTCGATGACCGTCGCCCCCTCCAGCGGATCGCAGAGCAGCCGCTGCACCAGGACCTCGTCAAGAGGCGTACCCTCCTCGATCGCCCGCAGATCATCCTCACCGAGCTCAGCTCCGGCGATCAGCCGCATCGAGCCGCCGGTGGCCAACAGACGGGAGAGGCCGCGAGCGACGGAGCACAGAGCCGAGGAGCGGAAGTAGCCGGTGACGCGGTCGTAGTGGCTGGCCTCCGAGAGCACCGGCACGAAGAAACCGTTGAGACGATCATCGGAGTCGGAGTACGTGCTCTTCAGCCGGCCTTCGAGATCGCGCAGGGACATCGGCCAGCGCCCTACTCGCCGTCGTCGAACAGCGGAGCCTGCTCGAAGTCGAACACGGACTCATCGGCAGGAAGTTCAATATCCGGGAAGTATGCCGTGCAGAGTTGATCAAGCAGGCCGGCCTCGGGAACCGCCCACTCGCCTCTGATCTTGGTCCGCGGCATGGCTTTTGCCAAGCCCTGCAGCGCCGCCAGGAAGCGCGCATCGCTGGCAAGTCCACTGCGATCGATGAGGGCCTTCGCAGCACTCAGGCCGTCGACCTCGAAGACGTAGAGCACGGTGTGCGCCGCATCAAGGGCAACGGGAAACGAGGTCGCCTCGGGGTAGACGCCGGACAGGCCGGCCTCATGCTCCGCCTCGCGACGCAGGCGCTTGGCCGGCGGCAGCAGCGTCACGGTGCCTGCATTCTTGCTCACCACCCTGGACCTCTTGAGCTCCTCGACGTCCATGCCCCCTACCGCCAACGCCAGGCGCCGCGCCTCATCGAAGGGGAACTCGCGTGCTTTGAACGTGTCCCACGCCACGAGTGCGAAGTCGGTGATCGGGTCGAGCGTCTGCTCCGAACCGACCAGCCGTTGCCGCTGCATTCGAGCGACCTCCGCGCGCGCGGAGTCGAGCGCTTCCTCGGGTCGGAGCAAGCGGCTCCTGTTGGTCAGCGGGTCGGCCTCAGACGAGTAGACCGGCCACTGGGAGGAGATCACCGAGAGCGCCGGTCCATAGGTGGCGAGCAGCAGATCGACGCCCGAGATGCCTTTCTCCGCAAACTCGAGGCGTGCCTTTCGCGCCGCCGCCCGCACCGCCGGTTCAAGGTCTTCAAAGAACGCCCCGCCTTCGCCTTCCTCTCGCTTGCGGCAGACGAGCATGATGGTCGAGGAGGCGGCGTTCTTCTTCGCCTGGTGGAGAGACTGCTCGCTCTCGGTGTTGACCGGCCAGGAGGCCTCGATTGTGAACCCGGCTTCCATCAGGGATGCGCCCAGGGCGTCCCAGGCGTCAGCGCTGGTGTTCGTGAACATCACCGTCATGACACCTTCATCGACAAGCACACGGTGGCACTCAGCGAAGATGGCTCGCATCTTGGCCTCGTAGTCGGCTTTGGCAAGCTCGTTCCTGCGGTCACCAGCGTCGGCAAACCGCGCCACGTTCGTCACCGCCTCGTTCTTCTTGTCCGTCAACTCGTCGTGGAACAGCTCCGGCCAAATGCGGCCAAGGGTGCGCTTCTCCCAGACAAAGAAGAAATCGGCCAGCTCCGCGTACATCACGTTGTCGCCGTACGGCGGATCGATGCAGACGAGCTCTTGAGACGCATCACGGACAGTCGACAGGCGTCCCGCGTTCTGGCACCCCGTCACGACGCTTCCGGGGACTGGATACTCAAGTGGAGAGGCGTAGGGAGAACCGGAGTCGGATGGCCTCAGCAGCTCCGCGATCTGCCCGTAGGCATCGACTATCTGCTCCAAACACCAGGGATACAGTTCGCCGGAGCCCTCGAACTCGGCGAATGTCCATTTGAAGGCATAGTCATGCCGCTCAAACACGGATCGCATCTTGCTTCGACTCGCGTCCCAGCTTGAGACGATCGCGTTCCAGTTGACGGCCTTCGCCAGCATCAGACTCAGAAGAGCCAGCACAGCATCCGCTCGGTGAGTCGGCTGAAGGTCATTCCGCACCTCGCGGACGAGCTTGCGGTACTCGTCCACAAACGTGCCGTGCACGAGCAGTTGCCGGGGCGAGAAGAAGTCGCGCCACGTGCGGAAGCCGTAGGGTCGGATGTCGTGCTTCGGGATTGGAGGCGGGAACTCCTCAGAGGGGACAATACCGCCTGCCTCCCACTCCGGCAGCAGACGCAGCAGCTCGGCTTCGGCCGCGGCAAGCGCCTCAAGATCGACTGGGGTCGGCGGCCGGAAGGACCGTTTGCCACCGGTCCGGACGGCAACGGCGTAGAGCTGAGAACCCATGCGGCCTGCCTGGGCCTCCGACTTGATGTAGTCCCCGTCAATCGCCAGGTTGTCCCACGGGGAGACGGCGTCGCCACCGGCCGCCGTCCCTTTGTCTGGGTGCGCCAGACGGCAAGAGGAGCCGATGATGATTTCGAACTCGATCTCATCGAGCGCTTGCCCCTCACGCTCGGTGATCAGCCGGACCGCGGCTTCCTTGCCCTTCGCCTTGGACAGCCACCAGTTTGGCGAGAGCGGCACGGGCTTGCCAGTTCGAGGGCAGGCGACCGTCCGCGCAAAGAGGTAGCTGTTGTTGTCACTTGCGTCCGGCAACTCGAAGTAGGGGGCAAGCCGCCTGCTGACGCGGTGTACAAGGATCTCACCCCAATGTCGGAGATCGCCGGCCAGCTCAGGGCCATACTGCATTGGGATCTGGACGCCTTCGCGGAGCATCGCAGCCGCCACGGGGTTAAGGTCGTTGGCCGTGGTCGGCAGACCATAGCGCGCAGCCTCATACGGAATGGAGCCCCCGCCTGCGGTCGGGTCCAGCACCTTGGGCAGCGCACCCCAAGTCCCCTCCAGGAGTCTGTGCAGAAGAGCCAAATCACCCGTGACCGGTGAGTTCTTGAACGCTTGCTTGTACCCATATGCCTTCGCTCCAAGCGTCTTGCCCACGGCAGTCGCTCTCGCGATGCGCACCTTGGCGGCAACCGGGTCACCCAAGATCCCACAAAGCCTGAGGAACCATGCTCGATAGGCCTTCTCCGTGGAGAACTCAGGCGCCTCGGGGAATGTCTCGGGCAGTTCCTTGGTCCAAGCGGGCATCACGGACGCCAGTACCGTGCCGGCTGTCGCAGCCAGCGGACGACGCGCGAACCACACATGCAGTGTCTTGAGCTTTGGGAACTGACCCGGGATCGGCGCCGACTCACGCCGGCTCTCGATGCCGAGCTCGGCGACCGGCAGCCAGTCCTCGATCAGGACGCGCGGCTTCTTTGGCATCGGCTACTCCTCGGAGAGGAAGAGACGCAGCGCCCGCAAGCGCCGGACCCCGTCCACACCAGTCGCTTTGGCGTACCAGTAGTAGGCCTCTTCCGCGGCCATCGAGGCGACTCCATCGCTGATCTCCTGGATGCGGCGAGCCTTGGTGAGCGGGGCGATGGCCATGAGCGCCAAGCCAAGGCGCAGGCCCGGCTCCTCGCTCAGCCGGATGGGGCTCTTGCGACTGGCGGAAAGAATCCCTTTCGAGTGGCCGCTGGCCTTGACGGCGCCGACAAGCGCCGGTAGCAGCCGCCGGACAACGGGTGCATCGGCGCGAGCGACCATACTCAAGGCCTGACCGCGGCCGTTGGTCTCGTCCAAGACAACGCCAAACTCATCGGCCCCCTCGGGCAGCACGCGCAGCAGAAATCCTCGCGGCCTTCGCTCGACTTCCACGCCAGTCACTCGAGCACCCCCCGCAGCTTGACTTCGCCAGGGCTGAGCTCCTGCACCACCTTGCGCAGCTGGCCGATCTCGGAGCCGTCTGGCGGCGCCGGCGAAGCGAATCGCACGTCAAGGCGCAGTGTGCCGGCAACGGCCTCGGCCTTGCGCGCCAGGGCGTATATCGCGTCCTCGACCTTCTGGTAGGCGGCCGCCGATCCGAGCAGCCGTACCGTCGCTCCATGTTGCAGCTTCGGGAAGTCCAGCTCGACCTCAAGGCTTGCCTCGATCTCGTACTTGGGCAACATGCCGATGGCTTTGGCCAGCAGTGAGATGTCACGAATGCCCTCGCCGGGATCGGCCGAGGCCGTAATCGAGACGGTGGCGAAGCCGGTGACGCCGGCGGTGTCCTTGGCGCCGTCGATGAGCGCTTGGAAAGCGACCCCGGCGCTGCCCCTGGCCTCGACAGGCCGAGGTCCTTTCGGGCTCGCTGAGGTCACGATCGACAGACGCGCGGCCTCGTCGCGGGTAAGGATTGTGGTCTCGTCGAGCGCGGCCCGCCTGACCTCCGCCGGGGACAGCGCTTTGCCGCCGGGCTGCGGCGCTCCGACCACCACCACCAGGCGCGCCTGCTCTCCACCCTCAGCCGCGCGCGAGAGCACCTCCAGCACCTCACCCTTGGTCGGCTCCTTGCCCGCAACGTGCTCAAGCCCGGCGCGCAGCGCAGTGCCCGAGATGCTCTGCTCGGTACCAATCACCGGCACTACGTCGTCGTAGGTGATGGGGCGACCGGTGATCCCGAGATCATGGGCGCGATCGGGCGTGTACAGGATGAAGTCCGAGCCGATCTGCGGCGAGGGCGCCGGGTCGTTGGCCGTCCAGGCGCGGCTTGAGTGTGCGTCGTAGTACACCCAGCTACCGTTCGTGACCCCATTGCGCACGGCGTCGCGGAGCATCGTCGCATCGAGCATCAGCAGCGCGGCCGGGTCGGTCCAGAAGGCTTCGTCGAGCTGCTTCGTCGTGACCTCTTCGGCATTCTTCGGCCAGGCCTTCTCACGCAGGTAGTCGGTCGAAGGGGCCTGCTGGCGGATCTTGCCGATCTCGCGGAGGTGCTCGATCAAGACCTTCGTCTGCGCCTTCATCACCTCGCCTTGGCTGGCGGGTGGCAGCTCCTCATGACGTAGGTAGTGGTTGGCTCTGTCCGCAGCCGGGGAGTAGAGGTGCCGGTAGCAGCGAGTCAAGGCGACGCGCGCGTTGAGCTTGGCCGAGTCTGCGATGGACTGCAGCTTCTTGCGCACCTCCGGGGCGAACTCGTTCATGCGTACCACATCGCCAACGATCACCTGAGCGGCGAGGTCTGTACGTAGCCTGTCGCGCATGGCCTCGATGCTGTCGTCATCGGCGACCAGGAACGCCACCGCGTTGCGATACTTGCGAATGCCTCCGGCAGCGCCGCAGCGCTCGAGCATCTCGACGATGCGCGACGGCGGTGGAGTCGCCGTGCGCGCCGTGACGCTCAGGTCGTCGTGGTGGATGACGGCCACGCGCAGGCGGGGCTCGTCCTTGATGCTCACGGGCCCGGTCGGGGAATGGATCGTCTCGACGAGGCCTTCGTTGGGGAAGGCGGCACGGATGCGATCGTCGAGCTCAGCATTGATCTTGCTGTTGGGGACGCTCTGCGCCGCCTCGGCGACGATGTTGTTGGCGTTCGGCTCCGTGGAGAAGCGCCAACGCTGGCCGCTGTAGTCGAGGAACCAGGCGACCTGCTCGACGGCAGCGAGCGCCTCGGCGATGATCTCGGGGTCCTCACCGACGCGCACCGTGCCCAAGACGGCGTCGGCGCGACTGGCGCCTGCCGTGGTGACCATCTCCAAGCTGTGGGCGAAAACTGTGCGACAGGCTCGACTGGCGAAGGGCTCTCTGCCGGCGAAACGCGACTCGTCGACCGCACGCGCGTGGCTGCTGCTCCCGACGAAGTCCGCCAGCGCCACGCGCTGGTAGTCTGGACGCCCCAAGCCAATGGTCAGATGGGAGAGCACCGACTCGTTGTCGAAGTCCAGCTCTGCCACGTTGATGATCTTGAGCTGCTCGCCTCGCCGCCAGATTCCATGCACTACCTCGGAGAGCAGCTTCAGGGCTCCGCGGGTACGCTGGAAGCTCGGGATGGTCCCCAGGCGTTTGTCGAGCACGCGCACGAGCTCGGGATGGAACGGATACGAGCGTTGAATGAGCTGGGCATAGCTGGCCGCCTGATCGGCGCCGCCGGTGAGTTTCTCGCCTTGAGCTGTCAGCTTCTCGTAGAACCCCCGGTAGGTACCAGCCGCCTCTTGAGCCGCAAGGCCATCGACGCTCTCGAAGAGACGACGCTTGAGGATCTCGGCGATCTCCTCGTCTGCGGCGGGCTGCACAATGCTGCTGCCGCTCGTGAATCTGTTGAGCACCGACTCAGTCTCGCGGAGCGCTTCCTGGTGCGCCGCGGCCGACTCGTCCAGTAGCGCCCGCAACTCGTCAGTCTCTCTGCCGAAGGCATCCTGACGGGTCGCCAGCGTGAGGATCACCACGAGGTTCGAGGGGCCGGCGGCCAACTCGAAGAGGTTCTTGAGGAACACCGGTAGCGCCTCAGCGACCCTGCGCACCTCTGGCTCGCCGCTCGAGACCAGCTGCCGCAGATGCTGGGCGATCTCGTCGATGATGATGATGGTTGGCTGGTCGCCGATTGCCGCCTGGAGCGTCTCCTTGCCGGGAGCGGTCCTGGTCTCATCGGAGCGTCGCAGCTCCTCGTACGCAGACGAACCGAGCTGCGCTCCAAGCTCACCCCACAGGGTGTGGGTGACGAGGCCGTTGGTCTCCAGCCCGTTGACCGGGTCCAAGGTGTCGGCGACGATCGCCGCCACTCTGCAGGTCTGCGGAAGCAGTGCCGGGTCGATGAACTCGGAGAGGCCCGCTGGTCGGGCGCCCTTGGCCAGGTGGTACACGGCGATCAGGCTGTGCGTCTTGCCGCCGCCGAAGCTCGTCTCAGAACGGATGACGCCGTGCTGGGCGCCCTCGACCTTGGCGCCCGTGAGGCGCCCGAAACTGCGAGCCAGCATCGTCTTGAGGCCCTGAGTCGGATAGGTGAGGGCGAAGAACTGGTCGGGCGAGCCGTACACCTCATAGCCCTGCGGGTTCCTCACCACCTGGTCGAGCTGAGCCGCGAAATGATTGTCCGTGAGCCCGCCCGCGCGCACGTCTGCTCGTGGCACACAGGTCTCAGTGATAGATCGCACGTGACCCCTCCCCATGGCGAGCACACATCCGCCGCCGCGCGCGAGCCTGATTGCACGGCTCGCATTCAGGCGCCGACAGCGCCGGCGCCCTGCTCGCGATTCTGCCTCGTCACGGAGTGTATCCGCTAATCGGTACGGATAGTGCGGCGCACATCCGGAACAGAGCCCGCAGCGTCACTGGATTCGTCCTTCTTCTCGCGACGGGTCTGCACGTTCTGTGCCCGTCGTGCGAGACTCCCCCGTCCAGCAGGTTCCCGTGAGCCGCCGACGAGAAGCCGACGATATGGCCGGCCGCCGCGCCGACCCACAAGCAGGGCGTGTTGGTCCGTCGACCCGCGTGAATCGCCGCGGAAGGGCAAACACAACGGAGGCGCTCCGAGCTCTCGCTTCTGGCAGCCCTGCGCGCACCAGGATCCCCCGCAGACGCGAACTGCGATGCTGGTAGCATCCGCACGACGACTGTCGCAACCCCGCGACGGCTTGGCGATTGACACCAGACCCGGCGTCTGGAAGGATGGTGGCCGGTTAACGCTCGAGTTAACTGTCGATTGTACCGACTCAGCCAGGGTGAGTGGCCAGTCCTCGCAATCAGAGATGACCGCGGCGAGTGTCCGGTGCTGACGTTTCTTGGCGGAGTGGATCAAACCGAGCAAGAGAAGATGTGGGCGCGCTTCGACTTGACGGCGGACTACGGTACTCCCGCCAACCCGGAGCACTTCAAGCCGATTCACAAGAAGCGGGGCGCCTATGAATTCAAGACCAAGCACCTGCGGGTGTTCTGTTTCAAGGATGGCAAGACCGTCGTGTGCACTCACGCACTGATGAAGAGCCAGGTGAAGGACTACGCTCGAGAGGAAAAGAGAGTGCTGGCTGCGAGAGATGCCTACGGAATCAGCCAGCAGAAAGAGGTCGTCGACTACGAGGAGACATGATGTCGACACGGGCAATCGCTCGATACTCGGACGATCCCCTTGCTCATCAAACGTACTGGCACGAGCGCGCGATGCTGCAGTTCACAGAAGAACTGCACAAGATGATGAGCGACCGCAGCATGACGCGGAAACAGCTTGCCGACACTCTCGGCGCCTCGAAGGCCTATGTCACTCGCGTGCTGCGGGGTGACGCCAACTTCACGCTTGCCACGATGGTCAAGCTCGCCAGCGCGCTCGGCGCAGAGCTGCGAACGCATATGGCGCCGAGCGGGACCGTCACGACTTGGTACGACGCTCCGGCGCTGCGCACCTGGTCTTCGAAGGGAGGGCAGCGTGTGACCGGCGCGACGCTCCAGGTCAGCGTCCATCAGCCCACGCTGCAGGTCTGCGAACCGTTTGGCGCCGGCTCTCGCAGGCGCGAGCACGAAAGGGAATTCGATGTCCGACGTGGAGCGGGTTCAGAAGGCGACGTTCGTGCAACCTCCACTGCAGCTTGAGGAATCGTTCTACGATCACGTAGAGATCGACGCGCTCAAGGACTATCAGCGACAGGCGTACGAGTCTGAGAAGCCCGAGCTGCTCGAAGTCGATGTCAACCTGGCCAGTCTGGAGGCGGGCCCCAACAAGTGGGAAGTGCGGCTGGACGTGCGTCTCGAACCAGACGAGGACCTGCCGCTTCCCCCCTACAGGCTCGGGCTGCGGGCGTTCGGCCACTTCCGCGTTCCCCTTGGCAGCGAAGATGCAGACACGGCGAGAATGGTGGCTGTGAATGGAGCCTCTATCCTCTTCTCATCCATGCGCGAGTACTTGATGCTGATTACGAGCCGAGGGCTCTGGGGGCCCGTGACGCTGCCGACAGTCTCCTTCGCGGGTCTTGAGGTCGAGGAGCGTGACGGCGAGCCGAGTGCCGTCCAGGAAGACGACGGCAACTAGCGTCGGTGTTCGAGCAGTGCATCGAGGCGGCCCCCAGTGCTGACCGCCGACGTCGTGCGAGGACCTCTGCCGCACAATTCGAATGGCGCCGACTCCATGCCGACAGTCGATGCTCAAGATGGTGCGTGTCGTGCTGCCAGAAGCCCTTCTGAGCCAGAGCAGCTGCGATCACGTCGCGCGAGCGGCTGGCCATCAATCTGCCACCGAGAAGCGCCGGCGGAGGCGCTCGCCCAGCTGCTGCGCCTGAGAAGTCAATGGGGCCTCGGTGTCCTCAACGTAGGTGTCCCACAGGAACGCCATGTCGTCTGCGACCTCATCCAGGAGCGCCTCTCGCGTCTGCGCGACTGCGTGGATCCCCAACGCCGGCTCTTCGACGACGTAGTGCTGGCGCGTCTCTTCGTCCAGGTGCGGCGTGAGGACCAAAGGCAGCGCGGCAACCAGAATGCGGCCTTGTGCGAGCGAGATACGGTCGACCGAGATCGGACTCAGGTCAACCGATTCAACCCGGAACACGCCGGTCAGCTTCTTCGGTTGATCGTCTTCGTCCAACGTGAACGTCCCTGTCACCTGCACCGGCTCCTTGCGGCTCTCTATCAACTCGTCGATCACGTCCTCGTTGGCGAAGCAGTCGATCTCGCGATTGCTGATGCAGGCACTCCCTGTCGGCCCGTCGCCTCGAAGAAGGCCACGGCCTCCACACGTCTCACCCCGACGCGACCACGATCTTCTGGGCGCCCTCCCAGAGGAGGCTCGTGCCCAGCGCGCGCAGGTTCTCGTTGCCCTCGACGATCGTCGCAAAGTGGTTGCCCGCCAACGGCCCTGCCTTCGAGGCGAAGCTCACGCATCCGTAGGAGAGCACGACCTCCGTCTCGGAGACACCGCCCGGGTAGAGGAGCATCTCACCGGGTTGCGGATAGCACGTCGCGTTCTCGGGGGCGAGCCCAAGATCGAGGTCGCCGAAGGGGATCCAGCCGGCCTCCCCGCTCCAGCGCACGTGGATGATGCGCGACTCGAGCGGCAGGAGCCGCCGGAACGCCGCCACGGTCTCAGGAGCGTCCTCCTTCTCGAGACGCGCGACGAACGAGAAGTCGCCTGCCGTGATCCTCAACATCGTCGACCTGCCTCTCGTCGGTTCGATCATTGGTTCGACGTGACCATCCCCGTCGCTCAGGCGCCGCGGAGCCACGACCTGGGCGCCCGGCGGGTGCTCAGCCGTCCGCGGGCTCGCTCGCCGAGGGGGAAGACGAGGATCCGCCGACTCTTCCTCTCTTCCCTC
>Ga0247842_10003231_pt1 | contig 22419 bp, 26 predicted proteins | sample LaCruzMarch2015__3_FD_192411 | JGI IMG/M metagenome (GOLD analysis project Ga0247842, IMG submission 192411) | Freshwater microbial communities from meromictic Lake La Cruz, Castile-La Mancha, Spain - LaCruzMarch2015_19m | ecosystem: Environmental > Aquatic > Freshwater > Lake | place: Spain...
ATGGTCTTCGATGGTTTATTTGAGATATTCTACGGTTACCACATGGGAGTCACAGCAGAGAAGATAGCGGACCTTTATAAGATATCCCGGCTGGAACAGGACGAATTCGCCCTGCTGAGCCATCAGCGGGCGCGCGCTGCCACTACATCCGGCCGGGTGGCCGATGAAATCGTGCCCGTCCTGATTCCGCAAAAGAAAAAGGACCCCATTGTATTTAAAGATGATGAGCGCCCCATGGATACGAACCTGGAAAAGATGGCCAAAATGGCGCCTGCCTTTAAAAAGGACGGCAGCGTAACGGCGGGAAACGCCTCCGGGATCAACGACGGCGCGGCCGCGGTGGTGGTCATGGCTGCGGAGAAGGCCAAAGAATTGGGGCTGAAACCACTTGCAAAAATCAGGGGCTATGAAACAGGCGGCGTGGACCCCGACTACATGGGTCTGGGACCGATTCCTGCCGTAAATAAGCTCTTGAAAGGTCAGAACCTGACCTTGAAGGACATCGATCTGGTGGAACTCAACGAGGCCTTCGCCGTCCAGGCCCTGGCATGCGTGAAAGAACTGGAGATCCCCATGGACAAACTGAATTTAAACGGCGGCGGGGTCTCCATCGGACATCCTATCGGCTGCACCGGAGCGCGAATTACCTATGGGTTGGCCATGGAAATGAAGAAACGTAATCTTCGCCTCGGGGTGGCGTCGTTGTGTATCGGTGGCGGACAGGGCATTGCCATCTTGCTGGAAAACGTCGCTTAATGAGCGCAACGAAAAGATAATCAAGGGCCGAGACGGGGGGATCCCTGTCCGGCCCTTTTGTCAGAGCGAGTCGTTTGAATTTTTCTTTAAGGAATCTATCATTGTCATTTCCACGCATGTAGCTCCTAAATAAAACGCAATGATTATAGCGTAATAGGTATTATGTTTTGATTTATTTATGAAAAAGCCTTGACAATTTCTTTTTCGTCTATATTATGTGCACAAACTTGAATATATGAAAGTGGAACATGGAACTCTATATCGAACAATTTAAGGCCTTGGGAGACAAGACCCGCCTTGCCATTATCTGGCTCCTGAATTCCGTTCCGGGTGATCTTTGTGTGTGTGAAATCACCGACGCCATCGGGGAGAGCCACTGCAACATTTCCCGGCATCTGAAGATCCTCAAGGGAGCCAAGCTGGTTAAGGAAAAGAAAGAAGGACGGTGGGTTTACTTTGATCTGGCGAAACCGCAGGACCAGGTTCAGGGCTATATACTGCAGGCCTTGGCGACGATACCCGCGGATGCCTTTCTTGAAATGACCGCACGCTTGCAGATGCGGTTATCTTTGCGGGACGGCAACAGGTGCGTGGATGGTGTAAAAAGCGACAACTGGCGGCGAGTCGTTAATAAGATCAACGGCAAGAATGATATCAATGAAGATAAATCTTCGGAAAGTAGGCAAGATAAATGAGTAATCAGGAATTAACAATTTACGAAGGCGCCATGTGCTGCGCCACCGGAGTATGCGGCCCCGAACCGGACCGCGAATTGATCGAGTTCAATGAGACGCTGAAACGTCTGACTAGCGAATACAACGGCAACCTTAAGATCATGCGCGCCAGCCTGGTTTTTAACAGTTTGTTGTTTTTTGCCAACCCGGAGATTGTCAGGCTGGTGAAAGAAAACGGTCCGGCTGTTCTGCCCATCACCACCATGAATGGAACTATTGTCGCCAGGCAAAAATACATGACCTATGACCAGATCAAGGACGTGCTGGAGAAGGAGACCTTAAGTGCTTAAACATCAAATCATCCCCAACGGGAAAGATGTAAAGTTCATTTTTTTCAGTGGCAAGGGCGGCGTCGGCAAAAGCACGATGAGTTGCGCCACGGCGGTATGGCTGGCAAAGGCAGGATATAAAACCCTGCTCGTGACGACTGATCCGGCCCCGAATCTCGCGGATATCTTCGACCAGGCGATCGGCCATCAAGTCACTCCGATCCTGAATATAGAGAATCTCCATGCCATCGAGATCGATCCCGACACGGCGTCGGAGGAATACCGGGAAAGAATCGTTGGCCCCTTGCGGGACCTGCTGGATGAAAAGAATCTTGAAATCATCAAGGAACAGCTCAACAGTCCCTGTGTGGAGGAAGTGGCCGCCTTTGACAAGTTTATCGAATTCATGGATGATCCCGGCTATGGTGTCGTAGTCTTCGACACGGCGCCCACAGGGCACACCATCCGTCTTCTGGAACTTCCCAGCGGCTGGACGGATACATTGAACCAAAGCGCCGCCACCTGCATCGGTCCGGGGGCGTCCCTCCAGACTGCCAAGGCAAAGTACGAGAAGGCGATTGACTATCTTCAGGATCGTAACCGCACTTCCTTCGTCTTTGTCATGAAGCCCGAGAACTCATCCATCCTGGAAACGAAAAGAAGCGCGGGAGAGTTATCCAAGCTGGGGATCGCCACCAGTTTCCTCATCGTGAACGGTCTCCTTCCTGAGGAAGCCTGCACGGACGATTTCTTCCGTAAGAAAAAGGCGGGAGAAGAGCTGATCATTGCCCGGATCGCCACCGAGTTCCCTGACCTGGAGAAGATCTATTATCCTCTGCAGGACAGCGAAGTGTCGGGAACGGAATTGCTGAACGCCGTGGGAAACTTCGTTTATGAGGATAAAAAGGACGAAACAGGGATTAAATCTTCCCCAAGCCGATCCGCTGTTTTCTTCAATCAAAAGTCCTATCGGAAACTAAACTGCCATGATCTGCTGAAACCAACCAATGGCCAGCGGTTCATTTTCTTTACGGGCAAAGGCGGTGTGGGTAAAAGCACCATTGCAAGCACTACCTCTCTTTACATGGCGGATCAGGGATACAAGACCCTCATCGTGACCACGGACCCGGCGTCCCATCTCCACGACATCTTCGGCCAGACTGTCAACCATGAGCCCACGAAGATCAATGGTGTGGACAACCTTTATGCGGCGCGGATCGATCAGCGGCAAGCCCTGGAGGAATATAAGGTGCGGATACTTGAATCGGTCAAGGATCAGAGTGAAGAAACGAAACGATCTGTGGAGGAGGACCTGAATTCCCCATGCGCCGAGGAAATGGCAGCCTTCGAGAAATTCATGAGCTACTTCGATGCCAACGGATACGACATCACCGTTTTCGATACGGCCCCCACGGGTCATACCCTGCGGTTGCTGGAGCTGCCGACGGACTGGAAGGGCTTTATCGATCTGGGAACCCTGACGAAGCAGACCTCCGAGGCAACACAAAACAAATACGCCGACGTCATTGAAAAAATGCGCAACCGCGACAAGAGCTCTTTTGTTTTTGTCATGTATCCCGAATACACGCCCATGATCGAAGCCTGGAGAGCCTCCGAAGATCTGAAGAAACAGGTGGGCATCGAAACGGCGATGGTGGCCGTCAATTATATTTTGCCCAAGGATGCGGGGAATAACGCCTTTTTCGGCAAGAGGAGAAAGCAGCAGGAAAAATACCTGGGCGAAATCGAGGAGCGATTCAACAAACCGATGATCTTTGCCCACCTCCTCGATCATGAACCGAAAGGACTGGCAGCGCTGAGACTGATGGGACAGGACATGTGCGGACTAAATTGACGTCTTGATCCAAGAGCATCGGACAGGGAGGTTGGCGAAATGATCAAAATACCCGTCTTGGCTGTATTGACAGGCGGCCAGGGAACAATTCTGGAACTTGAGATCGATGCAATCAAAGAGGGAAAGGGCCAGCTATTTTTCGATTCACGGCTTTTTTTGGATGAGGTGGCGCGCACGGCGCTGAAAACTGCATTTTCTCTGCTCGATGTGGGGAAAACAGACATTCTGGTGCGCCTCGTCGGGGAAAAGGATTTCTGTCTCTGCAGCGGCAGTTTTGCTCTCCCCGTCTATTTAGGAATGTATGCCTGTATCCGCGGCCTGGAACTGAAACCAGGAGCCTATGCCACGGGCTGCATCAACGATAAAGGTGAAATCACCCCGGTCGGCGATTTGGCGGAAAAAATCAGGGTTGTTCTGGGCAAGGCCGAACGGCTTCTTGTTCCCGATAACCAGGCCTTGCCGGTAAAAGGCATCGAGATAGTTGAGGTAGCCAATCTCCAGGACGCCGTTGAGTATGCATTGATTGATCCGACGGAAATATCATCCGCAACGACTGAGAATTAAAGGAGTATGGTTATGGAGCCAAAGATTATAATTTACGGAACAGACACCTGACCCTTCTGTAACCAGGCTCGGGAGGCCTACGGGGACAGGGCGATCTATATTAATGTCGATGAAGATCCTGCCAAGCTGGCAGAAATGCTGGCCCTGTCAGGAGGCAAGCGACAGGTTCCCGTGATTGTGGAAGGAGACAAGGTGACCGTCGGCTTCCATGGAGAAGCAACCCTTCGGGGCGCTGTTCCCCTTTTTGGCGGCACTTGACCGGTAAATCAGGCTCCTCGTTGAGGAGCCCAAATAAAGACGTAAGCATTTTAATATCATTCATTATTATGTCCCCAACAGGGCATGAGATTAGGAGGAAATATGTTAGAAGTAACCGAAAAAGCGAGTGAAATGATTAAGGACGCCCTGAAAAGCCACAAAACCACGCCCTCCATCCGGATTGTCCTGCAGAAAGGCTGAGGCGGCCCCTCGCTGGGCATGGCTCTGGATGAGTCACAGGAAAGCGATGTCGTTTTCACGGATAGAGGGATTCAGTATCTCATCGAAAAGAAGCTGTTTGAAGAAGTAAAACCCGTCAAGGTTGACTTCACGAGTTCTTTCAGGGGTTCAGGCTTCCGATTGACATCAAACCTGTCCAAAAGACCGGCATTTGGAGATGGATGCAGCAGTTGCTGAAATGTAAATGATGAAGGTTATTTTACGCTGGTTGTCCACGCTCTGGGCTGCTTGTCCCTATACCATGCTGGGAAAGAAAGCCCTTCAGTCGGTTCGCGGGGATACAAAACCTGTCAGACCGGTCAGCGAGAGGGCTCGTCATCTGGAAGGACAAGTTCGCATCGGATGGGCGATTGTGCTGGTGGGCTTTTTCTGCCCGTTTTTCTGGATTGCCCTTTTCTCGGGCGCCACAGGTCAGACGCTGTATTTTAACGCAATCCATTCCGGTCTGGTTATATTACTCGGTCTTGGCTATCTCGCAAGAAGCCGTATTGCCCTGGCCAGAGAAAGACGTAACAGGAAAGATTAACTCAGGAAGCCACTGATCAAAGGTCTTTTTGCCTTGACAAGTGTTGAAAAAGGCTATATTTCCGGGCGCTAATATAAGAAGAATGATCATTGTCGAAGGGATCAATGGCGGCGAAATAACTTAATCAAAGCAAAAGTGGGATATCCCCATATCAATTGAAAAGGAGTATTTGCAACAATGAGGAAGTATTTGGAAAAAGTGCAGGATTTTCGTTTTTTACCCGTTTTTGTCATCGTCAGTATGGCCGTTGGCATCGCCATCGGCAAATGGTACGGAATCTCTAATTTTGCCCTGACGCCGCCAATTGACGCCATTAAGGCCATTTTTCAGGGCACCTATCAGTTCACCCTGGCCAACAGCCTCGCCCTCGGCGTAGTGATCGGCCTGTTCTTAATGATCTATCCCGCCATGACTAATGTGAAGATCGAGGATCTGGGCAAGGCCGCCGCCTCGCCCAAGCAGTTGATCATTGTCATGGTCTTCAATTATCTCGTCGCCCCTTTCTTCATGCTCCTCTTGGCGAAAATATTTCTGTCCGCCTATCCGGATTTGTATGTGGGCCTTGTCCTTTACGGCCTCGCGCCGTGTATCGCCATGGTCATTGTCTTCACATTTCTGTCCCTGGGCAACAACGCCTTGGCCATCGTGCTCGTGGCCATCAATTCGATCTGCCAGATGCTCCTGATTCCGGTTTACGCGAAACTTCTCCTGGGAGACGTCTCCTTCGACGTCCTCGTGGTCGGGGAGAGCGTACTTCTCTATCTCGGCATCCCGCTGGTGGCCGGTTTTCTCACCCGGCGGATCGCCGTGAGCAAGCTGGGCGAAGCAGGCTTCAAGAATTTCAAGACTTACCTGGACTCTCTTTCCATCATCGGGCTGCTTTTTACCTTGATCGTCATGTTCGCCCTGAAGGGAGACCTGATTCTGGAAAACCCCATGCTGATCGTCCATATGGCCATTCCCATGACACTCTTTTTCTGGGTCATGTTCGCCGTAGTCTATTTAGTTAGCTGGAAACTGGGCCTAAATTATAAGGATTCCGTCGCCGTCGCCTTCAACTCGACCGGACGTGATTTCGAGATTGCCATCGCCATCGCCATTACGGCCTTCAGTCCCGCGGTGGCCCTGGCCACGGTCATCGGTCCCCTGATCGAGGTGCCCGTCATGCTGGTCCTCGTCTGGGCGGCCCGCCGATCAAAAGCCCGACTGTTTGGTGAGGCTAAAGAGGATGTCCCGATTAGGCGGATGGAACCCGCCACGGAACTGGTTCAAAAACGAAAACGAAAAAAGTAGCTGTCCATGTTCGAGAAAATCCTCTTCCCTCTTGACTTCTCCCGCCATGCGGAAAGGATTGTCCATCGCCTCCCCGATCTGAAGCGGGTGGGTCTGGAAACGGCGGTATTGCTCCACGTGATCAATCCCATCAAGGCCGTCCGCTGGATGAATGGGGATGAACAATTGCTGGATAAAATGAAGGCCGATGCCGAACAAAGGCTGCGGGTTATTTCAGAGTTTCTCACTGCCCGGCACGGAATCACTGCAAAATGTCGGGTTGAGATCGGAGCTACCGATCAGGAAATCATCAACACCGCTGAAGAACTGGCCGTATCACTTATTGTCATGGGAGCGCATGGGCGCAGCTACATTCGGGGAACGCTGCTCGGAAGCGTAACGCAGAACGTCCTGCGACAAACAAAAACGCCCCTGCTGATCGCCCGCTTTCACGATCCCGAGGACAAAGTGGAAGAAAACCCCCTTTTCTTTGCCCGGGACATTTGTGCCAAGATCCTCTATCCTACGGATTTTTCGGAAAACGCCCTCCAGGCCTTACGACTTTTGAAGACCTGTCGGCAGGAGGGTGAAAAGGAAGTGATCCTCCTGCATGTCCAGGACACCCGCAGATTGTTCCCCTATCTGAAGGATAGAATGGCCGAATTCGACCGCATTGACGGGGAAAGACTGGCGGAATTGAAAAGACAACTCTTGTTCGTCGGTTATTCCGTTCGATCCGAGTTGAAAACAGGCATCCCCTTCGTAGAAATCAATAAAACTGCCCAAGCGGAGAATGTCACCCTCATCGTCCTTGCCTCCCACGGAAAAAGCAACATCAGGGAGGCGCTGCTGGGAAGCGTTACGGAATCAGTCGCCCAGCATCATGTCCGGCCGGTTCTGGTCGTTCCCCGCGATTAGAAAATGGTAAAACTCCTTGACAGTCGTGGCGCATCTCTATATATCTCCATAAAAGAATATAGAGGCGCCATCCATGAAAAATTTCATAAAGGTAATGAAGGCCGTGTCCGACCCGAACCGGGTGAAGTTGTTGAAGATTCTGCAAACCCGGGTACTATGCGTCTGTGAGATCCAGGCGCTGCTGAGCATCGCCCAGCCAACCGTTTCCAAGCACCTGAAGGTTCTTGAAGAAGCCGGCCTGGTGACCTTCACGAAAGACGGCCTGTGGGTCAATTATCAACTTGCCGATGGCAGGAAAAGCCCCTACGCCGCCACGGTTTTAGGGAATCTCCGTCACTGGCTCGGCGACGACCCCGAGATTCGGACCCTGGTAGATAGAACCCCAGATGTTAACCGCGAGCAAATCCGCATGAAACCATGAAAAACACACAGACGCTGATCATGGCCTGTTGCGGGGCCGCCAATGTCGGGCAGTTATCCAATCAGCTTGCCGTGGAACTTGTGAAGGAAGGTTATGGAAGCGCCTTTTGTTTGGCAGGCGTCGGTGCCCACCGCCGCGGTTTTGTCAAAGCGGCGACGGAAAACGAGACGATTTTAATTGACGGATGCGCCCTCGGCTGCGGCAAACTGATGTTCGAACAGGCTGAGGTGCCCCTGAAAAAGTATCTCGTCCTTACAGATCTGGGGATTGAAAAATCCGTAGGGGCGGAAATACATCCGGAAGATTATGAGAAGGCCAGAAAGGCCGTTCGGGATCTATGCAATCTGCCGCTACCGTTACTCCCACCCTTCAAAACCACATCAAGTTGTTGCGGTTAATCAGACCGCGCCGCCTGATCGTAATCCACACAATAAAAGGAGCCGCCGCCCATTGACCCGTGACAGTTATCAAAAGAGAAATGGCCGGCAAGGATGGAGAAATGGACTTTCACAGCATTGAAGAAACCTTAGAAAAACTAAAACAAAATAATTATATCAGTTCCCTGGAGATCGCCACCTTAGTTTTCCTTGCCGGCGCCACCGGCAAGCCCCTCCTCATCGAAGGCCCGGCAGGGGTGGGAAAAACGGAACTGGCAAAGACAGTGGCCCGCGCCCTGGGACGGGAGCTTATCCGCCTCCAGTGCTATGAGGGCATTGATGAAGCCAAGGCCATCTATGAATGGGAATATGCCAAGCAGCTTCTCTACACCCAGATGCTCAAGGAAAAGATCCACGACATCATTGACGCGGAGGACACCCTGCCCACCGCGGTGAAAAAAATTAGCGCCCAGGAAAACGCCTTCTTTTCCGAGCATTTTATCCAGCCCCGGCCACTCCTCAAGGCGATTACCTCCCCGGATCCGGTTGTCCTGATTATAGATGAGGTGGACAAATCAGACCCGGAATTTGAGGCCTTTCTCTTGGAGTTGTTGAGCGACTATCAGATTTCCATCCCAGAGTTGGGAACTATCCAAGCCAAACATGTCCCCTTTGTGGCCCTGACCTCCAACAGTTCCCGAGAGATGAGCGACACCCTGAAGCGACGCTGTCTCTACCTTTACATCGACTACCCGAGCCCGGAACGGGAGAGGGAAATCGTTTCCCTTAAGTTTCCCGGTATCGAAGAGCGCTTTTTGGAAAAGATCGTCGCTGTAGTGACGGACATCCGCAACCTCGACCTGAAAAAAAAGCCCTGCATATCCGAGACACTGGATTGGACGCGCTCTCTCCTGGCCCTCCAGGCAACGGAAATACCCCTGGATCTGATCATCAGGACGTTGAATGTGCTGTGCAAACACCGGTCCGATCTTGAACTGGTTAAGAATCACCTCCTGGCAAAAGAAGGATTGAGCAACCCCCATCACGATAAAATAACACCATAGCTATGGGTTTTGTCACACCTATTATTCATTTTGCCCAAATCTGCAGGGCGATGGGAATCCCCGTTTCCCCCGCGGAAGTCCTCGACGCCGTGGGACAAATGGAATGGATCGATCTGTCTGAGGAGAAGCAATTTAAAACCGTCCTCAAGGCAAATTTCATCAAAAGCCACAATGATCAGGATACCTTTGAGGAGCTTTACGGCATCTTTTTCCATCGTTTGCCGGGGATGATGCGGGGCAAACGAACCCCGGCAGCAAGGGAAAATCTGTTAAACCTTCTGGACGCCCCGGCTGACGGATCATCGGGGAGAGAAGACTTCCAGACCCTGATGGACCTCCTGGCCAGTGATCCCCTGAGTTATCTCGACCTTCTTCTCAAAATGCAAGCCACCGAACTGGACCTCCCCGAAGTTGACATGTCCCGGTTTTCTGCTGACCGGGAGGCAACATTTTTCCCTGCCAGCCGCAACCGTATGCAGGCGAGGCTCCGGGAACTGCTCTCCAAAAACTTCCCTTCCGGGGATGAATCACTCCGTTTCTATCTACAGGAATATCTCCTCGAAGCCCTCCCGGAAGGAGTTCAGAAAGGAGACGGGGAGTATTCACATCCCGATCTTCCTGCCTATTTCCGCCCCGGTGCCGCGCGATCAGGCCCGGCGAATCTTGGGGAAGTGCCTTTTCAGCACCTGACGGCAGAGGAGGCCAAGGCGGTACACGACATCATCTCCCGCCTGGCCGGGAAATATAAAGACAGGATCATCCGCCGTTATAGTCGCAGCAAAAAAGGGACCGTCGATATCCGGCGCACCATCCGCAAATCAGCCCAGTATGAAGGTGTGCCGATGAAATTGGCCTGGCGCCGCCGTCTGCCCCAAAAGCCCAAGATCGTCGCCCTCTGCGATGTTTCCTATTCCGTCTGGGCCGCCGTTCCCTTCATGCTCAACATCCTCTATTCACTCCAGGACTGCTTCCGTCAGGTCAAAAGCTTCGTCTTTATCGCCCGGGTCGCCGCGGTCAGTGATATCTTTGCCCGGCATGAAACCATGGCAGCGATCGACCAAGTCATGGACTCTTATCAACTCCAATATCCCCGCAGTGCTGTATACGGCGATGAGAAGGACAAGTACCCCGGAGACCAGGACCCAGAAATATCCGACTATGGGACCGCCCTCGCCCAATTCCTGGAAAAATTCTCCGACGTTCTGGATCACCGGACGACCCTGATCATCCTGGGCGACGGCCGTTGTAATTTCCTCGCTCCCCGGGCGGACCTACTCGGGAAGATAAGGGAAAAGTGCCGGCGGGTGATCTGGTTGAATCCGGAGCCGGAAGCCCTCTGGGAAGACGGGGACAGCGAGATGTCGGCTTACCGGCCCTACCTCCAGGAATTGCGCCCATGTGGCAATCTCAGGGAGCTTGCGGCCTTCGTGTCCGATCTTTTTTCAATATTACTTTACAGCGATGTACAAAAATGATAATCAGCCCCGCAAAGCCTTGGAGATAGTCACATCACCAGCGAAGTACGGCAATGATTAAGGATTTAAAGAATATAATGAAAAGAAAATTACAATACCTGCTGTTGACCGTTTTGTTTTTAATCGCCACATCAACAAGCGCGTCCGGTGAACCGGCAAAGACCGTTCCTGTAAAGGGGATGGTGACGATGGTGGACCTCGGGGCGACCAGATGTATCCCTTGCAAGATGATGGCGCCGATTCTGCAGAAATTGGAGAAGCGTTACGCCGGCAAGGCAGCCATCGTTTTTCTCGACGTCTGGGTAGATCCCAAGCCGGCGCAGCGTTTCGGCATCCGCGCCATTCCCACTCAGGTTTTCTTCAACAAAAAAGGAGAAGAAGTCTATCGACACGAAGGCTTCATGAACGAGGAAGCGATTGTGGCCGTCCTCCAGAAGCTTGGCGTAAACTGAGGGAGACGATCGGCATGGAAACCTTTTTTCTCACAGTGAACCAGTGGCTGACGGGTGAGCCCCTCCTCGCTGCTGCGGGAAGCTTCCTCTGGGGGATGATCAGTGTCCTGTTCAGTCCCTGCCATCTGGCCTCTATTCCCCTCATGGTGGCATATGTGGCCGGGCAGCGCGAGGTTTTAGCGCCCCGCCAGGCGGGACTTTACGCCGTCCTTTTTACGGGCGGTCTTTTCCTGTCCATTGCGGCGGTAGGGATTACCTGCGCCCTCCTGGGCCGCATGTTAGGGGATGTGGGTCCTTACTGGCAGATCCTGGTGGGGCTGGTCCTCCTGTGGGTCGCCCTCGGAATGTTCGGCGTCCAGGCCTGCTCAGTTTCCGGAGGCGGCATCCTCCAGCGCCTTAATCTGAAAGGACACAGCGGGGCCTTTCTCCTCGGTCTGGCCTACGGGATTCTCTCCGGTTCCTGCACCTTCGGTTTCATCGCGCCGATCCTGGCGATCATCACCATCCAGGGGCAGGTTGTCATGGGACTGGTCCTCATCACCCTCTTTGCTGTCGGCCACTGCCTTCCCATCCTGGTGGCGGGAACCTCCACGGCCCTGGTCGGGAAATTGATCGAAAACCAGGCCTGGCAGCGTACCGGCGACTGGTTCCGGAAGGGGGCGGGGGTCATGATTATGCTCCTGGCGGTCTATTTTATCGGGAATCCTTTTTGGGGAAATTAATCATGGCATGGCATAATAGAGAAAAATGAAAAACCAATAAAACAAAGGAGGTTCTTCATGAAGATCAAATCATTGGGCTTTATCGGCGGCGGCAGGGTCACGGGCATCATCCTGGAGGGATTGGATCGCAAGGACAAACGTCCTGAGCATGTCTTTGTCAGCGAGACGAATCCCGAGGTTCTCTCCAAATTGGCGGGCCGCTTTCCCAAGATCAAAACGAGTTCCGGCGATGTCAAAGACCCCGCGGCGGCGGCGATAGTTTTTATCGCCCTTCATCCCCCGGCGGTCATGGCAAGCCTGGAAGGCATTAAAGGGCATTTAAAAAAGGACGCCGTAGTCGTGTCCCTGGCCCCCAAGCTCTCTATCGCCCAGCTTTCTGCCGGTTTGGGCGGCTTCGACCGAATCGTCCGGATGATCCCCAACGCCCCGTCGGTTGTCAACAAGGGCTTCAACCCCGTGGCTTTTTCACCAGCCTTCAGCGGCGACGAGAAAAAAGAGATCAGAAAATTCTTTGAGGTTCTCGGTGACTGCCCGGAGGTCAAGGAAGAGAATCTTGAAGCATATGCCATCCTCACGGCTATGGGACCTACCTATCTCTGGTTTCAAATCGAAGAACTAAAGGCCCTCGGCCTGTCCTTTGGTCTGTCAGCCAAAGAAACCGAAAAGGCATTATCTAAGATGGTCAAGGGGACTGTGAAGACCCTCTTTGAGTCCCAGCGGACTCCTGGGGAGGTCATGGACCTCGTTCCCCTCAAGCCCATTAGCGCGGACGAAGAAGCGATTCGAAACATTTACCGCACCAAGCTGAATGGCCTTTACGCCAAACTGAAGGAATGAGATTTGAGAAACTACATATGAATTTAAAAAAATGTTTATCAGCGGTCTTGCTTGCCGTAATAAGCATAGTATTATTTTTAACAGGTGGTTATGCCTGGGGGCAGGAGACATTGTTTCCGGTTTACGGCGCCGGAGCGGTTCAGGTGCGGATCTATACCGACTATTTCTGCCCCCCCTGCCGGGGAATGGAACCGGCAGTGGAACCCGTGCTAAGGGACCTGATCAAGAGAGGCATGGTCCGTTTGACCCTGGTGGACACACCCTTCAACAAATACACCCCCCTCTACGCCCGCTACTTTCTCTACACCCTGAAAGCAAAAAACGACTTCGAGCATGCCCTCAAGGTCCGGAATATACTATTTGACGAGGCCGCCAACGGACACTTCACGACAAAAGAGCAACTCGAAAAGATCTTCAAAGGCAAGGGGATACCCTATCAAGCATTTGAGCCCAAACCCATCTTTGCCCACTACAACACCCTGATCAAGGAGGATAGCGTCGATGCAACGCCGAGCTGCGTGATTATCCGGTCTGGAAAGAAGGAGAAATTCGTAGGCGGGCCGGACATTATCAAAGCGCTCCAGGCAATACATCCATAGGGAACGATATTTTAGACAAACTAAAAAGGAGCAAGTACATGAAGATATTTTGGGCGACTCTGCTGGCCTTTTTGCTGTCCGGAACCCCCGCTCTGGCAGCAGAACCGGCAACTTTCGATAATTATCTGCGGTCCTTTGACTATCGGGAACGGAGCGCCATGAAGATCGGCATCCCCGAGATGCTGGATCTCTACCGGCAGGGGCAGGCGCAGATCGTCGATATCCGTTTCCCTGAGGAACGGCAGGCCTGGCGCTTCGGCTTCATCAAGAGCATCCCCATCAACGAACTGCCGGACCGGCTTAAAGAGCTGGACAAAGCGAAGCTTATCGTCACCGTCTGCCCCCACTACGACCGGGCCGAGATAGCCAGGACCTATCTGACCTTGCAGGGCTACCGTTCACGATACCTTGTCGAGGGACTGCTCGGGCTGGCCGACTATCTGAGAGGGGACAGAGCAAAAGCCTTCATCGATGACCTGAAACCATCGGACGAAAAGTAGATTCCCAAATATCCATTAAAAATTTTTAGCTACACGAATGTCCGGTTGTATGACGGGTGCTTGGAAGAGTGGACAAAAGAGCCCGATTTGCCAATGGTGCAATGAAACCTAAACAGTGTCAGAAACATACGCTACAATCAGGCCCAAGTTAAAATGGAAGCTCTGCACACCGCCTAATATATCAGGATATCGACGAGATAGCCTGCAGCGACGGCAACAAGGAAAACGTTCAGGGCAAAAGCAATTATCAGTTTCTTCTTGAACATCGAGGCGAGGATAATCATTTCCGGAATGCTTGCTCCCGCCCCGCCGATGATGAGGGCCAGCACCGTGCCTACGCCCATGCCCTTCCCCACCAGGGCGGCGCTGATGGGAATCACCGTTTCCGCCCGGATGTACATGGGCACGCCGATCGCAGCCGCGATGGGAATGGACCATGGGTTATCGGGACCCGCCCATCTCACCACGACGTCTTGAGGAAAAAATCCGTAGATGAAAGCGCCGATGGCGGCGCCGAGGAGCAGATACCAGAACACCCCCTTGAAGGTGTCTATCGCTGCGGATGAGGCCCTTTTCAAATTATCCTTGAATGACGTCCTCTCCCAACCGGTTGCCCCGTTGTCCGCGGTGAAGTTGATTTCACAACATGATGACGCCGCCGCTTTTTCCTGGGACGTTGCCGCCGTGGGGGGGCAGCAGTCGCCGGACGCAGGCAGGGTGGAAAAGTTTATCAAGGTTAAGGACTGCTTACCGCTATCGGCAACGCAACAACCGGCGGCTACCGGCTGAATTAACACCGGCGGAGCGACCGTATTTGCTTCCCCGGCGCAACAGGATGGCTGTATATCCACCAGTGGTTTGACCTGGTTTTGCATTCCCAGTTTTGACAGCAGGGCCGCTGCGGCCATGGAACCGAAAAAGGTGATAATTACATAAACCGCAGTAACTTTATAGCCAAGGAGGGAGAGCAGCAATGCGATAATGATCGGGTTCAGCACGGGCGAGGAAAAAAGAAAGGCCATTGTGGGGCCAAAAGGGACACCGCCCTTTAGGAGTCCAGCCGTGATCGGAACGGTGGAACAGGAACAGAAAGGAGTGATGGCCCCCAGACCAGCCCCGAGAAGGTATTGCACCCAGGTCAGCTTGTTGGACAGAAAATCCCGGATGCGGGACGGAGGAAGATATTCCGTCAGCATTCCGATAAGAAAGGAAACGGCAACAAATATCAAGATAAGCTCTCCGGCAATAATCAGAAAAAATTTGCTGGCGGTAACAAAATTATTCATCTCAAACATTACACTTCCTCCTGAGTTCATCCTTTGACTTCTTGTTTTCCTGAGAGACGTATGTCCGCTTCTTCGTCGTCTGCCGGATGAATTTGTAATTTCAATGATGGTTGAGTCTCTCAACCGTTATCGGTTGGACGATTCTTTCGCTACTTGGTATAGTCTACTTCCAGTCGTTTATCACTAGCGGTCATTTGCCCCTGCGCAGCCTGAAGAAAAGCCCCAAGGCTGATGATGAGTATATCCCGCAAGACCGGGTCCATCGTCGCCAGAATCGTCTGCATCTTATTTGTGAGTTGGTCCTCTATCCGGTTCATGAGCGATTTGCCCTCTTCAGTCAATGTGACGCAACAGATCCGCCCATCTTTTTGATCCTGCTCGCGACGCGCCAGCCCCTTCTCTTCCAAGCGGTGGACAATGCGGGTCGCCCCGCTTTTTGTGACAACCGCTTTCCTTGCAATATCCTGCATAGTACAGGTACTCTGGTGCAATGCGGTATGAAGAGCGCGAAATTCACCATGGGAAATGTTTTCGCAGCATTCCCCGTCCTGGCTTTGTGTACCGAAAAAATACATAATATTTTCAACCATCCCGCCAAGCTGTCTGGCCTGTTCGTCCATCAACCCATCCTCCTTTTCATTCTCAATATTCTTCAATGAGTCGTCAGGGACATCTGTGGCAGCCTTCTTTCATTATTTGTTGATTTTGTCAACTAAAAAGTTGATATGCTATTTTTGTCGCCAAATTTTCAGTCCCATTACTTGCCGCAGCGCATTGAGGGAATTCTTTTAAGCAGTCTATTGAGAGTATAGGATTGCGTTTTCTGCAGGTGGATACATTTTATGCGACTGGATACTTCCAAATGGATAGAATATATCCATATAGCTATTTATCTTTCCAGCGAATGGCTTTCGAATTAAGCATAAACACAACAAGATAAGAAGGTTATGCAATATTGCCGCCTTGGCATGTCTCTTGCTATATAGCCAGTAAATAATTTTATTGGAAAGGAGACAAGAACAATGAAGAAACTGATGGCAGTAATGGCGGTAATCGCTATAGCAGCGGTCGTGACCTCGTCACCGGCAGAGGCACGGCGGGGATGGTGGAACGGTCAACAGGGCGGGGGCTATTATGATGTTGCCGCGATGTCCGGTTTAAATCTGTCGGCGGAGCAGACCGCAAAACTCACCTCCCTGCGGGAAGGGCATCTGAAGGACGTGAAACCCCTCCAGGATCAACTTTACAGCAAACGAGGGGAACTCAAGCTCCTCTGGCTGCAGCAAACTCCGGATCAAGCCAAAATCCTGGCAGTGCAGAAGGAAACCCGGACCCTCCGGGATCAACTCACGGACAAGCAAATGTCCTATCGGCTGGAGGCAACCAAAATCCTTACCCCGGAACAGCTAACTAAAGTTCAAGCCTACGGAGCGGGACGAGGACATGGTTACGCTAAAGGCATGAGAGGTCAGGGCGGTATGGGTACGGGACCTGGAATGGGCCAGGGCATGGGTATGAGGGGCTATTAGTCAATCGATGATAGACAAGTACAATTGTTCCAAGAAAGGATAGGGCTTATGAAAACAAGATGGACGGCAGGCTTGATGATGGGGATGGTAGTTCTTTTGACCGCTTCGCTGGCCCTGGCCGGGCCCGGCAAGTGGGGCGGGCGCGGCAGCGGTGGCTGGGGTATGGGCACGCCCTACCAGGGGATGTACAACCCTGCCAATCTCGAAACTTTCTCTGGTGAAGTGATCGGCCTGGAACAGACGGTTCCTATGAAAAGGATGAACCAGGGGATCGCCCTCGTGGTCAAAACGGAAAAAGAAACGGTCACCGTCCATCTCGGACCGAGCTGGTACATGGAACGCCTCGACGCAAAAATTGCCAAGGGAGATCAGGTGGAAGTCAAAGGGGTTCGCACCAACTTGGCCGGCAAGCCCGTCGTGCTTGCTGCGGAGGTGAAGAAAGGCGATAGTGTTCTCATCCTCAGAGACGCATCCGGCGTCCCCGTCTGGTCAGGCTGGCGAAGATAATCGGATTCCAGGGAAAGGGCGCCGCAAGCAGGTGTCGCCCTTTCCCCGACTCTATCTTTCCTTGATCAGCACATCTAAATGGGTAATCATAAATAACCGCGAGTCGAAGAGGAAACGATAGCCGGGATCGCAATGGAATCCTTTGCAACACGGAAGGATTAGCTGTAAAATGCTCGTAGAAAGGTAAACGATTTTGGAACACAGCCACCATCACGATCACGAACCGCCAGCGTCGCTGAAGAACTTGCTTTTCGCCATGGTGATCAACGGTGGAATAGTAATCTTCGAGATGATTTTCGGCCTCCTCATCCAGAGCATGGCCCTGATCTCCGACGCTGTCCATAACCTGAGCGACATTGCCGCCATGGGTTTCAGCTATTGGGCGGAAAAGGTCGCCCGCCGTCCCGCAAATAATGTCAAGACTTATGGATATCGGAAAATCGAATTTATCGCCGCCTTTGTCAACAGCATCGTCCTGTCCGTGGTCATCGCCTTCGTTTTCTGGGAATCCCTCCAGCGGCTCCTGGCGCCGCCGGAGATCCCCGGACAGGAAATGCTTTGGGTAGCCGTCGTGGCCTTTGTCGGCAACGGAGCGGCCACGCTGCTTTTGCAGAAAATCTCGGCGCGGAACTTCAATATGAAAAGCGCCTGGCTCCATTCCCTTCAAGACGCCCTGTTTTCCCTCGGGGTCATTGTCGGCGCCCTACTGATCATGCTCTGGGGATGGTCTCTCGTTGATCCCCTCCTCTCCCTCGCCATCTGCCTCGTCATTGCCCGGGAGATTTACAAGATCGTCCGACAGACGGTCAATGCCCTTATGGACGCCGTCCCGCCGGACATCGACTACGGGGCAGTCCGGAACGATCTGCTGTCAATCCCTGCAGTGGCGGAAGTGAATGATCTCCACATCTGGCAGACCGGCGCGGCGCAGAAGCTGCTGTCCGCCCATATCCGGATGACTGAGGAAGCATCAGACAGCGAAACGATCATCCGCACGGCCCAGGAGATGCTGGTCCACAAATACGGAATCAATCACACGACCCTCCAGATCTTGCCCGGCTCAGCCGGGGAAATGGAGCACTGCAACCACTGTAATTGAGGGAATGCAATAAGACATGTCTCTGACCGTTTATCGCCTTATCAGACAATTCTGATCTCAGCCTCTGTCATATTACTTTACAGCAATGTATAAAAATGATATGGCATATTCGTAGGAGGTTGAACTATGAGTCCAATGGTCATCATGGTCATCGGTTTGGGCATTCTCGCTGTTGCCTCGGGGATGCTGGGCCTCGGCGTAGCCTTTGCCGCCGTGCCCTTTCTGGCCTTTTTTCTTCCCGATCTTATCCATCAAGTCCAACCTCTGAGCCTGCTCCTGAACGGCATTACGGCCCTCTTTGCCGTTTTCGGATTTGCCCAGAGTGGCTATGTGGACTGGCGAAAGGCCATTATTCTGGCTGTTGTCACCACCCTGTCGGCCCCCTTCGGGGCCTGGATGGTCCTTTATACACCCGTCATGATTGTCTGGATCGCCTACCTGCTTTCGGTGATCTACCTCGCTTACCGGCTCTTCCGGCCCGTCCAGGCCAGACCGGGGGAAGAGAATTTCAAACTGGCTTTGATCCTGGCCGTTCCCATCTCCATTTTGAGCGGCCTTCTGGGCGTCGGTCCCGGTTTCCTCCTCATGCCGACCCTGATCCTCGTCGGGTTCGAGCCCAAAAAGGCAGCGGGCATCAACGCCTTTGCCGTCATGCCCCCCTCCTTCTCGTCCCTTATTCCCCATATGTCCACGGCACGCTTCGATCTCCAGCTTACAGCCGCCCTCCTCATAGTCGGGGCAGCCGGATCTTTCCTGGGGGCCAGACTAACAAGCCTCTATGTCCCGAGCGGTCGGATCAAGCAGTTCTTCGGCATCCTCATCGTCGTTATGACCGCATATAAAATTTATACTCTTCTGGGATAGATATAAATAAATCATAATATATGGTCATTTTAGATGATATAGCTGACAGAAAGGCCTTGATTGAGGCAGCAGGGATAAAAGAAGGTCGTGTTTTAGATGTTGGTATGGGTAATTGCGGCTGCATGGCGTTTTTTTTAGCCAGCGACGGTTTTCAGGTAGTCGGGATTGATAACTCGCCTGAAGCTGTGCGCAAATCCAAAAAGGATGCACAAAAAGAAATCTTCAGCGGGACATTTGAGGCACGGGTTGCCAACGGCGAGCATCTTCCCTTTGGCGATGATGAGTTTGATGCAGTTGTTACCTATCATGCTCTGCATCACATGGAGAACGTTGAGCAGGTCCTTGCAGAAATGTTCAGGGTTTGTAAGCCATTGGGGGTTGTTCTCATTGCAGATCTCAATGAAAAAGGGCTCAAGGCATATCAACACGACGCGGATGACTGTAAACTTCCCCAAACAGTGGAACTCTGCTTGTTGGAATATTCACATTCCATTCAGAAAGTTGAAACGGAAATTAACTTTATGTTTATTTGTCAGAAAAAACTAAAGTAAAAAACTCTGCATAGATACGTTTGACAGTCAGTTCCCAATCTGTTATCAATATAGCCAATCTTAGATACATAGGGGGTTACATGAGAAAGAAAATCATTGTCTCTTTATGTCTTTTCCCAATTCTTTTCTTTTGCGGTTTTCTCGCGGCAGCGGAAAATGAAAGCAGCTGTATCAAATGCCATACGAACGATGTTCTGATGAAATCCCTGCATAAACCTTTGCCGGTTACGGCTGAGGGTGGAGGGTGAGCAGGTCCGCCTCCGCCAGTTAAGGTGGAAGAGATGTATAGGGGTTATGTCATAGACGGCATGGTCTTAAAAAGTGACAAACATTTCCAGATGGGCTGCAAGTTGTGCCATAAAGGAAATGATAAAGAATTGACCAAGGAAGCAGCTCATAAAGACTTGGTAAAGCAGCCGTCTGCTAATCCGACCACCTGTGCTCTCTGTCATAAGGCGATCACGGACAATTACTCAAAGTCTCTCCATTATACGACCATCGGCCAGCGAAACGGTGTGATGCCCCGCTTTTCCGCGGAAGAATTGAAAACGTTTGATAAAAAAGTTTTTGAACAATCATGCCGCTCTTGCCATGCGTCCTGCGGCGATTGCCATGTCAAATCTCCGCCCGTTTCCGGTATTTCCACCGGTCTGATTAAAGGCCATAAGTTTGTAAAGAAAGATGAAGGCAAAACCTGCGCCTCTTGTCACGGCGGGCGTGTTTATCCGGAGTTTACCGGTGAATACGGAGGATCCACTGACGTCCACTACCAGAAGGGAATGATGTGTGTGGATTGTCACAAGAAGATTGAAATGCACGGGGACGGCATGGCCTATAAGTCCAAGCATGAAGTCAAGGATCGTCCCCAGTGCCTGTCGTGTCACAAAAGCAGCAAAGATCAGCTTGCTCATAAACTGCACCAGGATAAAGTGAGCTGCCAGGGTTGTCATTCTGCCGGTAAGTATCGTCAATGCTACAGTTGCCATGCGGCCACGGGATCGAGGCAAAAGGAAGATTTTATTTTGGGTCTGAACCCCCGGGATAAAAAGACATTGACGACACTTCGGCTCATCCCTACTAAAAAAAGCACCTTTCGTAAGGCCGGTATCAAAATGGAGAACTACGACGCGATACCCAATTTCTGGAATTCGGCGGTGCACAACATAAGAAAACAGACGGACAGAACTCGTTCCTGTGATTCCTGTCATGTGGCAAAAAACGGATTCCTGAACCAAGAGATGGTTATCAAGGAAGGCGGTTCCAAAGCCAATGAAGGCTTAATTTATAACATTAAACCACTCAAAAAGTAACTCTGGGGGAATTTTTAGAGAAAGGAATTTCGTTGAGACGGGGGAATTTGAAAGTATAGCATTCCCAAAGGAAGACACACTTTGCCTCCCTTTGGGAATGGTTGGATTTATTTAATTACCGGACCGGTAGGTGGGTACATAACTGTGGCATCCAGAAAATAAAGTCTCTTGATATCGGCTTTTTTACAATCATCTTTGATCCCGAAATACATTTCGGCAGCCCTTGCACCTGTGGCGCATACAAACACCACGTACTCTTCTTTGGGAAGTTGCGCCAGCGTGGCATCGCAACCTTTATCATAGAGATCGTTTATGAATACATGCTTGGCGCCATCAAAGTGACCTGCGTCATACTCAAACTTAGTTCTGACATCCACTAGGGCTACGTTTGCCGGCTTTTCAGCCACGATTTTTTTGAAAAATGTCTTATCAATGGACCCTTCTTCTTTGCCTGCCTTAATGGAGTCAATTTTACTCCCTATTGGCTTTGCTTCAGTTTTTGCGGAAACATCCGCACCATGAGCATATCCGAACACAAACAATAACAATATCGTCAGCAAAATTGATAATTTTTTCATTTAATCACCCCTTTATTTAATATCTTTAATGTTGCCGTTAAATACGGCCGTGTTTTTATAACCTGCCTTATACACTTTATCAGCCAAGCGGTAATTTGTTTTTGCATTGTCGGCAGGTCCCACAAGGATCATTACTTTATCTTTTCCGACATTTGCGGCAAAGAATTTCGATAAGTCGGCATCATCGGCAAGGTTAACGACAACTGCACCATTGGAAATGTGTTTTTTCGCACCCTTGGCGGTGACTTCAGAAAAATATATTGCAAAGAAATCCGGTCCTTTGACAACTGCCTTCAAATTGGTAAATCCTTTTGCTTTGAGCCGTTTGATATCGCCGAGGCTCATGGGACACGGTCTGCCCACGCCGATGAGTATCTCTGTATCTTTTGGAAGATTTAATCTTTCAAGGACAGGATAGATGAGATTAAATTTTGCGTCATACATGTTGAATGCGGTGGGAATGAAACCATCATCGTATGTCCTTGCGGGTCTTGCATCAATAACGAAGACCTTGCCCGTTTTATTGATCAGATCATCCATTCTTGAGACAACGTAATCTCCTCCCACGGCTTCAACACCCATTTCTTTACACGCATTCAAAATGACTTTTGCAGGGGGAAGAGCAATAGTTGGACCGCTGGCCACCTGGGCATTGCCAATGCCCGGTACTGCGAAAAGCGACAGAGCTAAAGTTATGAGTAATAAATTTTTCATACTGCCTCCTTCTTTGTTATTCCATTTCTAATTCAATAATGCATTAATAATCCACGGCCAAGCAACAATCGAGTGAATACGATCTTGGTCATTTTCCATATTTCGTAATGCCGCTTCCAGATGATCTTCAAGGGCGTCAAGA
>Ga0247842_10003232_pt1 | contig 22419 bp, 26 predicted proteins | sample LaCruzMarch2015__3_FD_192411 | JGI IMG/M metagenome (GOLD analysis project Ga0247842, IMG submission 192411) | Freshwater microbial communities from meromictic Lake La Cruz, Castile-La Mancha, Spain - LaCruzMarch2015_19m | ecosystem: Environmental > Aquatic > Freshwater > Lake | place: Spain...
TCCAATACATCGAACTTTCGAAGGCCGATCCTTCGGAAATTCAATAAAAATGGGTTATCTTCGGTTTTTCATGTTTGTAAGTAACTATATTCATTAACATAAACAAGTATTGAACAGGCTTTATTTATGTTCTTTCGTCAAGGATTATCCGGGTTGCCAACCGTTCGTTGCCTAATCACCTCCATCGCATTAAAGTAATCTCTCTGTACTTTGAGATTTGATATCCGGCAGTATCGCTGTGTGGTTTTGACATTACAATGGCCCAGAAGATCCTGGATAGTCACAAGCTCGGCATCTGCATTGAGCAACTGAGTGGCCATAGTGTGGCGCAAGCTATGACAGGACACACGAAGCATTGCTTTACGGGCATAATACTCCATGCGCTTTTGAATCCCGCGGATAGATATGGAATGACCCATGCATAACCCTTTTCCCACCAGGAAAACCTTTCTGGATTTTGATGAAGATCTTACTTCCAAATAGCTCACCAATGCCTGAAGAGCGTCATTACTAATATAGACTATCCGGTCTTTTGATCCCTTGCCATCTTCGATCAATATTTTCCTCTGTTTGAAATCTACAACACCGACTGAAAGATTGGCAACTTCCTCGACGCGCAGGCCGCATCTGAGCATCAGCATGAATATGGCTTTATCACGATGCCCCTTTACCACCTTAAAAAAGTCTTCCACCTGTTCATCCCGCAAGTGCCTGGGAAGAGGTCTGGACATTTTCAGAAGATGATTCGTCCGGACAGGGTGGACAAGGGCCACGTTCTCTTCTTCACGCAGATAATGGTAAAATTGACTGATCCTGTTCACATGGCAGTTGATGGTCTTTGGCTTTAATCTTTTTCTCATCAGATAATCGATGTAACCAGAAACCGTTCTGTGCGTGACACCTTCTAACGGCACATCAAGCCAGATGACAAAACCCCTCACGGCATTCAGATAGTTCTTAACGGTATTGGGCGAACAGTTTCTTCTTTTCAAAAATCGTCGCCAGTTTATTATCGTGTCGGTCATCACCATTGTCTTTCCCCCTTTCTATCCTGGACATGGCCCTAAAATACTCTTCCTCACGGGTTTTGTCGGTAAGCCTGGCATATCGCCGTGTTTCTTCAATGCAGTTGTGCCCCATCAACACCTGAAGACACTCCAGGCGCATTCCGGCATTGAGAAGCTCGGTGGCAAAAGTATGCCGAAGGGTATGGACCGTATATCCCTTATGGGCAATACCGGCTTTTTCAAGATAAATCACAACCCGGTGACGGCCAGTGCTGTAACACATCCTGTCTCTTCTCCCCTGGGCATAAAAAAGGAATTCATTCTGTGGATCCCTTTCGTCGCACCAAATCTTCAGAGCATTTAAGGCATCGTCACTGAGATATACGACCCTTCCAATACGATTCTTCTCACCCTCATAAATCTCTATCCTGCGCTCCTTAATGTGGATATCAATAACCTTCGTATTGAGCAGTTCCCCGATCCGCATCCCTGTCCTCAGCAAGATCATAATCATAGCTCGGTCGCGGGTATGATCAATGACAGAGAGGAACTTCCGTAAATCATCGGGATCCATTGCCCGGGGTAATCGCTCCGGCACCTGCAACCGGATCTTTCTGCCAATGACATCCGGTGTAACAATCTCTTCCTCCACAAGATAACGGAGAAACGCGTAAACGTTCACGAGCTTCACCCTGATGGTCGTAACATTGATTCCTCGGTCTTGCTCACGCTCGACAAATGCCTCCATGTCGCCTTTTGTAATGTCTTTAAGTGAATTCTTGCCGTTGCTCCCTATCATTCCAAGGAAGAAAAAGAGGGCAGTCCATATGCCGTATAAGGTCTTGGCGCTTCGGTTGCGACGGGTCACATGACGAAGATATGCCTCAACATGCTCCTTGCCCGGCAGGTATGTATTTGATAGTCGCTTCAAAATCTTGCGCAGCGCTATTACATTTCCATCAGCATTCGATTCAAAACGGAAACTGGTATGATAATTTTTGAAGGGATTATTGGTGGGGACTGCAAATTTTTCAGATGATATACTTATATGTTGTAAATCAATACCGCTGTTCGTCATCTCTGCCTCCTTTTCATAATTCAATAAGAAAAACAGACAGATGATGACCCCGTTCCTATGAACCGTCAATCATCATTTTGTTACGTATAGTTTATTGGAGTCAACAACGGAGGCCGATGCTCTTGGGTAGCAGATTACAACCCGTACTGCTTAACCAAAAAGACGTGTGCTGGTTATTGAAGCCACCTACAAAGGGTGAGTTGCGGCAAATTACCCGGACTGAGCAGTACTGTTTGTACTGTTGTACTCTCGACTGTTACCGATCATCCGTACGACAGAAGATCGTCTGCATAGGTGAGGCGCTCGACCAGCAGACGGATGAACACTCTGTTGAAGTGGGCTTGGAGGGAGGCCGGCGAATTGGCCATTGACTCCGGCTCGATCCGGATGAGCGTAACGGGCGTCGCTGACTCAACTGTTGCCGTCCTGGGCGCGTCGTGCGGATTCAAGAAGGCCATCTCACCGATGCTCGAACCAGCGTGAATCATGCTCAGGGGCCTCCCCCGTTTTATAACCTTGACCTCCCCTTCCACCAGAATATAGAAGGACTTGTCGTGTTTTCCTTTTCCTTCCACAAGAATGGCACTACCCGCCGGCAGTGTGATCCACGTGCTGATCCTCAATACCTCCCACAGCTCGACATTAGTGAAGTCCATGAAGAAGGACAGAGACTTGAGCAGATTGAATTTCTCCGTCTCCGTTACGTTTCCCTGCGCCGTGCCTAAATACTTAAACGTCTCGACCAGATCATTGGCGAATGTTTTCCAGTCGGTGTACCGGCGCTCACACTCTTTCTCCATAGCATGCTGTACGGTGCGCTCCAGTTCTTCGGGGATCTCACACCTCAGCGTGCGCAGAGGAGGATGATCATTGTGGATAATCTTGTAGATCAGCGCGAAGTGATTGTCCGCATCGAAGGGCAGGTGCCCCGTCAGGAGTTGGTACAGGACGATGCCGAGAGAAAAGATGTCTGTCTGGAGCGTCAGAGGCTGGCCGCTCAGTTGTTCGGGGGACATGTAGGCGGGCGAGCCGACCATGCCGATCAACTGCGTAATTTCCGACTGCATCACGAGCGCGGCGCCGAAGTCCGTCAGCTTGATTTCGCCGTCCTTGGTCATCAGGATGTTGGCCGGTTTGATGTCACGGTGGATCAGGCCACATTTGTTAGCGTACTCCATCGCTAAGCAGCACTTGAAGGCGATCTCCAGCACTTCCCGGACCGGCAGGAGGTTGTCTATTTTCGTATATGGTACGAGGTCCGAACCTTTGACGTACTCCATGACGATAAAAGCCTGCTTGTCGCTGTCGAATGCGTCATAGACCCCCACGAGGTGAGGATGATTCAGGCGCCCCGCGAGGCTTGCCTCATTCTGCCACATGTGGCGGTACTGCACGCCTTGGACGGGATCGTTGAAGATTTCTCGATTTGCGAGCTTGATGGCGATCTCACGCTCAGTAAAAGGATCCATGGCGAGATAGACGATGCCGCTGCTTCCCTGGCCGAGTTTCCGGATGATCCTGTATTTGCCGATCTTCTTGGGTATTGAATCCTTCATAATTGAATCTTTCATAACGGTTAACGCGTCGGTGAATTCGTTTCTTTCCGCCGTTCAAAAAACACAATATCGTGTAGGGGTTGCGGGTTGAGCCGGGTAGACCGCCTTCTCCCGATGCTACAAGGTGACATTTTTCTCTCCATTTTTCGCCTAGTTTCAAGTCGGTGACACATCATGACTATTACCGATTGTACTTTTGCATGGTTCACAAAAGCAGTCAATCGAACAAAGAAGCGATGCTGGCCCCCTCAGAAGCAGAAAATCAGCTGTCCTGCGCTTGCATCTTTCATCTCGAAAGCAGCGACACCATGCAGGAGAAAACCATGAGGTATTCGTGGCCGCAGTCTTTGCATTTCACACGGGCAAAGCCGTTGTATAGATAGCCGCAATCCAGATTTCAACTTTTATTTTGGGATAATACCTTGCATCCAAACTCCTCCCCTCTCAAGAGGGCCTCGAAACACCTGTTGCAGGAGACGCAGGTCGCCCGATGGCGAAACTCGTTCTTCCACCGGGTGATAAGATCCGGCTCTCTGATGAGAGGACGGCTCAGGGAAACAAAGTCGGCTTCCCCATTCCGGACAATCTTCTCCATCAACTCTATGCTTCTGAGTCCCCCCACCATCATCACAGGCAAGTGGACAGCCTTTTTAATATCCTTACACCAATCACGGAAGTAAGCTTCACGATCCAGGCTTGTTATCTTCGTATGAAATTCGCTTTTCTCGTAGACAAGTCCACGCAAACCTGAACTCACTTCCAGAGCGTCATATCCGCACCGGGCAAGGAGCTGGGCGGCCTTCTTCCCCTCTTCAAAAGTGAGTCCCCCGGGGAATCCGTCCTCGACCCCAAGCTTGAGAAGCACAGGGAAATCGCGTCCGACCTTTTCTCTGATGTTCCGGTAAATCTCACAATGAAAACGTAGCCTGTTCTCAAGACTTCCACCCCATTTGTCTTCACGCCTATTTGCGTAGGGCGAGAGAAACTGGGCCAACAGGTAAGCGTGAGCGCCATGAACCTGGACCGCATCACAGCCGGACTCCCGTGCCCTCCTTGCAGCATTTCCAAAGGCCTCTGTAATCTCCCAGATCTTCTCTTCTTCCATGGCACGATATGATTCTCCAAAATACGGGTCATTCTCAATAACGGAAGGTCCCAGGGCATCACCCTTCAACCTTGCGAATTTTCCCCTTTCCCTTCCCGCATGGAACAACTGAACAGCAATTCTTCCTCCTCTATGGTGAACGGCCTCCGCCAACATTCTAAAGCTTGGAATCATCTCATCTGATGCAAGGGAATTCTGGAATCCAGAGATCTGTCCTGACTTGTGCACATAGGAAACGCCGGTTATGAGCAAGCCCACTTCATTGTCAACAAGTTCTGTGCAGAGAGCCATTTGCTTCTCAGAGACAGTACCCGTCCTGTCGGTAGAGCCATCGTAGGTGGCAGACCTCACAAACCGGTTCCGAATTTCCATTCTTCCTATTTTCATCGGCTCAAACAGGATACTCATTTAGTCTTCCCACGACGTTACCGACCGTCAGTTCAATTGATAAGCATTGGGTCTCGTGTTTCAATTGAATTATGGTCACAAAATCCGGCAGATTTCAGACAACCCTCTCATGCATGTCACAAATTCTCAAAGCGTTATGCCTGAATATAGGCATCCCAAGAATATTCATGGTCCCGATAAAGGTTACTGGCATTCATTTCCGATTGAAATGATGTAGGTTTATCAAATTCATCGGATGCTTGACTACAGGAAGGAGGGCTCACTCCCGATCATCCACCCAATAATGCCACATTTCGTCCAGTATTCAATAATATACCCAGATAACCAAAATTGCAACTTTGTATTTGCATTCATTGAATTTCATGAGGAGATTCGTCGGAATATGGAATTGTATGGCAGCCAGCTATCCTATGACAAGCTATGCCGCAACGAACTCGATTTTAACCCGCATCCCGGTTGCTTCAGCGATTTTTTCCAAGGTCTTAAGCGTGAAGCCCTCATATTCGCCGCTCTCAATCCTCGAAATCGCCTGCTGGCTTGTTCCCATAAGCTTTGCCAATTCCTGTTGCGATAAGCCCTTCTGATCGCGGAGTTCCGCAATTTTCATTGCCAGCTTTAGAGCTTGCCTCTCTTCTTGGTAATGTTTTTTGAATTTAGAATCTTTGATGTCTTCCTGCAACCTGCTCTGGAATGTCCGAACTTTGCCTTTTTTCATATTTCACCTCCCGTAGGAAACCTCCGCATCCAGTCTTCCATGCGTTTTTCAGCTAAGTCAATATCCTGCTTTTTCAATTGCTGCGTTTTCTTGGAGAATCCATGCACCAACACAATCTGATCAAGCATCTGAAAGAAGTAGAGGATGCGGAAATGGTTGGAGCTGTAATGTATTCTCAATTCCCTTATTTTACCCCTGACAATATCAGCGTAGGGCCGCTTGAGATTCGGCCCTTGCTCTTCCAAGAGCGACAGATATGCAGCCACCTTAGCCCGTGACTTCTTGTCTAACCCGTCAAGAAAATCATCAAGCGGCGAATCGCCCCGCTCAGCCGTGTAGAAGATCAGATTGTAAAAGCACACCTCCACATTACAGTTACCATATACATCATTTTTGATGTATTGTCAAGCAGGTCTGTTCGCACAGCATATAGACACGGAAGTAGCTGAAAACCTGCCGCCCCAGCCGCGCACATTTCAGACCGAATTCAATGATCTGGCCCAGTCACCCACGGTGAAGATCAGTATTTGTTATCAGAGAGGTTGATATTGATGAAATGTTAATAATGACAATCTGTTGTACACTACTTATCCTCAGCTTTCAATTTGACATTGAAGCGAGGATTACCAACTCTGCCTGTCAAGGAATTTTATCATTTGACGACGAATTATTTCACCTTGACAAGATCGCCTGTGATCAATATATTCCTCTCCGGCAATATGGAGGAGACGCCATGAAGGAATTCATCAAGGTCATGAAGGCGCTGTCCGATCCCAATCGGGTGAGGCTTCTGAAGCTGCTTCAGAAAAGGGAGATGTGCGTCTGCGAGATCCGGGCCGCGCTGGAGATCGCCCAGCCGACCGTCTCCAAGCATCTGAAGATCCTGGAGGATGCGGGGCTGGTGTCCCGGGAAAAAGAAGGTCTCTGGGTGAACTACTCCCTGAGCGACGGCGGCCGGAGCCCCTATGCGGCGAGCCTTATGGGAAATCTGAGGCACTGGTTGGAGGACGATCCGGAAATACAGGATCTTATGGGGAAGAGCAAAGACCTCCGGCGGGAGGATCTCTGCCGCACCCATGCATGATTCTTCATATTGCCGGATCGCAATATTCAAGCGGGTCATCGTGTCAGTCGGGCGGGTGCGCCCGAAGTCCAAAAAAAGGGGGCGGTTCCCAAAAAGGGAAATGAAGGAAACAGGAGAACAGGCCATGAACATCTCAGCAGGCGCCGGGTCGCCGAAAAATGGGCAAAACGGGCCGGGAACCCCGAATCCCGAGAAACGAGGCGCCGCTGATGTCTGCGCCTCGCCCGCGGCGGGGAAAGTGCGGGTGCGTTTCCTGGGCAGCGGGGACAACTTCGGCAGCGGAGGCCGATTCCAGGCCTGCATCCACGTGGATAAGGGCGCAACCCGCTTTCTGATGGACTGCGGCGCCTCGTCGCTGATCCCGATGAAACGCGCGGGGATCAGCACGGCCGAGATCGATCTCATCCTGATCTCCCACCTCCACGGGGACCATTTCGGCGGCATTCCTTTTTTCATCCTCGACGCCCAGCTTGTCAGCCGCCGCGAAGCGCCACTCGTCATTGCCGGCCCCCCGGGTCTGAAGCAGCGCGTCCGGGAGGCGATGGAGATCCTCTATCCCGGTTCGTCCGGGATAGAGAGGAAATTTCGCATCGATTATGTGGAGCTGGCGGAAGGCGAGGCTGCGTCATTGGGACAACTTTCCGTTCTGCCCGTCCGGGTGATCCACGGAAGCGGCGATCCCCCCTACGCGCTGAGGATCGAATGTGCGGGGAAAATCATCGCCTATTCCGGAGACACCGAATGGACCGACGCCTTGCTTACGGTCGCCGACGGCGCGGATCTCTTCATCTGCGAGAGTTATTTTTTCGACAAGCCGATGAAGAATCATATCAATTACCGGACGCTGATGGCCCACCGGGCCGAACTGAAATGCAAGCGGCTGATCCTCACCCACATGGGGGACGACATCCTGAATCATGCGGATCAGATCGAACTGGAAATGGCGCACGACGGCATGGAAGTGATCCTCTGAGGGGAGGACGGAACCCGTTCATGGAGGGATGAAAAGATGACGGAGAAAAAAGGATGATTGTATGTCTGGCTGCTGCGTAAAAAACGATACACCCAAGCTGGTCACGATACGGACAAATCCCGAAACAGTGAAGGCGCGGGTATGGTTTCCCCTGCTGCTCGTACCGGTATTTGTTCTGCTCTACCTCTTTCTGGAGAGGGGGACGAATTATCTCGTCTATTCGATTCTTTCAATGGATCGGCATTCCCGTTTCACGGAAGCGGTGCGGTTTTTTATCTTTGAGGTGCCCAAGGTGCTTCTGCTCCTTACGGCCATCGTCTTTGTCGTGGGTATTATCCGCTCGTACTTTTCGCCCGAAAAGACGAGAAAGGCGCTGGAGGGAAAACCGCTCTTTGTGGGCAACATCATGGCGAGCATGCTCGGCATCGTAACGCCCTTCTGCTCCTGTTCAGCCATCCCCCTGTTCATCGGGTTCATGGAAAGCGGCATCCCGCTCGGCGTCACCTTTTCCTTCCTGATTGCCGCACCGATGATCAACGAGGTGGCGCTCGTGCTTCTCTTCGGCCTCTTCGGGTGGAAGACGGCGCTCCTGTATGCATCCACGGGGCTTCTGATCGCCATTGCCGCGGGCTGGGTAATCGGCAAGCTTAAAGTGGAACGGTTTGTCGAGGCGTGGGTGTATGAAATCAAGGCCGCCGAGCTGACCATCGAGGAACGGAAAACGCCTTTTTCCGAAAGGATCCAGGCCGGGTATACGGCGGTTGCGGATATCGTCTCGAAGGTCTGGATCTATATCGCGATCGGGATTGCTGTCGGGGCTGGCGTCCACGGCTATGTGCCGGAAAATTTCATGGCCTCCCTGATGGGCAAATCCGCCTGGTGGTCGGTTCCTCTGGCGGTGCTGATCGGCGTGCCTCTCTATTCGAACGCGGCCGGAATCATACCGATCATCCAGGCTCTCCTGGAGAAGGGGGCGTCGCTCGGCACGTCGCTCGCCTTCATGATGTCGGTGATCGGGCTGTCGCTGCCGGAGATGATCATCCTGAAAAAGGTGGTCAAGCTTCCGCTGATTCTGATTTTTATCGGCGTCGTCGCCTTGGGCATCATGGTGGTCGGGTATCTGTTCAACCTGATTTACTAACCTACATGCGCGCGTTTTCACGGGCACAAAGAATGAATCAGGGGCATTTTAATATCAATGGCGAAGGAGTTGGAATGATGGAAAACACTCTGGAGACGGAGAATGAGCGGGGGAAACGGGTCCTCTTCGTCTGCACCCACAACGCCTCGCGGTCGCAGATGGCCGAAGGGCTGCTCCGGGCGCTCAAGAGGGATCGCTGGGAGGCTTTCAGCGCCGGCACGGCGCCGACCGGGGTCCATCCGGCCGCCATTGCGGTGATGGCGGAGATCGGCATCGATATCCGGGATCATCGCTCCAAGGGTCTCAATGCCTTTAAGGGCATGGTGTTCGATGAGGTGGTAACCGTCTGCGATCATGCGCAGGAGAGCTGTCCGGTGGTTCCGGGAGGCGGCGTGAAACGCCATCAGGGATTCGAAGATCCTTCGGCGGCAAAGGGGACGGAGGAGGAGGTTCTTACGGCATTCCGGCTGGTCCGGGATGAGATCCGGAAATGGATTATGGAAAACTATTGAAGCGAAAAGGACCCGAACGTCGGGGAAATGAAGCCGTACGTCCTCGCCAATGTTTGGGAATCCACGTGAAATGGAGATGAAACGATGGAAATAAAAATACTGGGACCCGGCTGCGTCAACTGCCAGAAGGTGGAGAAACTGGTTCGGGAGACGGTTGCCGAGGCAGGCGTCGAGGCCGACATTGAAAAGGTGAGCGACATCATGAAAATCGCCAAATACGGCGTTTTCGGCACCCCCGCCGTCGTCGTGGACGGTCAGGTCAAGTCAGTAGGAAAGATTCCGAAAAAGGAGGAGATTCTCGCCTGGCTCGGGAAATAATCGATCTTAAGGAGGAAATTATGACTGATGGAATTGCCAAACGGCTTTCGTTTCTGGACCGTTACCTGACGCTCTGGATCTTCCTGGCGATGGGGGCGGGTGTCCTGCTGGGGTATTTTGCACCGGGCGTTGGGGATTGGATCGGTTCCCTCCGCCCGGAAGGGACTCAGACAAGCATTCCGATCGCCGCCGGCCTGATCCTGATGATGTATCCGCCGCTCGCCAAGGTCAAGTATGAGGAACTCCGCGATGTCTTTCGGGATTTCAAGGTGCTGGGGCTGAGCCTGGTTCAGAACTGGATCATCGGGCCGATCCTGATGTTTCTGTTGGCCGTCCTGTTTCTGCATAATCAGCCGGAGTTCATGATCGGGCTCATCATGATCGGGCTCGCCCGCTGTATCGCGATGGTGATCGTCTGGAACGATCTGGCCCAGGGCGATACCGAGTACTGTGCGGGTCTGGTCGCCTTCAACGCAATCTTTCAGGTTCTCTTTTACAGCGTTTACGCCTGGATCTTCATCACGATCCTGCCGCCGCTGATGGGCCTTTCCGGGGCCGTCGTGAACATCACAATCGGGCAGATCGCCGAGAGCGTCTTCATCTATCTGGGCGTCCCGTTCCTGGCCGGGATGATCACGCGTTTAGTTCTGGTGAAGATGCGCGGGAAGGAGTGGTATCATACAATCTTCATCCCCAAAATCTCTCCGATCACGCTGGTGTCGCTCCTCTTCACGATTGTGGTCATGTTTTCGATGCAGGGCCGGAAGATCATTGAAAAGCCCGGCGACGTCCTGCTGATCGCCGTTCCGCTGCTGATCTACTTTATCGTGATGTTCCTGGTGAGCTTCTGGATGAGCGGAAAGGCGGGGGCCGATTACGGCAAGTCGGCCACGCTCTCCTTCACCGCCGCCAGCAACAATTTCGAGCTGGCCATCGCGGTTGCCGTCGGCGTATTCGGGATCAACCACGGGGCGGCGTTTGCGGCGGTGATCGGCCCGCTGGTAGAGGTTCCCGTGTTGATCAGTCTGGTCAACGTCGCGCTCCGGTTCAAAAGAAAATTCTTCACGGCAAAATGATGGGAGACATCACGCAAATGCTTTATTTCCCCTGAACGAAAACAAGGAGATTCTCAATTTGAAACGAAAAGAAATGATGATATCCGTCGGTCTGATCTGCGCGGTGATCCTTCTGCTGCCCCTTGCAGGGATTGCCGCCGCGGCGCCGCCGGAGGTTCCCGTCAAGGGGATGGTCACGATGGTGGATCTGGGGGCAAAAAAATGCATCCCCTGCAAGATGATGGCGCCGATTCTATCGAAGCTGGAAAAAGAGTATGCCGGCAAGGCCGCCATCGTCTTCCTCGACGTCTGGGAGGATCCGAAACCCGCCCACCGCTTCGGCATCCGGGGAATTCCCACGCAGATCTTCTTCGACAAGGAGGGCCGGGAGGTCTTTCGGCACGCGGGGTTCCTGAACGAAGAGGAGATCGTCCGCCGGCTCAAGGATATGGGCGTAAAATAGAAGGGGCAACATGCTGACGCAATTATTTCTGACCATCAACGACTGGATCACCGGCGCGACTTACCTGGCGGCTCTGGGCTGCTTTTTATGGGGGATGGTCAGCGTCCTGCTGAGTCCCTGCCACCTGGCATCCATACCGCTGGTCGTGGCCTACGTGGCCGGACAGGAGCAGGTTCTCAAACCGCGACAGGCAGCCCATTACGCAGTTTTCTTTACCGTGGGCCTATTCATCACGATCGCCGTGATCGGCGTCGTCTGCGCGCTGCTGGGACGGATGCTCGGGGATGTGGGCAATTACTGGCAGATCGTTGTCGGTCTTGTTTTGATCTGGGTCGCCCTGGGAATGCTGGGGGTGGAGAAGTGCGACCTCTCCGGCAGCCGTCTGCACCGGCTGAACGTCAAAGGCCTTCGCGGCGCGTTCCTCCTGGGTCTGGCCTACGGAGTACTGTCCGGCTCCTGCACCTTCGGCTTCATCGCCCCCATTCTGGCGATCATCACGGTTCAGCAGAAGGTCTTGACCGGGGTTCTGCTGATCCTGCTCTTCGCCCTCGGCCACTGCCTCCCCATCATGATCGCCGGCAGCTCCACCGCGGCGGTCCGACGCCTGACCGAGAGCGAAACCTGGATAGGATCGGGGGCCTGGTTCCGGAAGGGCGCCGGGGTCGTCATCGGCCTCTTGGGGATCTATTTCATCGGCAGCCCATTCTTCATCGGGTGAATACCATGGAACACAACTACGACCATACCCATAATCACAGTCATGAAAAGCCGGCTTCGCTGAAAAACCTGATCTTCGCGATGGCGATCAACGGCGGGATTGTCGCCTTCGAGATGATCTTCGGCCTGATGATCCAGAGCATGGCGCTCATCTCGGATGCCATCCACAACCTGAGCGACATCGCCCACATGCTCTTCAGCTACTGGGCGGAGAAGGTCGCCCGCCGTCCTGCGAATGAGACGAAAACTTACGGCTATCGGAAAGTCGAGTTTATCGCCGCATTTGTCAACAGCATCGGTCTGTCCATCGTGATCGCCTTCATTTTCTGGGAAACCCTCAAGCGATTCACGGCACCGGCGGAAGTCTCCGGCCCGGTGATGCTTTGGGTTGCCGTCGTGGCCTTTGTCGGCAACGGGGCGGCGACGCTCCTGTTGCAGAAAATCTCGGCGCGAAACTTCAACATGAAAAGCGCCTGGCTCCATTCCCTTCAGGACGCCCTGTTTTCCCTTGGAGTGATCGTCGGCGCCCTGCTGATCACTTTCTTCGGCTGGCGTCTCGTCGATCCCCTCATCTCGCTTGCCATCTGCATCGTCATCGCCCGGGAGATCTACAAGATCGTCCGGCAGGCGGTCAACTCCCTTCTGGATGCCGTGCCGCCCGGGATTGATTTTGTTGAAGTCAGGAACGACCTGCTGGCGATTCCCGCCGTGGCGGAAGTCAACGATCTCCACATCTGGCAGACCGGCGCCGAGCAGAAGCTGCTCTCCGCCCATCTCGTTTCAGGGGGGGATCCTCCCGACCACGAAACAATCATCCGCTCGGTCCAGGAGATGATGCTGCGCAAATACGGGATCAACCACACGACGCTCCAGATCCTGCCCGCGTCAGCCAGTGCGATGGAGCACTGCAACCACTGCAATTGAGGGAAGAAGGATAATAAGGAGGGTGCAAAATATGAAGGTAACCGTTGACGCCAGAGGGCTTGCCTGCCCGGAGCCCGTACTTTTGGCGAAAAAGGCGATCGCGGATAACGAAGCGGTGACCGTTCTCGTGGACAATGAAAGCGCCGTGGAAAACATCCGCCGCCTGGCCGCCAAAGCGGCCTGCGGCTTCTCCGTGACGGAAAAGGAGAGAGGGGTCCGGGAGATCGCGCTGGTAAGGACGGGAGCTGCAGGCCAAGCCCCCGCGGATACCGCCGCTGAAGCGGGTCCGTCGTGCGCCGTTGCGCCGGGAAAGGAAACGGGACCCGTTGTGGTGATCCTGTCCGACAACCGTATGGGGCGGGGGGACGACGTCCTGGGAGACGTCCTGATCCGGAGCTTCATCCATACCCTGCTGCAACTGAAACCTTTGCCCGGGGCAATCATCTGTTACAACGCCGGGGTGAAGCTTGCCGTGAAGGATTCGGCGGTTATCGACGATCTGCAGCAACTGGCGCAGGCCGGGGTGGATATTCTGATCTGCGGGACCTGCGTGAACTATTTCGGGCTTGGCAATCAGGTCGCCGCGGGGCGTATTTCCAACATGTACGACATCGCCGAAACGATGGCGGGCGCCACCCGGTTGCTGCGTCCCTGATGGATGGGCCGAAGTGCGCCGTCTTTCTGCTTCCCTCCATCAGCCATGTCCTGAAGGCGGAAAAGATTTTTATAAGAGCTTGCTTTTGCAAGCAAGTCCTCCCTGTGGGCGAGGATCATGCCTTCCAGCCGCCCCGCTTTCATCCCCGTTTTCGGCCTGTTTTCGGCCTTGACATATTATGAGCATATGCTTATAATCCAGGAAACGGAGAGGAATCATGCCGAGACCGAAATGTTGCCGACATGTCGCCGCCATGCCGGACAAGACCTGTTTCCAGCCGAGGGGAATGACCGCTTCGTCTCTTGAGGAGGTGCTTTTGACCCTCGACGAGTATGAGGCGATCCGCCTTGCCGACCGCGAAGGGTTGTATCAGGAGCAGGCGGCGTTGATGATGAACATCTCGCGGCAGACGTTCGGCAGGATTATCGAATCGGCGCACCGGAAGGTCGCCGATGTCCTCGTGAACGGAAAGACCCTGAAGATCGAAGGCGGGGATGTTTCCATGGAAGAGACGAAGCAGATACGGTGTCATCGGTGCCGGCAGACGTTCAGCCTCTGTTGCGAAACAAAGGACGCGGCAATATGTCCGCATTGCAGAAAGCAAGCGGAGAATCACATTACTGAAAAAAGGAGAACATCATGAAAATCGCATTACCGGCATGCCGGAATCAGGTGGACGAACACTTCGGCCACTGTGAGTACTTTACGGTATTCACCATCAATGACGATCACAAAATCACGGCGGAGGAAACGGTTTCCTCTCCAGCGGGTTGCGGCTGCAAATCGAACATTGCCCAGACGCTGTCGCAAATGGGTGTAAAGACGATGCTGGCCGGCAACATGGGACAGGGGGCCGTAAACGTATTGGACGGCTACGGGATCAAGGTTTTACGCGGCTGCAAGGGCGACGTGAAAAGGGTCGCCGAGCAGTGGCTCACCGGCAATCTCAAAGATTCGGGGATCGCCTGCGAACTTCATGAGCACGGATGCCATGAAGCCTGAGGGATCCTGCGGGAATCCCCGACACGGCACGGCGGTGAGCTTTTTCAGATCATTTTTCAACGGATTTTGCCCGCCGGCGTGTTTTTTACCTGCTCGGCCGTGATGATCCGCAAGGATGAAATAGAGCGGAGATTTTTTTATGAATAAGACACCGGCGATTCAAGAGCTCTTTCTGTCCTTCTTGCGCCTGGGTCTGACCGCCTTCGGAGGTCCGGCCATGATCGCCTACATCCGCAGGATGGCCGTGGAAAAGAAACACTGGCTTGATCCGGAAACCTTCAAAGCCGGGGTGGGCCTGTGCCAGGTTATCCCCGGGGCGACTGCCATGCAGGCGGCCGCCTACGTCGGGCTCAAGTCGCGGGGCACGATGGGAGCAGCCGCCGCCTTTGCCGGTTTCGGCCTCCCCGCGTTTCTCTTCATGATGGTTCTTTCATTTCTTTATTCGCGTTTCCATGATTTGCCCGCCGCGATCTCCCTGTTTGCCGGTCTTCAGGTGATCATCGTCGGCATCGTCGCCAATGCCGCCGTATCGTTCGGCGGCAACACGCTCAAGGGGTGGAGGGACATGCTCATCGCCGGAGCGGCGGCCGCGCTGTTTGCATTTCACGTGAGCCCGATTCTCGTGATCTTGCTCGCGTCCCTCAACGGCCTTCTGATCACAGGCGCCGGGCAAAAAAAAGCAGGACCGGCTGTGATCCCTTCTGCCGGGCCTTCCGGAACGGATCATTCGTTCGGACTCCTCGTCGCCGGAGCGGCGGGATTTCTTCTGCTGCTGTTTTTCGTACAGAGAAGTTTCTTCGATCTGGCGATCCTGATGTCCAAAATCGATCTGTTTGCCTTCGGAGGAGGATTTGCGTCCGTTCCCCTGATGCTCCATGAGTTCGTCGATGTCCGTGGATGGATCGACGCCCGGACCTTCATGAACGGCATCGTGCTGGGACAGGTTACCCCGGGGCCGATCGTCATCACGGCGACCTTCGTGGGATATCTCCTCTACGGCATACCGGGCGGGGCGATTGCCACCATCGGCATCTTTCTGCCCTCCTTCCTGATGGTGGTCGGGGTCGCGCCCCATTTTGAGCGCCTCCGTTTGTCCCCCTATTTCAATCGCGCGATTCACGGCATTCTGTGCTCGTTCGTGGGGTTGCTGCTGCGCGTCCTGGGCTCGTTTGTGGCAGACGTTCAGTGGGATGCGCCGCACCTGATCCTCTTTGCCGCAACATTCGTCGCGCTGTATCTCAAGGTGGACATCCTGTGGGTGTTTCTCGGCGGGACGGTCATTGCGGTGCTGATTTAAACCACATGACCGATCAAGTACCAGTTTCCATTTGATATTCAGACAAGGTTGTTATATGAGTCAGGTCCGGATGCAGATCAAAGGAGGTTTGTTTCAATGAAGGTCAAGGCTACAATCGTATGCGAAAACTGCGTTTTTCACCTTCCCGGTGCCGTGGCTGAACACGGCCTGTCCATATTCATGGAAACCGACTGCGGAAACTACCTGCTGGACACAGGTCAGGGGAAAGCGATCGTAAACAATGCCCTGGTGTTGGGGTTAGATCTGCGAACAATCAAAGGTATAATCATGAGCCATCACCACTGGGACCACACGGGAGGGCTTGGCCCTGTCCTCGATCTGAAGGGAGCGGCGGATATTTATGCCCACCCCGATTTTTTCAAGGAAAGCTATAAAATCGAGGGAGAAAGGGTGCGTTACATCGGCGTGCCGTATCCCCGGCCGCTCCTCGAAGCCAAGGGGGCAACGTTCAAATTCAGCGACGAGTTCCGACCGATCGAACCTGGAATGTGGCTGACGGGGGAAGTGCCACGCCGGACGGATTATGAACGCGGGGATAAAAACCAGGTCGTGAAGTCCAACGAGAGGTATGTGAAGGACAACCTCCTGGACGACCAGTCGGTTGTCATTGAAACCGAAAAGGGGCTCTTTATCATCCTGGGATGCTGCCATTCCGGGATCATCAATACCCTGAGTTATATAGTGGAGAAAATGGGGCAGCGCCATATATACGCCGTGATCGGCGGCACGCATCTCGGTCCGGTGAGCGATGAACAGAGGGAGAAAAGTATCGATGCCCTCAAGGCGTTTGACATCGAACGTCTCGGAGTCTCCCATTGCACGGGGCTGAAAACGGCATCCCGGCTGGCCGGTGAGTTTGGAGACCGCTTCTTCTTCTGCAATGTGGGAACGGTTGTGGAAGCATAATTGCTTAATTTGCATCAGGAGAGACCATGTCGAAAAAGGCCTTTCAGGACTACTACCCCGACCATTTCAGCCACTGCTACGATTGCGGTCGCCTGAACGATGCGGGGCTGAAGATTAAAAGTTACTGGGATGGAGAGGAATCCGTCTGCATTTATGAACCAAGGCCCTACCACACGGCCATCCCGGGCTTTGTCTACGGGGGGCTGATCGCCTCTCTCATCGACTGCCATGGTACGGGTACGGCCGCCGCGGCCAGGTATCGCTCCGAGGGCAGGGAGATGGATACGGACCCGCCCCTGCGCTTCCTAACGGCGTCTCTCAACGTCGATTACCTGCTCCCGACGCCCCTCGGCGTCCCGCTGGAAATCCGCGACAGGGTAAAGGAGGTCAAGGGGCGCAAGGTGATCTTGGAATCGGCCCTTTCCGCTGGCGGGAAAATCTGCGCCCGCGGGGAGGTTGTAGCGATTCAGGTGCCGGAGCATTTGATTCCCCGGCATCCTTGAAGCCCAGTCAAACCGTCGGCCCCGTAAAAAGTCTCAGCGAAACCCCCCCCTCGGCAAGCGGATGATGTTTTCCCGCTTCCGGACATTGCATTGCCCCAGCAGTCATAGGAGACGAGGCCGGCCATGATCGGCGTCGTTTGGGTCTCAATCGCCTGAATCCCCCTCCGCCCCCGGCTTGAAATGCCCGTGGAGGGTTTCAGGGAGGCTGATCAGCAGCGGCAGCCGGATCAGCAGGTCGATGCCCACAAAGAGGATGAAGATGTACTGCGGTCCGATCCTGTCCCAGATGACGCCCGCAGACAAGGCCAGGATCGCGCTCAGAACCATCTTGAAGAAACGGTTGATGCCGACCCATCTCCCCATCTGTTCGGAAGGCACCAGCTCCCGCTCGATGGCGGCGACAACCGTTACGCCGATGAAGTAGAAGCCCTGCAGGATTCCGGCGATGATCAGAAAGGCCGTTGACGTTGCCCAGATCAGCATCAGGTTGGAAATCCAGAAAAGCGGGATGGTGATGTACAGGACCCTCTTCCGGCCGATCCGGTCCGCCAGCCTGCCCAGCGGAATGGCACAGACAATGGATGACAGCGCCGATCCGGCAACCATGATCCCCAGGATGAATTCATTGGCCCCCTTGATCTGGTGGGCGAAAACCTGGGTGAACGGAAAAACCATCCCCAGCGGCAACTGGGAAATGGAGGCGATGACCAGCCACTTTTTCAGATGATTGCCGCCTTTGAGCACCTGGGAAATATCCTTCGACAAGTGTGGCCTCTGGCTGCCCGCCTTCACCCACTTTCGTTCCGACAACTTTGTCAGGACGATGATGAACGTGCCGATCGTGATCAGGAAACCGGAAAAGAACAACGGCCGGATGCCGGCGATGTTGACGCCGCCATAAAGGGTGACCAGCCAGGTGGCCAACATCGGCCCCGCCATTCCCAGGAAGCCCGCAGCGACCGTTTCACAGATCAGCATACCGGTGGCCCGGTCCCGATTGACCAGGCAGTTTCCGCAGATGGTTGCGCAACTGTGAATGCTGGTGGAGAATCCCAGCCAGTAACCGATCATGGCGATGACGGTCACCTCCCAGCTTTGCGCCAGGCCGTAGGTCAGGTAGGAGATGGCCAGGAATCCTATGCCGATCAGATAGATTTTTTTGGGACCGATTCGGTCGATGAACCAGCCGGTGAAGGGGCCGCAGAGACCGGCGATGATCATGCCGATGCTGTTGACGATGCCCAGTTGGGTCCCCGTAGCCCCCAGCGCCACGATATAGATGGAGAGATAGGGAAAGACCATCTGGTAGGCCAGTTTGTCCAACGATGTACGCAAAACGGTGATTTTCCAGTCCCGGTGCTGCCTTTTCAAAAAGGAAAGGCCGTTGCCGAGAAAGGCCGGCAGCGGCCCGGCGGATGGTTCCGTATGATTGCTCAATGAATATTCCTTTCCCGATGGTCTGCGGCAAGAAGAGAGAGCGGAACAACAGCGAAGACAAGCGTGAATAATTTCAGCCACATCCCCGATTCCCGCGGGTGTTTTATTTATCCTGAGAAAACCCCCGGCTCTGCCGGAGGATACTTATTCGCTTGCGACCTTTACCACGAATGGCTTCGGAAGCGCAATCCCCTGGAGATTCACCGGATCGAAAGGCCTGTTGAACACCCCCGGAAAAATCCCCGTCGTTGATTTGGATCAATGACAAACCCCCGAATCGGGATTATCGTGTAACCGTAGTAAGGTTGATAACATCTGTGAAGAACGACAGTATAAAACGGTTACTATAGGGAGGAAAAGAAATGGAAACAAAGGAGTGGGTTGGGCACGCCGACGACAACACCTTCGAGTCGGCCGTATTGAAAAAGGGCAGGCCGGCACTGGTCGATTTCTGGGCGCCTTGGTGCGGACCCTGCAGGGCTCTCGCGCCGGTTCTGGAAGGGATCGCCCAAACGTACGACGGGCGGGCGAATGTGATCAAAGTGAATGTGGATGAGTCCCCAAAAACCGCTGCCAATTATGGGATCCGGAGTATACCTACGCTGCTTTTCATCCAGGAGGGGAAAGTTCGGGAAACCCTCGTCGGCCTCACGACCAAGGACAAGCTTGCGGCACTCATCGACCGGAACATTACCGGATAACCGGATGGCCGAGGAATGAACCGCCCGCTGCAACACGGGAGATTAAGGAGGACAAAAATGAACGATTTGTTGATATTGGTGATCGTGGTCGCGGTGTGGTTTTTCGTCCAGGGATGGCTGTTGCCCCGATTGGGCATCTCGACCTGAATACGCCAGGGCTGCTCGGTCGAGAGCAGAAAGAAGAAATCAGAAGACTCGAAGGGCTGACCGGTTCTCTACAGCAGAGACCGGTCGGGGCTGTAAATATATTTTGTTTCCCTTCGATTCCTATGTTAAACATTCCCCATGTTTGGCCTTATGAATACATGCTGTACAGCGGGGCGTCAATGACCTGGATCAACGGGAAGAATTTTCTATGGATGTTCTGAAGCAGATGCAGACGTTGACTTTGTTCCAGGGGGTCCCCGCCGAAAAGCTGAAAGTGTTGGCGGAACGCGCCCTGTACAGAACCTGCAAGGCGGGGGAAATGTTCATCGGCGAAACGGATCCCGCCCATGCATTTTACGTCGTCATCACCGGACAGGTGAAGCTCTACAAGATTTCAGCGGAGGGGAAGGAACAGACCCTCAACCTGCTCGGTCCGGGAGAACCATTCGGCATGTGCACCGCCTTTGCCATCGAGTCCTTCCCGGCGAACGTCATGGCCCTCGAAGAGAGCGGCATCCTTCTGTTCCCCGGTCCGGCGATGGAAGCGATCGCCATGGAGGAACCGCACCTGTTGGTGAACATTATCCGGATTCTATCCGACCGCCTGAAGGAAGCGATGACCCTGATCGAATCCCTCGCCTTGAAGGAGATCCCTCAGCGGATCGCCTCCTTCCTGATCCACGCCCTGAAAGGGGAGAACGAACAGGGAGTAAGCCAACTGGAATTGACGGTCACGCAGAGGGAACTGGCCAAGATTCTGGGGGCCACTCCGGAGGCCCTCTCCCGGGCGCTGAGAAAGATGAGCAACACCGGCGTGCTGGCCATGGACGGCCGGTCGATCCGGATTCTGGATCGGAAGGCACTTGGCGAACTGGCGGAAGGGGACTGACCGATCATCCTCACCCATCCCTGCGCTTCAAGAAAACCGGTCAATACAGATCAGTTCGTATGGGAATGCATTTCCGAAACAAGGCGCCGTTCCGGCACGCCCCGCCGCGGACCATAGAAAATCTGAATGCATATTCGCGTTTTTCATGGTAGATTGTTTCCCGAGACGCCTCATCCGTGGAGGAGATGCGACCGTGGATATCGTCTGCCTGCCTGTCGAGAAAACCGTCCACCGCGCCTGGCTGCGCAAGCCCGTCGCCCGCGAGGCGTTCGACCTCTTCCGGGCGGGTCTCAAACGGCTGTTCGACCGGATCGATCAGGGCGAGTCCGAGGAGCACTTGAAAAGGATCGTCGCCGATTTCCTCACAGAGGTCTGGTATCGGGACGTCGGTGAAATCAACACGAAAGACAGTGTCGACCTGGTCATCCACGCGGGGAGGTCCTCCCGCGACCCCGTAGCCGTAATCATCGAAACGAAGCACCCGGCCAACGCCGCGGAGATGATTTCCGCCGCCAGCCCCAATGCCAAGGCGCTGCACGAACTGATACTCTACTACCTCCGGGAACGCACCGCCGGAAACCTCGGCCTGACCCGGCTGATCGCCTGCAACATCTATGAATGGTACATCTTCGACGCGGCGGATTTCGATCGCTATTTTTACAGCGACCAGGGGCTGGTCCGGCAATTTCGCGACTGGGAGGCCAACCGCCTTTCCAGCGCCCGGACCGACACCTTCTATGGGGAGATCGTGCGCCCCTTTCTGGAGCGATCCGGCATCGAACTCACCTGCACATACATCGACCTGCGCCCCTGCGAAGCCCTCGTGCGAAACCCCGCCGCCGGCGGGGACGGGAAGCTGCTCCCCCTCTTCAAACTCTTCTCTCCGCCCCATCTGTTGAAACTTTCCTTCGCCAACGACAGCAACACCCTGAACCGGGAATTCTACAACGAACTCCTCCATATCATCGGCCTGGAGGAGATCCGGGAGAAAGGCCGGAAGCTGATCGGGAGAAAACCGGACGGGAAAAGGGACGAAGGCGCCCTCTTGGAAAACGCGATCAATGTGCTGAAGGTCCGGGGCTGCATTCCTGCCGCCGAGGTAACCCCACCGGAGACGGAAGGCGACGCCGAAGAGCGGATCTTCAGCGCCGCGCTGGAGCTCTGCATCACCTGGATCAACCGGGTTCTCTTCCTGAAGCTCCTCGAGGGGAGACTCGTCGCCTGGAACGGCGGGGACAATCGCCACGCCTTTCTCCGCCCGGACGCGCTGCAGAATTTCGACGGGCTCGAAGAGCTGTTCTTCGAGGTTCTGGCGGTCCTCCCGGAGGAACGGCGGGGTTCCGTGGCGGAGAAATTCCGCTTCGTTCCCTACCTGAACAGCTCCCTTTTCGAAGAGACGGATCTGGAGCGCGAGACCATCCATATCGCCGACCTCAAAGGCCGCCTGGAGATACCGCTGTACGGCGGCACGGTCCTCAAGGACGAAGCAGGCAAACGGCGGGAAGGGCTTCTTTCCGCCCCGGCCTACCTCCTCGGTTTCCTGGACGCCTTCGATTTCAGCGGCGACGGGACGGGCGGCGTCCGTGAGACGCCCCGGACCATCATCAACGCCTCGGTCCTGGGCCTCATCTTCGAGAAGATCAACGGCTACCGGGAAGGCTCCTTTTTCACACCCGGCTTCATCACCATGTACATCTGCCGGGAGACCCTCCGGCGGGCGGTGGCGGAGAAGTTCCGAACCGGTATGCCGGGAATGAAAAAAATCCGGACCTTCGCCGACCTGAAGGAGCGCCTGGACCCGTCCG
>Ga0247842_10003236_pt1 | contig 22401 bp, 19 predicted proteins | sample LaCruzMarch2015__3_FD_192411 | JGI IMG/M metagenome (GOLD analysis project Ga0247842, IMG submission 192411) | Freshwater microbial communities from meromictic Lake La Cruz, Castile-La Mancha, Spain - LaCruzMarch2015_19m | ecosystem: Environmental > Aquatic > Freshwater > Lake | place: Spain...
TGATGACCATATCGTTGCCGTCGGCGATATTGTCCTTCAGGGTTCTGTTTTCGTCTAACTGGGCGCGGAGTTGATCAAAGTAAGCGATCTGGACGCCGGCACCCAGGCGGACCAGGCCCTGCTGCGGTTCAAGGTCACCGAGGAGGATCTTGAGGAGCGTGGTCTTGCCGGCGCCGTTAGGCCCGATAATGCCTACCTTGTCGCCGCGCATTATTACGGTGGAGAACCCTGCCACGATTATTTCCTCGTCGAAGGCGAAGCTGATCTTTGTCGCTTCGGCAACCAGTTTACCGCTACGTTCCGCCTCCTGGATTGTTAGCCGGACATTACCCGTCTGCTCCTGTCGACGTGCCCGCTCTCGACGCAGTTGCACCAACGCCCGCACCCGGCCCTCGTTCCGGGTGCGGCGGGCCTTGATCCCTTGCCGAACCCAGGCTTCTTCCCGGGCCAGTTTCTTGTCAAACTCCTCCCACTCTTTCTCTTGCGCCTCCAGCAGGGACTGGCGGCGATCGAGGTATGTAGCGTAATCGCAGGGAAACGCAATCAGGCGGCCGCGGTCGATTTCCACGATGCGAGTCGCCAGTCGTTGGAGAAACGTCCGGTCATGGGTAACGAACATGAGGGTTTTTTCGAACTTTAGGAGGAAATCCTCGAGCCAGAGGATGGTGTTTAGATCCAGATGGTTTGTTGGCTCGTCCAGGAGCAGGAGGTCCGGGTCGTTTACCAGAGCCTTGGCCAGAAATACTCGGCGTTTCATCCCTGCCGACAGGAGCCGAAACTCGGCATTCTCATCTATGTCAATCCTGGCGATCATCTTTTCCACCTGCTGATGAAAAAGCCAGGCGCCGGAGGTTTCAAGTCGGTGCTGAACCCATTCGAGCTTCTTCAGCAGGGTGCTATCGCCGCTCCGGGCCATCTGCGCCGTGAGATCGTGGTATTCCCGGAGCAGTTCCAGGTGCTCCCTGCCGCCGGAGGCCACAACGTCATAGACCGTTCCCGGCAGGTCGTCTGGAACGTCCTGGGGTAACATGGCGATTTTGACCTCGCCGTTGCGGATCATTCCGCCGGTATCCGGGGCGATGTCACCCATGAGCAGTTTCATGAGGGTGGACTTGCCTGCACCGTTTCTGCCCAAAAGGCCGATTCTTTCGCCCGCTTCGATCTGGAGCGTGGCGCCATCGAGGAGCAGCGGCCCGCCGAAGCTGACCGAAACCTCATTGATCCATATTATTCCCATATAACCTTATATTACAGATAGTTGAATTGCATGGTTGAATTCGCTGCATATATATATGGTTCGGCAGTAGCGCTGTCAAGATAAATCGCCCTCAGAAAATCGTTGACGGCAAACATAAATCCGGTTTAGAAGGTCCAAGAAATTGTAATCAATAAAATAGGCATGAATGATAAACATTTATGAAGATTCGTGAAGATTTTTTACCTTTAAGCAAGCCTTCCATCGGGGCGGAAGAGATCGAGGCCGTTACCAGCTGCCTCCATTCGGGCTGGATCACCACCGGTCCCGTCTGCCAAGCCTTCGAGAAGGCTTTATGTGAACTGACGGCGGCAAATAACGCCATTTCCTTTACTTCAGGAACGGCGGCGATGCACCTGCTGCTTACGGCCCTGGGGATCGGGCCAGGGGATGAGGTGATTACTCCATCCCTGACTTTTGCCTCGACGGTTAACATGATTGTCATGCGCGGCGCCCACCCCTTATTTGTAGATATTGACTACGGAACCCTGAATATGAATCCGGTCCTCCTGGAGCCACTGATTACTGACCGGACAAAGGCCGTCATCCCCGTCCATTTCGCCGGAGCCCCCGCTGACATGGATCCCATTCTAGAAATCGCGCGGCGCCGCGGGCTCCTGGTCATTGAAGACGCTGCCCACGCCATCGGCACTTACTATAAAGGCGTCCATGCCGGTGGCTTTGGCTGCCCGGCGGTCTTTTCCTTTCATCCCATCAAGAATATAACCAGCGGTGAAGGGGGTATGATCACCCTATATGATGCTGAAATGGAAAAGCAGCTCCGCCTCCTGCGGTTTCACGGCATTGAACGGGATGCCTGGAAGCGTTACGGCAAAGGGGGAAACCCGGACTACGACATCCAGCAACCGGGCTTCAAGTACAATCTTCCGGATATTTTAGCCGCCATCGGTGTGGCCCAGATGTCCAAATGGCAGGTCCTGAATAAGCGTCGGACGGAGCTGGCCGGCCAATACCTGGCAGGACTGAAAGATGTCGCTGGTATTGAGCTGCCTGAAAGCCCCGACTATGATCATGTTCACGCATGGCATCTCTTTGTGGTGAAGGTGACGGCAATGAGACGGGGACGATTCATGGAACAACTTTCAGAGTATAACATCGGTTATGGCCTCCATTTTCCGGTGACCCATCGCCTCAGGTATGTTCGGGAAAAGTTTGGAGATCTCGCTGCAATGCTTCCGGAGACGGAACAGACCGCCGACCGGATTCTTTCCCTGCCGCTGTATCCAGGCATGGCAGATGATGACGTCGCTTATGTCTGCGATGCGATCAAAGAGATTCTGAGGAAGGGATAAATGAAGGGGATAAAGGACTTGCCTAATAGGGGGAAATGTGACTCAATATAAGGGCGATTGTCAGGGAAATTTCTACCCCATCCCCACCTTGACCCTCCCCTTGAAGGGGAGGGAGACAAAGTGAATCGGCCTCCGACCCTCATGTTGAGGGGGAGGGAGAAAAAGGATTAACGAAAATCTGAAAACATGAATAAAACGCCCCCTTTGATATCTGTTGTTATTCCTGTCTATAATGAGGAGAAGAACCTGGATGCCCTGATCGGCCGCCTCCGTCCCGTCATGCAATCTATGGGGAAACCTTATGAGATCATTCTGATCGACGACGGCAGCCGTGATGGATCCCTGGAGATCCTGAAGGGATTTGCCCGGGAACCGGATATCCGGGTTGTGGAGCTGACGCGCAACTATGGCCAGCATGCCGCCATCATGTCCGGTTTTTCCATTGTCCGGGGTGACATAGTCGTTACCCTCGACGCGGATCTTCAGAATCCGCCCGAGGAGATTCCCCGGCTCATCAGGGAAATGGAAACAGGGGGATATGATGTTGTCGGCACCATCCGCAAGCAGCGTCAGGATTCCGTGTTCCGCCTGGGGGCATCCCGTCTGATCAATATTGTGGCGCGCCGCATCACCGGCGTTCACATGAAGGACTGGGGCTGTATGCTGCGGGCTTACCGCCGCAATGTCGTGGAGTGTATGATGGCGTGTCGCGAACACTCCACCTTCATCCCGGCCCTGGCGACTGTTTTCGCCAAACGGGTCACGGAGATCGAAGTTGCCCACGAGGAGCGGCATGGCGGCAAGTCCAATTATCCTTTAACAAAACTCATTAATCTCCAGTTTGATCTGGTGGCATCCTTTTCCGATTTTCCCATGAAGATGCTCATGTACGGCGGCATCTTCATGTCTGTTCTGGGGGTCTGTTTCGGCGTCTTTCTTGCTGTAGCCCGCCTGGTTTATGGGGCGGTCTGGGCGGCCCAGGGCGTTTTTACCCTCTTTGCCATTCTCTTCGTCTTCGTGGGATTGCAGTTTTTTGCCTTGGGAGTTATCGGGGAGTACATCGGACGTATTTATCGGGAAGTCAGAAAGCGGCCGGAATATGTCGTTGCCAATATCCACGAGGCCCATGACCGGAGCGGGTTGTGAAATCCATCGTCTTTGCCTACCACAATATGGGCGTCGCCGGTCTGGAGGCCCTCCTGCGCAATGGATTTACAGTCGAGACGATATTCTCCCATGAAGACGACCCGGGAGAGAAATGCTGGTTCGCCTCTGTCGCCGACTGGGCAAAGAGCAGGGATATTCCCGTTTTCTGTCCCGAGGATGTCAATAAACCAGAGTGGATCTGTCATATCGCCGCCTTGGCACCGGACACGATATTTTCATTTTACTACCGAAAGATGCTCTGCCAGGAAATTCTCGCTATACCCGTGGCCGGGGCCTATAACCTTCACGGTTCTCTCCTCCCTGCCTACCGGGGCCGCGTCCCTGTCAATTGGGTTTTAGTGAATGGGGAAAGGCAGACCGGTGTAACTCTCCATAGGATGGTTGCCAAACCGGACGCCGGAGATATGGTTGGTCAAAAGGCGGTGGATATTGCCTTTGAAGATACGGCGATTAGTTTGTACGACAAGCTCTGTCGGGCTTCAGTGGCGCTATTGGACGAGGTATTGCCCCTGATTCGGACAGGAAATGCGCCGCGCATGGTTCAGGATGCCCACAGGGCCTCTTATTTCGGGGGCAGGAAACCCGAAGATGGTCGCATCAACTGGTCCTGGACGGCGATGAGGATCTATAACCTCATCCGGGCCGTAACCGATCCCTATCCCGGGGCTTTCTCTTTTTTGCCGGACGGAACGAAGGTGCTTGTCTGGTGGGGTATACCGGAGGAAGGGGCGGATGTCGCAGAAGCGGGAACCGTGGTAGTTGATAACGCGGAAGAAAAGGTTTATGTCGTATCCGGCGCCGGGGAAATCCGCCTGCTGGATATTGAAATCAACGGTATTAGAATTAAAAACGGCGCGATATGGCAATATTTCCGGAAGTATAAGAATATGCCTGTGCTGAAATAAGCTCCCCGAAGGGGAGGAAGAAAAGAGAGTAAGATAATCATGAAAATATTGATTTTAGGCGTCAATGGTTTTATCGGACATCATCTGACCAACCGTATTCTAGAAACTACGGACTGGACCGTCTATGGCATGGACCTCGGCGACGATCGCCTCGATCGCGCCCTCTCCAACCCGCGCTTCCATTTCCTGGAGGGTGATATTGCCATCAACAAGGAATGGATAGAATATCATGTCAAGAAGTGCGACGTCATCATGCCCCTGGTGGCCATCGCCACGCCGAAGCTATATGTGGAGGATCCGATCGGTGTTTACAATCTCGACTTCGAGATGAATCTCAATATCATCAAGCAGTGCGTCAAATATCGAAAACGGGTCGTATTCCCTTCCACCTCAGAAGTTTATGGGGCCTGTCCCGATCCTGAATTCAGCGAAGATGAGAGCTTCCTCGTCGTCGGGCCCATCCAGAAGGAACGGTGGATATATTCCTGCTGCAAGCAGCTTTTGGATCGGGTAATCTATGCCTATGGCACCCGGGGACATCTGGAGTTTACCCTGTTTCGTCCCTTCAACTGGGTCGGGCCCCGCCTCGATTCCCTTTATACCGCCAAAGAAGGCAGCTCCCGGGTTGTCACCCAGTTTATTGCCGAGCTCCTTATGAAGCGTCCCATCACGTTAGTGGATGGGGGGCACCAGAAACGCTGTTTCACCTATGTGGACGACGGGATTGCCGCCCTCATGAAGATTCTTGAGAACAAGGAGGATCACTGTAAAAACGAGATCATCAATATCGGCAATCCGGAAAACGACTGTTCCGTTAAGGAACTGGCCCACCTGATGAAAAAAATATTCATGACCCATCCCCGCCATCTTCAGGACGAGGTATATTCGGACATCGTTGAGGTTCCGGCGGTGGAATTCTATGGAAAGGGTTATCAGGACATTTACACCCGTAAACCAAGCATCGCCAAGGCCAGGAAGCTCCTTGACTGGGAGCCGAAGATTGACCTGGAAGATTCACTGACCAGAACCATTTACTCATTCCTGGAAGAAAATGAAGAGAACCCTGGGACTGAAGATCGACGTTGACACTTACGAAGGGATGAAAAAGGGGGTCCCACTCCTCCTGGATAGCCTCTCGGAGCTTGCGATCAAGGGAACCTTTTATCTGAGCATGGGCCCGGACGCCTCCGGTCTGGCGGTTTTGCAGCTCCTTAAAAATCCACGGTTTCTAAAGAAGATGCTCCGGAGCAACGCCCCGGGTTTGTATGGCTTCAAAACGGCCCTCTACGGAACCCTGCTGCCGTCACCGATGATTGCCCTCGCCTTTCCGGAGCTGGTCCGCCGGATTATGGCGGAAGGCCACGAGGTGCAATTTCACGCCTGGGATCACCGTCGCTGGCAGGACAGCCTGCCCCGGCGATCAGAGCAGTGGATAAGGAACTGGCTTGATAAGGGGATGACGGCCTTTCGGAACTTGACGGGGCAGAAAGCTTCCTCATTCGGTGCTCCGGCCTGGCTGATTGATGATCGCGTTATGGCGATTGTAGGCGAATACGGCTTTAACTATCTGAGCTGTACGCGGGCCAAGGAACCCTTTCTACATGAGGGACTGATGGTCCCGGAAATTCCCTCCGACCTGCCATGTTTTGAGGAGCTGGGCGTGAAAACAGCTGGGGACAAAATCCTTTCCCTGCTGGGGGACGACGGCCTCCATGTCCTCCCTGTCCATGCAGAAGTCGAGGGGGGCATCTGGAATCAACAATTCATTGATCTTATTCGTGAAATTAAGAAAAGCTCATACGCTTTTAAAACACTCAGTGAAATAAACAATATGTTGTCACGTGATCACCTTTCCATACGCAAATATCGTTTGACCCTGTTACCGGGACGCTCGGTAGTTTGTGCGGTGTGAAGCTTTCAGGAGCCGATCCGGAATCCAGAAAGTGTTGAAAACACTGGATTATGAACATTAATCTTCGATTTCCGGTTTTCACCGGAATGACAACTTAGATAATTTTCGAAGATATTCAAAGCTTTCGCAATAGGGATTAGTAAGAAATGACCTTATCAAAGAAAACCCTCATTATTGTTGGTGTAACCTTTATCGGGCTGATGGCTGTTTTGTATTTCATCACCTCAAATATATTATCGAAGGGTTTTGATGTTATTGAGGACGACAGCATCAAGAACAATGTCGAGCGAGTCCGGAGCGCCATCGATTATGAATGCGAAGCCGTGGATACGACGGCGGGGGATTACGCGGGCTGGGACGACACATATGTCTTTGTTCAGAAGAAGAATGAAAAGTACATCAATGCGAATATGAATAATACGACTTTTGCCCAATTAAAGGTGAATGTCGTTATTATCCTGAACAAAAAAGGAGAAGTCGTATTTTCAACGGGCTATGATCGCAAGGAAGACAAACAAATTGCTCTTTCCGGTGAGATCATGGAGCATGTCCGTATCGGGAGCTTTCTGGCCAGTCATGAAAGCATCAAAAGCAATAAAAAGGGGATCTTGCTCTTAAAAAATGGCGGCGTTATCCTTGCCTCACGCCCGATTTTAACCAGCAAATATACGGGACCGATCATGGGAACCCTGATCATGGGACGCAATCTTGACGAAGATGTCATCCAAAAGTGGTCAAAATTGACCAGGACAGAACTTTTACTGCAAACATTGTCTCACGATGGAGCGGGAAGGAAAAAAGAAGCGACGTCTGTGCCGGCAGACATAATAGTCAAAGAAATAAGCCCCGATATCATCGAGGGCGAAACACAGATCCATGATGTTTATGGGGCGCCGGCCTATCTGCTTAGTGTTCGCATGCCTCGACCTGTTTATCTACAGGAACAGCGGACCACCCGGTATTTGATTGCCTCTTCCCTTGCTGTGTTCATGATTTTCGCCTTGGCCATCATCTGGTTATTGAAAAAATCGATTATTGCCAGGCTGGTCAAGATTGGGCAGGATGTAAACAAGATCGGTACGGACGCTGATTTTTCCGCCCGGATAACAGTTGCTGGAAAAGATGAACTGACCAGACTGGGAAGCGAAATTAACGGGATGATCGAAAAATTGGAGGAGTCAACCCACGAGCTTCGCGAGACCCACAATACCTTATATCAGACGAATCAGGTGTTGCTCGAACAGATTGAGGAAAGACAGCGAACCGAAGCTGCCCTGAGGCAGTCGGAAGAACGGTTTTCCGCGGTTTTTAAGGCAAGCCCCACCCCCAAAGCATTGGTTGTCGCAAACGACGCAACGGTGCTCGATGTCAACGAGAGATTCACAAGACTATTCGGATATGCCAAGAATGAGATCTTGGGTAAAAAAGGTGAGGATGTTCTTCAGATCAGGAAAGACGAATGGAACGGTATCGTGGAAAAATTAAGAAAGACTGGTTTTCTGCGGGATGAGTATTCAAGAGTCGTTACCAAGGGTGGCGATATTCGAGAATGCCTGATATCGGCGGAACAGGTTAGTCTAGGTGAGGAAGAGGTTGTTATCCTATCACTTCAGGATATGACCGAATACAAACGGATGGAAATTCGACTGCAACGGGCGCAGAAAATGGAAGCCCTGGGAGTCCTGGCTGGCGGCGTCGCCCATGATTTGAATAACGTTCTGGTCGGTTTGGTCGGATATCCGGAAATGTTGATGATGCAGTTGAGCCCGGATAGTCCGCTGCGGCGTCACCTCCTTACCATTCAAAATTCCGGATCGAAAGCAGCGGCAATTGTCCAGGATCTGTTGACGTTGGCCCGCCGCGGGGTGCAGACTGACGATGTTGCTCATTTGAATCGGTTGGTTTCGGAGTATCTTGCCAGTCCCGAGCAGCAGCGATTGGTAAACGATCACCAGGATATCAATGTCATGGTTGATTTATCTGAAGATCTGTTTCCTATTCGTGGGTCGGCTGTTCACTTGCAGAAAACGATTATGAATCTGGTGCTCAATGCTGTTGAGGCCATGCCGGCAGGGGGAACTATCCGTTTAGCGACGAGGAATCAGTATATAGACGAGCCGGTGGCCGGATATGACGACGTACGTGAAGGGGAGTATGTGGTCATGGAGATTTCCGATACGGGGCATGGCATTAATCCGGAAGATATTGAGCATATATTCGAACCCTTTTATACAAAAAAGGTTATGGGTAAAAGCGGCACCGGGCTGGGGCTTGCCGTGGTCTGGGGGACTGTGAAGGATCATAATGGGTATGTCGATGTAAAGAGTAAAGAAGGAGAGGGAACCACTTTTACCATTTATCTGCCGGCCGCACGAGATGCTTTCCCTTCATTCGAAAAAAGCGACACCGCCAAAAATATCCTGGGAAAAAGAGAAAACATCCTGGTGGTCGATGATATTGAGGAGCAAAGGGAGCTGGCAAAAATAATGCTAACCGGCCTCGGATATAATGTATCAACAGTATCCAGCGGCGAAGAAGCAATTGCATACTTAAAACAGCACACCGTTGATCTCTTGGTTCTGGATATGATCATGGAACCGGGTATTGATGGTCTGGACACGTATAAGCATGTCCTAACAATTAATCCCCGTCAGAAGGCCATAATTGCCAGTGGTTTTTCGGAAACGGAACGGGTCCGGGAAGCGCAACGCTTAGGCGTTGGCGCCTATGTCAGAAAACCGTATATTCTGGAACAGATCGGGACGGCCGTGAGGAAGGAGCTGGATCTTGAGTACTGACGGCTGACCGTCACGAGAGCTTCACTACCCTAACCATCCAATATAAGCTGCCTGGAAGACCTTATCCAGTTTTCTTCAAGCGCTTGGCTTCCTTCTTTTCTTTTACCGTTTTGGCAGGCTTCTTCTTATTTTCTTTCTTGACGTCCTTGTCCTTACCCATGATTTATTCTCCTCTGTGGTTTGATGATCTTTGGGTTTTCCATACCCGAAACGGGAGTTTTTCACAACTAAAATCTGCTTCTGAAGCTCACGACCGGCGGCTGTTTTTTCTACAAAAAGACTACCCCCGGTCGAGGGATTCCGCTCGGTGCAGTACATCAACGTGGAGAGGGTCGAGGGCGCCGGGGTGAAGAGTTGGACCTGCTCGGGGTGGAGAGTTAGCTCCCGCTCGGCAAAGCGGCGGAGGGCTTCCATGTGCGCCTGTGTACAGCCGGGATGAGCGGCGATTAGGTAGCATGAGAGAAACTGTTTCTTATTTGCATCTGCCGTGAGTTTGCGAAAAAGATCGCGGAAAATGAGCAGGGATTCCGTTCCCGGCTTTCCCATACAAGCGAGGACCCGCTCCTCGGAATGCTCGGGGGCGATCTTCATCTGTCCGGAAATGTGGCGCCGCACGACATCGCGGAGGTAGGGGACGCCGTGCTTCCTGTCGGCGAGGAGGAGGTCGTAACGGATTCCCGAGGCGACGATGGCCTGCTTGACGTCGGGAACCTCTCTGAGCTTGGCAAGGAGGGAGATCTGGGGGCCGTGATCGGGGCGCAGGTTTTCGCAGACGGTGGGATAGAGACAGCGCCGATCCGAGCAGGCGCCGTGGGCGAGTTTCTTTTTACATTCAAATCCGTACATGTTCGCCGTAGGTCCCCCCACGTCGAGAATATATCCCTTGAAGCCGGGGAGGGAGGCGATCACCGCCGCCTCCTGGAGAATGGACGCCTCGCTGCGTGAACTGACCGTTCGCCCCTCGTGAACGGCGATGGCGCAGAAGTGACACTCTCCGTAACAGCCCCGATGGGTGGGGATGGAAAAACGGATCGTCTCCAGCGCCCGGACCTCGCCCTCCCGGCGGTGGCAGGGGTGGACCGCCCGCTCGAAGTTCATGCCATATACCTCGTCCATCTCCGCCTCGGTGAGGGGCAGGGCAGGGGGGTTGTGGATCAGCCAGCGAGTGTCCTGCTTCTGGCAGAGTCCCGCTGCCGTCCGGGCGTCCTGGTGACCGTAGAAGGCAAGAAACATCTTTTCCAGGGCGACCGGGTCTGCTGCCGCCTCTTCCCAGGCGGGAAGTTCCAGAAAACCAGGTTTTATCTTTGCTGCGGCGTAACAAATACCTCTCATGTCCCAGACCTTACGTCCGTCGCGGAGCCGATTGGCAAGCTCCAGCACCGTCTTTTCACCCATGCCGTAAACGATCAGATCTGCCTTCGCGTCCATCAGAATGGATCGTCTCACCCGGTTCGACCAGAAGTCATAATGGGCGATCCGCCGGAGGCTCGCCTCGATCCCACCTAAAACAATGGGTTTCGTATTCCGAAAGTGGCGCCGGATCAGGTTGGCATAGGCGATTACCGCCCGATCGGGGCGGTGGTTGTTGATCCCCCCGGCGGTAAAATCGTCCCCTTGGCGCTTCTTCCCGGAAGCGGTGTGATTGGCGATCAGGGAGTCGATGCAGCCGCCGGTGACGCCCCAGAATAGCTCCGGTGCTCCGAGACGGGTGATGTCTGCCCCGGAGTCGATGTCCGGCTGGGGGATGATTCCCACCCGGTAGCCGGCGGCAAGGAGACGCTGGCCGATGACGGCGACGCCTACATAGGGGCTGTCAATGTAGGCGTCGCCGGTAATCAGGATCACATCGAGCCTCGTCCAGCCGCGGGCGCGGACTTCCTCAGGGGTGACGGGCAGAAACATAGCAGCCTTATTTCTTATTTTATTGGATACCCCGCAGCTTGCTACGGGGTAGTTCATTCCCCCTTTGGAAAAGGGGGATTTAGGGGGATTTTCTAATACTCTGTGAAATCTCCCCCGACCCCTCTTTAGCAAAGAGGGGAGAAAAAGTTCTTAAGTCAATGACATTGGTGTTCATGGCGCTTATTCTCCACCCCCTTTTTTCCAGTCGAGTTCCCCTTCCTCATAGGTTTGGGAGAGAATCGCCCGGGCCCTTTCCTGCTCCGGAGCGGGGACGAGGATCCGGACCTCTCCCAGGCCGTCCACCGTAATTGCATAGATCGGTCCCGCCGCCTCGTAGCGCAAGCGGGTTGGAATGTCCTCTGACTCCAGCCTTCCCGTAATGATCTTTGCCGTGGTCATTCCCGAAACGCTACAGATATTTACCCATTCATTTAGCTCATTCATAATCAACATCCATTAGATCAGTTGTCATGAAACGAACGTAAAGATCAAGGGTTTTTGTTATTGCCAGGCGCTCTTTTCAAGATCTCGGAAAATAAACTGATTTTAATTTGACACAACAGGACTTTTCTTATATTCCTATCCCGAAAAAATAAGGAGAACAGTTATGAATCCAAAAGAATGTATTCTTTATAGCGGCGGCGCCAATGGGGCGGAAACCGAGTTCGGTTGCGGGGCGGAGAGGTATGGCGTCCAGGAGGTCAACTACGGCTTTGAAGGTCATCAGATGGAACGCGTCCGTGGGATCAGGATATTGACCACTGAGGAGCTGGAACGCAAAGATGTCAGCATGACCTACGTATCCAAACTCATGCACCGCAGCTACTCCACTGCCCCCATCTTTCGCAAGGTGCTGCAGAGCATCTGCTGGCAGGTCACCGGTGGTCAGGAGGTTTTTGTTATTGGCCAGATCATGGCTGACGATACGATCAAGGGCGGAACCGGATGGGGGGCGGAGTACGCCAAGTTCTGCAATAAGCCGCTCTACGTTTTTGATCAGGAGCAAAACGCTTGGTTCAGCTGGGTAAAAGACCTTTGGAAGCCGTCAGACGCACCGATTATCACTCAAAAGCATTTCACCGGCACCGGTACCAGGTTCCTCAAAGAAAACGGAACAAAAGCCATTGCCGATCTGTTTGAAAGATCCTTCAAATAAAGAAGCCGTCATTCCAATTCTAAATCAGAGATGAAATCAAGGCGGCGAGGAAGAGGCGACGCAGGCGTATATGGAAATACGTCAAGGAGCCGATGACGAAGCCAACGAAGATAGCGCTTTGATTTAAAATTGGAATCAGATAATAAGAAAAGACAAGAGAATCAATGCACTGACAATCTGGACGGGAATATCGAGTCCCGCCGCCGGAATCAGGAGTAGTCCCCCGAGGATCGCTCCTGATCCCCCGCCGATAAGATCAGCGGCGTAGAGTGGGGAGATCAGGGAAGGCCCTTCTGTGGCATCGGCAAGGGTGGCGTAGGCAAAGAGGGCGCCCGTAAAAAAGCCGGTAAAGGCAAGCAGGCAGGCCATGAGAAGCAAGCCGGCGCCGCCATCCCGGATGAGGATAAAGTAAATAAGTATCGTCAGGGTAAAAAATCCCCCCAACAGTCCCCCGCCCCAGCGCCGATCGGGAAGGAAAAGGCAGCGTGGCAGGAGAATGGCCCCCAAGGCCATTCCGGCCATGAAGCACGCGATCAGCAAGCCGATATCCTGGTAAAGGGCGCCGTCTTTGACCTGATAATGAAGGAGCAGGACATTCTGAAGGATCATCCCGCAAAAGCCCGCCACGCCCGCCAGGAATATACGTTTTATATGAAAATCCCCCCATCCCCCCTTTGCCAAAGGGGGGTTAGGGGGGATTTTCATGCTTCGTTGTGACCGCCTGCGTGCATAGATGAAAATAGACGGATAAGATCGGGCCAGGAAGAAAGCCCCGGCCATGACTGATAGGTAAAGCAGGACGGCGGGCAGGGGTAGGGTGACGTCCAGGAAAGAAGCCCGGGGGAAAAACTTGGATAACCAGATCTGGAGCGTGTAACGGTAACAGACAGGCCGGATGTCGCTGTTGGGGGAAATGACGGTTGTCTCCAGGATCTGCCTGATCTCCTGAAACCGGTCGTTGGTAAAAAGATAGTTGATAAACGGCGGCCTCACCAGGCGGGCGGAAATCTGACGGGACTGCCAGCGCTCGATGAGGGTTGCCGCGTTTTCGGGCAGGGGAGTTGCAGCGGCGGTGACAATGTTCGTTGTTCCCGGAAGAAAAAGAATGTGGGGGAAAACTGATTTTAACGCGCTGTCGATGCTGGTCATGCGGTACATCAGGGGCGGGGGCCAGATGTTTTCGGCCGCGCGGAGTCGCAGTCCGATGACGCCTCCGGGACGGAGACGGGCGGCGCAGGCCTGGAAAAACTCCCGGGTGTAGAAGCGGTTGGTCTGTCCCGACGCCGGGTCCGGCATGGCGACGAGGATCAGATCATAGGCGTCGCTATGACGCAAAAAATCGCGGGGATCGGCAAAGATCAAGCGGACCGGCGGGGTGGTCAGGGCACTCTGTCGCTGTGGGGGCATATGCACTGAGACCATTCGGACCATTCTTGGGTTTAGTTCCACCACATCTATCTTCTCTACCGGATGTTGCCGGAGCGCCTCCACCACCCCTTCCATTCCCCCGCCCAGCAACAAAACCTTACGGGGATGGGGATGTTGCAGAGCTGTCAGATGGGCAAAGGTTTCCCCTTCCGTGCCTTCCGTTTCAAAAGATAAAACATCGTTTTCAAAGACCGCCGCCTGGCCGGACAGACCGGTAACAGTAATCCGCCCATACGCTGTATCCTGACTTTCCAAAAGGTTAGGGTGGTTCCAGCCGATCGTCTTCCGATCCAGCCAGGACGTCCAGTTGAGGGCGATGAGGCAGCATACGGCTATGATAGTGGCCAGCCACAAAGTCCTGAGACCTTTGAAAAATTCCAATTCAGTCTCCCTATCGTCATTCCGGCGAAGGCCGGAATCCAGTATTTTCAAGTCATCACTGGATTCCGGGTCAAGCCCGGAATGACAGGAGGGGGTGTTTTTCAAAGGTCTCGACCTTTTTGTTTTCCTCAGGAAGATCAGAGGTATCAAGGCGATAAAAATACTACAGAGCAAGGTCGCCGCTAAAACGGAGATATCAAATTTCAGAAAGAAAGTGGAAAGGATTCCCCCCGCCAGGGCGCCGAGACTTTCTATGCCGTAGGCCAGAGCCAAGGTCCTTTGAGAGCTTTGAATCTTGTCATTACCCTCCCTTTCCTTGTCCGGCTTTTCATTGATATAAATCGTTGCGGCCAGAGGAAAAAGAAAACCCGCCAGCAATCCGATGGGAAAAAGGGCAAGCATCGGGACGAGAAGTTGTTGATAAAAGGGCAGATATGCCCCCGGAACGCCGGCAAATATCAACCGACTGGCACGGATGAAGAGGACGTCCAGAGGAAGGAGGACGGCAAGGCAGAGAAAAGCGATGGTTATGGCCCCAGCCGTGGCGATGCGATAGCGGCTGATCATGGCCCCGGCGGCAGTGAAGAAAAGCCATACGCCCAGAGCGAAAAGATAAATCAGCTCCACGCCATAGAAGGCTACGGCAAGTTCCCGGAGGAGAATAACCTGGCTCAGGATGGAGATCAGACCGATATTAAACAGGATCAACTGCATGGCGTCGTTAATTACTTCCCGCAGTTATGAGGTATTTCAACAACCGCTATCTGAACAAATCTGAATGTATTCAAGTTATTATGTCACCACAAATATTTACTTTCTGGAATTATTGTATCTTGAATGAGACACAAGAGCAAACAATAAAAGAAACCATTGTGGTGGAAGAATGGAAGCTGATCAGTAAATAGCTCCAACGCGGCCAGTTGAACCGGCGGCCTCGTGAAGCCAACTGGCCTGAAGCTGTTACTCAACTAACATATATTGCCATCCTGCCCAAACGGGACAGCAAATTAGTTAATGGAAAAACATTTGCCAAGGGGGAAAAGAGCCTCTTAGTCGTCAAAATATAACTTACTGTAATTATTGACTTATTAGCGATAAATCTCTAAACCCTTTCGTACCCGCCATCTCCGTTTTCGCTTAATGATATCGGATAGTTAACTTTGATCTGCTGCCGATCTTTTTTTGAACGTCTTGGAATTTCATCTTATATTTAGGGATAATCGATGGCTGAATAAAATTTATTTGTATCTGTTATTGATGAATAATGCCAGCTTATCATTATTTTTTGGCGCGCCGTTAATGCGGCTCTGTTCTTGACCGAACATATATGAATTTATCTACCTTTCTTTTGGTAATCAGCGGTCCTTTCGTCACGAAAAACAGGGACTTTGTTTAAATGACAACATCTACGAGTCAATGACCTTCAGCTATGAATTGATGTGAGGATTACTATTTGAACTACAGTCTCTAAAATCGTTATCACCTCCCCAATAAGAAGAAGTTTCCAATTTGATCCTCGATTGCGTGATTGAGCGAGGGAACCCGGCCGACAGTGATCTTTATGGGGAGCTGTTGGAGCGACACAAAGAGCAGTTCGGCAGAGCGCCTGGGTGTACAAGATGTTGCGGAACTTCCGCGCTAGCATCGAGGCGGGGATCTCCACCCTGAAGCGGGTCTTCGGGTTGGATCGCTGCAGGTGGTCGGGATGGAACGGATTCAAGAAGTATGCGTGGAGCAGCATCGTTTCTTAAAACTTGCTGGTGCTGGCCAGGACCCGGTTGGCGAAGGCCTGAAAGTATCATCCGGCCGGCGGTAAGGGTCTCCTTCATGGAGTGGCGCGTCTTCTGCTGAGAAAGAACGACTCAGTGAACTGAGTTTGGCCCTCGTTGGGCCAGCGTTGACTGCCACTTCAAGCGAAAGTGGCCGCAGCCTTCTCTAAAATCCGGTCTTTCCGGATGGACACTAATTAACATCTCATAGATACTTTCTGTAATGATTGTACGGTACGAAGCAGTTGTTGCAAGTGCTTCGTCATTAGGATTAACAATGACAGCCGCCTCTAACAAAACCGCGGGCGAATTGGCTTTCTTAAGAATCACTAAATCATCAAACGCGTATACACCCCTGTCGGGAACTAATAACGGGCGATTTTCTCCGGCAATTGGTTCCGCGTGATGCAGAGTTGGAGTTAGGCCTCTTTTCACTAATGCGGACCCAAGTGAATTGGCATACTGAAGTGATTTTTTATAGAATGGATTTTTGCGAGATACAAATATGGAAAATCCTTTTGCCTTTTCCGAGCAAGTGCCATGTTTCTTGGAGTGCCGTGATAAAAACTGGGGCTGGACTGAATCGTGGTGGAGAGAAAGAAGAAGATCTCTACCAGCGGCAGTCCTTGCTCGGTCGAGAAGCGATAGCTCTTCATCTGCCTGATGTGACAGTGCAACAAGAATGTGTTTGCTGCTCAGGAAGGCAACAACTGAGTTTGCCAGAGTTGTATTATAGAGATACTCCGGCTTGCCACTGCAACTCATGGCTCCAGAGGAACGTGATGAATGTCCCGGATCTATAAGTACACCGCCAGAGTTAGCCCTGTTGGCGCTCATAGTGTCAGTTAGCGACAGTAAAACTATTATGATTGGTATCGCATACCAAACCGATCTTAGAGAGCAAAATCCCTGGAATATTGGGCCTAATCTGCATAACTTGAGTAAATGACAATATAATAATATTATCATTTACTAAGCTGAACAATACGAACTTGATATACGTACAACATCCTATTCACATCTGTACAGGTATCACGTTCGTTTTTTAACCAGCGATTTTGTTCACTTCTCAAGGCAGACTTATCTGTTGCCTTGTTGATTGCATCTTTATACGCATGTGCTAATTGGATATCTGCTTTAGCAAGATCATTATTTGAGCAAATAAGGCGTTCTGATTCTGTTGATGCTTTGCCACAATCGAAACTGGGAGAAATAGACGACATCTGCTTTGGGGTTGATGCTGATGTAGGCGAAACGTCCAAACTACTTTTGCTTTTTTTAGTAAGAGTTATCTTATTTGCAATGAACACATGTCCATCCCAATATCCTATGACATCCACTTGCTTATTTATACTACTCAGTTTTTTACCAGGTGTTGGGCAGATTTCTACATCAGACTCTGTTTCATTGGGGAAAACGGCTATGGCCATTTGTTTACCTCGATACATAACTTCTAATTCGCCACTTTTATTACCACAACCACCATCCACAATCTTCACCGTCATTTGCGTCGTCTTAGTTTCGAAACTACTTCCAACTTTCTGAGATATTTTCTTATCCGAAACTTGATTTTGTGCTGTTTTGAGAGAATGGTAAAAATCACTAAAAATAAAAGGTATAAACGATATGGATGCCAATCCAATTATAGAATACAAAAGGAAAGCACTAGGACTCAGTCTCTTCGGTGTCTTGATTACCTGATACGTAATATCCGCTTTGATATGCTGTAAGGCGCGAATAACCTTTTCGCGGAATTCGAGAAAGTCCTCAAGTGTAGTCTTAGCCTCATACGAATACTGACCATCTTTGTAAGCCAATATTAATTCATTAGATATATCGTCAATTCTTTTTAATATATTCGTCTTCTCCGCAAAATAAATCTCGTCTGGCGATATTGTTGCTATTTCATACAGATATTCTAATATAACATTTGTTTTAATAATATCTTTATCAAGCAAGTCTATCAAATATTTATCTAATAGTTCATATATTTTATAAAGTAGGGATTTGTCATCGGGGTTGAGGGAGAGCAAATAAAAAATAATGCTGTTATGATCACTATTTTTAATTAATATGTTTACATGTTTAATGGTAATTCGCACCTTAACTAATTCATAAATCTTCTTTTTTAAATCCTCGTCATTTTCTTCGGTAATACTTATTTCTTTCTGTATCCAAGATATGAGCGCATCCCATCCCTCGCCGCTTGAAAAAATTTGATCCATACCAAAGCAAACACCAGCTGTAATATTATGATGATCATATAACAATGCCATCGTGTAGTCTTCGTATTCATGGACAAACTTATCTGCTATAAATCTCGAAATCTCTAGTTTATTTGTTGAATGATCCAGAGCAGTTTTTAGGTAAACATCAGCTTCCTTGCAGTTACCATCTTTGCTGTATTTCAGGAATCCTCTCCCAATCCAAGCCCTTACATTATTTATGTCATGTTCAATGGCAAGCCTATAATAGTTTTCTGCTTCCTCATATTGCTCTGCATCCTCTGCTGTCTCAGCAAGTTGCAAATATTTATTTGCCTTTGCTCGATCTTCACCTGTCTTAGTCTCTATAGATATCTCAGAGCCACAACTTTCGCACTTCGCCGTATTTGAATAACCATTTACTTGGAGTGTATCTCCGCATTGTGGACATTTGAATGTTTTGAGGGGCATGATATAATCTATCTATTGTTTTTGAGTATTTTGAGATTTAATGTATTCAGAACGTGAAAACGGCTTATGGGGCACAATCCAACCGAAGTGCATCAAAAGACCGATAACAATCCCTGTAACCGCCCCTGGTACTACCCCAAGCAAACTATACTTAAATGATAAATAGATGGACAGTAAAAGTACCAATGTCATTATAAGCAAAAGAAAAGCATTTCGAAAATTGGTGAAGCCGAGAGCTAAAGAGAAAAAAATAATGAATCCCAAAGCTATTTGCCAAAGGGGAATTTCCGATTCAATCCGTATTATTATCAAACCTGCAAGCAACACACCCATGATAATACCAAATAATATTTTACGGTTCATGATCCCTCCTTTTTATAGTTTGCCGAGCCATTCGGCTTTTTTCCTATCGAACTCTTCCTGGTTTATTGCTCCCATATCTAGTAGTTCTTTGAGTTTCTTAATCTTTACAAAGGCGTCTTCTCCGTTATTGACTTGTGATGAATTAGGCTGTGCAGCCTGAAAGGCTTCCTTTATCATTCCCGGAAGCATTACTCCCATTCCCACACCAGCACCTAAGCCAACACCCGCGCCCGCAGCTCCATTTGGTTGTTTTGCTGCTTCCTCAATAGATTTTGCAGTCTTGAACTGCATGTATGTCCCCATATCCCCTATTGCCTTCATTGAAGTCTTTTCATCCACGTACTTCTGAACGTCATCAGGCAACGATATGGAATTTATGAAACAATCTATTAGTTCCAGGCCACAGACTTTGAAGTCATCGGCAACGACTGCCTTCATAATGCTGCCAAGTACATCATAGTGATTTGGTAGATCTAATATGCTTTTGAACTGTTCACCAAGGACATTTACCAGTCTTGAAGTTACAATGCTTTTCAAATAGTCGTGGATATCTTCATCCCTGAAAATATTCTGAGTGCCAACCATCCTGTTGAGAAAAAGTGTCGGGTCTTTGATTTGGATGGAATACATCCCATGAGCGCGGAGCCTGATAATATCAAATTCATTATCACGAAATAGAATGGGTTCTTTTGTTCCCCATTTAAGATTTCTAAAGAGCTTCATATTTAAGAAATATACTTCAGCCCGGAATGGACTGTCAGGGCCATAACCGAACGAGGTCACAAATTTCGTTATGCCGGGTATATTTTGCGTTTTCAGCACGTGCCTGCCAGGTTCGAAAACCATTTGTGACTTGCCATCGCGAAAGAAAACGACTGACTGACTTTCCCTTACGGTTAATTGAGCTCCCCATTTAATTTCTGCATGGCCATCGGTAGGCATCCTGATAACCATTGTATTTCCTCTATTATCAAAATATTCAATAACCTCCATGAGTTTTGGCATTATTTCACCTCCATGATCACTTCATTTCTGTTTGCCATTTTCTGACCCACATCGGAAAGTAAACCGATAATGGATGATGAATCCTTCTTGAGATTATCTGAGCTCTGCAATGAGGCGATCTTTAGCGCTATTTTCTCAATATCTTCTTTTATCTCAAGATCGTACTGATAAAGCCTGTCGAGATCTGAGGTATCAACTTGAATAATATCAAAGAAGCCTGATTCTCCATAAGTTGCATAGCGAACTTGATTGGCTGCAATGTCTAAGTTTCTCTTTATTTTGTCGAGATTATTGATCAAATCCATTTTCTTCTCGTCCATTTGCTGGCAAATAATGTTATTGATGTCTTCTTTTAGACGGTCCAGATGCCTTGCGATTTCTAGGCGTAACAATTTATCGTTATCTCTGCGTCCTTCCTTCTCAGAATAGCCCTTATAGCCCGGTATAAAAGACCCAATTTTTTCAAAAATGTTTTTCCCTGTATAATCGGACATGTGATCTCCTCCCTCTCATAAACTCACTGACGCTATCGTTGTAGACATTTGTGCGACGACTCATTTCGGTTCGGGCTGTTGATTGAGAAACGTCATCTCGTCGCTTGACATATCTATAATCCCTTTGAAGTTGGACAATATTTATGTGAGTCCGTACAAAGCCCCTTGGATCCTGCTGATCTACAATAAAAAAACCCCGCACTTTGTTTAAAAGAAACGGGGGTTTATTAGCCAGTTCATATCTCCCTCCAGCACGGTTATATGGGTTATATGGGATAGAACTTATTCAACTGCTTTTTATATACCCAACTTGCTATCACGATTATCATTTATAATCTACTACATTATAAAAATCTCTCGTCCTATCTCTTTCAGGAAGGAGCCCACACCCCCGATAACCAGAAAAATAACCTGTCAATAATTGCATGTTTCTGTTCATTATCTGCAAAAAAAATAAAAAGTCAACGGAATTATTTTTTTATGTTGGTGAAATTTGCTTGCTTGATTGGGTAGACCCTTGACATTTTCAAATTGATGTTTACTATACAGTTATTACATAAAAGGAGAGGTTGCCTATGGTCACGAAATACATAAAAGGGAAGCTGTACAAGTTACTGATCACCGACCTGCAACCGGACCCGGAACAGGCGCGGAAATTCATGGATCCGATTGCGCTCAACGAGCTTACGGCTTCCATACAGAAACTGGGCGTCCTCACACCCATTCAGTTCCGTCAGGATGAGCAGGCGGCGCTGGTAATCGTCTCTGGTCATCGTCGCACTAAAGCAGCAGCAATGGCGGGGCTGAAAGAAATATCCGGCACCTTCACCGAAGGAGACACGCGCCTCCAGGGGTTTGTTGAGAATCTCCAGCGGGAAGATCTTCGTCCCATCGACGAGGCGGAGGAGATGGCGGCGCTGATGAAGGAATATGCCTTCAATCAGTATCAGCTAGCCGATGCTATCGGGAAGAGCCAGCCTGTTGTTTCTGCAACCATGACGCTGAACAATCTCCCACTTGAGATCCGCGACACTTGCCGGACTAACCCTAACATCTCCAAAAACATGCTTCTGGAAGTGGCCAAGATGAAAACGGAAGGAAGCATGCGCCGGAAATTTAAGAACTTAATGGCCAAGGCCGATAAGACGGGGAAACAGGTGGACCGTAAGGAGGCTCTTTCGAAGCAACGCGCTCTTATTGAGAAACTGGATGGTATAGCCGGTGAATTAGATGGTCTCTCCTGGCGTGACTGGTCTGAAGACGACCGGAATGATCTCACCGGCGCCCTGGTGGGGGTCCACAGTATGACCCGTGATATGCTGACGGACATGAACTGGACACCGCCGGAGGGAGAAACCGAGCAACCCCCAAGCAACCAACTGTCCTGAAGCCGATACTCAACTGACATAAAATGCCATCCTACCCATACAGGATGGCATTTTTGTTATATGTATCCGCGATTGATTCCCTTGGACTGTGATTCCCGATTTTTTACTTGAATTCGGACTCGTGAAAAACAATCGCCTGGAAGGTCTGGAATTCCGCTCCTGTACGCCAGCTCCCCTTGGCAAGTCCCGCCTTCAGGCAAAGCTGATCGAGCATTTCTTCCCGGCTCCAGCCCTGCTCGGTGGCCACCTGGGGAAGAAAGACTGCCCCGGACCGGCCTTTCTGGAGGAGGACGCCGTCACGGCCGACAACGATATCTTCCGCCCTGGGAACAGTTTTCATCGGCGTCAGGACGGATAATTCGATTTCGATATCCTTCATTTCGGCAATGGTTACGGGACGGAAACGATTGTCGTTAAGAGCGGATTGGATGGCCATTGCCCCCACAAGCTGGCCGAGAGGCAACTCGGGGATGAGACGTCCGATGCAGCC
>Ga0247842_10003238_pt1 | contig 22380 bp, 21 predicted proteins | sample LaCruzMarch2015__3_FD_192411 | JGI IMG/M metagenome (GOLD analysis project Ga0247842, IMG submission 192411) | Freshwater microbial communities from meromictic Lake La Cruz, Castile-La Mancha, Spain - LaCruzMarch2015_19m | ecosystem: Environmental > Aquatic > Freshwater > Lake | place: Spain...
AAGCCTGAATGGGTCGATGGCGCACCATTGCCCAACACCGAGGAACTCAACCGGCCGATCACGCGGCCCGACGGCGACTACCTCCCGATGGCCTTCGGCCCCATCGGCCGCGGCTGGGAGCCGCGCTACCGTTACGCTGGCACCTATGATCAGCGCTGGCTCGACGAGGACTTCCCCTTTCTGCCGCCCGATTTCGACGACCAATACTACCAGGCCGCGCCCCTGGACCAGCAGATCGCGTGCCCGACGGGTCCACTGGAGATCGGACTCCTGAATCTGACCCCGGACGGACGCCGCAGCTTCAGCCTCCCGCATTTCGACGCACCGGTGCACATCTTTCCGAAGCGCGGCGACCGCGAAGACCTCAAGGCGACCCTCGATACCCTGGTGCTGGAAACCGATCTGGAGCGCTTCACCCTGACCTGGCGGGTCACTCGACCGCTCAAGCAGAACATCTTCGAGATTGCCCAGGTGTTGGTCGGCAAGAAGGGGAAGGATTGGTGGCAGGCGCGTGAAGAGGTGTCATTCTCTCCTCCACTCGAACCGGACACGGAGCGCAAGCCAGAGCCTGAGTTAGAGAAGGTGGACCCGGGTCCGGCCCCACAATCATGACCGCGGCACTCGTGGCCGTGCACCGTGTCGGCCTGGTCACGTCAGTTGGCCTGACCGCGGCGGCATCCTGTGCCGCTATTCGCGCCAAAGTCAGTAATCCGACTGAAACGCGCTGCGTCGATTCGGCGGATGAATGGATCATGGCCCACCAGGTCTTGTTCGACCGACCATGGCGCGGCCTGACGAAGTTGACCAAGATGGCCGTGATGGCCGTTGAGGACTGTCTCGCATCGGTCTCGCCCCTCGACTGGTCGCGACTTCCAGTGCTGCTCTGCGCGGCCGAGCAGGACCGGCCAGGTCGAGTCGCCGGCGTCGACAATCGGCTCGTGAATGACCTAGCGCACGCGCTGGGCGTCGCGTTCGGCCCGGAATCGACGCTCATCTGCCACGGCCGCACCAGCGTCGCCGTCGCGTTGATGCATGCGCGAGACTTGATCTACCGGCAAGGCTTCGAGCGCACGTTGATCGTCGCCACAGACAGTCTTGTGACGCGGCTCACGCTCACCCATTACGAACAACACGACCGATTGCTCGCATCATCGAACTCGAACGGTTTCATCCCTGGCGAGGGCGCCTGCGCCCTCCTGATCGGCAAGCCGACCGGCCAACGCGAACTGGTCTGCGCCGGAATCGGATTCGGCATCGAGACCGCGCACATCGATTCCGGGGCACCGCTTCGCGGAGACGGTCTCGTTCACGCCCACCTGGCGGCACTCACCGAGTCCGGGCTGAGCATGGACGATGTGGACTACCGCGTGACCGACCTGAGCGGCGAGCAGTACTACTTCAAGGATGCCCATTTCGCCTTCGCGCGCCTGCGCAGACGCACGGGCAATCCCGAACACTGGCATCCGGCGGAATGTATTGGCGCGAGCGGTGCCGCGCTCGGTGGCGTTTGCGTGGCCGTCGCCTGTGCCGCAGTCGAGCGAGGGTACGCGCCGGGGGACACGGCGCTTCTTCATTTCAGCGACGACGATGGTCGACGGGCCAGCGTCGTCTGTACCGCAGGCTGACCGCCATGGGCAACAAAGTTTTTGCGAATGGCATGGAGGTCTCCAGCAAAGCGATGAGCGGCAAGTCCATCTGCGAGTTTCCCGACGTCTGCTTCACGCCGCCGCAGACCCCGGCGACGCCACCTGGCGTTCCGATCCCCTATCCCAACACCGGGCTCGCAAGCGACACCACCGAGGGTTCGACGACCGTCAAGATCGGCAATCAGGAGGTGATGCTGAAAGACAAGTCGAATTTCAAGACAAGCACCGGAGACGAGGCGGGCGCGGCGCCGAAGAAGGGGTTGATCACATCGACGACCAAAGGCGCGGTGTTCTTCATTGCCTGGTCGATGAACGTGATGTTTGAAGGGGAAAACGTCGTCCGCAATCTCGACATGACGACGCACAATCATGGCTAGCAAGATACCCGCCGGCGGATCCGTGCCGACTATCCATGTCGCCGGTGTTGCGATCGGTGTCGCGCCACCGGTGCCGAAGGGCCAAAAAGATCCGTGTCGACATCGGCGCAAGAAAAAGGGGAAAAAGAAGACCTACGTCGTCTATATGGCGGCACAAAAGGGGGGTACCGGTAAATTCTATGTGGGCCGCACCAGAGGAACCGGCACCGTCGAGCAGATCACCCTCAATCGCCAGCGAAACCACCATCGAACGGGCATCGGCGCGCTCACACCGGTCTGCATCCAGGACAGTTATTCTGCTTGCCGAGGCGCCGAGCAGAAGCACTACGATCACATGGCGGCCCAAGGCAAGGTCATCACGTCATCGAGATCAAAAGGACGGGGAAAGCAGATCGCTCCGATCAGAACCGACAACACCAACAGACAAGACTATCTGGATTGCGCGACGAATTCGGCACAGCCTTCGCCTCCCGGCTGCCCGATCTGCGCAGTCTGACCGAACGAGAGCAGACATGGCAAAGAGCAACGAACCCTCGAAAAGGCAGAAGTACAAGGTCGGCCAGATCGTCGCCATCCCGCTGGCGAACGGTCGGTTTGCCTATGGCAAGGTCTTCAACAACCTGGCTGTCGGCGTCTACGATTTCCTGTCGGAAGGACTCGAGCCGGTCGAGCGCGTCGTCACGCATACGATCCTGTTCTACAGCGCCGTGACCGACCGTGCCATCAAGTCCGGCGCATTCACGGTCATCGGCGAGCAACCGTTTCCCGACGAGGAGTCTGCCTGGGCTCCGGCGATGGCGGCGGGCATCTTTCCTGATGATCACAACATCGGCATGCTCCACATCACCCACAAAGGACAATACCTGCCGGCGTCACCCGACCAGGCCGCCGGAATGGACATCTGCGTCCTGTGCCAGGAACCGGAATTGTTCGTTGAACTCGTCGTCGACCGGCTGGTCAACCGGAACAACCGCAAGTACCGGTACGGGCCATGAGCATCTGGGGACCCGGTCCATTTGAAAACGACGACGGCGCCGACTGGATTGCCGATCTGCGAGACGAACCGTCGCTTGAATCGATCCGGGAAGCATTCGCGGAGATTGCCGATCCGGCGCACGTCGGCTACGTCGAGGTGCCGGATGGCGCCGAGGCCGTCGCTGCCGCAGAAGTGCTTGCGGAGTTACTGGGCTCCCCGGGAGACGATCCAGTGCTCGACGAGGATCTCGATGAACTCGCCGCAGCGCTCAACAAGGAACTCAAGCGCGAAAGCAAGCGTGACGTCAAGACGCTCGTCAAACAGGCACTCGACGCGCTGGAAATAGTCCTGAACGACACCGAAAACTCGGAGCTTCGGCAGATGTGGGACGAGCAAGCCGAAGAGATGCCGGCCTGGACTGCCGCCATGACCAGGCTCCAGCAGCGCCTGCGCAAGCTCGCTTTCCCATGAGATGGTCCGTCTTGGGCGACGGCTGGAGGGTGAACGAGGCAGGCTTGCCTCCCGATCCCGGATCTTTAGAAACGAGGGCAATCGAGGACAGATCACGAATACGCTAGCCAACAATGAAGTTTTGGCCCGATGTCGCCGCGCATGTTAGCCGCCTCCGATCGACCAGTGCTGCCGGTCATCCATCAGCACGCCGAAGAGTCAGCGATCCTACGCCATGTGCGTTCGGTGCTGGTACGCGCACCTCACGTCAAGCTCCGGCACCTGGCGCGCCTTGATGAACGGATCGCCGCTCATCTGGACGGTCTGGCAGTGGCCGGTGAGTCCGGCGTCGTACTTTGCCAGGCGGCGTTGGAAACGCCGGGAGTCGGCGAGGTCTTCGCGGTGGCAGTAGGTGCAATCGCGAGCAAGGACCAGGCCCGCGTGGATTGGCTCTTCGCCCTCGCCGAGACACTTGCAGACGCGCACCGCGGCCTGATCTCCGCCTTCGGCTGGGTGTCGGCCCATGACCTCCAAGGCATCGTCATGGAACTGCTGACGGCCACAGAGCCCATGCGGCGCGAGGTCGGCATCGCCTCCTGCATCATGCACCGGGTCGACCCAGGTGCCATGCTCGCTGCCGCGATCGACGATCCCGATCCGCGACTGCGTGCCCGCGCCCTGCGTGCGGCCGGGGAGGCCGGTCGGCGTGACCTGATCTATGACTGTCTACGGCACGTGCAGGACGCTGACCCCAGCGCCCGTTTCCGGGCCGCGGTGTCGTCGTTACTGCTGGGGAATCGGGACCTCGCCTTGAGTGCGCTCGATGACCTTGCCGCGCATCCCGGTCCCTTGCGTGCCCAGGCGCTTGGCCTGTGGCTGAAGGCCGTGGACCTGCCGAGCGGCCACCGTCTTTTGCAGTCGATCGCCAAGGAAACCGCGAGCCGACGCTTGCTGATCCAGGCCGCGGGCGTTGCCGGCCAGGTGCACTACATCCCCTGGCTCATCGGGCTCATGGCGGACGATGAGACCGCCCGCCTGGCGGGGGAGTCCTTCTCCACGATCACCGGGCTCGACCTCGCCTGGCTCGACCTGGAGCGCCGCCCGCCGGAAGACTTCGATCCTGGCCCCAGCGATGACCCGGCCGATGGGAACGTCGACATGGACCCGGACGATAGCCTGCCATGGCCGGATCAGGCCAAGATCCAGGCTTGGTGGGAAGTCAGCGGGCAACGCTTTCAATCCGGGGTGCGCTACTTCATGGGCGAACCGGTCACTGTTGAGCACTGCCGACGGGTGTTGCGCGAGGGCTTCCAGCGGCAGCGGCGAGCCGCCGCCGAGTATCTGTGTCTGCTGACCCCGGGTACGCCACTGTTTCCGATCGCCGCCCCGGCCTGGCGTCAGGCGCGCTGGCTGGCCGCCGACCAACCTGCAATTTAGCGTCCGATTCAATACGGAACGCTGCCGATCTGCCGCCCTTGACCAGTAACCAAGCAAAATGGCGGCAATAAACCGCGTCAGCTCCGGCAATCGTCGCGTCTGCCGGGGCCGATCCAATCCAAACGCATCGCCTACCGCGCTAGGCGCGGCTTAGAACTGCGGATTGCCCGGTTCCCAACTGAAGCGCGGGAGCGCGAAGAAAGCGCTGGACAGGCTCGCACCCCAACTCTGGCTGATGGTCTCCAGATCCGGCGATCCCACGTCCAGTTTGAGCAGATGGGAGGGAGACAACTGGTCACGCGGGCACAGCGCCACCTCGAACGGCGGCCCGACCGACAGATTGGACCGCGCGGCCCCGACCATCGAGACCAGACAGAGGCGCGCGCCATCGGCGAGCGACAGCCCCGTATGCGCCAGGCGATCGAGCGCGGGCTTCCCGTACTTGCTCTCACCGATTTGGAGATAGGGCGTCTCGCGGGTGGCGGCGATGGCATTGCCCTGGGGATAGATCAAGAACAACCCGTGGGCTTGGCCGGCAATCTGCCCACCGAGGATAAAGCTGGCCTCCGCACTGACCCCAGCCTGGCGCAGGGCCGGACCGTGCTCGTTTTGCACCGCCAGACTCACCTGCCCGATGTAGGTCGCCGCCTCGAACAGATAATTGACATTGAGCAGGGTCGCCGTCGGCGCCTGCTGATAGGGGCTGGGCCGGGGATTGATGGCCTGGTCGAGGTCCCGGCCGATGCGGTCCAACACCTCGCGCGTCGTCGCCAGACTCCCGGCGGCCATCAGCACGAAGAGCCGATCGGGCGCGGGCTGCAGGACATGAAGTTTACTGTAGGTCGAGATGTAGTCGACCCCCGCGTTGGTCCGGGAGTCGGCGGCCATGGTCAGGCCGTCATCGAGCAGGAGCCCCACACAGTAGGTCATTTTGAACAGGTCCTCTGCGATTTTTGGAAACCGTTACCGGATGCCGTGAGCCGCTCATGTCGGCAGTCGGCAGTATAGCGTGAGCCGACACGCTGGGCGCTCCGTCCCCTGCTGATCGACACGCAAACCAGGTATCCTGTCGCCATGCAATCCAGACCACTGCGCGAGCGCGCCGCCGCCAACCCGCGGGGCGCGTGATCCAGCGGTCGGTCCCGTGCGGCTGCGTTCGCGCATCATCAGGAGTTCTCATGGAGTTTCAAGACGGCGTCCTGCGCATCGAATCCTTCCTCGCCGTCACCATCGGCATCATTGTGCTGTTCGTCGGCAAACGCCTGAACGACAAGGTCGCAATCCTCCGCGAGTTCAGCATACCGGAACCGGTCACCGGCGGCCTGCTGTTCTCCATTCTGCTTGGAGTGCTCTATTTCGCCTCCGACGTCGCGGTGGCGTTCGACTTACAGGCGCGCGATATCCTGCTGGTCTATTTCTTCACCACCATCGGCATCAATGCCAGCGCCCGGGACCTGCTCGCGGGCGGGCGGCCGCTCTTGATTCTCCTGGCCGTCACCATCGCCTTCATGTTCGCGCAGAACCTCACCGGCATCGGCGTGGCGGCCCTGTTCGGCCTGCCGGCGGCGGTCGGCATCACCGGCGGGTCCGTATCCCTCATCGGCGGCCACGGCACCACCATCGCGTGGGCGCCCGTCATCTCCGCTCAGTACGGCATCAGTAACGCGATGGAGCTCGGCATCGCCAGCGCGACCCTGGGCCTGATCCTGGCCAGCGTCATGGGCGGCCCGATCGCCAAGTTCCTGATCAAACGCCATGGGCTGACACCCGCCCCGCAACTGGTCGAGGAGGTCCAGGACATCGGCCTGTCTGACACCCAGAAAAAGGCCGGCCTGGGTCACTTGGACTTCCTGAGCGCCATCCTGGCAATCCACCTCTGTATCATCCTCGGGTTCCTGCTCAACGGCATCGTCGCCGACCTGGGGCTCAAGCTGCCGCTCTTTGTCACCTGCCTCTTCGCCGGCATCCTCATCACCAACCTGACCCCGAAGAACCGGCCGACCCTGAGCGGGATGCCCTGGCCCACCCGGACCCCGGCGATTGCCCTGATTGCCGACGTCTCGCTGGGCACCTTCCTGGCCATGTCGTTGATGAGCATGCAACTCTGGACCCTGATCGACCTGGCCTGGCCCGTCCTCACCATCCTGGCCGCCCAATTCGTCCTGGCCGTGACCGTCACCCTCTTCGTTCTCTTCCCGGTGATGGGCCGCGGCTATGATGCAGCGGTGGTGTGCGCCGGCTTCGGCGGCGTCTCACTCGGCTCGACCCCCACGGCCATGGCCAATATGGCGGCCGTGGCTCAACGCTTCGGCCCCTCCCACCGCGCCTTCATCATCGTGCCCCTGGTGTCCGCCTTCTTTATCGACCTGGTCAATGCGCTGGTGATTCCGCTGTTCCTGAGGAATTTTTAGGTCGCGCCGCGCATCCCGACTCAGGACGCAAGGCCGAGGGTTTTCACCATGGCATGCCGACGCCGCCACAGCCACATGCTCGCGAGGAAGAGCAGTGCCTCGCAAGCTGACGTCCTTGGTACCCATTGGAGCCTTGTGCGTGTCGGGTCACGGTTCTGCATCGTCGCACAGGCGCGGTCGGACGTGGAGTAGGCACCCTACAGCCTGTGTACTCGGGACTCGTCCTGGACTCCGCGACATTTGGGTCGAGCCGTCGCCGCAGATAGACTAAGCTGTGTGCACCAAGTGCTTCACCGACGGTAGAATCCCAAATGAGCGGCCCAGGTTACACTCGCGTTCTGCTGCGCTTCGACCGCGAGGCGCGTGATCCTGAGCGCTTGCGCCGACACCTCTCGGCCTGTGCCCGGGATCGAGACGGCCATCTGTGGCTCGGCACCGACGAGCTGACGGCGCTGTCACGGCTCAAGCAGAAGACCCCTGGGGTCTTCGCCAAGCATGACGACACGAATCTCTCCGATCGACTTCAGCTGGTCGAGGACGATCAGGAGGTCGATGTCGAGGGATTGGACATCGACGAGGATCGGCTCTGGATCGTCGGCTCCCACACGAGCACCCGCAAGGGCGTCAAGCCAGGAAAGATCATGGAGGAGAACCTCCAGCGGTTGACCCGGGTCGAGGCCAGACCCAACCGCTGTCTGATCGCCTGTGCAACGATCACCAACGGCCGGCTCAAGACCGACGCGATTGCTCAGCTCCCCATCTCCCCAGAGGGCAACGCCCTGACCCTGGCTTTGCGCGCCGATGCCCATCTCGGACCCTTTCTGTTCCGCGCCTTGGAAGAGCCCCTTGGTGGTGCCCCACTCGCCTCGAAGGAGAACGGGTTCGACATCGAGGGGGTCGCCGCACGGGGTGAGCGCCTGTTTCTCGGGCTGCGCGGCCCAGTGCTGAGGGGCTGGGCAACGCTGCTGGAGCTCCGCGCCGAGCGGACCGTCGGCGATACCCTGGCCCTCGGTCCCATCGGCGCCAGCGGCAGGCCTTACCGCAAGCACCTGCTGCAACTGGCCGGCATGGGCATTCGCGACCTCTGCTGGCAGGAGCGGGACCTGCTGATCCTGGCGGGGCCGACGATGGACATCGCCGGACCACAGGCTGTCTACCGCCTCCGCTCCCCGGAGGATCTCCCGGATGACAGCATCAGTGAGCTGGACGGCTCACGGCTGCAGCACCTCTTCCACCTCCCGCTGGTGAGCGAAGGCGACAAGGCCGAGGGACTCTGCCGCTGCGATGCGCCGGAAGGCCCCGGCCTACTAGTCGTGTACGACGCGCCCCGCCCAGAGCGCTTGATTGGCGATGATGCCGTCCTGGCGGACGTCTTCTCACTGCCGGAGAGCTGACGTTGATGCGGAGAGCCGAGGCATGCGCAGTGCAGCGCCGCGTCCAGGCTGTCGCGGTCAAGAAAATAGTGTTCAGGCCAGCGCGGCAGCCAAATCGGCAATCAGGTCATCCACGTGCTCGACCCCAACCGAGAGCCGCAACAGGGTATCGGTCACCCCCAGCCGCTCACGCTCCGGCGCTGACAGATTGGCGTGGGTCTGCACCGCCGGCACGGTGATCAGACTTTCCACCCCGCCAAAGCTCTCGGCGTAGGCAATCAGCGACAACCGCTCGATCAGGTACCGCACGGACTCGCGGTCTTCAAGCTCGAATGCCAGCACGGCGCCGGCACCGCCGGCCGATCGCGCGAGGACGTCATGGTTCGGATCATCCGGGAGGCCTGGGTAGGCAACCCGCATCACCCCAGGCTGCCGCCGCAGCCACCGGGCCAGCACCAACGCGTTGTGCCGCTGCCGCTCCAGCCGCAGGGCCAGCGTCTTGAGCCCCCGCAGCACCAGCCAGGCATCCTGAGGACTCAGCGCCGCCCCCATGGCGTTCTGCAGGAAACCCAGTTGCGTGGCCAAGCCCGCCTCCCGCACCGAAATGATGCCGCCGATGGTGTCATTGTGCCCCGCCAGGAACTTCGAGGCCGAGTGCACCACCACATCGGCACCCAGCTCCAGGGGCCGCAGCCAATAGGGGGTCAGCATGGTGTTGTCCACCACCAGCAGCGCACCGGCGTCGCGGGTGATCGCGACGAGTGCCTTGAGATCGGGGACTTCAAGGCAGGGGTTGGAGACCGACTCAACCAAGACCGCGCGCGTTAGGGGCCGCAAGGCCGCACGATACCCCGCCGGATCGACCACCGGCACATACGTGGTCGCGATCCCGAAGCGGCTGAAGATCTGATCCAACAGCCGGTAGGTACCGCCGTAACAACCTTCGGCCACCACCAGATGGTCGCCCTGACGGAACAGGCCGAGCAGGGTCGTCAGCGCCGCCAGGCCGCTGGCGAAAGCCAGGGCGGCGGCTCCGCCGTCCAGGACGGCCAACTCGTGCTCCAGTGCCTGCCGCGTCGGGTTGGTGGTGCGGCTGTAGTCGAATCCGGTGCTCCGGCCCAATCCGGGATGGGCGAAGGTGGAGGTTTGGTAAATCGGGGTGCTGATCGCCCCCGTCCGGGGGTCCGTGGTGCGCCCGGCCTGAGCCAAGAGTGTATCGATATGGGACATGCTTAACGCCTTGGAAATTCAAGAGCAGCGCGCTCAGCGGCGCGCAGGCCGGGGCACGCGCCAACACGACGGCGCGATCGGCCGTCAAGGCCACGGCGCGGTTGGGGTCCGCCGACCCTTGGCCAGCCGCCTGAGCACTGCGGCGAGGGCATCCAGTTCCGCGCTGGTGTTATAGAAGGCCAGCGAGGGGCGCACTGTCGCCTCGTGCCCGAAGTGACGCACAATCGGCTGAGCGCAGTGGTGCCCGGCACGCACCGCGATGCCCTCCCGGTTCAGCGCGCTGGCCACCTCGGCCGGGCTGTACCCGTCAAGAACGAAGGAGAGCACGCTGGCCTTGGTCAGGGCCGTACCGATCAGGTGCAGACCCGGCACCGACTGCAAGACCTCTGTCCCATAGTTCAGCAATTCGTGCTCATAGCGCTCCACGTTCGCCAGTCCCAGTCGCTCCAGGTAATCGAGCGCGGCCGCCAGGCCCACCGCATCGGCAATGTTGCCGGTGCCGGCCTCGAATCGCGCCGGCGGCTCCTGATAGCGGGTCCGCTCGAAAGTGACGTCGGCGATCATGTTCCCGCCGCCCTGCCACGGCGTCATGGACTCCAGGATCTCGCTCTTACCATAGAGCGCGCCGATCCCGGTCGGACCGAAGACCTTATGACCAGAGAACACAAAGAAGTCCGCCTCCAGCGTGCGCACGTCGACGGCCAGGTGGGCGACCGACTGGGCTCCGTCCACCAGCACCCTGGCACCCACGCGATGCGCCAACGCGATGACCTCGTGCACCGGCGTGATGGTTCCAAGGGCGTTGGAGACCTGGCTGATCGCCACCAGTTTCGTCCGGTCGCTGAGGAGTTTCTGATACGCGTCGAGGCAAATCTGCCCGCGCGAGTCCACCGGAATGACACGGATGCGGGCACCCCGCTCCGCGGCCAACTGCTGCCAGGGAACGATATTGGCGTGATGCTCCAAGAGCGAAACGACGATCTCATCCCCCGGCCCGACGTTGTGGCGGCCCCAGGCCTGCGCGACCAGATTGATGGCCTCGGTCGTACCGCGGACAAAGACAATCTCCTGCGGCGAGGCAGCGCCCAAAAAGCGCGCGACCGTCCGCCGGGCACCTTCGTAGGCATCCGTAGCCCGCCCCGCCAGCGCATGGGCCGCACGGTGGATATTAGAGTTCTCATGCCGGTAGAAATGGGCGAGACGTTCGATGACCGCGGTGGGCTTCTGGGTCGTCGCGGCATTATCCAACCAGATCAGCGGCCGGCCGTTCACCCGCTCGGCCAGGATGGGAAAATCGCGGCGCACCGCCTGAACGTCGAAGCCCGGATGCGCCTCGCCATCAATCAACCCGATCGACCGCTCATCCCATCGGCCCCCGTGGGAGTCCAGGAAGTAGTAAGGCGCGTCCCCGACCGGACCCAGGGGGGCCGGATCGGGCCGTGAGTCCGCGATGCCGGCCAAGAGGCGCCTGAGGTCATCCGCTCCGGGCAACCCGAAGGATTCCGGACCCGAAACGCCGGAGAACGCGAAAGACAGACCCCGCTCCGCACCGGCCTTGCACTCGGCGACCTCGGGGGCTGGTCTATCCCCGCACAGTGAACCACAAGCCAGACTCTGGCGAGCAACCTCCCGCGGGGCATCCATCACACCCGGCGGTGCCACGATTGGCAACCTGCATATCTCGTTCGGAATCGCGGCTGAGACTATCGGGGCGATGCTCACCCGCGAGGCGACTCCATCCAGACCGGCCAAGACCCGGGGCCGGCCAGTACAGGACGCGCCCGCAGATGGATTCAAGGCCGCTACCGCCTCCTCCGCCAGACGGGTCAGCCAACCGGCATCCAGCGACGCTGGACCTCGATCACTTGTAGGTGTGAGCATAGTCATGGTACTTGCCGACCTCCAAGCCATCGAGCACAGCCAAAGCGTCCTCGGTGAGGACGGCCAGCGAGAAATACAGGGAGATCAGATAGGACGCGATCGCATTGCGGTTGATCCCCATGAAGCGGACGGCGAGCCCCAGACCCTGCTCACCAACCAGACCGGGCTGGTAGAGCCCGACCACGCCTTGACGCGCCTCGCCCACACGCAACAGAAGGATCTGGGTCCTGCCGTCCACCACCGGGATCTTGTCCGATGGAATCAACGGCACTCCGCGCCAGGTAATGAACTGCGAGCCGAACAGGCTGACCGTTGGCGGCGGCACCCCGCGGCGCGTGCATTCGCGACCGAACGCGGCAATCGCGAGCGGATGCGCGAGGAAAAAGGCCGGCTCCTTCCACAGCCGCGCCAGCAGATTGTCAAGATCGTCAGGAGTGGGCGTGCCGCTGGCGGGCGCGATCCGCAGCCCGGGGGCCACGCTCGCGAGCAGCCCGTATTCGGCATTGTTGATCAGCTCATATTCCTGACGCTCCTTGATCGTCTCGATGGTTAGACGCAGTTGATCCTTGATCTGATCGTGCGGACTGCTGAAGAGGTCCGACACCCGGGTGTGCACATCAAGGACCGTCGTCAGAGCGTTCAGGAAATACTCACGCGGGTTCTCTTCGTAATCGACGAAGGTCTCCGGAAGCTCGGACTCGTCACGCTGCGACAGGGCCACCTCGACCTGCTTGGGGTTTTTGACCTTGTTGAGCCGGAAGACACCGGCCTCCACGGGTACCCAGGGCAACAGGTGGATGAGCCATCGCGGGGTGATGGTGACCAGTTGCGGGGCGGTTTTGGTCGCGTTGGCGAGCTGCCGTGCAGCGGTATCGCCAAGCGCGTGATGGATCGCTTGATTGGTTGCCATGAATAAATCCTACGTCGATGAAGCCGCGTTTTGAGAATTGGCCTGGGTAATCTGGCTTCCCGGCGGAACGCTGCGGGTCAGCCAGACATTGCCGCCGATCGATGAGCCCCGCCCGATGACGATCCGGCCGAGGATGGTGGCCCCCGCATAGATGACCACGTCATCATCAATGATCGGGTGCCGGGCCAGACCCTTGCGCAACTCACCCTGCGCGTCGACCGGGAAGCATTTGGCACCTAGAGTGACCGCCTGGTAGATTCGGACGTTGTTGCCGATGATCGCCGTCTCGCCGATCACTACACCGCAGCCGTGGTCGATGAAAAAACCGCGGCCGATCTTCGCCCCAGGGTGGATGTCGATACCGGTCTCCGAATGGGCGTTCTCGGAGATGATACGTGCCAGCAGCGGCAGCCCCAGCCGATTGAGCTGGTGGGCCAGTCGGTAATGGATCATCGCCAGGATGCCCGGATAGCAGAGCAGGACCTCATCCACACCGGTCGCCGCCGGGTCCCCGCGGTAGGCCGCGTCCACATCGGTGTCGAGGAGTGCGCGAATCCCCGGCAGTTCGGTCGCGAATTCCCGAGTGAGCGTGATGGCCCGCATCCCCAGTGCCCCGGCGGAGCGGCTGTCGCGGCGGGCAACATAACTGAGTTCCAGGCGGATCTGCGCAAGCAGCCCGTCCAGTGCTGCACCCAGGGTATGGCCGACGTAATAGTCTTCCGCTTCCTGACGTACATCGGGAGGGCCCAGCCGCATAGGAAACAGGACGCCGCACAGATCCTTCACGATCCCGCGCAGGGCTTCGCGCGAGGGCAGTTCGCGGCCGCCCCATTCCCGATTCCGCCGATGGTCCTCCCGCCACCGCTCACGGGCCGCCCGCAACTCCACGAGCACAGGGGCCAAATCCCACTGGTCGACACCATCGAGGTACGAATCGGCGATCGGACTCGGCGCGTTCACAGGGCCAGCCCCGCCGTATCGAATGCGCCTTCGAAGAGCACTGAACTCAGATAGCGCTCACCGGAATCCGGCAATACCGTCACGATGGTCTTACCGGCGTGCTCGGGCCGCTGCGCGAGGCGCACCGCGACCGCGACGGCCGCCCCGCACGAGATACCGGCCAGGATGCCTTCTTCCCGCGCCAGGCGGCGCGCATAGAGAACGGCTTCCTCGTTGCTGACGGTTTCCACCAGGTCCACCAGCGAGAGGTCGAGCACCTCCGGCACAAAGCCGGCGCCAATGCCCTGAATCTTGTGGGGACCGGGATGGACAGGCTCACCAGCGCGGGTTTGGGATAGGACCGGGCTCGCGGTCGGTTCCACGGCCACCGAGAGCACCGCCTTGCCGCGGGTCTGCTTGAGGTAGCGCGAAACGCCGGTGATGGTCCCGCCGGTTCCCACCCCGGAGACGAAAATATCCACCCCACCGTCGGTATCGTCCCAGATCTCCGGACCCGTAGTCGCCTCATGGATGGCCGGATTGGCGGGATTGCGAAACTGTTGCAGCAGGACATAGCGCTGCGGGTCGGACGCGGCGATCTCCTCGGCCTTGGCAATGGCGCCGCTCATCCCCTTCGCTCCTTCAGTGAGGATCAGGCGAGCACCATAGGCCACCAGGAGTTTACGCCGCTCGATGCTCATGGTTTCCGGCATGGTCAGGGTCAATGGGATACCGCGGGCCGCGGCGACGAACGCCAAGGCAATGCCGGTGTTCCCGCTGGTCGGCTCCACCAAGGCCTTTCCAGGTATCAGCAGGCCGCGTTGCTCCGCGTCCCAGACCATGGCCGCGCCAATGCGGCACTTGACTGAATAGGCCGGGTTGCGGCCCTCGATTTTGACCAGCACGGTGGCCGGTGCACCGTCGGTGACGCGATTGAGGCGAACCAGCGGCGTGTGGCCGATGGACAGGGAGTTATCGGTAAACCAATGGGACATGTGGGATCTCCTGGCGGTGTTCACCCAGCGCGGGTCGGTGACGCCGCACCTTAGTTTAGACTGCGAAGTTTGAATCAGGGTTGGAGTGAGCTTAGCCGCGCGGAGACTGAACCCGAACGAAGAAAAGCTGCGAAGCAACGCGGCAATCCGTTGCGTGACAACATCTGGTCACTCACCGACGGGAAAAAGATGTGCAGCGTGTGGCTTTCTCGCGTCCGCACCAAACCGGGCGGCCAACTGAAGCGGTCATCCAGATGCAGTGCGTCATATAGCCTTCCCACCTGATACCCAGACAGACTTTTGGTGTAGGGGCGGGTTTCAAACCCGCCCCTTAAGTCCGGCTATCACGTTCGACGGTTCGATGCTCCCCCGGCCCGGATCGCACATGGGAATCAGTGGTCCCGCGACGCCTGCAAGGTCCGCAAGAGGTCAAGCCCCTCCGGCCATGGACCGAAACCCGAGTCCGGATTGATGTGCCCGGCTTCGCCGATCTCGACCAGGTTGCTGTCCCACAGCCGCGCCCAGCGCCGAACCCGCGGCCAGGGCATCCAGGGATCGTTCCGGCTCGCCACCACCAGCGTCGGGAAATCGAGTGCGTGCTTAGGCATGAAGGGGGTCAGACTGACAGGAGAGCCGGCGGCAGGCCCGGTTCCCTGGCGCAGTCCCACGGGCGAGAAGCACTCCGGATCGGCCGGCGCCGCCAGGAGCGCACCCGCGACGCGCTCGGACCGATCAGTTCCGGCAAGGACCGCCGCCAGGCAGCCGAAACTATGGGCGACCAGCCAGACCGGCGCGGACGCCGCAGTGATCTCCCGGCGGATCGCCGCCGCCCAAACGGCCACCGCCGGGGTGTCCCAATCGATCCCGGATACCCGTCGGGCACCCGGTATCCGGGACTCCATCCAGGTCTGCCAGTGGTCCCCATCGCTGCCGCGGTAACCTGGAACAATCAGCGTGGTGCCGGCCGCGAGCGATGATGAGCCGGTCGGGCGGTTCATAGCGAATCTGTTGTTCGGCGATCGAACCATGCCGCGGTCACCGGACCGTAGACCGATTCGCACAGAACGCCCTCGATCAAATCGGCGCCGAGGCTATGGGCGCGCGTGATCGCCGCCTGACAGCCAATCCCATCAAGCCATAAGCCGATGCCGTGGGCCTGTGCCCGCCGCAACCAATCCCCACTGGGGGTCTGCTGCGCCGCGGTCCGCAAAGCGGCAATGTCCGGCGTGACCCACGCAATGCCGATTGCCCGCAGCAACTCCCAGTCGGTGTCGCCGACGTGAGGTCGGAGGGCGAGAAGGCGGTAGCCCCGCCGCCAGAAATTCGCTGCCGCCGCGCGGACATGTGGGTCATGCTCCAAGGCCGTCCCGGACAGCCGCAGAACGACTTGGTGAGGCGCGAGACCCAGACGGCGGAGCAAGGTCTCAAACACCTGTCCGTGCTGCTCCGGGAGTGCCGCGACGTGTCGAAGATGCACGTCCATCGCGAGCAGTCCATCCCGCTGGTCCCCGAGACTCAGGTGGTGCAGTGCGTGCAGAGAGCGTAGGAACCGATCGAGAAAGACCACATCGTCGCTATCCCAGGCATGAACATAAAGGGTTTCCGGAATCACCGGCTGACCCCGGTCGGATTCGGCCAGCAGCTTGGCGCTCCAGGCAAATAATTTGCCGGTAGCCCGAGCCAGAACCGGAACCTGCCGGGGCATAAGGCGGAAACCCGCAAAATGAGCACTCACCCGGCCGTCAGTGAATTGGAAATAAGCCTGTTCCTTGACCTCGTGACGCGGGTGTAGATCAGCTAAATGCTCGTTAAAATATTGGACCACACTGGTCAGTGGCATCACGCCCCCTTGTTCAGCAATTGACGACTTATCTGACCGCCAGACTAAGGCGTACGGGGCACAGCGGACAACCAATGAATCCCTATATGCTTATCGGCTACTCGATTCCCACTCGCGGGAAGACCGCCTCCATCACCCGTGCCGGGTTGAGCTCAGGAGCGCAACATTCGATGAAACGCAGGGCATAGCCGCGCAGATAATGACCGCGCTTCAGGGCGATACGGGTGGTATTCAGCGGAAAGAGTCCGGGCGCCTCCAGCAGCCTCAGCCCGGCATCCCGGGTCGGATGAAAGGCCATGGCCGCGATGATCCCCACGCCCAGCCCCAACTCCACGTACGACTTGATCACATCCGCATCGAGCGCGGACATGACGATATCCGGGACGACTCCGGCATTGGCGAATGCGGTGTCGATTCGGGCGCGGCCGGTATAGCCACCGTGATAGGTGATGATCGGGTAGTCGGCGACCGCTTCCAGGGTGACCGGGAGAGTGTCGGCCGCGAGTGGATGACCATCAGGCACCACAATGGCGTGCTGCCATTGGTAGAAGGGAAAGCTCACCAGATCCGTTTCCTCGCCAAGCGCCTCGGTGGCCAGCCCGATGTCCGCCTCGCCAAAATGCAGCAGCGAGACAATTTCCTTGGGATCGCACTGCCGTAACTCCAGATGGACCTTAGGAAACTCCTGCCTGAACTGACCCACCACCGACGGCAGCCGGTAGCGGGCCTGGGTATGGGTGGCAGCAATGGTCAGGCGCCCCTTGTCCTGTTGCGCAAACTGTTCACCCAAGCGTTTGACGTTCTGGATGTCGAGCAGGATACGCTCACAGATGGGCAGCAGTTCCTTGCCCGGCTCAGTCAGACCCAGCAAACGCTTGCCATGGCGGATGAACAGCTCCATGCCGAGTTCGTCTTCCAGATCCTTGATATGCTTCGATACGCCGGACTGGGCGGTAAAGAGCGCGTTGGCCGTGTCAGTCAGATTGAAACCGTGGCGAACGGTCTCACGGACGATGCGTAACTGCTGCAGATTCATCTCAGGCCGCCTGATCGGCAAACACCCGCAATTGGGCGGGAACCAGTCTAACCCGCTGCCCATCGCTCAGGGAGACCGCGCGTTCCCGCGGCATGACCACCTCGTAGTGGGCCGGTTCCCCGCGGTCGACAGCCCCCTCCAGGCTATCGAGTTCCACCCGCACACTGGCCCCGAACGCATGGACCCGGCTCACGATTGCATCGACTCCGTTCGCGGCCGTCAGGTCCGTCACCACCTGAAGATCATGGGGCCGTGCAAATCCCACAACGGCCGCTCCCTCAATGTCGACCTGGCCGCCATGGGGCAAGTGTGCGTCACCCACCCGCACATGGGCGCCCTCCACCCGCCCGCGGAAACAATTGACCGCCCCCAGAAAGCCGTAAACGAACGGGGTGGCCGGATGCTCATAGATTTGTGCCGGCGTGCCGACCTGCTCGACCTGTCCGCGGTTCATCAGCACCACCCGGTCGGCGACCTCCAGGGCCTCCTCCTGATCGTGCGTCACGAAGATGGAGGTCACATGCAGTTCGTCGTGCAGGCGCCGCAGCCAACGTCGCAGTTCCTTGCGAACCTTGGCATCGAGTGCGCCGAAGGGCTCATCCAGCAGGAGCACGCGCGGTTCGACCGCCAGCGCCCGGGCCAGCGCAATGCGCTGGCGCTGACCGCCCGAGAGTTGGGGCGGAAACCGGTCGGCCAGCGGGTCGAGTTGAACCAGATCGAGCAGCCGGTGGACGCGCCGGCTGATCTCGTCCGCGCTCGGTCGGCTGCGCCGCGGCCGGACCCGCAGGCCGAACGCCACGTTCTCAAACACCGTCAGATGGCGAAACAGGGCATAGTGCTGAAAGACGAAACCGACCTGACGCTCACGCACATGGGTGTCTGAGGCATCTTCGCCTTCCAGGATGACGCGGCCCGCGTCCGCGTTCTCCAAGCCGGCGATGACGCGCAGCAGCGTCGTCTTGCCGCAGCCGGAGGGGCCGAGCAGTGCCACCAGTTCACCCGTGGGGAAGTCGAGCGAAACCCCGTGCAGCGCGGCGAATGTTCCGAATGATTTTGAGATGTTTTCGACCTGAATGCTCATGGGTGTTCTCTGCCGCAAGAAGGATATCGCAATCGTTGAAACCGGACATTGGACAGCAATCGCCTAGTCATCCACGGTCACCACCCGACCGGCCCTCCATTCGATGAACGTCTTCAGGGCCAGCGTGACGAGCGCCAGCATGGCCAGGAGTGAGGCGACGGCAAAAGCCGCGGCGAAGTTGTACTCGTTATAGAGGATTTCGACATGCAGCGGCATGGTGTTGGTCGCTCCGCGAATATGACCCGAGACGACGCTGACCGCGCCGAATTCGCCCATCGCCCGGGCGTTACAGAGGATCACTCCATAGAGCAGGCCCCATTGGATACTCGGCAGCGTGACCCGCCGGAAGGTCTGGAACCCCGAGGCACCCAGAACGGTGGCGGCTTCCTCCTCATCACGTCCCTGCGCCTCCATCAGCGGGATCAGTTCACGGGCAACAAAGGGAAAGGTGACAAAAACAGTCGCCAGCACGATCCCGGGGACTGCAAAGACGATCTTGATGTCGTGCTCGAACAGCCAGGTGCCGAACCAACCCTGGGCACCAAAGAGCAGCAGGAAGATCAGGCCGGCAACCACCGGCGACACCGAGAACGGCAGGTCGATCAGGGTGGTGAGCAGCCGCTTGCCGCGGAAATCGAACTTCGCGATGGCCCAGGCCGCGATCACCCCGAAGACCAGATTCAGCGGCACCGCGATGACGGCGACCAGGACAGTGAGCCGGATCGACGCGAGCGCATCCGGTTCCACGAGGGCGGCAAGATAGACCAGCCAACCCTTACGCAACGCCTCGGAGAAGACGGCCACCAACGGCAGAACCAGAAAGAGCACGAAAAAGGTCAGCGCGATCATCAGGATCAGACGCTTCATCCAGATCGGCTCACGGGTGGCGGGATTGGCCTCGAAACGGCGCGCCAGGGCGCGCCCATGTAATACGCCGGCAGACATCAGCGACCCCTCCCGGTGCGCTTGGCACTCCAAGCCTGCAATAGATTGATGACCAGCAACATCGCGAAGGAGAAGATCAGCATGACACCCGCGACCGCCGTGGCGCCCTGAAAGTCATATTGCTCCAACTTGGTGATGATGATCAGCGGCGTGATCTCGGACACCATGGGGATATTGCCCGCGATAAAGATCACCGAGCCGTACTCACCCACCGCGCGGGCGAAAGCCAGTGCAAATCCCGTCATCAAGGCCGGCAGGAGCAGCGGCAGGAGCACCCGGAGAAAGACCTGACCCCGCTGGGCCCCCAGACTCGCCGCCGCCTCCTCCAGTTCGACCTCCAGCTCTTCGAGGACGGGCTGTACAGTGCGCACCACGAAAGGCACGCCGATGAACACCAGAGCGACCAAGACCCCCAGCGGCGTGAAGGCGACCTTCAACCCCAACGGCGCCAGCAGGCTGCCGATCCAACCGTTACTGGAATAAAGCGCGGCCAGTGCGATGCCGGCCACCGCGGTGGGCAGGGCAAAGGGCAGGTCCACCAGGGCATCGACCAGCCGCTTACCGGGGAAGTTGTAGCGCACCAGCGACCAGGCGAGCATGAATCCGAACACCGTGTTGATCGCGGCGGCGAGCAGGGAGGCCCCGAATGTCAGTTGGTAACTGGCCACCACCCGCGGGGCGGACACGATGTTCCAGAGTTCTCCCCAGGGCAGACTCCCGGCCTTGATGAAGACCGCGGACAAGGGGATCAAGACCACCAGCGAAAGGTAGACGAGCGTAAGACCCAGGGTCAGGCCAAAGCCCGGCAATACGCGTCGCGCAATCCGGGGAAGCGACGGGGGGGACGTCAGTGTAGCGACAGTGGCGGCGGTCATGGACCGGCCACCGGGGAGGTATTGGAGATCGTCACGGGTCTGCTCCGACAAGCCGAGGGGAATGGGAGGAGACTAATGCAGGACGCGAACCGGTGGAATCCAGATTCGGTGATATACATATTCCATTGACTCCATCACCGGACATGACCGCACGCCTAAGCCCGACGCCGTTATGAAATGCTTATATCTGACGGCATCTTACGCGAAGCAGAAACAACCTAACCCGACGCCGGACAGTTTAGTGGTATTTCTGGAATGCAAATCAGCCCAGGTGATAAACAACACGAACCAAGGTCTTCAAGGACGATTTTTCAAGATCCTGATAAGGTTTGCAGTCGATGTTCGTTTGAGAACCATGGCGCATCAGGTCTAATTGACAGCCTCATTCTCGTTCTACACCGGAAGGCTGCAATGACCGCATCGACTCCATTAACCTCACTCCTCGCTGTCGCCATCCTTGGCCTCGGGGTCCCGACCTGGGCGAACGCCGAGACCAAGTTGCTGAATGTCTCATACGACCCGACACGTGAACTTTACCAGGACTACAATCTGCTCTTTGCCGAGCGCTGGGAGAAAGAGACCGGAGAGAAGCTGGTGATCGAGCAATCCCATGGGGGCTCAGGCAAACAGGCCCGCTCGGTGATCGACGGACTACCGGCTGACGTGGTCACCCTGGCGCTGGCCTACGATATCGACGCCATCGCGGAGCGGGGAATCATCGCCAAGGATTGGCAGGGCCGGCTGCCGCAGAACAGCGCGCCCTATACTTCGACGATCGTCTTCCTGGTGCGCAAGGGCAATCCCAAGGACATCAAGGACTGGGGCGATCTGGTGAAACCCGGGGTCAGCGTCATCACACCGAACCCGAAGACCTCAGGCGGGGCGCGCTGGAACTACCTGGCCGCCTGGGCCTGGGCCGCCAAGCAGTACGGCGGGGATGAGTCCAAGGTGGAGGACTATATCGGACGCCTGTACAAGAACGTCGCGGTACTCGACTCCGGCGCACGCGGATCCACCACCACCTTCGTCCAGCGGGAAATCGGCGATGTGCTGCTCTCGTGGGAGAACGAAGCCCACCTGGCGCTGAAGGAGTTCGGCGCGGATAGGTTTGAGATCGTCGCACCATCCCTCTCGATCCTCGCTGAACCCCCGGTGGCCGTTGTCGACCGAACCGTGGATAAGAAGAATCACCGCGCGGCAGCCACCGCCTACCTGGAACACCTGTATTCCAAAGAGGCTCAGGAACTGATCGCAAAGAACTTCTACCGCCCCACCGACCCTGAAGTCGCCGCCCGCCATCAGGGCACGTACGCGCCGATGACCCTGGTGACCATCGCCGACCTGGGTGGTTGGCAGGCCGCACAGCAAAAACATTTTGCGGACGGCGGGATCTTCGACCGGATCTATGCGCCCGAGCGGTAGGGCGTTCCGGTTCAATTTGGCGGCCGGCCCGGTATACGCTGGCGTCAACTGACGCCAGCCCTTCCGGAGCACCCCATGACCTCATCCATCCTCGTCGGCAAAGGCGGGTAGGGCCCGCTGTGCGGACCTTCCACGGTCGGGTTTGCGCGGGGTGCGGTCCGCACAGCGGACCCTACCCGGCCGCTTGCGGCCCCCCCGCGACGGGAAACAGGGCTTCCCGGACCGGGTTCCCAATGGAACTTGGCAACCAGCCAACACGCGGGAGACCCGCGCATCATGCCGCGGCCACCTGCGCGGGATCGTAGTGGAGGACCAGCAGTCGGGCGGCATGGATGGGCGCCAGGGCATCGATCCGGCCGGCATCGTCGATGAACTCGACCTCGTAGGCTGCGTCGCCGAGCGCCCCGCCTGAGGGCTCCACCACGGCCCAAATAATCACGCTTTCCGTGGGTATCCACCGCCCCAGGGGTCGCGTCTCCCGCTCGGACGGCCTCCCGGTAACGCTTGTCTAACCGATGCGACCGCCGTAACCTCCCCATCTGGTCTGTATGCGCCG
>Ga0247842_10003240_pt1 | contig 22376 bp, 13 predicted proteins | sample LaCruzMarch2015__3_FD_192411 | JGI IMG/M metagenome (GOLD analysis project Ga0247842, IMG submission 192411) | Freshwater microbial communities from meromictic Lake La Cruz, Castile-La Mancha, Spain - LaCruzMarch2015_19m | ecosystem: Environmental > Aquatic > Freshwater > Lake | place: Spain...
CAAAAGACTGATAGCAACAAACGAGAGAAAGCCAAAGCAAATAGCAATTTTTTTAACTACGTTTAACTTGACAAAAAATATTAAGTAAACAATAAATAAAAAAATTGCCAGGGCTAAGGCCACGAAACCACCACGACTTGAAGTAAAAAAAAGGCAGACTAATTGGGCTAAAAATATCAGAAAAAAAACAAATTTTAGTAATTTTTGTTTATAGTTAAAAATTAGATGGGCGCTAAGGGGAATAACAAGAAGCAACCATGAGGCTAGAAAGTTTGGTTGTCCAAGAGTAGAAAGGGTCCGCCTCGTAAGCAAAGGATCCTCCGGCCAAACTATAAAATCAAGCCCACAAATTTGCAAGATCCCATATAGAGAAACGACTAAACTCGAAAAGGTAGCAACCAAAAAAATGCGATTTATTTTTTTTTCAAAACTATCACGGGAGTCTTTTTGGTCGACTCGGTTATCAGTCATTAATAAATTAAAGGTGAGCAATACAAACCAAATAAAATAAAATAAAAAACTTAAATAACCAGCTTGGCGACTATAAGAACCAAAAAAAGATTGCGTCTGATTTATCGAGAAAAATACTGTGATTCCTAAACCGACGATAAAAATTAATGGTATAATAACATATTTTTTTAGCCAAATATAGCAATTTCGCGGTGGGAAAAAAATAATTTTACTTACTGTTAAAAAGAGGAGGAGCCAAACTAAACTTTTAAAAACAACCAACTTACTTAGCTCAAAGATATTATAGGTTGGAAATATATACGAAAAATACAGTGGAACAATAAAAATAATCGCCAAATATACAAACTCAATAATTAAATCTAGAAACCCATTAAGTTGGAATTTAAAATCATTTTTCATGTCTTAATTATAGCAAATAAAAAAGAGGCTGAAAACAGCCTCTTTTTTATTGATTTTTATTTAAAATTAGCCTATTTTTTACTATGCATCATTTTTTCCCAAACCACTAAAACTGGGCTAGCAATAAAGATTGAACTATAGGTTCCAACAAAGATACCAATAGCAAGCGCTAAGGCAAAATCCTTAATAGTACTACCACCGAAGAATAGAATGGCTAGAAGGGCGAGAATAGCCGAAAATGATGTGTTAATAGACCGCGTTAAAGTTTGGTTAACGCTACGATTAACTGTATTTTCAAAATCTTCATGACTCTTCGGCAGATTTTCGCGAATACGATCAAAAACAATAATAGTATCACTCACGCTATACCCTAATACTGTTAAAACGGCGGCAATAAAGGGTGTATTTACTTCAATGCCATAAAAATGACCAAGAACGGAAAAAACACCAAGTATAAACAAAATATCATGAACTAAAGCAATAATTGCGGCCACACCGTATTTCCAAGAAGCAATTGGCTTAGAAACCTTACTAAAAGCCCAGGAAATATAAATAATAATCATGATAAAAACAATGGCCGTGGCGTTGAAAGACTTACTTTTTAATTCCTGGCCAATAGAAGGTCCGACTGAATCAAATTGCAATTCTTTAAAAGTTACATTTGGTTTATCTTTTACCAAGTCTTGTAACTTTTTTACGACCAATTGATGGACGTCTTCAGTATTTTCTTTAAAACGTAAGATAGTTGAATTTTCGGTCGGTTGAATAATTAGATTATGAAGATCAACATCTTTAAGACTATCAGAAATTTCAGTCATGCTCGGTTTATAGTTCGTGAATTCAACTTCCATCAGACTTCCTCCAGTAAAATCGATACCAAAATTTAAACCCCAGAAGAAAAGCGCAAAAATCGAAACGACGGCGGCTAGACTTGAAATCGTTAAAAAGAATTTTCTTTTTTGGATTATCTTATACATCATATAGTTAATTATTATTTAATTTCTTCGATTTTCGCTTTTCTAACACCCAAAAGCCAGGTTCTTTTTTCTAGCCAATCTCCTAAAATAAGGACGAATAAAGTATGGGTAATGACGATTGCGCTAAATAGAGAAACAGCAATACCAATAAACAAAGTGGTGCCAAAGCCTTTAACGGATGAGGTGCCAAAAAACATCAGAATCAGACAAGTAATAATAGTTGAAACATTACCGTCGCGGATTGAAGGCCAGGCACGTTTAAAGCCACTATCGACCGCCTGACTAACTGATTTGCCTAATTTTAATTCTTCACGCGTACGTGCAAAAATTAAAATATTTGCATCAACCGCAATGCCAATTGAGAGAATAAATCCGGCTACTCCCGACAAAGATAGGGTTACGGCTTGTTGAGCATAGAAGAACAATAGCACGCCAATAACTACAAATAAAACAGCCAGGGTCCCATTGAATATTTTTAATTCGCTAAATGTATAAAAGATTAGTCCAATCATCGTCACTACTAATACAAGCGCTAACCAAATAGGTAGGGCCTTAAAAATGGCAAGAACAGTTAGACCATAAACTAGCAAAGAAATAACCGATAATAAACCGGGCAAACGATAGTAGAGAATCATAAATAAGGAAACGAGCAACAAACCAATTAAGCCTGCCTTTAAGCTATTATCAACTGATTTGGAGCCCAGGCTCGCCTCCACTGTTTTTTGAGAAATTAAACTAATAGGAACTGGTAAAGCACCAGAGTTCAAACGTTTAACCAGCAACTTGGCTTCATCAATATTGAAGCGACCTGAGATAACGGCTGCACCGCCGGTAATTTTATCGTTAACCGTAGGCACGCTAATCGGATAACCATCAAGAAAAATAGCGACGGGTTTACCAATATTTCGGCCAGTAATATCTTCAAACATTTTTGATCCCTCGGAATTAAACTCTAAAGATACTTCTGGTGAACCATCATTGGGATTAAATTGCAATGTAGCCCGCTTAAGATATTTGCCTGTTAATTCAGTATTTTTCCAATCTTGAACAACTTCGGCTGTTGAAGACGACGAGGTGCTTTGGACAGTCTGAGCAACTATTGTACCCTGTTCTTTGAATTCGAGTATCGGCGTTTCGCCTATTAATTTAATTGCTTCGTTTACATCTTTAATACCGGCGAGTTCCGCGATAATACGATATTCACCATTCACTCCTTGATTAACTTGGACAATCGGTTCACTAACACCAAAAGCATTAACGCGACGTTCAATGACATCACGAGCCGCCTCAAGCGCTCCGGCGCGATCAATTTCTGGGATATTTTTAACATCAGCCTGATAAACTAGGTGCGTTCCCCCTTGGAGATCAAGTCCTAAACTAAAAGGCAACTCTGTGACTAAAGGAAGGACTACTATCTTATTAGTTTTTTGGGCTATGGTCTTAGCAAAATTATTATAATAATTGCCACCAGTGGTTAATCCGACTATGATGGCAAAAATAATAATAAGTCCTAAAAGCCAACCAGCTTTAGCTCGGACCGATAATTTCGAGAATTTTTGGATAAATGACATAATATTGAAAAAATGAGATCGGCTTGCAAAGAGCCGGTTTTATTTTATATTAGCTATAGACCCTAAAATATTAGAATAGTTAAAAATAAAAATCAAGCTCTCCCTTTACAAAAAGGGCTATTTTATTTATAATAAACATAATTAACTAAATAATTATATGCCATTAATACCTACAGTCATCGAAAAAGAAGGACAAGTTGAGAGAGCTTACGACATTTATTCCCGTCTTTTAAAGGATAGAATCATTTTTTTAGGTGAACCTATTGACGACCACACGGCAAATATTGTGATCGCTCAATTTCTATTTTTAGATGCCGAGAATAGTGATAAAGATATCAAGTTCTATATTAATTCACCCGGTGGTTCCGTTTCAGCTGGCTTAGCCATCTATGACACTATGCAATATATTAAATCACCAGTCTCGACTATTTGCATCGGCATGGCCGCTTCCATGGCCTCAGTTCTCTTGGCAGCCGGAGCTCCAGGAAAAAGATTTGTTCTCCCTAATAGCGAAGTAATGATTCACCAAGTAATGGGTGGAGCTGAGGGACAGGCGTCGGATGTAAAAATTAGAGCGGAACATATCCTCAAAATTAAAGATAAAATGAATAAAATCTTAGCCTTTCATACCGGGCAAAAAGTAACAACGGTCGAAAAAGATAGTGACCGCGATTACTATATGAGTGCTGAGGAAGCCAGGGACTACGGAATTGTCGATAAAATAATAAAAAAATAGCGATAAACAAAAAAATGAGGCGCCTGCCTCATTTTTTTTATGTACTAATTAATTTTATTTGATAAGAAAAGAGTTTATTATTAATTTAAATAAACTAGGATAAGCCACGCGCCCTTCAACAGCGGCAATATAAGAAATTACATATATATTAGCTCGCTTCTTGTCCGTCAAGTAAAAATTCAGACTATCACTACCCATGATTCCATCCCAATTATCATTTGACTTTAATTTATCATAAGTAACAGTTACCTCCGGAAAAGCATTTCCATACCAAGCAAGCACGCTTTGCTTGTCGGTATTTTCTTGAACAGAAATTTGAATAATCGAATTATCAAGCGCAGTTAAAGTAAGGGTAGAATCACTATTCAATAATTGCGACAGCCAATTTTTTGGATAAAGAAATTCATAACCATAAGTCGAATTTATTTGCTTATCTAGATTGACGTTGCTGCTAAGTTTACCGTTGCCAACTGGGTCATAATTATTGTTAACTTCAACTGAATCCATGTAGGTATTATTATTGGTGTCAGTTAAATCTGGATTAGTGCCCAAAATAGATTCTTCTTCATCATTTAAACCATCGCTGTCAGAATCAATTAGCGGTAATAAATTTGTGTTATTAGTTATTTCATTTTCCGTGGTTGAGGTAGCATTTAAATTGGATAAATCTGTGTTTGTAGGCATAACATCCGGCACTATATTATTCTCATTTCCGTTCGCTTGGACCGTGCTTGTTGCTGGCACAGTATCAATAACTTTATCTTTACTCGAAGTCGCTTTATTAGAAGCGATATTAGTAGTTCTTATTTGCGGTTTAATAATATAAACATAGCTTAAATATACAAGAGCGCCAATAAAAATAAGGCCACCAATAATTATTACTAGGCCGACCACTTTAAAATTATTTTTTTGTCCCGATAACGCCCCCAAAGTATCACCTTCAACTGGCATAGACTGTGCGGGTTGAGAATTATTTGTGCCATAAAGACGCGCCATACTAGGCATATTACGAACAACTAAATCTGAATTAACTTTTGTGGCTAACTCTTGTTCGCTCTCATTTTTTTTATTTTTGCTTCCAAACATAAATTACTGCATAAATACAAAGAGTAGGAACGAGGTGAGTGCAAATATACCTAAAACCAAAAAGCCCAAAACAAGCCATTTTTTCCAATGGCCAGTAATCGTTTGGGGCATAGTATGCAAATTGAGAGAAAGTCGGGGTTTTTTAATACCTCCCCCGAGAATACTAGGACGAAGACGAGGCTTAGAATCAAGATTATTTAACATAATCTGTAGTTAATTATTATTGCTTGGGCGAATTGCCTGGAAGTTTTCCTGGTCCGTTCGGGTTATAGCCACCCCTTACTTCGGCTCCATCAAGATAGCCATCACTATCTGTATCAGCAACCAAGGGATTAGTAAGATAAATTTTAACTTCCTCGTAATCGCTTAAACCATCGCTGTCGGTGTCGATTATATTCGGATTTGAGGCAGCATTTTTTTCTTCGATATCAGTCAGTCCATCATTATCGGAATCGATTAACGCTTCGAACGAATTATCGGGTGTAGTCGTGGCGATTATTGGCGAAGGTGGGGTTTGCTCGCTAGGAATATCCTTCGGCGTGCTTGAGGTCGAGCCAGGAACGACTGGGACAAAGCCGGAATCGTCAGTTTTAACTGGAGTTGAACTAGGGGCTTTTTTCGGCACCTCTTTATTAATATTTGTATTTAAATCAACGCCATCAGATTTTGTTACTAAAAATTGAGAATATGTAAAATAGGCTCCACCAAGAACGGCTAAAGCGACAACCACAATAATAATTATTTTAAATTTTTTGTTTCCCCCTGTCGGCTGTTCAGATTCAATCGGCGGCAAGCTATCACCGGTAGCGACTAGCCCCACCCGATGAGTTTCAATATCAGATTGGCCACCACCCATATTTGTTTTATCAGTTTCTGCAAAAATATCATCAACCGCTGGACGTCTTTGTGCGTTTGGATTATTAAGATCGTTAAACATATCTTTTATTTAAAATTATTATCACTTAAATTATAGCGAATAAAGTCATCCTTGGGAAGTCGTTATTTAACTCGCGGACTAATGGGACTAATTTTAGCTGGGTCAACCACATCACTGTCTGACCGGATTAATTTATAAACCATTATTTCGCCATTATCTCCCCTTTTGATGGTTTGGGCTTTAAAATCAGCGGGAATATTAAAAGATTGCTTTTCTTCTGGCGTTAGAAACTCTGGCTCAAAAGGCGCAGCTTGTTCGCTGTTGTTATCTACGAGTGGGTCGGGAGAGGGCTTAGTTGATTTATTAGAATTAAATTGACTTATGATTAGAGCTATAAATACAAATAAAATAATCACGCCGACGACTGATAGGATTAGAAGTTTTTTATTTTTCATATATGTGATGATTAATATTATGTATTTAAGAATTATTTTATTTACCAAGACATTTACCACCAAAACAAAAATTTCCCGGAGAGCAGCATGTCGAACCACACAAAATATACGATCCCTTGGGTCTGCACGTATTACCACAGCAAATTTCAGTATTCTGGTTGCAACATTTTCCGCCGCAAAAAGCCCAATTACTTGACGTGACTCCTCCACAAGTCTGACAATTATTCGAACAACATTTACCAGAGGAAGAACAAATTTGCGGTGAAGGACATGTTCCACAGGAACCACCCTGACCATCGGGGCCACAGTCTTTACCGGCGCAAAGTAATGGATTATAGCCGCCGCCGCTGCACGATTCATTTTGACATTTAAGCACTCCATTATCAGGGCAACAATGTTGCTCTACCTTGCAGCATAGACTTCCGCAAGCAAAGAAATTTGGAGATGGCTTACAAGTAGCGCCACAGCAAATCGTCTCTGGGTCAGAGCAAGCACAAGTTCCCCCACAATGATCATCCCCACAGGTATTACCACTACATTCAGGAATGCAAATAGGTTTACATAGTCCATCTATACATTCATTTCCAGCACCACAATTATTTGGCTGGCAAACGCCGCCGCACCTATCGGGACCACATACTTTACCCGCACATTGAGGAGCACACTCTACTTCGCAAGCCCCGAGATTATTGCAAATTTGTCCAACTGGACATGAGCCACATGAACCACCACAATTATTAGAGCCACAAACTTTGTTGCCACAAACAGGAGAACAATTAGGGTCACAATCCTCAGGACAACTAGTTCCGGTTTCGAATGAATTTACTTCTGTTCCATCTTCAAATTTTATCGAAGCCGAACAATACCCATCACCACAAAAGCCTCCGTTGTCTGTGGGGGATTTGTAGACACAGTAGGTATTGTTGTAGATGGGGAAAGGAGTAGTGTCGGTAGATTTAGTAGAGCAGCCGTATTGAAGGTTCATGTTGCTGGAAGCGACGATATCAGTAATGCCACTTATACCATCACAGTCTTCGTAGCCGTCATTATAGACGCCACCTCGGCCTTCGGTGTTTGGCTCTTGTTTAGTACGGTCACCGCAGTAGTTATTAATATTAAGTCGGAAAGTTTTATTCGTATAGGTACCATATTCATTGGTAGCTGTGATAATGACATCTTGGCTGAATTGATCGGTGGAGGTACCAGATAAATAGACAGAGTCCATAGTACCGGCTGGTCGGAAAGGACTGGATGAAGAGTCGGCGCTCACACTTGAGGGGAGAATGAGAGCGAATAATCGATGAAGTAGTTTTTGGAGTTTATCAGAGAAGGCTGCCTTGGGATCATTATTTTGATAGGCATTAGTCGTGGTAGCGATTGTGATAGTAAACCCGGGAGGCAGGTTATTGCTTGAGTAGGAAATTTGATGATTACCTTGGTCGGTATAGCCTAGAAAACAAGAGTAGAAACTACCGAGACGAACATTACTTGGACAATTAAACGTGAGGGCCGGAGGGGTTACTTTGATGGTTATTTTAAAGTTTTTGACTGTAGTCGCACTATATTTGTCACGGACTTTTAATTCATAGAAGTAGTCAGTATCAGTGAGGAACTGGCTGCCAGTGGGGATAGTGGTCGCAGCCGTTACTTTATAGCGGTTAAGACCGGCGACAACTGGAGTAACGTTCGTCGGAAGACTAAAATTATTAGGACCACCAGTTTTGCTTAATTCGTAGGTGTTGCTAAGTGATCCTAAATTATTATCAGAGAAATAGAAAGAATAGGAAAAGACGGCACTAGGGTCGAGTGTGAATTCTCCGTTGTCAGCTTCCACGAATGGTTTAGGGTTAGTGATGACAATGGAAGTAGAGGTAGACAAAATGCCGGTAGTCGTACCATCAGAGACAGTGAGCGTAATGGGGTATGAGCCAGGGCCACCAGCGCGAACAGCGTATAGTTTCTTTTGGTTGGGGTTACTAGTGCCTTGGAGTATGGGGGCGGCACTCCAAGGAGAGCCTGGCCAAAGAGACCAATTACCATTGGCGGTATCGAGATCCCAAGTAAGGGGGTTACCTTGATCGTCTATGACCTTAACTGAGCCGTTGAACTCTTCATCGGCTAGTCCAGTGAAAGAGGCACTGAGAATACGAGGAGCGGTATTAGTGGCAATGCCGCCGGAGATAATGCCAGTTCCTAGAACACAAATTGAACTAGTGGGGTTATTAGGAGAAAACATATAGCCAATAGTAGTTTCCCTAGTTTCCATGACGGCGCAGAGATTGTACTTAGAACCATTAGAGTCTGTTTTGTAGACAAAACCATAACTACCATAGGGGAGAGCGAGGTATTCTGGATTTGAGGTGCTATAGAATCTTTGTGTGTCTTTATTCCAACAGGTTTGAACATCGAATCCGGGACAAGCGCCTAAACGGTTGATGGGGTCAACAAAACTTTCCGTCATAGCAATTTGCGGGAGGAAAGTGTTGAGCCAACTAGGCCAAATAGAAACAGCGTGGTCAGCTAGATAGCTCCCCGCGGGTAGTCGTGGGTATATTCCCTTCTCGAGTTTATAGCGATAGAGAGCTTCTTTTAGTTCTTCGAGTTTGCCTACTCTTTTGATGTCTCTGATTACTTTGGCCTTAATACTGTCACAGAAAAAATTACTGGGGCAATCAGGATCGACTAAACATTTTTTGCTTGCTTTTAATTGGCAAGAGCTAGAAGCAATGGCGGCAGTCGAAGTAGCACAGAATTGATCTTTAGTGCAGTCAGTGTCTGAGAGGCAAGAGAGTGAGGAAATGCTGCAACTGGGGGCGAGGTTAGTGCTTTCAATAATATTATCATTGAACTTCCAGTACTTAACTATTTGGCCTAAAATATCAATTGTTTTAGCCGAGGGCTGTTGATTATATGAGATGAGATAGATGTTAGTGAAAATGAGTCCTTCGTTAATATCTACTTTAGAGGCATTAACGTAGACCGTACGACCGTCACGGATAGCTTCATAGCCGTCGACAGTGAGAGCTTGGGGGGCACCCTTGAATCCTTGGCTATCGTACCAACGAGAAATGCTATAGTGGTTGGGATTAGGGATGATGCGAACTGCAATAGCATCGCTTGAACCAGTGGTTTGGGCGAAGGTGGAGGGGGGGAATAGTAAAAAAGAGAAAAAAGAAAAAACAACAAAAAAAATAATGGATTTATTTTTTATCATAATAAATAGATAGTTTTCTCGAATTACTGAAAATTAATAATAACTTGCTGAGATTTAACGCTTTCATGATTACTGGTGTTAATAGCGGATAAAGCAAAATAAGTAGTTGTCGATACGAATTGGCTTTTATCGAAGGTCATGCTAGTTGCATCCTCAGCTGAATCAAATGATTCACCGAAGAATCCACTAACAATCCCTCTATATAGTCGATAAAAAACGACATTATCACCTGGTGGATTGGCTAACCATTCAAATTTAACCGTAGATGTTGTTGTAGCAACGGTTAACCTCCTTGGCCTTGTAGGCACACTTGAATCTTTTGGTGTGGCCGTTTTTTCATTAGAAAGGGTACTTTCTGTTTTATTATTAGAGATTACTGATAATTGAAAGACGTAGGGCTGATCATTAATTAATGTATCAATCGTCGTGGAACAAATATTATTTGGTGCAAATAATCTACAAGTCGATGAGGCTTTCACTTCTTTAGAAAACATTGTTCCTTTTCCTGATTTTAAATAATAAATTTTATAAGAATCAACTCCACTAGCTGGAGACTGCCAATCAATTCTCACTTCTCCGCTAATTCCTGTGCTGGTTGCATTAGTAATTTCTCCTCCAGACAAAATTTCTTCTCGGAAAAAATAGGATTCCTTAAGAATATTCCAAGAACAAATACCATCGGGGTGTCCATCTCCATTAGCATCTTGACCACACAAGTCTCCTTCATCTGAACACGGTGCTCTGTCGTAACTACACAATAAATTGCTATTATTTATTTGGCCATTACTTCTTGGTTTGTTTAATATTGCCGGTAAATCGTCGAGGGTGCCAGCGGCTCCTGAGTCGCGACAGTAATAAAATCTATAATCAAAATCTTTACAATCCCCCAATGAACAATTATTTATCTCATCGTCCCAAGGTGACCATTCTCCATTTAGCACATTAACTGCCGGCCAAGGATTGTTACAGATGAAAACGTAAACATCGCTTGCCTTTGTCTCTTTATCTCCTATAAGATAAGCATTACAATTCGGTCCAGTGCATCCTAAAGATAAATTATAGCTATCCATGTTAACGGTCGCACTTATTTTAGCTTGTCCGTCAGTCACCCCGGGTTGCGCCTGAACAAATCGACGATTCACGGGCAATCCAGTCACGGGCGATTCAGGAACAGTACTCGTGGTCACGATCGCCGAATTATTAATAACCCAATCCCAATTCCAATTATAACCCGTTACCGGATTTAGCAATTGATTATTAACACTATAAGCTCCGGCGGTAAAAACTTTATCGCGATCTGCCACTGTATCAAAGGTTGCATCACTGGCGTTAGTATCATTCTCATTAAGATCATCGTTAGTTGTTTTAAATAAATAGGACGCCGGACTAATATTTACATGATCAACCGCGCAAATCCCAGCATTAGCTCCCTGGTTAGAAAGGGTTGTGAATTGAAAACTATAAGAATTTAAATAAGCACGTCCATTAAACTTAACTTGGGCGCTCGGTGTAGATGGGGCTGCTCCATTATCTAATCCTTCCCCATACATTCCTATTTTGACAACACTCAAAACTCCGTTTTGACTATTTAATAATTCATCTCCTTTTACAACCACATAATATTTAGTAGATGCCGAAAGGAGTTTCGAGGGGGCAAAAATTAAACTTGTTTGGGCGCCACTTTCTTCAGAACTAATTGTGCCAGGAATGCCACAATATAGCTTTGATGGCGATGGCGGTGTCGCTGCTAGAGCTTGATCATTAACTCGACCGAGCAAACGTCCGAATGTTATATTTAAACTATCCCAAAGGCGCGCAAATATATTTTTTGATTTAGGTCGGAGCATTTCCTCGATCTCCCGATTATCAGTTAAAAAAGTACCCGCTGGGCAAACTCCATTATTATATTCTCTCTCTTCAAATAGTAAAAAATTATTACCAAAACTAGTCAAATCCATAGCCTGGTTGAAGGTAATTTTTATTGACGCATTACGACAAACATCAGTCGCTGAGGCAAGAGGTAATGTTGAGACTATTTCGGGGCGCGCCTGGCAGCACCCTTCGTTCCCACACCCAGTAGTAGTTAATGATCCACATTCATTATCGGCTGTGCAACCACAACATAAACCGCGGCCTGCCCCAGTGCAAGATCCTCTATCCGCTTGGCAATGAAGAGCCGGTGCAATATCTGCACAATGATCGTCGGAAACACTGCAACAACAAGTACCGCAAGCCGGGTAAGAAGCTGCGCCTCCATCTTCCTTCAAACAACTAAACGCCGGATAATTACATAAACTAGTATTGCAATCTGACGTTGCTGTTTGATAAACACAATCTAAGCCAGGCCCGGTATAAGGATCCGGGCAAGCGGCTATGCAAGTAGAGGTGCTAATATAAGCACCGGTCGTAGTGGCATTTAAATCACACTCATATGGGTCACCCGCCGGTGGCACCTGACAATTATAATAAGCACAATAACCTACGTTTGGGCTAGGAGAAGGGATTTTAGTACCAGTTATGCATTTTGACTTTTTTCCATCATAACAACAAGAACCATCCGCCATGCAAGTGGCCAAAGTCATATAGCGACTGCAAGGGTCATTGCCAATACCTTGAGGGCAGTCAGTAATACAAGTACTTGTACTTGCAAAAACGCCTGTTATAAAAGGTGTAGTTGAAGCACAAACCGGAGTAGCCGGAGGAGTGACAGTAGTGCAATTGAAGTACGAACAATAACCATATCTATTATCAAGTTTATCATTACTTACAACTGTTCGACCATTTAAGCCTAGACAAGAATCATCAGTTGTCTCCGCAGTATTTTTAGAATCAAAGCAACAAACCGATGAATGATCACCACAACTTTCCTGGCCAGACGCTTGGGCGCAGTCTACGCAAATACCTTCTGGATGCTGAACGCTAATATCACAGAATTTAGAAGTTGAGCCGGAGCAGTTACACGCCATATCATGCTCTTGAGTGCTTGTCCCAATTAAACCACAGCCTGAGCAATTACCAAATGTATTAGTTGAGGAGGCAAAGTTGGGCGGGCAACTCGCTGCTGGTACTGACGGATATCTGATAATAATTATTCCATTTTTTCCTCCTGATAAGGGGTCTGAACCGCTTCCTCCGCCACCGGGATTGGCGCTGCCAAGACCTCCCTGACCAGATCTTACAAAGGACATGCCAGCTCCACCGCCGCCATAAGCAATACTAGTTCCTGAAATATTTGAATAAGTACCGTCGCCGCCATCTCCTCCTATCTGATTAGCAGGGGCATTAGAACCGTTTTCACTATCACCACCACCACCTGACCCGAAACCAAGCCTTGTGCCTCCAATTTTTCCCGATCCACTCGTGCCGCCAGTGCTCAAGTAATTTGCTTTTTTACCACCAACGGCCGTTACTGTTAAAAATGATGAATCGCCTCCATTTGTAATATTTGTTGAATTAATGTAGGTACCACCTGCCCCAACTATGACAGGAGAATCACCTCCGCCAATATTTGGAATCAATAAAGTCCTTTCAACCACTTGTCCTCCGCCACCACCAGCGTCATAAAGTACTTCAGATACTCCACCTCCAGCTGCACCACCGCCACCAACCACTAAAATAGATGCGTTTAAATCAATAGGCGTTTTAAATGAATTAGTACTAGTGAAGGTATGGGTACAATAACCGCCAACTTCATTTACTATTCCGCCCTGTCCTGGACAATTAGGATTAATACAAGTCCCGGTTGCATTACAACAAGTACCAACGCCACCAGCTAAAATAATATCTGACCCGCATTTCCCGCTACACTTCAGCCCGGCGCAACAATCCTGCTGATCAAACCCAATACGGCAACAACATTCACAACTCGGTTTTTTAAAAACTTCACATCTATCAGAATCCGGTGGATTTCCAACACACTTAGCATCTTTATCAGAACAAAGTTTTTCAGAAACACAAGTGCCTGAGGTGCCAATTAATGTACAGTTCAGCGGACTATCACATAAACTGCATGTTCCCTGGGTGCAGGTGTTGCCTAATCCGCGTATCCATCCAGCAGGACAGGAGGCACTCGTTTCTATCTCCCATTTTCCACTAGAATTACAGACTGCTTGAGTAGTGGAATTTCCGAGTGAAACCGTCTTTGGCAAATCGCATGAACCTGCTTTACATATATCTAGAGCGCTATCATAAACACAAGGATTTAGGCTTCCACAACCCTGCGTAGTGCTACACGTTCTGTCACAGTTTCCAGTATAAACTGGATAATTAGTAGCGGGTGAGGAACAACTGCCAGGGCTATTAGGGCAAGGTGCTCCTTGCCAACAAGACCCCAAATATTGAGCCATACCAAAACAGCTATCATAAGGTAGCGTGGAAGTTGATTTGAGCTCCGTGCTAAAACCCCACTCAAACACTGAATTAGGTATTTCGATATAGCATTTGCTTTGATCATCGACGCATCGTCCTTTTTTATAGGTATTTGCTGGGCAGCAAACTTGCTCGTTGCAGTCTGAATCCTTAATACATTCGCCCACGACAAAATTTAATTCGTTGCCCCATTCAGATCCCTTCATAACTCTAACCGGCCCTGTAACTGCCCCTACTGGAACAGCGGTGTCTATTTTTTGGGCATCATTTTCTAAACTTATTATTCCGCTAGTAGTTGTATTAATATTAAATTCAACCGTTGCTGGCGACGCGCCAAAGTATTCACCCCAAATAGAAACTGGTGTAGCTATTGGGCCACGTTCAGGATTTATGCGACACATACTAGTTTTGAGGGGAAGATTACTGTCTACCTCAAAAACGTTTGGTTGCAAATTTTCAGTTGTTATGGTTGATGTCCCTATTTCAATTTGGATTTGATAATCGCCATTAATTAGCCCCTCTGGAACCTTAACAATAATTTGATTATCTTTCCAAACTGAATTAGCACATATAGCTGGAAATGCATAAGAAGCTTCCTTATTAATACTACCATTATCAAAATATACACCATTTTCACCTTTAGCACCGCCGAAACCAGCACCCCTGATTGTTACATACTGGCCACTTTGCCCGGTTGGTGGATTGAAAGAAATAATATAAGGGCCATTTCCCAACTCCCAATCTTTAATAAATTTTAGATAATTACTTTTTTGAGGAAATCCAGATATTTCTCTTTCTACAAAGCTGCCCGTATCACCAGCATTAATATTTGGGGTAGTCGAGGTACCAGAAAGACCCGTGACATTATTAAAATTTGAGCCTAAGCCCTGGACATTGCTCTGATAATTTCCAAAAAAAGCTTTACCGGTAAATAAATTTATCCCCTGGTAGTCGACCTCGGAGCCAAGATTTCCCTGATTAGGATTAAGATAACAAAGTCCGGGACGATTTATATTATTAACAACAAAATTAGGAATCGCCGGACCGAAGTTATTGTCGGTTGTATCTTCTAAATTATTTAAATTAATAACTTTTATTGGACCAGTGGTAACTCCTTGGGGAACAGCCACGACAATTTGATCGTCGTACCACGAATTAATACAGAGAGGGTTTATGACAGCTGACAAAACTCCATTTTTAGGATTATTGCTTCCCATGAAAATCAATTTGCTGCTCGCAGCCGAATAAGTACCGAAGCTCTTGCCAAAGATAGTAATAAAATTATTTCTAGTACCATTTGGGGTTAATAAATCGCAAGTATCATTATTAGTAGCGCAATCAGCATCGGTCAAGCATGGTTCGTCGAGATTAGCAACACAAAATCCACCAACCGGACTTATGCCAGTAATAACTGGTGGGCCATCACATAAACAAGAATCCGGATTGCAAACTAAATATTCGGAGCAGCGAGTATTATCCGCCGTACAAGTATCGGGATCTGAATCGCTATCGCAAGAGTCGCCCAATCCTCCTTGGTGCTGGCACAAACAAACATTGTCACAATAATATCCTGTTCCGCAAAGACTAGTTAGCGGGACACACTGATTGGGATCAGGATCGGAATCACAGCTGATAGGCGGAGTAGTACAATTAGCTGGCACTTCGTCTTCGCAGAGCTGAGACCAAGATCCGTTGTCACACGTTAAGTGCCCTTCGCATCCGCAAGGAAGAGTGGCTCCTTGTATGCATCCATTGGGAACAGGTCCCGGAGTAGTCGCGCCATAAAATTGAGAAATAAGAAAAGTGGCGATCGCCCAAGACGAAAGAATAATCAGCAATCCAATAGCCCCATTTTTTAAAATTCTTTTTGCTTGAGTAACTTTGTCTTCGTTGCCAGCTGAAGTCATCCAAAGATAGCCGGAGTAAATAATCAAAACTAGAGCGACAAGACTAAGAAAACCAAGAAGAAGATTTATTATTCTGGCTGCAATCATTCGCGGATCGCCCGTATTAAGAGCACCATTTAGGCCATTATTCACAATTTCTAGACCAAAATCGGCTGCTAAAATTTGGCGCGCAAATAATAATGCTCCTATAATAAAAAGAAAGGCAAATATTTTTTTTACAGATTTATCTCGTAAAATTCTCACAAATATAATAATATTAAAATTTTTTATTGACAATTACCGTCGCTCCCTAAAGTGCTAGTTGCTATCATGCTGCAGCAAGATGGATTAGTAACAGTGGCAGCACAACCAGTCCCAGCACTAGGTTTGAAACAATTTTGATATATATCCTTTAAGCCTGACCCTGCCTGGGCGCGATAAGACATTGAAGCTGATAGCGCCGAATGTTTTAGCCAGGTATTTGTATGATCTGGTTCACCATCTAAATCAGTGTCCATATTATCATTAGCTACCCAATAGCCCATACCCGTGGGCGACGTGCTCCATAAATTAAGTAATTTATGCTCTATCGAGGTTGTTCCAATATTAATCACCCGACTACCGGTAGTCAGAGAACTATTCATCATTAAAGTACTCCAAAATATTTCGATCGGCTCAGCCAAGGGTATTTCTTGCGTAGCATTAACAGGGGATATTGATTCAATCGTGGGCGGGTCGAGATTAATAATATCGTTTACATAAAATGACCATAAATAGCTATCTTTTTGATCTAGATTTTGTGTGGAACTTGCCTGAAAATTATCATTATAATAAGCAAAGGGTCCACTAGAATAAACATCCCGATCACCATCGAAGGAATTTATGGCCGTATCAATAATACCATTCAATGTACTAGTGGCTGTCGGATAATTTTTGCCATCAATATTTTGGCACGTTCGATAATTTAGCGAGGTCATTCTGCAAGTATTAAAAGGTGAAAAAGCGATGCAGTCAGCACTAGTATTACAACTTTTTAAGTCAGCCGATTTCATCTCTACTTTTATATGACTATTGGATGGCAGACAATAAATTTCTTCGCCGCAGCCATTCATCCCGCACTTATTATCAGAGATAAATTCAACTGTTCTATAAATATTACTCACCAAAAATTTTCCATCAATATAGTCCCCCAAACAAACTTTTGTAGTCGTTCCTTGGCACGCATATGACTTACAATCAGAGTCTATATTACAAGAATCGCCATCATTAAAACTGCTACTCGACGCATTAACGACTCTTATATAATCAGATACTTCCGAGGCAAGCCCGGCCACCTGCAAAGGATTAACCGCCTCATTAAAATTAATTTGGATAACCGAATTCATAGGTACGTCTTTTTTATCTAAAGTTCGAGATGTATCTTCACGGTTTTTACCACCCGCAAGCGGCGTTATTTGTAGCGCCGCCGGATTTGTCGTACTCACAACAATATTATTTCCAGTAATTCCCGCTACCTTCGCCATTAAATTTATACTACTTGATCCAACAGTATGACTAGAACTAACCAACTCGTTACCGCTTACCTTTGCATGTATGGCAGATGCCTGAATATTATTATTACAATTACCAGGAGCCACATAAATATAATTCACTGGCTGATTTAATAAATTAGTAAAAATATATAATTGATCACCGACTGTCAAAGAGTCAGCTAGTCTCTCCGGGCTTAAGGTAACAGTCCACGAATTACCTAAATTTCTGTTTGGCGCATGGAAAGTAAAATAATCGCCAAATCGGGCATTATTCTGCGAATCAAAATCAGCCGAACCTAACAAAATAGAGTTGTTATTGCCATCAAATAATCGAGCGGTAGAGGTAGAGGTAGGGGCAATTGCCACTGTAAATTCCGTTAGATTACCTTGATAATTTAAGGGGACAGCACTCGCCGCCGGAGAGGAGGACGAAACTGAGACAACACTGATAATCGCCGATGCTTGATAGTAATTTGGGCAACTATTTACGGTGATTGATCCCTGGGCGGCGACTGGATCAGCCGTCGTATTTTGAATATCTTGGTTATTGTCAGGACGAGGAAAAATTCCACCATAAACAACTTGGGGGGGCGTTAAATCAAGACGAGTGCCAACCTCAAACCCCCATTGAAAATAATTCGAATAGCAACTCTTAAACATTGAAGAGCTATCTGGATCATCTTTTCTTAAATCACTGGTAATTTTTACGGAATACAAAACATTATTGATAGGATTTCCTAGATAATTTGTGGGCACTAAAACCAAGGTTTTCTTGTCTGGAGAAACGCTGACAATCACATCGGTTATGTTTGTATTATCAACAGGATTAGGGCAGGTGCCGCTCGCGCAAGCGTCGCCAAGATCATTTTTATAGATTCTAATTGTGGCCGGATCTATTTTATTACAATTAATAGTACCATCACAGGTGCAAGAAGCCCCAAGTGGCGTTTTGCAAACACCGCTAATAATTTTTATTTTTTCTTTAAACGTAATAATAATTGAACTATTTCGCGCAACATCTTTTTGGCCATTTTCAGGATAAAAACTCTCAACGGTACAAGAGCCAATTGCGCCAATTCCGGGGTCAATCAAGACTCCTCCGCCGCCGCCCACGTTTTCTCCGCCACCACTAATAATCGCTAAAAGTTGGGAAATAATAAAGGTGGTTATTGCCCAAGAAGATAAAATAATAAACAAACCGATAACAGCGTTTTTCAGAATTCTTTTGGCTTGAGTAATTTTATCGCTATCCCCACCTGAGGTCATCCAAACAAAACCGGCATATATTATTAAAACCAAGGAAATGATACCTAGAAAACTTAAAAGAAACTGTATAATACGAGCAGCAATCACTCGCGGGTCACCAGTTGATAAATTAATAACATTGTTAACCGGCTCGATTCCAAAATCAGTTCCAACATCAGCCGCTAACGCAAAATTAGCCAAAGCCGACATAGCGACTAAGCCAAAAACAAACAACAATATTTTAACTTTTTTAGCCATTCTAAAAAATAAAAAAAGCTTTTAAATTATTCACTGTCTTGATATAATCGATATGACTTTATTATAACATAAAGTCTAAAAAAGAAAAACAGTTTTATGACGATTGAGAGGATAATAAAAAAATTTAAAGAGAATCATCCCGGTGAAAAAACTTCTGCTCTAGAAAGGGCTTTTAAATTTGCGGAAACTGCTCACGAGGGTCAATTAAGAAAAAGTGGTGAGCCCTATATTCAGCACCCCCTTCATACAGCGTATCTCCTCGCGGAAATAAAAGCAGATTTAGCAACAGTCACGGCTGGTTTATTGCATGACGTCCCAGAAGATACGAGCTATGATTTAGAAGAAATAAAAAAGCATTTTGGCTCAGAAGTGGCGACACTAGTTAAAGGTGTGACAAAATTAGGTAAAATCAAATATCGGGGTATCGAGCGTTATCGAGAAAATTTAAAAAAAATGTTTTTAGCAATGACGAGCGATTTACGCGTAATTTTTATTCGCTTCTGTGACCGTCTTCATAATTTAAGAACTTTGGAAAACTTGCCGCCTGATAAACAAAAAAGGATTGCCCAAGAGACATTAGAAATTTATGCTCCTATTGCTGGATTACTCGGCATTGGCCGTTTAAAATGGCAAATGGAGGATATTTGTTTTAAATTTCTTTATCCCGAACAATTTCACGACATTGAATTTAAATATGAAGTCGAAAAAAAAGTCGAAAGGAATCAATTTTTTCAAAAAATAAAAGATGTATTTATTCCAAAACTTAAGGAGACTGGCGTAACTTATGAAATTGAAGCTCGCTTCAAGCATTTATATAGTATTTACAGAAAAATGCAGGAAAAAGATAGGCAGTTTGACGAAATTTATGATGTTTTTGGTTTACGCGTAATTGTTCCAACAATTGATGATTGCTACAAAGTACTTGGGATAATCCACACTCTCTGGAAACCGAAGCCTAATCGTTTTAAAGATTATATCGCTGTACCAAAACCGAATGGTTATCGATCGCTCCACACAACTATATTCGGCCCGGAAGGAAAGCCAGCCGAATTTCAAATCAGAACTCGCGAAATGCACGAGGAATCCATTTATGGTTTATCGGCTCACTGGTACTATAAATCAAAAAAAGGACGACCGCAGTATCAGTCGCCTTCTTGGGTCAAAGAAATTATTGATATTCAAAAAGAAATTACTAACACCACTGAACTCGTAAAAAAAATAAAATTAGATATTTTTCGAGATAGAATCTTTGTGTTTTCTCCTCAAGGAGATGTTTTTGAGTTGCCAGAAAAATCTACCCCAATTGACTTTGCTTACGCCGTTCATAGTAATGTCGGCAATAAAACATCGGGCGTAATCATTAACGACAAACTCGGCAAACTAGACCAAGAGTTAAAAAATGGCGATCTTGTCCAAATAATTTTAGAAAAAAATCGCCAGTATCCCAATAAGGATTGGCTAAAATTTGTCAAAACACGGCGCGCGCGAGATTGTATTAAGCAATATGCTAAAAAAACCACCTTTGATACAATTAAACGCTTTTTGCCAGGCATAAAACAAAAATCCTCCTGAGTTAGGAGGATTTTTATTTAATTTTCTCATTTATTACGGTCTCATCGTACTCTCCGGCAACTTGCCAATACGTCGCAAGTGCTCATTTTTTTTGCTCAGCGCTAAACTAGTCAAAGCATATTTCTTTTGGAGCCGTTTTGTTTGTTTTGGCTCAAGATGCTGTTTTGACCGGGCTTTCTCTAGTCTTTTACTGTTTTTTAAACCCTTTTTGAATTTTCGCAAAAAACTCTCGAAACTTTCACCGGGTTTTCTTTTAAAATCCGCCATATAATCCACCTTCCTTTCTATTATTTAATCTTTTTTCTATTAGTTTGTCTTTTTTGGATAAACGCTCCTTAATTTTCTTATAAACAACAACTTCTTGGGCGCCTGAATCCATTTCACGCATTAAAATTGTACCATCCATTATCTCTTTTTTTCCTAATATTAGGCACGTTTTAGCCTTCATGGCTGTTGCTTCCTCTAATTGAATTTTAAGACTGTCTGAAGCAAACGATTGACGCACATTGAATCCGGCTCTTCTCAAGTCCTGAAATAACTGAAGGGCTTTTAATTTTGCTTGATCGCCCAATTGCGCCAGAAACACTATATCCTCTTCTACGGGATTTGCCAAGAGGTGCTTATCTTTTAGACGAGAGACCGCTCTTTCTATGCCGAGTGCTAATCCGACAGCTGGCGTAGATGGACCACCCATATTTTCAACCAAAGAATCATAGCGACCTCCGCCACCAAGTGCCATTTTACCCAAAACAGTTCCATCTTCATTAAGTGGCCAAAATTCAAACACCGTATCGTTATAATAATTCAATCCTCTAACTAAATAAGGATTAAAATTATAATTGATATTTAATTCATCCAAGAATTCCAAAGTTTTTGTAAAATGCTCACGACTCTCTTCCGTTAAATGGTCAGCAATCTGGGGCGCCTCCTCACGTAGTTTAACACATTCATCTTCCTTGCAATCAAGCAAGCTCAAACAATTTTTACCTAAATTATTTTTACAGATATTACATAACTTCGAACGTCGCCCCCTTTCCTTATAAAAAGCTAATAATTTATTACAGTATTCTTTGCGGCATTCACTCGTGCCAATGCTGTTGATTTGAACTTGTGTGTTGATTTGTAGTTCTTCAAAAAAATTATGAGCCACGGTAATTAAAATTGCTTCCGCCATGGGTTTTTTCTCGCCAATTATTTCAAGATTAAATTGGGTCGACTCGCGATAACGCCCAGATTGCAATTTTTCGCGACGAAAAATTGGTCCAAGAGAAAAGAGACGAGCTGGTATTCCGCTTTCGCCTAGATTATTTTCTAGATACGCCCGGGCAACTCCTTGCGTTAATTCCGGGCGTAAAATAACTTTCTCGCTTTTCTCACCTTCAACAAAGTAAAAATCTTTATCTGAGTTTTTTCGAGTTGATTTTTTAAATAAATCAAAACTTTCCATCACGGGCGTTTTAATTGAAGCAAAACTATAGAGCTTGGCTAAAGTTAAGGCTTTGTTAATGACAAAGTCGTGACAAATTTGTTCTGAGCCAACAATGTCCTTCATACCCAATAATCGAGGAGGGGTCTTTTCATTTCTTTTTTCCGGTTTTTTAATAGCCGTTTCCGGCAAAACTTTACGTCGTCTAGGCATAATGATTAATTATTATATTGAGGCCAATAATTTTTATTAAAAACGGTAACTTCATTAAAGGGCCAACCGCGAAATAATACTTTTCCCGTA